>Ga0315281_10006812_pt1 | contig 16185 bp, 17 predicted proteins | sample YL17G07_0_MG_FD_204540 | JGI IMG/M metagenome (GOLD analysis project Ga0315281, IMG submission 204540) | Sediment microbial communities from Yellowstone Lake, YNP, Wyoming, USA - YL17G07_0 | ecosystem: Environmental > Aquatic > Freshwater > Lake > Sediment | place: USA: Wyoming | collected... | reverse complement strand
CCGCGTTCCTGCAGGTTCCACAAGGCGTAGGCGACGCTGGTGCCGACGCCGTTCGAGATCAGCACGCCGTTCTGGCGGCCCTTGAGATCGCCGCCCTTCATCGGGCCATAGTGATCGAACACGTGGTAGATGAGCCCGCTGCCGGCGGTGGCGGTGAGGAACTCGGTCTGGAAGCCGATCAGTCCGCGCGCCGGGATCATGTAGTCGAGGCGCACGCGGCCCTTGCCGTCCGGTTCCATGTTGAGCATTTCGCCTTTGCGCGAGCCGAGCTTTTCCATGGTTGTGCCCTGGTGCTGGGCCTCGACATCGACGGTCAGGTTTTCGTATGGCTCCTGTTTTTCGCCGTTGATCTCTTTGATAATCACCTGCGGGCGCGACACGCCCAACTCGTAACCCTCGCGACGCATGTTCTCAATGAGAATGCCGAGATGCAGTTCGCCGCGGCCGGAGACGCGGAATTTGTCCGGGCTGCCGGTGTCTTCCACGCGCAGCGCGACGTTGGTGATGAGCTCGCGATCGAGGCGCTCGCGGATCTGGCGGCTGGTGACGTACTTGCCGTCTTGTCCCGCAAACGGTGAGTTGTTCACTTCGAACGACATGGTCACGGTCGGTTCGTCCACGCTCAGCGCCGGCATGGGCTCGACCCTGGCCGGATCGCAGAAGGTGTCGGAGATGTGCGGCGCCTCGATGCCGGTAATGGCGATGATGTCGCCAGCGCTGGCTTCCGGCACCTCGGTGCGTTCTAGCCCCATGAAGCCCAGCACCTGCAATACCTTGCCGGGGCGCGCCTTGCCGGCCGGGTCCACGACCGTGATCGCTTGACCGGGCTTCACCCGGCCGCGCGTGATACGGCCGACGGCGATGGCGCCGACGTAACTCGAATACGCGAGGCTCGATATCTGCATCTGGAACGGGCCTTCCAGGTCCACGTCCGGTGCGGCGACGTGCTTGATAATGGTTTCAAACAGCGGCGTCATGTCGCCGTCGCGCACATCCATGTCGAGGCCGGCGTAACCGTTGAGCGCCGAGGCGTACACCACCGGGAAGTCGAGCTGCTCTTCCGTCGCGCCGAGCTTGTCGAACAAATCGAAAGTCTGGTCCAGCACCCAGCTCGGGCGCGCGCCGGGGCGGTCAACCTTGTTGATGACGACAATGGGCTTGAGGCCGAGTGCGAAGGCCTTGCGCGTCACAAAACGCGTCTGCGGCATCGGGCCGTCCATCGCATCGACCAGCAGCAACACCGAGTCGACCATCGACAACACGCGCTCCACCTCGCCGCCGAAGTCGGCGTGGCCGGGGGTGTCGATGATATTGATGCGGTAATCTTTCCAGCGCAGCGCAGTATTCTTGGCGGTGATGGTGATGCCGCGTTCTTTTTCGAGATCGTTCGAGTCCATCACACGCGTCTCCACCTGCTGGTGGGCGGCGAAGGTGCCGGACTGTTGCAGGAGTTTATCGACCAGCGTGGTCTTGCCGTGGTCGACGTGGGCGATGATGGCGATGTTGCGCAGCTTCTGTATCACGAGCGGTACCTGAGGGTGTTACCAGCAAAAGGGCGCGCATTATACATGAATCAGGCCAAAACGGGCCGGATTCAGCGCCCGGCGTGGCGCGCCTGTGGTATGCTCGCGCGCCTTTTTCGACACGCCCAGAACGTTAATTTTGTGCAAGCCCGCCTTCCCTGAACCCCCATGCCATTGCTCAGCTTTCATAACGTTTCCACTGCCTTCGGTCATCACCCGTTGCTGGAACAGGTGAGCTTCGGGGTCGAGGCGGGCGAGCGCGTCTGCCTGATCGGTCGCAATGGCAGCGGCAAGTCGACGTTGCTCAAGATTGCGGCCGGTCTTATTGCGCCGGATGCTGGCGAAGTGCGCCGCGAAGTTAGTACCCGCATCGCCTATTTGCCGCAGGAACCACAGCTCGACGAGGTCGGGACAGTGTTCGAGAACGTCGCCGCCGGCCTCGGCGACCTGTACGCGTTGATCGTGGACTATCACCACTTAATCGCGGCACTCAACGACCCGAACACCGCCGGGGCGGTGGACCTCGACCGCATGCATATCCTGCAAGAACAGCTCGAACGTCGCCACGGCTGGGAGGCGCAGACACGCATCGAACAGGTGCTCACCCGCCTGCAGCTGCCGGCCGATGTGCCGGTGGCGCAACTGTCCGGCGGCTGGAAGCGGCGCGTGGCGCTCGGCCGGGCGCTGGCGATGGCGCCGGATGTGCTGCTGCTCGACGAACCCACCAACCACCTCGACATCGAGGCCATCCAGTGGCTGGAAGACATGGTGGCGGAATACCGCGGGGCGCTGTTGTTTGTCACGCACGACCGTCAATTCCTCACGCGTCTCGCCACGCGCATTATCGAACTCGACCGCGGCCGGCTCACCGAATTCCCCGGCGACTACGAAAATTTCCAGACCAAGAAGGCCGAGCAGCTCGCGACCGAGTCCACGCACAACGCGCTGTTCGACAAGCGTCTGGCGGAAGAAGAACGCTGGATTCGCAAAGGCATCCAGGCACGGCGTACGCGCAACGAAGGCCGGGTGCGCGCGCTCTATGCCTTGCGCCGCGAGCACGCCGAACGCCGCAACGTGCAGGGCAAGGCGCGACTGGCGCTCGACAGCGGCGAGAGATCCGGCAAGCTGGTGATCGAGGCGGAAAACATCGGTTTCTCCTACAACGACCGGCTGGTGGTGCGCGATCTCAGCCTGCGCATTATGCGCGGCGACCGCATCGGCCTGATCGGCCCGAACGGTGTCGGCAAGACCACGCTATTAAAAATCCTGCTCGGTCAGCTCGAACCCACAAGCGGCACCCTCAAGCACGGCACCAATCTGCAAGTGGCCTACTTCGACCAGGCGCGCGCGCAGCTCGACCCGGAAGCGCGCGTGGTCGATTGCGTTGGCGAAGGCAAAGAGACCGTGACCATCGGTACCCAGACCAAGCATGTCATGGGTTACCTGCAAGACTTTTTGTTCGAACCGGAACGCGCGCGTTCCCCGGTAAAGAGTTTGTCCGGTGGCGAGCGCGCACGCCTGTTGCTGGCGCAATTGTTCTCGCGCCCGGCCAACGTGCTGGTAATGGACGAACCGACCAACGACCTCGACATCGAAACCCTGGAGCTGCTGGAAGAACTGCTGCTCGATTATTCGGGCACGTTATTCTTGGTCAGCCACGACCGCGCGTTTCTCGACAACGTCGTGACCTCGTGCCTGGCCTTCGAAGGCGACGGCCGGGTGAAAGAATACATCGGCGGCTACAGCGACTGGCTGCGCCAGGGTTCACCGAACCCAGTCGCACGCGAAGCGCCGCAAAAGACTGCCGCACCCGCCGCCAAAGCCGAAATTAAAAAAGCCGCCACCGGCAAAAAACTTTCTTATAAAGATCAATGCGAACTTGAACAGCTACCGGCGCGCATCGAAAAACTGGAACAGGAACAGGCGCAACTACAAACCAGTCTTGCCGATCCCGAACTCTATCGGCGCGACGCGTTCGCGTTCAAGACCCTCGGTGCGCGTGCGAAAGAAGTCGAAATCGATCTGGCCCAGGCCTACGCACGCTGGGGGGAGCTGGAAGCACGGCGGGTTGGTGGTAATTTGTAAAACGTCGGTGCCCGCGGACGAGGTGTTCTGGCACGAAACGCGTCGCCAAGGAAGCTCTGAACAAGTTCGTAATTGTCATGTCGAGCGAAGGGAGAAATCTGATAACGCGATGATGACGCCAGACTTTCATGCCGGCAGATTTCTCGCTGTGCTCGACATGACAACTTGTTCAGGGTTTCCCTAAGGAAACTCCGAACAAGTGGCTTCTTGTCATTTCGACCGCAGGGAGAAATCTTTATGTGGTTGAATCAACCCAAAGTTATTCAACCAGGATTTCTGGTTTCGCTCGAAATGACAATTTGTTCAGCGCTTCCCGAAGGCACCAAAATCACGCACTGAACATTAGCGCTGCGTCAGCGGTAACCACGGATAGCCATTTTCTTCCAATGCAGCCAGCTGCTCGCGGATGGCGCTGCGCCAGTCTTTTTTTGGAACATAGCCGAGTCGGGTACGCGCGTAGTTGCCGGAGCACACCCAGTTCTCGCACAGGTGCACGATCGAGCGGGTGAGAAACGGCGATGAGCCTGGTAACAGCGGATGCAGCGTTTCCATCAGTCCGCCAAACAAATAGCCGGCACGGTAGGGCACACTGTAGAGCGGCAGCGGGCAGCCGGCCTCGGCGGCAATGAACTCGATGACTTCGCGCAGGGTCGGGAATTCCGCACCGCAAATGTTGAAGGATTCATAGTCATTGAGATTGCCGGCCAGCACGGCGCGTGCAAAGGCCTGGCCGAGGTCGGTGTCCGCTACCAGCGGCAGGTGTTTGCGGCCACTCGCGAGCCACGGCACCAGACAGGTTTTCAATCGCGGCACCAGCGCTGGCACCAGACCGAGACGGTTGCCGGCGCCGACGAAATGACCCAGCCGCATTGTGACCATCTGCATGCCGCGTTGGCTGTTGGCGTGCATGTACCGGTCAAGGTCGATCAGCCGGTCGAGATGCGGCCAGAACCCGGTGTAGTAAGTCGGCGCAAAGTCATCCAGCGGTACGTCACGGTGTGGCGGAGCGCCGATGGTCACCGTGCTGGTTTGGATAAAACGTTTAACACCGTGAGCAATGGCCTGCTCGATGAGATCCAGCGCGGGCTCAAAAAAACGCTCGCGCTCGAGGGCCGCGTGATTCCACATCGACGCCCAGGTGCCGGCGTGACAGATTACGTCGATGTCCTCGACCACCGCGTGGCGATACGAAGCATCGAGCAAATCTCCCTGCCGCACCGCGCCGATATAGTCGCGTGGAAGTTTGTCACGCTGGCGACAGGCAGCAACCGGTGACACGGATGGCTCCGCCTGCAAGGCGCAGAGGAGGTTTCCGCCCAGAAAGCCTGTGGCACCGGTTACCAGTACTCGAATCTTCTGCATGGGTGACCCTGGCCTGCGTCATGTATCGAGAAAACGGGCGACGCGCTGCGCAATTTCCTCGCCAGCATCTTCCTGAAGGAAGTGTCCGGCGTTACGCACCAGATAAAATTCGCCGTCGGGAACCATCTGGGCGATGCGCGCGCCTTCGTCCAGCTTCCACGCCATGTCGCCGTCCGCCCACACGACCAGCACCGGAATGTCCCAGTGCTCCAGTTCCCGGCGAATTTGGTCGATATAAGTCGCATTCGGATGGCCGGCCCGGTCTGGAATCATCTTGGGAAAGGCCGCAAGCCCGGCGCGTTTCGCCGGGGTGTCGTGGATCGCACAATAGTTTTCCATGGCGCGCGGATCGACGCGACGGCGAAATCCCGCGCCGAGGAGCCGGGAGGGATTACCGGTTTTCCACTTCATCCACACAAACTTGCGGAAGAGATCCAGATGCCGCACCAGGAAGCTCGAATACGCGCCGCCCTTGAACAGGAAGCTAAATCCCGGCGGTAGCGGGCGGGTGATGATGTCCTGCTCGTGCCGCTCGCGTGCATTCATCGGGAAGCGTTGCACAAAGGTGTTGAGCAACACCAGCGCGTGAATATTGGCCTTGTGTTCGATGGCGTAGTGCAACGTAATCGGCCCGCCCCAGTCCTGGCCCAGCACAGTCAGGTGGCGCAGACCGAGGTGCTCGATCAACCGTGTCATTTGCGAAACGTGGCGCTGCAGACTGTAGGCGCTTTCGTCTTCGGGTTTGTCCGACAGCCCGAAGCCCATCAGGTCCGGCACAAAACACCGGTAACCGGCCTTGACCAATGGCGGAATTATTTTCCGGTACAGGTAGCTCCAGGTCGTGTTGCCGTGCATCAGCCAGATGACCGGCCCCGCCCCTTCGTCCAGGTAATGCAGGCGTACGCCGTCGATGGTGGCGTAGCGATCCGTGAATGGATACTCGAACCTGGCGGTCACGACCGGTGTTGCCTGGCCTAAATAAACAAACTGACGTCGGCTTTCTGCGCCACTGGCAGGAAGGTGGCCGCGCCGATCCAGTCCTTGATCTCGGGGATGAAGTCGTTGCGGTTGTAGCCGAACAAATCGACGGTCATTTGGCAGGCGACCAGATTTACGCCACCCTCGATGCACGCCTCGCGCAATTCCGCGATACTGGCCACGCCTTTGTTCTTGGCCGTTTGCTTCAGCATTCCGGTCGCCAGTTTTTCGAAACCGGGCACGCCGGCCATGACGGCGTTGGGGATATTCCAATTGACACCCTGGAACCATTTTGGTCCGAACGGCATTTTCATGGGCATGCCCGGGTTGCCCAGCGGGCTGACGTCAAGCTGAAGTTCTTTCTTAAGTAGCTCGAGCCCGTAGAACGTAAAGAACACCGAGACGTCCCAACCCAGGGCCGAAGCCGTGGAGGCCAGAATAAACGGCGGATAGGCCCAGTCCATTGTTCCTTTGGTGGCGATGATAGCGAGCGATGGTGTTTTGCTCTCTTCGTGTTGTTTTATTTTTTCGGCGAAGCGTGTGTCAAACCACGCGTCCAGCGCCGAGCCGTGTTTCTGCAGCAGGTCTTGCGGGAGCTGATGCGGCGAAACGATTTTAGCGATTGTGGACATGGTGTCTCCTCAAAATGGGTTGGGCCTGGCGGCGCGGCGCAAGGCGATTGCTGTACGGAAGACCATCACCTATAGTTATTCAGTACATTCGCAAATAATTAAATGCCTTGGGAGCGAGCGGCGCCAATTAGAAAATTTTGTTAGTTGGCCTAACAAACAACAGCAAAAGGCTTGGTAATGGAACAGTTGGATCTTGTTGGGTTGCTCAAGGCTGTCCAGACGCTGGAGCGCAACGCGAACGTGGCGTTGATGTATTCGGGTTTGCGCGTCCCGCAGTTCCGGTTGTTGAACGCCTTGGCCGAAGCGGGACAGGCCACGGTCACTGAAATGAGCGCCACACTGAAAATTACCCGCGCCACCGCGAGCGTAATGATTAACGATTTGATTCGCTCCGGGAGCGTGGCGGTGGTCGAGAACCTTTCGGACCGGCGCTCGTTTCACGTCCGGCTCAGCGAGCACGGGCTGCAGCGGTTCCAGTCGGCGCGCAGCGACCTGAGCGTTCTAATCAGCAAGCTGTCCGGGCGTTATCCCGCAGAGACAGTCCGCGTTCTGAACGAATTTACCCGGATGACCGCATTCTGACAGGATGCGCACAGGACGATCCGGCATTCCGTTTGGTAGCGGCGAATCCGGCACCGGTTATTTGCCGACCTCGAACCAGTAACGTCGAGAGTTAAGGTTGTTACAAGAAAACGGGGCGCCAGGCGCCCCGTTTTTTGTTGACAGAAAATACTTACTTTGCCGCCGGCTTGAGTTCCGGGTGGTCAAGGTAACGGGAGTCTTTAACCGCCGTAACCGTCGGCATGATCAGTTGATATCCACTCGCCTGAAGACTGGCGATCTCGGCAAAACCGGCCGGGATAACCGTCGCGAAACCCACGATGTCCTTGGCTTCGAAGCCGGCGGCGTGCATGGCGTTGTTGCACACGCGAAAATCAACCCCGCTCTTGGAGAGCCCCGCCATTTTATCGACCAGACCCTGGTACTTCTCGTAATTCTCCTTGGCAAAAACGCGGATCTCCGGTCCGTGCAACACTACTACCGTCTTGCCAGGCAGAACTTTGTCGACATTGGTGATAAACCCGGCAAGCGAATTCAGGTCCTTAATGTCGGAGTAATTGACATCATACACACGGTTAACGACAGCGTATTTGTGCAGGTCGACCTTGGCCGTGCCGTACGGGGACAGGTCTTTGTCGGCCGCGAACACCGGCACGCAGAGAGTTACAAGGGCAATCAAGGCAACATGGCGAAACAGGTTCATACTATTCTCCTTCGTAGATGAAGTGCGTGGCGGGGTGTTCCTCGTCCCGATGGTCTGCATCCATCCCTGATGTGAGCGATTAGTGATCGGCGCTGGCTGTCCATGCGGATGATGACAACATCATATAACAGGATACCCGGGAGAGGCTACATGCAAGGCGTCACGCCGTCAGGCGCTACCGGGCCGTGGCCGGTCCGTTTGTCTCTATAGCTCAATGAGGCGATCGGGCAACTCGTTCGGGTTGACGCCAGGCGCCGGGAAGTGAACGGCGAGAAGGGCGCCGATTGCGGTTACCGCTTCGATGAAGCCGGCACCGATTTGATCGGCCCGGACGCGCGCGGTGAACGCGCGCACCAGTGTGTGCCATGTACCTTCGGGCACGCACTCGTGGATTCCGGCATCGGCCAGCAGCTCGACGTGGCGCTCGGCCACCGACACGAACAGCAACACACCGGTGCGCCCGCGCGTGGCGTGCAGATTCTGTGCAAAGAACTGTTCGCGCGCCCGCCGCGCGCAGTATTGACGCTGGACGACGCGTGGCACCAATATCATTTTGACCGGTGGCCATCGGAAGGCCAGCACCAGCAGCGCAAACACCAGCAGTTGCAGCTCGATGATGCCGAGCGGGGCAAAGCTCAACGCCAGCCCGATTGGCAGCAGTGGCGACAGGATCGCGAGCAGCGCCGCCCATAGCGTCGGGTAATAGAAATATTCGTCGCTGGCGCGCGCGACCACAGTCACGATCTCGCCCGAGGTCTTGGCCTCGGCCGCGCGGATTACGTCGCGCAGCTGTACTTTTTCTGCATCGTTCAGGAATGTCATCACCAGTCTCCCGAGGCTCCGCCGCCGCCGAACGAGCCGCCGCCGCCGGAGAATCCACCGCTATCGCCGCCGCTCCAGCCGCCGCCCGAGCCCCCGCCGTAATGTCCGCCATCACCGCCCAGCTGGCCGCGCGCCAGCAGCGCAATCACGAACACCACGAAGCCGACCACAAGAGCCAGCAACACCACTTGTGCAAAAAACCAGAAGACCGCGCCCGCCGCCGCGCCGAACACCGTGGCTACCCCCAGGCGCGAACCGGCCGATGGCTGTTTTCCAGCACGCGTTCGCCCGAAGTTAGCGAGCAGCGGCGCGAGAAAAAACAGGAAAAACAGGTAGCCATAATCGTGATCGCCACCAATCGCTGTCACCGGCGGCGGTAATACTGTCTGCTCACCATTGAGTACGGCGAGGACTGCACCGACCCCGGCGCGGATGCCCTGCTCGTAGTTCTGCTGGCGAAACGGCGGTTTGATGACGCGCTCGATGATATCGCGGCTGACCGCTTCGGTGAGCAGGCCTTCGAGACCGTAGCCGGCCTCAATGCGCATTTTCCGTTCGGTCGGCGCGACAATCAGCAGGGCACCGTTGTTTTTGCCTTTTTGGCCGATGCCCCAGTGGCGGCCGAGCAGGACACCGTAATCGGAAATCTCGTAACCGCGCAGCGACTTGAGTGTGACGACTACGATCTGGTTGGAGGTAGATTGCTCATGCGCCGCGAGCTGTGCCGCGAGTTCGGTTTCGGTTGGCGTTGAAAGAAGCCCGGCCTCATCCACCACCCGTCCGGTGAGCGCCGGAAAATCCGGCGCGGCGGCCAGCGCTGCGCCGGCGGTCAGCCACAGGATTGTAACGAGTAGTACACGCAACCGGGCGGACATCGATCGCGCCGGCTAGAATCTCACTTGCGGATTTTTCCGCGACTCGGGCGGAGCGGTGAAGTTCTCCTTCACCCTGGCGTCGGAATACATCAGTGACGCCCACCAGCGCCCGGGAATGGTGCGCAGCTCGGTGTTGTACTTTTGTACCGTCTCGATGTAATCGCGGCGCGCCACGCTGATGCGGTTTTCGGTGCCCTCGAGTTGTGATTGCAGAGCGAGGAAGTTCTGGTTGGACTTGAGGTCCGGATATTTTTCCACCACCACCATCAGCCGGGCGAGTGCCGAGGACAGCGCGTCCTGGTTTTGCTGGAACTGTTTGAAGGCCTGCGGGTTGTTGATGATGTCCTTCGGCACCGTCATCTGGGTGGCCTTGGCGCGCGCCTCGACCACTTGCACGAGCACTTCTTTTTCCTGCTTGGCGAAGCCCTTCACCGTCTCGACCAGATTCGGGATCAGGTCGGCGCGTCGCTGGTACTGGTTCTCGACCTGGCTCCAGGCGGCCTTGGCGGCCTCGTCGTAGGTGGGGATGTTGTTAATGCCGCAGCCGCTGAGACCGAGGACGGCAATCAGTATCAGCAGTGGCTTGGCAAGATGGTGGGTAGAGATCAGCGGTAAGCTTTGGTGCATGTTTATTCCCCCGAAAGTAATCATCGGCAAGATATGCCGAAGGTCGGGCGCTGTAAAGGGCGTCGGGCATGCGCCACCGCGCATTTCTGATAGTTCACTTCAATCTCAGCCTGCAGGGAGTTTTGACAACCCGACGTCCCCCCACCTTGAGTAGCAACTCTGTTTAGAGTCCGGTTGTTACTGTAACGGATTTTTCTGCCAACTGCTTCGCATAGGCAGCGGGTGTCAGTCCGCCCAATGCCTTCTTCGGTCGCTCCTCGTTGTATTCACGCCGCCAGGTTTCGATGAGGGTCTGGGCATGGGCCAGGTTCAGGAACCAGTGTTCATTCAGACATTCATCGCGCAGTCGTCCATTGAAGGATTCGATGTAGGCATTCTGGTTTGGCTTGCCGGGCTCAATCAGGCGCAACGTCACGTTGCGTGTATGCGCCCAGTTGAGCATGGCGTGTCCGTAGAACTCCTTGCCGTTGTCGGTGATGTCGCCGATGGGTTATCTTCAGGTGTGATCGTCGCCTGCTGGTAGACCTTAATTCTAAATACAAAACAGTCTATCCATAGTACGATTTGAAATCTCCCTGGCTATTTGATTAGGGATACTCATGAGCTTTGAATCTGTTTCTTCCAACTCAAATTTATATAAAGATTCCCCAGTTTTACAGTCTGATACGTTGCCATTCACAAATACATGAAACTTCCCTTTATGGTAAGAAAGCCCAGTTATATTACCTTCGATAATTAGAGTGTGATCTGTACAACTACCAGAAATTTGTACTTTGTCGAATTTTTTATTATCGTCGAGTCGACCTTTTAGTTTCTCGCTAATTGAGTCAGATATCCCATATTGCGTGCTAGTACCGTCTCCTACATCAATTGCATTTGATACAATTGCACGGCCCGCGTTAAATGGCTTTATAACAATTGCGCTGTATTCAGAGAATGTTCTGCAGTCGGTCCTTGGGATTTTGGGCTTACTTGCGCACCCAGACGCAAACATGCCGGATATTAATAGGATAAGGAATGTTTTTTTCACATGTTCTCCTCGTTGAGTACGTCGTTTCAGATATAAACCCTCTCTTGGCAGCCATCATCTCTTCCACCACATCTCGTAGAGCGTGAGAAGCACCTCGAACACAATCAGCGCAACGATATACCACTCGACACGCAACATGCGCCGGCCCTGCACCAGATCGAGCGTGGTTTCGGCGGTGCGCTCGATGAGTTCCAGCTTGCGTTCGAGCGTCGCCAGGCGTTCGTGCAATTCGTATTCGTCTTCAAGACGCCCGTACAGGCGTTCGAGCTCGGGTTGATCCCAGAGAATATCCGGCTTGTCCTCGATTTCGACGCGCCCGATCATCTTCTGTTGCACGAGCAGGGTGTTGCCGATGTGACGCAGCAACTCCTTGAGGGCGCCGCTCGATGCGCGCGGCTGGTCGAGCTTGCGCGCCAGCGGTTCGACGGCGTCGAAGGCCGCGGCCATGGCGGTCTCGAAATAGGCGAGCGACACGCTGCGCGCCAATGCAATGGCAATCACCTGTAAACGCGGCAAGGTGAGGGCGGTAATATTGATGCCGTCGGCGCTCAGGCCTTCGGTTTGGACACTCACGACAACCTGCGCGTCTTCGGTCTCGTGCCGACGATAAGGTTTGTCGATGCGTTCCTTGAGGTCCTTGAGGCAGGTCTTCTGTTCCGAGTCAGTGATGTTGAACAGCACCGCCACACCATAGCGGAACAACATGGCCAGGCCGTGTTCACCGGCCGGCTGCACGAGCGGGGAATATTCGAGCGGCGTTTCGTAAAGACCGCGCAGGTGCAGACGCTCACCGAGGTTCAGTGCGCGCACCGGAATCGGCTGATTCGCCGGCAGGCGCTCTGCCAGTTCAATTTGTTTGCTGGTGGAGTCCGGTGCGTTCATGTGCCTCCCTTAACTGCCTGGCATTCTCGGCCACCTGGCTCAGCCGCGCGCGCAGGTCATTGGGGTCGAGCAGCAGCAGGCCGTGGCGGTTGGCCATGCACAGCCGCCGCTCAAGCGCGCCGTCGTCAGCGCTTCCCAGCAGTGCCGTTTTGTCATCACTCATGGACTTGTCATCCTGGAGGTTGATTGGGTCTGGGAATGGACACTATTAAATTAGCGTGCAGTTCCCTCGCGGCAATCAGGCGCACGATACTTGGCCGCAAGTGTTCCACCCGTGCATGACCAGACTAGCTGGCCCGCATCAACACGCGGGACCAGCACAATTGTCTTGGCGGCCGCCGGGCCCAGGTCCTGGGAGAACCGGATGGTAATGGCGCCGCCATTCCCGACGCTGAGTGATTCAATATGTTTCTCGTTAATTTTGTCTTGCAATGCAATTTCAGAATTGCTTGTTGGCCAGATTCGTTTGTTGAGTACATATTGCCCGACCCGTCCCTTGGCAGGCTCACCCGCTGCCATGGCAGCCGCAACCTTCGCCCGAATTGTGTAATCCTGATAGGCGGGGATGGCGATCGCGGCCAAGATGCCAATGAATGCCACAAAAAAGATCACGCCGGCAACAAGTGCCACTACAAGTGCAGCTGAGCCTTCACCCTTGCCAGGGATGCCTTCATTATACTTTTTGTCCCATTTCTCATCGTCGGTAAACAAGAACACAAGCCCCTCAATAAACGCGATGAGGCCTGGAATCCAAAGCCAGAAGAACAGCAGATAAAAAATTCCCCACCACTGACCGAGGTAGAAACGATGTATACCGAAACCACCCGTAAAAAGTGCTAATACGCCAGCTGCGATCTTACTCTTGTATCTTTTGGTTCTCTGCGGGGCACCGCACTGGGGGCAAGTGGCGGCGGTGTTGTGAATCTCTTTTCCGCACCCGCGACATGAAACCATGTTATTCGCCATCTTCGCCTCCCGGTGATTGCCTGGTTGTTGGTTTACCCTGCGTGCAGCAGATGCCGGGTTAAATGAGCCCCAAGTGTTTCCAGATCGTGCGCGTCGGTTCGGCGCGGTTCATGGTGTAGAAGTGCAGGCCCGGCGCGCCTGCCGCCAGCAACTTTTCGCACAGCCGGGTCGTCACTTCGAGGCCGAAGGCACGCAATGAATCGAGGTCATCACCGAAACCTTCCAGCCGCTTGCGGACCCAGCGTGGAATCTCGGCGCCGCAGGCATCCGAGAAGCGCGCGAGCTGCTTGTAGTTTGTGATCGGCATGATGCCGGGCACGATCGGCAGTTTCAGCCCGAGCTTCTCGCCTTCGTCCACGAACCGCACATAGGCATCCGGGTTGTAGAAATACTGTGTGAGGGCGGCGCTGGCACCGGCTGCGACCTTCTGCCGAAAGTACTTCAGGTCTTCTTCAATATTCGCCGCGCGCGGATGCATTTCCGGGTAGGCCGCGACCTCGATGTGAAACCAGTCGCCGGTTTCCTGGCGGATCAGCTCCACCAGCTGCCAAGCGAAGCGGAATGCGCCGGGCGAGGCCATGCCCGAGGGCAGGTCGCCCCCAAGCGCCACGAGGCGCTTGATGCCCAGCGCCTGGTAGGCTTTGAGCTGTTCAACGATGCGCTCGCTCGTTGCGCCGACGCACGAAATGTGCGGTGCGGCGTCAAGCCCTTGCTCCTTGATCCACTTCACCGTTTCGTAAGTGCCGGCCTGGGTCGAGCCGCCGGCGCCGTAGGTGACTGAGAAATATTTCGGCTTCAGTGCCGCGAGTTCACGGGTGGTGGCATGCAGCTTGTCCCGCGCCGCGTCGTCCTTGGGCGGGAAGTACTCGCAGCTGAAGACGCGGGTGAATTTTTTCTGGGAATCCATGTTCGTATCATGCAGAAATGGGGCACAGGCAACAAGGGGCGCTTGCGCCCCCGGTTGTCGTTCTTATCGGCAAATCAGAAGCAAGATACATGATACACGGGGGCGCCGTGTGGCACGCACGCTTTCTTGCAGTTCCCTCTTGTGCCTGCCTCAGGCCACAATTCTGCCATCCGCCAGATTGATTTTTCGCTTGGCCATGTCGGCGAAGCCGGGGTCGTGCGTCACCATGACGACGGTGGTGCCGAGCTTCGCGTTCGATTCGCGGATGATTTGCATCACGGTTTCTCCGTTGACCGAATCCAGGTTTCCGGTCGGCTCATCGGCGAACAGATACTCTGGTTCCATCACCAATGCCCGCGCGATGGCGACACGCTGTTGCTCGCCGCCGGAGAGCTCGCGCGGCAGACGAGCAGATTTGTCCGCGAGTCCGAACTGATCCAGCAGTCGCCGCGCCTGGATGCTGCGCTGTGTCTCCTGGCCGGTGCGGCGTGCCGGCAGCAACACGTTTTCGAGCGCGCTCAACTCGGCGATCAGATAGTGAAACTGGAACACGAAGCCCATGGCCTCGTTGCGGAAACGGCACAGTTCCCGTTCCGACATCCGCCCGACATCGCGGCCGGCAATTTCCACCGTGCCGGCGGAGACCGGGTCGAGGCTGCTCAGCAGATACAGCAGCGTGCTCTTGCCGGCGCCGGAGCGGCCGGTGAGCGCGACGAATTCGCCGTCGCGTATTTCCAGTGTGATGCCGGACAACACCCGATTGGGTGGTTCGCCAACCACCTTGTCGACATTCCGGGCGACGATACTCATGGCGCGACGCTCACTCGGTACCGGTGCGGATGATCTCGATCGGCGCGAGCCGGCCGGCGGCGCGCGCCGGCAGCACGCTCGCCAGCAGTGTCGCCGCCATCGCCAGCAGCGCGGCCTGCAGGTAGATCGCGGGATTAAACGAGATCAACAGATGCCCGGCACCGCGGCCGAGCGGACTCGCGCCGAACGGGACCGTTTGCAGATACAGGCCAAGCAGGTAACCGAAGCCAAGCCCAAGTGTTACGCCCGAGATGCCGAGAATCAGTCCCTGCGAGAAGAACAGCCACACCACGTCATTGCTGCCGTAGCCCATCGAGCGCAAGATCGCGATGTCGCGCCGCTTCTGTACCACCGTCATGTTGAGTACGTTATAGATGCCAAAGCCGGCGACAATCATAATGGCGCCGATTGAAAGAAAACGGATCGCATCCTGCAGCGCGAACACCGAGAACAGGCTGGCGTTCTGCTGATCCCAGCTCTCGACCTTCTCCGGACTCAGTGCCGACCAGGTAACCGCGAGCGCCGCCGCCTGCGTATGGTCGTGCAGCCGCACCGCGATTTCGTTCACCTGATTCGGCGTGTGGTTCACGCGCTGCACGTCGGTGATCGCTCCGTAGGCACGGGTATCCGCCTGCGCGCTGCCGGTCTTGAATACCGCGACTACCTTGAACGGCGTTGCCGGACTCTTGGCCGAGGCGATCAGAATATTCTGCGAAACGACCACGCCCAGTTTTTTTCTCAACTCGTCGCCGATGACGATGCGGTTCCCGCCGGCCGCGAGGTCCGACCAGCTTCCCTGGATAACGTAATCGCCGATGGTGGTGACCTTGACCTGCTGCACAGGATCGCAGCCGACCAACGCCGCCGAGGCAGTCGTTCTTCCCTTGCTGAAGATCACGTTCGCGCTGAGCTGCGGCGAGTACGCGGCCACGCGCGGATCGGCAGCGAGCCGGCGGTACCAGCTTTGCGGATTCTCCACAATGGCGTTGTCCTTGCGGCCCGACGGCGGTGTGCTCCAGAACACGTGGCGCATGGTCTTGCCGTAGAACGACGCATCCAGCGAATGTTCGTCGAGGAATTCCTCGCGCGCCTGTATATGCACGTGTGCGCTGTTATTCACCAGCTGATCAATCAGGTACTCGCGGAAGCCAAGGAAAAATCCCGAGATGGAGACATAGGCGGCGGCGCCGAAAAAGATACCGAGCAGCGTGAGGATGGTCTGGCGCCGGCGTGCGATCAGGTAACGCAGCGCGAGAAAAATCATGGTGCAATTTTCTTGCGGATCACCAGCCGCTCGCCTTCGCGCACGTCGCCGGACACAATCTCGGCCATGGCGCCGTCAACGATGCCGGTCTGCACGGCGATGGCGGTGGTTCCGAGCCCGCGCTTGACGTAAACCTTGCCGGCGTCGATCGCCGCCAC
>Ga0315281_10006811_pt1 | contig 16186 bp, 15 predicted proteins | sample YL17G07_0_MG_FD_204540 | JGI IMG/M metagenome (GOLD analysis project Ga0315281, IMG submission 204540) | Sediment microbial communities from Yellowstone Lake, YNP, Wyoming, USA - YL17G07_0 | ecosystem: Environmental > Aquatic > Freshwater > Lake > Sediment | place: USA: Wyoming | collected... | reverse complement strand
ACGTACCAACGCCATCAACCGCGTCCGCTCTGCCGGCGCCATGCCAGCGGTGGGTTCGTCCATCAGCAACAGCGCGGGCTCGCTGGCCAGCGCCATCGCCAGTTCCAGCCGCTTTAGATCGCCATAGGCCAGTTTTGCGGCCGGGCGTTCCGCCTGTTCCACCATGCCGAGCCGCGCCAGCAATTCGTCGGCGCGCTCACGATGCAGCGCGGTGGCGTCGGGCAAGAAGCGCCAGACATCGCGCGTGTACGAGAGCAGTGCCATTTGTACGTTTTCCCGCACCGTCATCGAGGCAAAAGTTTCCGCCACCTGAAAACTGCGCCCGACCCCGAGCCGCCACACTGCGCGCGGCTGCAGCCCGGTAATATCTGCACCGGCAAGAAAAATATTTCCGCCGTCGGGACGCAACTGCCCGTTCAGCATGTTGAAGCAGGTGGATTTTCCAGCGCCATTCGGCCCGATCATCGCCAGAATTTCTCCGGCCTCGAGCGCGAAGGAGACATCGGCGACCGCATTCACCCCAGCGAACGATTTTTCCAGGTTCTTGACCGCGAGCAGCGTCATCGGTTTCTTCTTCCGGTGTGCAGTCGCAGCACGGTGCCGGCGATGCCATCTGGAAAAACCAGCACCAGCGTCACGATGATTGCGCCCAGAACGAAGCGCCAGCTGTCCGTGCGTGCGAGTAGAAAATCGTAAAGTCCGGTATAGGCCAGCGCGCCGATCACCGGGCCGCTGAGTGTCTGCACGCCGCCCAGCAGCACCATCAGAAGCGCATCGACGGAATGCCCCACCGCGGCATAGCCCGGAAACACACTGCCCTTGGCATAGGTAAAAACCCCACCCGCCAAGCCCGCCGACGCCCCGGCGATCACCACCGCGACCAGGCGGAGGCGCTGTGTGTGCAGGCCGATTGCCTCGGCGCGCAAGGCTGAATCGCGCCCGGCGCGCAAGGCGTAGCCGAAGGGGGCGCGCAGGATGCGGCGCAGTGCCAGCGCGCAGCCCACGCACAACGTGACGGATAGAAGATAATATCCGCGCACACCCAGCGTGGCCGGCGGCCAAACCCCCAAAATTCCGTTATCGCCGCCGGTGATTTCGACCCATTGAAACGCCATCACCCAGACGATCTGCGCGAAGGCCAGCGTCAGCATCGCGAGGTAGACACCGGAAAGCCGCACCACCATCCATCCGAACATTGCCGCTACGGCGCCGGCCGCCAGCGGTGCCAAGGCCAGGCCGAGTGGCAGAGGCACCGCGAAAAATTTCACCGCCAGCCCGGCGGCGTAGGCACCGATGCCAAACCAGGCGGCATGCCCAAAACTCGCCATGCCGCCGGGCCCCATCATGACATGCAGGGAACCCGCGAACAGCACGGCGATCGCGGCCTCGGTGAGCACCGACAGTAGGTATAGCCCGGCGAAAATCGGTGCGGCGAGGGCTGCCAGCAGCGCCGCGCCACCCAGAATTTTTGCGGCCCGCGGCGTGGGCCCGATCGGTACCGGGACTGCGTGCGCACCACGCACCGGCAAAAGCGGTTGTCCGAACAGCCCATGCGGCCGCAGCGTCAGCACCACCGCCATGACCAGGAACACCAGAACAAGGGTAATCTTAGGCAACAGCACGATACCAAAAGCCTGCAGCAGCCCGATCAGCAGGCTGGCCACGAACGCCCCCCCCACACTGCCCATGCCACCCACGACGACGACGACGAAGGCATCGACAACGACCGCAAGATCCAGGTGCGGATTGGCGGAGCTGGATGGCAGACTAAGCGCTCCCGCCATCCCCGCCAGCCCAGCACCGAGCGCGAACACCGCGGTGAACAACCCAAGTTGATTGATGCCGAGTGCCGCCGCCATGTCTCGGTCTTCCGTCGCCGCGCGCACCAGCATGCCGAAGCGCGTGCGCTGCATCAGCAGCCACAGCGCCGCCAGCACGGCAGGGCCGATCGCGATCAGAATAAGATCGTAGACCGGAAACCGCTGCCCGGTGATGCTGACAAAACCGCGCATCCAGGGCGGGCGCGAGATTGCAAGATCATTCGGCCCCCATAGCCAGAAAGTCGCATCCTGGACCATCAGCACGACGCCAAAAGTGGCGAGCAGCTGAAACAGCTCGGGCGCGCGATAGATGCGGCGCAGCAGCGTGCATTCCATCGCCACTCCCAGCAGCGCCACGAAAAGCCCGGTGCCGATGACGCCTGCCGCGAACCAGACCGGCTCACGCGGCAGGATAGAAAAAATGGAAAAGCCGATATAGGCGCCGAGCATGAACAGGCTGCCATGCGCGAAATTCACCACGCGCGTGACGCCAAAAATCATCGTCAATCCGGCCGCCACAAGAAAAAGGGTTGAGGCGCTGGCTAGGCCGGTCAGGAATTGAACCAGAAAAAAATCCACGCGCCCTCAGCTGGGACGCAGTTTCCTGATTTCGTCATCGCTCGGCAAATACTTGGCGCCATCGGCATAGCGCCAATCGGTCATCACGCCTTTGCCGTCACGCAGCGCCGTGCGGCCGACATAGGTGCCGAGCGTGCTCTGATGATCGATGGCGCGGAAAATGGCCCGGCCGATCGGGGTGGTGAAACCGGCGCCCGCGAAACCATCCGCCATTTTCTCGGTGTCCGTGCTGCCGGATTTTCGCACGCCCGCCGCGATCGCCTGGATGAAGGCGTAGCCGACCACCGATCCCATCCCCGGCGCCACGCCGTATTTTTTCCGGTATGCCGCGATGAACGCCAGATTCTCCGCGGTGGTGACCGCCGCGCCGGGATAGCCGGTGACGATCCAGCCGTTCGGGGCTTCGTCACCCAGCGCGTCCAGATATTCGGGCTCCCCGGTCAGCAGGGAGACCACCGAGCGGCCCTCGAACAAGCCGCGCGTATTTCCTTGACGCACAAAATTCGTCAGGTCCGGCCCGAAGGTCACGTTAAAAATCGCGTCTGGCCGCGCCGCCGCCAGAGCCTGCGCGGTCGCACCGGCATCGATCTTCCCGAGTGCCGGCCATTGTTCGTCCACGAATTGCACATCCGGCCGCGCTTTCATCAGCAACGTCTTGAACCACTTCACTGCCGACTGGCCGTATTCGTAATTCGGCGCCACCGCCACCCAGCGTTTTGCTGGTAGTTTCGCGGCTTCCTCCACCAGCATCGCCGCCTGCATGTAGGTGGAGGGGCGCAGGCGGTAGCCATACCGATGGCCCTTCTCCCACACCAGCGCATCGGCCAGCGGCTCGCTGCCGACAAAGAGTTTTTTCTCGCGCAACGCGTAGTCCGATACCGCGAGCCCGACATTGGACAGGAACGTGCCGCCCAGAATATCCACCTTCTGGTCGTTCACCAGTTCCCCGGCGATGCGCACGGCGTCTTGCGGCTTACCTGCGTCGTCACGAGAAATAATTTCCAGCGCGCGCCCGAGCACGCCGCCGGCGGCGTTGATTTCCTCCACCGCCAGCTGCCAGCCATTGCGATAGGGCAGGGTGAAGGACGGGATGGCGGTGTACGAATTTATTTCTCCGATGCGGATCGGCTGCGTGCCTTGGGCGTGCAGCAGCGCGGGTGCCGCGAGCGTGCCGGCGGTGCCGGCAAGCAGGACGCGTCGGGTGATTGTCATGGGCGTTGCTCCTCAGCCGATGGGCGGTGCCTTGACCAGGCTGTGGGTGCGCTTTTCCAGCCACCAGCCATATTCTTCCGTCCACATGGAGAAATCCGGATCGCAGCCGAGTTGCTCCGCCGCATGCACCGGCCAGAACGGATCATAGAGCGCCTGGCGCCCGATCGCGATCAGATCGGCGTCGCCGTCCTGGAGAATTTTTTCTGCCTGTTTGCCATCGAGAATAAGCCCGACGGCCATCGACTTCACCCCCGCCCGCCGCACCGCCGCGGCGTAAGGCACCTGAAATCCCGGATAGCGCTTGATCGGCGCGGTGACGGCCGAACCCGTCAGCCCGCCGGAGGAACAATCGACGACATCGACGCCGAGCATGTGCAGCTCGCGTGCGAACGCCACGGTATCGTCCAGATTCCAGCCATCCGCGCCATCCAGCGATGACACCCGAAGAAACAGCGGCTTATGCACCGGCCATGCGGCGCGCACCGCGCGCGTGACTTCCAGCGGAAAGCGCATCCGCCCGGCGCGATCGCCGCCATAGGCATCGTTGCGCGTGTTGCTGACCGCGGACAGAAAACTCGCGAGCAGGTAGCCATGCGCGGCGTGGATCTCGACGATATCGAAGCCCGCCGCATCCGCCCGCCTGGCCGCCTCGGCGAAAGCACGGACAATGCCGGCGATGTCGGCCACGGAAAGCTGCTGTGGGATCCGATGGCCGGGCGCGGTCGGCTGCGTGGTGGGCCCGACGATGTCCCACGCCGGAAAACCGCGCGCCGCGTCCGCGGCATCCAGCGGATGGCCGCCATCGATGGCGCGATGCGTCGCCGCCTTGCGCCCGGCATGCGCGAGCTGCATCGCCGGCACGCTGCCCTCGGCGCGAATGCAATCGGTGATCCGGCGCCAGGCTGTGATCTGTGCATCGTTCCAGATGCCCGGGCAGCCATGCGAAACGCGCCCGCGCGGTTCCACGGAGGTGGCCTCGCTCATCACGACGCCGAATTTTCCCAGTGCAAATTTCCCCAGGTGCACCAGGTGAAAATCGTTGGGGATGCCGTCGCGCGCGCGATACTGCACCATCGGCGCCAGCACGGCGCGGTTCGGCGCGGTGATGCCGCGCAGGGTGATCGGTGTGAACAGCAGCGGGCGATCCCCGGGATCGCGTCCGGGCGCGACGTTGGTGTTCATGATGGCGGCTTCCTTCTGGTTTCGCTTGTGGCCGGGATCATCCCTCACAATAGCTGGATTTCCAAGCTACTCCGGCCCGGCGTGCTCTGGTTCTTTATCTTGGTGAGCAACTTTATCGGTTCAGATGATTCCATCTGAACCGATGTTGCTAGTAGATCAGGATTTCCACCCGGCGGTTTTCCGGCTGCATCGCGCCCGGTGTGGTGACGACCGCGGGGCGGGATTCGCCGAACGCCTCCAGCGACATGCGTTCGCGCGGCACGCCGAAGCGGCTCAGCTCCGCGGCGACGATTTCGGTGCGGCGCCGGGAGATCGCGGCATTGCCTTCCGGCGCGCCCGGGGCGTCGGCGTGGCCGATGACGCGGATTGGGGTGCCCGGGCGGCCGGCGGCCTGGGCGGCAACGTCGCGCAGCAGTGCCACGTCGTGATCCGTCAGGGCGACGCTGCCAAAGGCGAAGTAGACGTTGAAGGCGTGCGCGGGAGCGGCTGCGTAGCCGGCCGGCAGCGGGTAGGGCGCGCAATGGGCGAGGCTCAGCAGCGCGATCATCAGGGGGGCGAACAGCCACTGTTTCATCTTGGTGTCCTTCCGTCGGGGAATATCTCCACCCAGTCTAACCGCATGGCGCGAGGCACGTCAGTAGCTGTGTTCGCTGGCGGGAAAGGACTTGTCCTTCACAGCGGCGACATAGGCACGGATGGCGGCCTCGATGCTTTCGGCGCCCGTCATGAAATTGCGCACGAAACGCGCCGGGCGGCCGGGATAGATGCCGAGCATGTCGTGCAAGACCAGAATCTGGCCATCGCAGTCCGGGCCGGCGCCGATGCCGATGGTGGCGCAGGCGGTCAGCGCCGCGGTCACCTCCGCGGCCAAGGCGGCGGGCACCATCTCCAGCACGACGAAGGAAGCGCCGGCCTGTTCCAGCGCCACGGCGTCCTGGCGCAGTTGCGCCGCGGCGTCTTCCGTTCTGCCCTGCACGCGATAGCCGCCGAGCTGGTGCACGGCCTGCGGCGTCAGGCCGATATGGCCGCAAACGGGAACGCCGCGTTCGACCAGAAAGCGCACGGTGCCGGCAATATACTCGCCGCCTTCTAGTTTCACCATATGCGCGCCGGCGGCCATCAGGCGGGCGGCGTTGCGCATCGCCTGTTCCGGCCCCTCGTGGTACGAGCCGAAGGGCATGTCGGCCATGATGCCGGCCCGCCGCGTGGCGCGGGCGACGCAGCCCGTGTGGTATTCGATCTGTTCCACGGTGACGGGCAGGGTGGAGGCATGGCCCTGCAGCACGTTGCCCATGGAATCGCCCACGAGAAAAAGCTCCACCCCGGCGCGGTCGAGCAACGCCGCAAAACTGGAATCGTAGCAGGTGAGGCAGGCGATCTTCTTTCCGTCCGCTCGCATGCGGACGAAATCACGCAATCCGAGGGCCTTGGTTTCGTCCAGATAAGCCATGCCGTGGGTCCGTTAATGCAGCCGCTCAGCCCAAGAATATTACCGGATGAAGCCGGCGCTGCGTGGCAGGAACAACGAAAGCTCCGGCACGCAGATGATCAGCATCAGGCCGACCAGCAGCGCCAGCACATAGGGCCAGTAGGATTTCGCGTGCTCGTAGACGCCGATCTCGGCGAAGCGCAGCGCCATCAGCAGGCCGACGCCCATCGGCGGCAGGAAAAGGCCGATGCCGACGGCGGCGGTCTGCACGATGTCGAAGTGAATGGGATGAATGCCCATCTTGGTGGCGATCGGAAACACCACGGGGATCAGCACCACGGCGGCGGGCAGCCCTTCCAGGATCATGCCGAACACCATGGTCATGAGCGCCACGCCCAGCAGGAACAGCCATTGCGAGGATTGCAGCGGTGCCAGCACCTCCGCCAGCAAGGCCGGCACGCCGGTCACGCCCATCAGGTACTGGAAGATGGTTGCCACCGCGAGCAGGAACACCACCGCGGCGGTCAGCACCGCGCTCTCGCAGGCGATATCGAAAATCTGCGCCCAGGAGACATTGCGGTAATAGAAGCGCGCGGCGAGCAGCGAATAGAGCGCCACCACCGCGCCGGCCTCGGTAGCGGTGAACATGCCCAGATAGAAGCCGCCGAGGATCACCACCGGCACCACCAGCGGCACCGCGGCATGGCGCCCGGCGTGCAGCAGGCGGCGCAGACTGGGGCGGGAATCCTTCGGCCAGCCCAGGATATGCGCCTGGATCAGCACGAGAATGCACAGGCAAAGCCCGACCGTCGCCGCGGGGATGAAGCCAGCAAGAAATAACGCAACCGCGGATTGGTTGGTCACCGCGCTGATCACGATCATGAAGATCGCCGGCGGCACCAGCATGCCCATGGCCGTGCCGGCGGCGATGAGAGAAGCGGAATCCGCGGCGCTGTAGCCGGCCCGCCGCAGCGGCTGCATCAGCGCGGCGCCAAGGGCAGAAACCTCCGCCATCTTCGAGCCGCAGATGTCGGAGAAGAAATACGACACCACGACGACCGACATGCCCAGACCACCGCGCAGCCAGCCGACCAGGGCGCGGGCAAATTCGACCAGCGCGTGCGACATGCCGCAGCGTTCCATCAAGGCGCCGGCGAAGACAAAGGACGGAATCGCGAGCAGCACCCAGTTCTGCGAGCCGCCGATCAGGCTGGAGGGCAGCATCTGCAGCGGATAGCCGCCCAGCAGCAGCCCGGACACAGCGGCAAGACCGAGCGCGAAAACGATCGGCAGCGACAGCAGCAGCAGTCCGACAAAGACGACCGCGGTGGCGGCAAGGAGCACGGTCTATTCCCTTACATCGGCGGGGGCGTGATCGGCGGCAATCGGATCGCGCAGCGACGCCAGCGCGTAGAGTACAATCAGGATGCCGCCCGCCACGGTGCAGCCGTAGAGCCAGCCCAGGTTGATTTCCAGCGCTGGCGTCACCAGCGTGATGTTCAGCCGCACCAAGCCGAGGCCGAACCAGGCGATCAGCCCGCCGAACAGTGCGATGAGCAAGTAATTCAGCGTATGCACCGCCTGTTGCACGCCGGGCGACATGTGATGGACCACCACGGCGAGGGTGAAATGCGCCCGTTCCGCGATGCCCACCGCGGCGCCGATCAGGGTGAGCCAGGCCAGGAGAAGCTCGCCCAACTCCTCGATCCAGTAGAAATTGATCGGGTCCATATCCAGCGCATCGGTGATCGGCACCATGACGTAGCGCAGGAAGACACCGAGCAGCATGACGCCGATGGCCGCCAGCACCAGCACGCCGGCGATCCGGCGCGGCAGCGCGAGCGCGCCGGTTGGCGGTGGACGTATCGCGGAGATGGCCATGATGCGTGTGTTCTCAGATCAGGTGCGCGATCAGGCTGGCGTGCCGACGATCTTCTCCCACAGCTCGGGATACTGCTTCTGGTAGATCGGCCAGATCTTCTCCTGCGCGATCTTGCGGAAGGGCGCGATATCGGGCCCGGTGACGGCCATGCCGTGTGGCTCCAGCTGCTTCTTGGCGCTGGCCAGGTTGTCGACGTCCTCGGTCTGCTTGCGCGAGCGGGCCTGCGCTTCCATGGAGACATCGGTCACCAGCTTGCGCTGTGCCTCAGTCAGCCCCGCCCAGACGCCGGCGTTGATCACCAGGATCGAGGGGCCGTAATTGTGGAACGTCAGGGCGTAATGCTTGGAGACGTCATAGGCCTTCAGCGGCACCATGTTCACGACTGGCAGATCGGCGCCGTCGATCACGCCTTGCTGCGCGGCGGTGATCACCTCGGCCCACGCCATCGGCACGGCGATGCCGCCCAGGCCGTTGATCGTATCGGCGAAGACTTTCGCCAGCTGCACGCGGATCTTCAGGCCGCGCAGATCGCGCGGTTCGTTGATCGGGCGGCGGTTGTTCCAGAAATGGCGGAACCCGTAATCGTAGAAGAACAAGGTCTTCAGGCCGTATTTCTCGACGAAGACCTTGTCGAGCTGCGCGCCGACCGGGCCGTTGAACACGCGGTAGGCCTGATTGTAGGTGCTGATCAGATAGGGCACGAGGAAGGCGCCGATCTCCGGAAAGATCGTGGCGGTGGCACCGCCGGGGCTGCCCATGGCGATGTTGCCCGCTTTCACGGCGTTCATGATCTCGAGTTCCTTGTTCAGCAGCGTGCCGCCATGGAATTCGAAGACCAGCTCGCCCTTAGAGCGCGCGGTGACTTCCTTGCACATCCAATCGAACACCAGGGCGCCGGCCTCGGGTACCGCGGTGACGTTGGCGAGACCCAGCTTCTTCGGCTGCGCCTGGGCGAAGGCCGGGGCGCGGCCGAGCGCCAGAATGCCGGTGAGGCCGCCGGCGGTCCGAAGCAGGCGGCGCCGTGGAATCGAGATTTGTGTGCTCACTTGCGTTCCCCCAGGGTTCTTGCATCAGATTTTTTACAGACGTCGACCGTGATCCTAACGTGTTTTCCGGGCGCGACCAATGGTGATAAATCCGAAATCGCGCGAAACGGGAGAACCTCATGCCTTTACTGAACGTACCGGGCGGCACGCTGGACTACGATGTGGTGGATCTCACGCCGCCCTGGGCGCCGGCGCGCGGAACAATCCTGTTCCATCACGGCCTGGGCGCTTCGCGCGGCATCTGGGCGGGCTGGCTGCCGGCGCTGATCGATGGCTGGCGGATCGTCCGTTTCGACATGCGCGGCCACGGCAGTTCGTCCTGGCCGGACGCCGCAGCGCGGCTCGATCTGGAAACGCTGACGGACGATCTGTTCGCGGTGCTGGACGAAGTGGGCGCGGCGCGGGCGCATCTGGTGGGAGAATCGATCGGCGGCACCATCGCCCTGAACGCGGCCCTGCGCGCTCCTGCCCGCGTGGCCAGCCTGACGGTGAGCAACGGCGCCCATGTCGGCGCCTCGATCCGATCGGTGCAGGACTGGCAGCGGATTCTTTCCAGTGGCGGTGGCGCCGCGTGGTCGGCGCAGATGATGCCGGGGCGGTTTTTTCCCGGTGCGATTTCTCCGGCGGCGTATCGCTGGTACGAGGCGCAGCAGGCGAAATGCAGCCCGGACGTGCTGCTGCGCGGCCTGGCGGCGTTGGTGGGCGCGGACATGGCGGCGCGCCTGTCGGGTCTGAACCTGCCGGTGCTGCTGATGCACCCCGATGATTCCCCTTTCATCCCCGTGGCCCTGATGGCGGAATTTCGGAATGCGCTGCCGGATGCGCGGCTGCACGTGATCGGGCGGGCGCGGCACGGCATGCCGTTCTCCCATGCTGGGGTCTGCGCGGCGCTGCTGCGCGGGTTCCTGGACGAGGTTGCCTGAAGGGGAGGCCGTTGCAGGACGCGGCCGTCCCCCACCGATCGAAGCCATGCCGCGCGGGGCTGGCGCGGCGGTGGCGGCGATGATACGACCCGGAAAAAGCCGGTACCAGGCCGGGCACGCCAAGGGGGACTTCGATGCAAATCCGTATTCTTGCCGGCCTGCTCGCGGGCTGGGCCTTGCTGGGAGGACCCGCGCACGCGCAGACCCCCTATCCGACCAAGCCGGTGCGGATGGTGGTCTCGTTCGCCGTTGGCGGGCCGACCGATCTTGTCGCGCGCGTGATCGCGGCCAAGCTGTCAGAGTATCTGGGCCAACAGTTCATCGTCGACAATCGCCCCGGCGCCGGCGGAAATATCGGCGCCGATCTGGTCTCCAAGGCGTCGCCCGATGGCTACACGCTGCTGATGGCGACGGTGTCTACCCACGCCATCAACCCGCTGCTTTACAAGACTATTCCGTATGACGCGGTGACCGGCTTCGCGCCCGTCGGCCAGGTCGGCATCACGCCGATCATCCTGGTTACGCACCCGTCCGTGCCGGCAACCGATGTGAAGAGCCTGATCGCGCTGGTGAAGGCGAACCCTGGGAAATACTCCTATGGCTCATCCGGTCTCGGCTCGATCCTGCATCTGTGCGGCGAGCAGTTCAAGGTGGCCGTGGGCGGCCTCGACATGGTGCATGTGCCCTATCGCGGCTCGGCGCCGATGATGAACGACTTGGTCGCCGGGCAGATCCCGATCGCCTTCGACGGCACGCCGAGCGCGATGCCGCAGATCGAGGCGAAGGCGATCCGCGTGCTCGGCACCGGCACCACCACGCGGGCCCGCCAATTGCCCGATATGCCGACCTTGATCGAGCAGGGCGTGCCCGGCTTCGATTGCTACACCTGGAACGCGATTTTTGCGCCGCCGAACACCCCAGACGCAATCGTCAAGAAGCTGAATGAGGGGATCCAAAAGGCCGTTGCCGATCCCGTGACCTTCAAGCGGCTCCAGGAGGTAGGCATCGATCCCACGCCGGGCCAAACTCCGGAAATGCTGCTCGCCTTCGTGAAGGCCGAGCTGGCCAAATGGACGCCGATCGCCAAGGCGTCCGGCACCGTGTTGGAATGATCCCTCCCATGCCGAAAATTCTTATGTTCATCGCGAGAGAGATCCCAGCATGATCCGATTGCGCAACCCGCAGGATCTCGCGGCCGGGATTTTTCTCATCGTGGTGGCCGTGCTGGCCTTGGTCTTTTCCACCAATCTGCCGATCGGAAAGCTGGTCAGCATGGGGCCGGGCTATGTGCCGCGCACATTGAGCTGGGTGCTGGGCGGGGTCGGGGTGCTCATCGCCGGGCGCGCCTTCACCATCGACGGGCCGCGGCTGGATAGCTGGGCGCTGCGCCCGCTGGCGGCGCTGACGGCCTCCATCCTGGTCTTTGCCTTCCTGCTGGAGCGGGCCGGATTGGTGATCGCGATCATCATCACCGTCGCGGTCGCCCGCGTGGCGGCGCCGGGCATGACGCTGCGGCAGGTCATCGGGGTGGGCGTGGTGCTGGCCGCCGGATCGGCGCTGCTGTTCGTCACCTTGCTCGGCCTGCCGCTGCGCATCTGGCCGGAGTTCCCCGGATGATCGACGGACTGTTTTCCAACCTCGCGCTCGGGTTTTCCGTCGCCGGCAGCTGGGACAACCTGCTGTTCTGCTTCATCGGCGCGATGCTTGGCACCTTGATCGGCGTGCTGCCGGGGATCGGGCCGCTCGCCACCGTGGCGATGCTGCTGCCGATCACGTTTTCGCTGCCGCCCGAGGGCGCGCTGATCATGCTCGCCGGCATTTTCTACGGCGCGCAGTACGGTGGCTCCACCACCTCCATCCTGATCAACGTGCCGGGAGAATCCTCGTCCGTGGTGACGGCACTCGATGGCCACGCGATGGCCAAGCAGGGGCGGGCGGGTTCGGCGCTGGCGATCGCGGCGATCGGCTCGTTCTTCGCCGGCTGCGTGTCGACGGTGGCGATCGCGCTGTTCGGGCCGCCGCTGGCGTCGGTTGCGCAGAAATTCGGCGCCGCCGAATATTTTTCGCTGATGCTCTTTGGCTTGGTCGGCGCCGTGGTGCTGGCCTCGGGCTCGGTGATCAAGGCGGTGGCGATGATCGTGCTGGGGCTGCTGCTCGGGCTGGTCGGGCTCGATGTCACGTCGGGGCATGGCCGCTTCACCTTCGGCATTCCGGAACTTTCCGATGGCATCGGTTTTGTCACCGTGGCGCTCGGCCTGTTCGGCATCGCCGAGATCATGACCAACCTGGAACGCGCGCACCGGGAGGGGCGCGACGAGATCGCCCCCGTGCACAGCCTGATGCCGACGCGTCAGGATATGTGGGAATCCTGGCCGGCGATCCTGCGCGGCACGGCGGTGGGAACATTCCTTGGCATCCTGCCGGGGGGCGGCGCGGTGCTGGCGTCGTTCAGCTCCTATGCTTTGGAGAAGAAAATCGCACGCGATCCGTCCCGCTTCGGCAAGGGCGCGATCGAGGGCGTGGCCGGGCCGGAATCGGCCAACAACGCCGCCGCGCAAGCCTCGTTCATTCCGCTGCTCACCCTGGGCATTCCCTCCAACGCGGTGATGGCGTTGATGATCGGGGCGATGATGATCCAGGGGATCACGCCCGGGCCGCAGGTGATGGTGAAGCAGCCGGGGCTGTTCTGGGGCATGATCGCCTCGATGTGGATCGGCAACCTGATGCTGGTGATCATCAACCTGCCGCTGGTCGGCATGTGGATCCGGCTGCTGAGGGTGCCGTACGAGATGATGTTCCCGGCGATCATCATCTTCTGCGCGATCGGCATCTACAGCCTGAACAATTCGACGACCGATGTGCTGTTCACCGCCGGCTTCGGCGTGATCGGCTATCTGTTCGTGAAACTCGGTTTCGAGGCGGCGCCGCTGTTGCTGGGTTTTGTCCTGGGGCCGCTGATGGAGGAAAATCTGCGCCGGGCGATGGTGATCTCGCGCGGTGACCCGATGACCTTCATCGACCGGCCGATCAGTTTTGGGCTGCTGCTGGCGTCTCTCGCCATGCTCGCCCTGGTGATCGCGCCCAATGTGCGGCGCAAGCGCGAGGAAGCGTTCCAGGAATAACCGCGCAGCAAGGAAGGCCGACGCCGTGAGCTTTGACACCGCATCCTGGATCGCCCTGCTCCAGATCATCGGCATCAACATCATCCTTTCGGGCGACAACGCGGTGGTGATCGCGCTCGCCTGCCGGTCGCTGCCACCGCGCCAGCAAAAGATCGGCATCCTCCTCGGCGCCGGTGCCGCGGTGGTGCTGCGCGTCATCTTCACGCTGTTCGTCGTGTTCCTGATGGCGACGCCTTTCCTCAAGCTTGCCGGCGGCCTGCTGCTGCTGTGGATCGGCTACAAGCTGCTGGTCGAGGAAGAAGCCGACGAGGACGATATCCACGCCGCTTCGCATCTCTGGGGCGCGGTCCGCACGGTGCTGATCGCCGACGCGGTGATGAGTCTCGACAATGTCATCGCCGTCGCGGCGGCGGCGAAGGGCAATACCGTCCTGCTGATGCTCGGGCTGACGATCAGCATTCCCCTGGTGGTCTATGGCGCCACGCTGATGATCGCGCTGATCAAGCGGATGCCGTTCATCGTCACCCTGGGCGCGGCGCTGATCGGGTATATCGCCGGCGAGGTAATCGTCACCGATCCGGCGGTGCAGCCCTGGGTGGACGTGCATGCGCATTGGCTGCACGTGGTGGCGCCGCTGCTGGGCGCGGTGCTGGTGCTGGATGTCGGCTGGCTGCTGGCGCCGGCGAGCGTGCGCGGGCACGAGCCAGGTGGCGTGACGGAGGGCGCGAGCGCGCCGGCGGCGATGTTCGGTTTGCGGTTTCTCGTGATCTGGCTCGGCCAGTTCGTGCTCTCGCGCGCGCCGCTGATCGTGAGCTTTGGCGCGGGGCTGCTGGGCTACACCGGCGCGCAGGTCATGGTCGAGGGGGATCCGGATCTGGCACAGGTCGAGGGAACTGCACGGTCGCTGATGCATCTGCTTGGCCCTCTGATCGGGGCCGCGATCGGGCTCGGCATCGCGGAAGGTTGCGCGCGGATTTTCTGGCGTGGCGGGCGGGCGAATAGACGGCGCTGACCGCTTTTTCGTCCCCGCTTGCCCCGCCGCTTGCGGGACGCCGGTCCGGTCCATAGAGTGCGCTCAGATTTTGCGAACAATTCGCAATTAGGAGAATCCCATGGGCCACGATGCCAGCCGGATCGCCCGTCGTTGCGAGCGCGCCGTGGTGACGGCGTACCGGGATCTGCGCCAGTGCGGCAGCGACGACATGGCGGCGTTTTTGGCGTGCACGACGCTGTATCGCATCCATCATCCGGAAGCCTCGGTGAACGAGGCGCGTCGGTTGGTGGCGGAATGGATCGACCACCACGTGGTGCACAGCGGCCCGGCCAGCGTCGGCGGCTGAAGGGCTACCCGCGCGCCCAGGCGATCGCGGCACGGGCCAGGGCGTCAATTGTGTCGACGATCGGAAAATCCGGCGCGGGTCCGGCCTGCATGGCGAGCGGAAGCTCGGTGCAGCCCAGCACCACCGCGCTCGCACCGCGCGCGGCCAGGGCGGCGGCGATCTCAGCTGCGGGTTGATAGGCCTCGACCACGCGGTTGGCTTTCACCAGCGCGATGGCGGGGCTGACGCAGCTTTCCATCTGCTTCTGGTCGGGTTCGATGCAGATGTAGCCGAGGCGGGCCAGAGCATCCTGGTAAAGCCGCATGCGCAAGGTCGTCTCTGTGCCCATGACGCCGATTGTCCCGGAGGTGATGCCAAGCCGGATGAGGTCTCGGGAAGCGGCCTCGACAATGTGGAGAATGGGCAGCGCGGTGGCGGCGCGCATCTCCTCGTACCAGCCATGCGCGGTGTTGCACGGGATCACCACCGCGCCGCAGCCCGCTTGTTCCAGCCCATGAATGCCGCGCAGCAGCCAGGGCAGCGGATCGGGGCCGCCGAAAAATTTTCCGCGCGCGCGGTCCGGCACGCGGGGATCGGACCAGAGCACGGCGGGAATATGGTCCTGGTCGCGCTCGGCCGGCGTCAGCAGCGTCAGGCGCAGCATGAACTGCGCGCTGGCGAGCGGGCCCATGCCGCCGAGCACGCCCAAAATTCTGTCGTTGGCCATCACCCGCATCCGTTCTGTTCGCGCGGCGCATGCTGCCCGACGGGACGCGGAGGCGCCAGACGCCATTTACACGATTGAATTTACTTATGTACTTTGGATAGCGTTGGTCGACTCATGGGTCAAATACGGTACGGCCATTTTTTCATCCAACCAAGCGATTGCATGGCTGCTTCACGCGCTGCGCTTTGCGAGGGATAGTTGAAAATTGTAATTCCGGCCCGAAATTCAGCGTAGAGTTTTACCAAGAACGACCGTTCTTTTGAAAGGGTAGGGCTGTGACACAACGCCGCTTCTCGCTTCTTCCATCCCTTCTGGTAACGGCCAGCGCAGTTGCTTTCGTGCTGATCCTGTCCGCACCGGCAGCCGCCCAATGGGGCGGCCGAGGCGGCCCACCGCCGGGCATGGGGGGCGGTCATCCACCGCCACCCGGTGGTTGGCAAGGCGGGCACTGGCAAGGCGGGCACTGGCATGGTGGCGGCGGCTGGTATGGCGGTGGCTGGTACGGTGGTGCGTGGCCCGGTGTTGCGCTGGGCCTTGGCCTTGGGGCGCTCGCTCTATCCCCCTACGCCTACGCTCCCTACTACCCCTATTACGCTCCACCACCGGCCTATTACGCGCCGCCGCCCGCGTACTACTATCCCCCTCCCGGTTATGTACCGCCAGCCAATATGCCGCCGGGGCCGGTGATCTATTAGGGTCGAGCCTCATAACCAGCAATTCGCTGCTGCGGCGAGGACGGTCGGTTCGAACGCCGGTCCGAAACGGACCGAGGATAAGGAATCATCTGATGGAAAGCGCAACATTTCGGAAATGGTTGGCCGATCGCGGTTGCACCTTCGAGCAGCACGCCACGGAGCAGGGGCCCCACGGCGTCGCCAGCGTCACGGCCCATCGCGAAGGTCGCAAGGCAGTGATTCCTCTCGTCGGCTCCCACCAGCGGCTCGA
>Ga0315281_10006810_pt1 | contig 16187 bp, 14 predicted proteins | sample YL17G07_0_MG_FD_204540 | JGI IMG/M metagenome (GOLD analysis project Ga0315281, IMG submission 204540) | Sediment microbial communities from Yellowstone Lake, YNP, Wyoming, USA - YL17G07_0 | ecosystem: Environmental > Aquatic > Freshwater > Lake > Sediment | place: USA: Wyoming | collected... | reverse complement strand
TTGCCAAGTCCTGGAATCTTGGTTAGTAACGAGACCTCTTCACTAGCAAGGGCGTTTAAAAAATCATTCGCAGACATGCTTGAAAGTATACTCAGACCAATCTTTGGGCCTATCCCTGATACGCTGATAAGAGCCTTAAAAAGCCTGCGTTCCTCAATATTTGCAAAGCCAAATAGTGTTATCGCATCTTCTCTTACATAGGTGTGGATAGAAATAAATACCTCTTCTCCTTCGTTTGGCAGACTGGATAAAATGGAGATTGGCACATTGACTTCATAACCTACTCCATTTACGTCTATTATAATATTTGAAGGTTTCTTTGAAAAAAGTTTGCCTCTTAAATGTCCGATCATATTAACCGCCTTTTAGCTGTTTTTTGAGATTTTTTTAAGAGGAATCTTAGGGTCAAGTCTTGCAGAGAGGAATCTTAGGGTCAAGAGAGGAATCTTAGGGTCAAGTCTTGAATTATCAGTTTTTCTTTTCTAATACAAATTCGCAATTTGTACTGTAATATTTTATTTAGAGATAATTGTCGTAGGGGCAGCAAAGCGTGCCTGCCCTTTTTTTGAGATTGGCACAATTGCTTTATACAGGGCAGGCACAAGACCTGCCCCTACGTTGTTAATTTCTATATCAATATACATGTTATTTTACCTTATGGATTGCGAATTGGTATAAGAACAAGACAAGAAACAAGAATAGAGTAGGACTTGGAATAACACAATTAGAGAGCTATATAATTGTAAATATATTTCAAATTACTATGAAAACTGATATTTCAAGACGTGACCCCTAACTATGACCCCTAACTATATCCTTTTTAAGCCTTAGTCTTTCCATTTTTTTATGAGGCTGTAATACTACCGCTTCCAAAGAGTTTCTCTTTCATCTTTTTAAAAGAAATATGAACGGTTGGCAGAAAGATAAATCCCATGAGTATAATTAATCCAATGCCTACGAATTGATTTATAAAAGAAAATGCAATTGCATCTTCCTTAGAAATACCATAGAGAGATAATGCCAATATGCAGCTATATTGCAAATTTCCTACAAAACCTGGCGCAGTTGGCAGGCTGATGGCTATTGACGTTATTACATAAACTACTAATGCGGCAACAAACGCTGTCTTTATATGAACTGAAAGCAGCATAAGATTAATCGAGATTATACTTCCCACCCATATTAAAAAAGACAATGCTATTGTATAAATAAGATGTCTTGGACTTCTGATGAAACCAAATCCTTCCTTGAATGTTATCAAAATATTGTTAATCCTACTAGCGTGTTTACTAGGTAATCTATTTACTATCGGATTAATCATGGCAAGAAAGGTATCTCCTTTGAAATAATAAAATATAATAAAACCTAATAAGATTAAAGTTACCGAAACAAACCCCCACGCTGCAGCCATAACCTTAGGCGGCAAATCTGTATACATAAAAACTATTGCTGCAACTATACTTACATTTAATAGATCAATGGTTCTCTCTATAAAGATAGTAGCAAGACATGGACTTAATGGTATCTTGCTATTTGAACTCAATAAATATGGACGTATTATCTCACCTATCCTCATTGGAAATAACACACATGCCATCAACCCTACACATGTGATAGGAAAGAGTTTCTTTTGAGATTCCTTGCTTATAGGCGATAGTATCACTTCCCACCTTATTGACTTCAGCCATAATATTATCAAGGTAATAATTCCTGAAAGAAAAATATACTGATAGTCTAGATTTCTAAATTTTACCATCACCTCGCTAAGTTCTACATTTCTAAAGGATAAATAAATAAACACAGCGCTTATCATTATCCCAATTATTAGTTTTTTCAAATATATTCTCCTTATTAATAAATAGGGTCAGTCCCTATTTATTTTCATTTTTTCTATTCTGTTTATATGCCTTATGATAATTTATCGTGCCTCTTATCCCACGATAATAAAAATAACCAAATAAAAATACTATAAACCATCCAGGTATTTGTCCTGTCTCTATGACAATATAAGTCCTGCTGCAAACAAAATATATAAACAATATCACGGCAGATATTGTGCTGCGCATATATATACCAAAGATTAATATATAAATTATAACTATATCCAAAAGCGTATACATACCATAGCCCAATTTAGTAAAGTCATAATGGCTTAATCTTGATAATATTACTGCAGCAAGGGTTAATATACCGCTTAATATGCCTGCAATAATAGCTGATCTAATATCTTTAACATCAAGGTCTGTGTCAATTTTATAGCTCTTTTTTAAAACGGTCTTCTCGATTGCCTTTTGTCTTGAATGACTTGAGCAATCTGGCCTCTGACATCCTCCATTTTTTTCCCAGCATGGTCTGTCATAATAAACACCGCACTTTGAACATCTTGTTATTTCTTGATCTTCAATAAATTTGGCCTTACAGTTCTGACAAAAATTCTCTTGGGTTATTTTTTTATCTGCCCTGAAAAATCCAGGCTTAAGAGGTGTCTCTTTTAAAATAGGTTTAGATGCCTGTTTTTCAGGCATCGGCTTAGTCTTGCCTGTATCTGCAAAAACATTTATAGATTCTTCGGCTTGTATATTGTCTTCTATATTTTCCATTTCAGGAGAAACTGCATTTTCAAGGTCTATTACCGGCTCAATTGTACACTCAATGCCAGACTCTTCAAAGAGGGCTAAATTGATTTTTGCAACCTTGTGGTTTATTTTTTTCATCAGTATTATTGGTTTTCCAGTAAAAAAGGTATCAATTAATTGATCACTGCCTCTTTTTCCATAAAAATTACTGATATTATCTCTAACCTGAACTGTTGAAAATCCTTTTTTAAATATACCTGTATAGATCAGATTATAATCTCCATTTTGCAGCGTATTATCTAAAGGCTCAACACTTTCATCAGGAACAGCAACGCAGTCAAGCCCAACTGACTCAAATATATCAAGCGTATAATCCGCATCTTCATATCCCAGATTCCTTGAAAGCACGATCATCCCGCCTGTAAAAAATGCCTCAAGTTTAAGATCATCACATCTTTGGCCATAGACCTTTGACAGATTTTCCCATACCTGCTCTTTATTAAATCCTTCAATTATATTTCCTGTAAAGATAATATTATATCTTTTATCCATTGTCATCTTTCCTATATAAATAATTTTGTGAAATATTCCTAAGATTATAACTATTTTTGTATAAATAATCTATATATATCTTTTCAAATAGGTAATAATAATAAAAACTTTCACCGCAGAGACACTAGTAGCACAGAGAAAGATTATGATACAAAAAAGAATTCACCGCAGAGACACTAGTAGCACAGAGGCGATAATTCATCAACAGTCAGCTTTAGCTGTCTGGCTCAGAGGGCTGAAGCCAACTGTTGTATCCCTTGCTAACTTTCTTTGTGTCTCTGATGTGAATTATTAGTGATTTTTTTATTTAATTATCTTGTAACATAAAGTAAACTAATTATCATGAATATTTTAGAGGCTCTATATTACAGCGGTTTTAAATATAAAAAACAAACAGGTCTAAAGAAACAGAAAAAACTGCCTCATCCAGTTATTAGTATCGGAAATATAACAATGGGAGGCACTGGAAAGACGCCCGTTGTTATTGCCCTTGCGCTGCAGGCAGCTGCCAGAGGCTTTAAACCATGTATATTGACTAGGGGTTATAAGGGCAGGACAACAAAACCTCGACACGCAAGTATTGGAAGTGGTCCAATATCAAATTATTTAGAACTTGGAGATGAGCCTGTATTAATGGCGCAAAGGACTGAGGGCGTTGAGATCATTGTAGGCGCAGATAGATTTATGGCTGGGTTATTGTCTAAGGATTCAAATTTATTTATCTTAGATGACGGTTTTCAGCATTGGAGATTATATCGTGATATTGATATTGCGCTTATTGATATTACTGCGCATAAAGGAGATAGACTCTTGCCTTTTGGCTCTCTGAGAGAGCCTCAAAGCGGCTTACGCAGGGCTGATATTATAATAAAGACACGCTGCAATCAAGGTAATGGCGATAAGACAGACAAGATGTTACATTATTACGGAATTAAAAATCCAATCTTTGACGCTGACTTCAAACCAAGATATTTGATAAATGCCTATGGAGAAAGGTTTAATATAGATAATCTTACAGATAAATCAGTATTTGCATTTTCAGGGATCGGCAACCCTAAGAGTTTTATACTAACTCTAAAATCAATAGGGGTAAATATTGCTGGGACAAAGGAGTTTAGGGATCATTATTCGTATTCTCATAGAGATATTATTGAGATGATTAAACAAACGAATTCATGCGGGGCGCAATGTCTTTTAACTACAGAGAAGGACATATTAAAACTTCAAATGATTAAAGGTTTACCTCAGCAGCCCCAAATTTATGCCTTAGGGCTTGATTTTATTATTGATTACAGTTTCTATGATATGGTATTCTCTAAAATATATTATAAAGATTAGTTGACTAAATATAATAAAGTAATTATACTTATTAAGTGGTGAGCATAGCTCAATCGGTCAGAGCACTGGATTGTGGATCCAGGGGTTGGGGGTTCAAGTCCCCTTGTTCACCCCATTAAAATAAAAAGACAAAAAAAGAATTCACCACAGAGCCTCAGAGAGCGCAGAGATAACTGAGAAAAGATTTAATATAAATTTTATTAATTTTTGTCTTCTTCTGCTTATCTCTGTGTACGCTGCGCATCTGAGGTGAATTCTTTTTTATATATTATTGATTATGAGCAATGAGATTAAGACCAAGATTAGAAAACTTATTGATGACTTGAATTATCATAGTTATAAATATCATGTTCTTGATGCGCCAGAGTTGACAGATGCGCAGTATGACAGGATGTATCGGCAGCTTGTTGAACTTGAAAGTCAATATGGAGACATCTTCCCTGATTCGCCAACTCAAAGGGTTGGAGGAGAGCCAAGTTCTAAATTTGAAAAGGTTAAACACACTATCCTCATGCTTTCCCTTGATGATACCTTTGACTTAGCAGAGGTGATTGAGTTTGACAGCAGGATTAAAAAATACCTTGAGAGCGCAGAAGAGATTGAGTATTCCATTGAGCCAAAATATGACGGGCTTGCTATTGAACTAAATTATATTGACGGGTTTTTATTCAAGGCTGGAACAAGGGGCGATGGGTCTATTGGTGAAGACATCACTCAAAATATCAAGACTATAAAGGCAGTTCCCCTAAGCATCCCAAAGTTAAGAGAAATAGATATTAGAGGAGAGGTATATATAAATATAGCAGGATTTAAATCTCTTAATGCAGAGAGGGCTGATGAGGGAAGTCCATTATTTGCTAATTCTCGAAATGCCGCAGCAGGCGCTGTACGTCAATTAGACCGATCTATTACTGCTCAAAGAAATCTTTCCGTTGTTTTTTATGGGGTAGGGATAGTCAATGGCATTGAGATAAATTCTCAGTCACAATTAATTGAATGGTTTAAAGAAAATCGTTTTCCAACTCCACTTCACTTTTCGAGAGTTTTGGGAATAGATAATGTAGTTGAGAAGATAAAAGAGATTGCTAAAATCAGGGATATTTTGCCATTTGAGATAGACGGCGTAGTGATAAAGGTCAATGATTTTAGCAAACAGCATCAGCTTGGCACAAAGACGAGGTCTCCAAGGTGGGCAATAGCCTTTAAATTTCCCGCCTATCAGGCAATAACCAAGATCAGAGAGATTATAGCAGGAGTTGGTCGTACTGGCGTAATAACCCCTACAGCAATTGTTGATCCTGTGGCAATTGGCGGCGTAACAGTATCAAGGTCAACTCTTCATAATTGGGACGAGATTAATCGTAAAGACATCAGGGTCTTTGATACAGTGGTAATTGAGAGGGCAGGCGATGTTATCCCTCATATCGTTGAGGTTCTATTTGATAAAAGGACTGGCATTGAACAGGTCTTTGATATTCCTAAAACATGTCCATCCTGCGCAGGCGCGCTTGTAAAGACTGAGGATGAGATAGCAATTCGTTGTGTTAATTCAGACTGCCCAGCTCGAATTATTGAGCAGATTATTCATTTTTGCTCTCGAAACGCATTGAATATTGAAGGGATGGGCGAGAAAAATGTTGAGCTGCTTTATAATAATGGAATAGTAAGAGGATTTACAGATATATATAAATTAAATAAGGATGTCCTGCTTAAATTAGCGCGTTTTGGGCAAAAGTCCGCTGATAATCTGATTAATGCAGTAGTAATCAGTAAAGATACTACCCTTAAACGTCTAATTATTGGTCTTGGCATACGTTATACTGGCAGTCAAGGCGCAGGATTGATAGCTGCTAATTTCAGTGATATCTCACAATTATTCTATATTAATAAAGAACGTTTAATGGCAATAGATCAGCTTGGTGAAAAAACAGCAGGAGCGCTTGCCTCATATTTTAATGATGAAAACTCCATTATGACCATTAAAACCCTTATAGAGCTTGGATTAAATATCACAAATACTTCACAGGTGAGCGCTCAGCCGTTTAAAGGTAAGAACTATGTAATCACAGGAACTCACATGGTTAGCCGCGCAGAGATAGAGGAGTTTATAATAAATAATGGTGGTAAGTTATCGTCTTCTGTTTCAAAGAAGACCTCTTATCTTATAGCAGGGGATTTTCCAGGGTCAAAACTGGAAAAGGCAGCGCAGCTTGGTGTTGAGGTTATTTCTTATGAGAGATTAATAGAACTTTCCTTAGTTTGTTGAATTACATGTCAAAAAAACATAATAAATATTAATTGTTGACAAATTAACTTCAATTTTGGTAATGTTATTAGACTTTAGTTTAAAATCTTGATAAAGAAGGTGTGATAATATGGGTGGCGCATATACTACATTTAATCCTCATAATAGAAGAAGAAAGAGAAAGCACGGTTTTAGAAATCGAATGACTACTAAAGGCGGTAGAAGGGTTATTGCCAATAGAAGAGCTAAAGGACGTAGAAAACTCTCTGTATAAATACTGCTTTACACTGTATTGGCAAGGGCGTATGCAATACGCCCCTACATAAAACTGGCGTATGCAATACGCCCCTACATAAAACTGGCGTTTGAAATACGCCACTACTTAATAATGGCGAATGCGCATAAATCGTTGGCACAGGCCGTAGGGGCAATTCATGAATTGCCCCTGCCATATTATTCCTGCATTTTTTAGGTTAAGAACATTTTATTATTATTTAAATAAATAAATGATTAAACATTTAGGTTCAGAGTATAAGTCTGAAACTAAATTTGTAGGATAAATGAATTACAGCAATTTTTAGACCGAACACTAATTTCATATCCCTACTTAAAATACAATATTAGGTCGTATCACTAATGAATAACTATCCTTATTAGATGAGTCAAAAAGCGCTCCCATATATTTTTTGCCGCTGTCATAGATAAAGCCAATCTCTAAGATAATTGTAGACTTTATGCCTGGAAGAGGAATTTTCTTATCCACATAAAAATGATGACCCAACGGTATGAATTCTCGGCTAAAGGCAAAATAATATTCAAATCCGCTATTTTTAAGCAATAAATAAAATGGCTCGTTGAAATCCAGATTGTCTCGCCTCATTGATAGATATATTGAATCTCTAATTTCAACATTTGTATGCAGCTTTGTTCCTATTCTATAGCTCCATGAAAGTGTAGAGTCTGATTCTTTTTTTTCACCCTTTAATTTGAATTCAAACTCATACCAATTGTCATCTATTAACTCGTTATTTCTGATCTGATAAAATCCACTACTAAGTAAATAACCCATGTATCCCTTGTTCTTGACCCTGACATTTTGCTCATCTTTATTAAATTCTACAATATTTCCAAAAAAAAATGAAAAAGCAAATGGCTCTTCAAATCCAGCAGTTACTGCCTGCGCAATATTAGTATTTCCTATAATATATGAGTTGTTATAAAAATCTATATAATATTTCTTTATCGCAATCCCAAGTACAGGCATAGGATATATACTTGCCTCAACTAGCATAAATTTTGGCAGATATGAATTTAGGATAAGATATTTATAAATATCTATTTCATCCCTTTCGTCAAGATTAAGCATTGGTTCTTTCAAGAGGTCAATATATAAATCAAGGGAAGTATAATAAGCATCTGGTTCAAATTCAAGTTGAAAATTTGGTTCTATTTCAGCGCCTTTATTTGATTCAGAGACATCTATAGCAGGTGTTGTAGGTGTTTCATCGGCTTTTTTGGGGATGTCATTGGTTGAGGTATCTTGAACTGGGGCTTGTGGAGTTTTATCGCTAGAGGCAGGTGAATCTGCAAGACAGAGACCTGTCCATATCAGAGAAAAAATCAGGCAGAATATAATAAATGGATTCATAATACCGATTTGCGATAATTAATAAGGTAAGGATTTCACCGCAAAAATGTAGTGGCGAACCTAAGCGTTCACTCTGAATTAGGCAATTGCCTCAAATTCAAAAAAAGGGCAGACACATAGGTCTGCCCCTACTTATTAAATACCTTCAGAGATTATTTTAAGACAAATGCAACCTTTGCGCTTGCCAAAAATGGCGATTTCTGGTTTGCTGCAAATATTTCAACGCCATCTTTTGCTGATACCTGTAAGTCAGTATTTCCAACTGCTTGCGCAGCCGTGACTACAAGCGGATTTTTTACGTCTCTTGCTCCAAGGGCAGCCTTTGCCTTGTCTATACTATTTGTATATTCCCCGCAGCCTTGCTCAACTAATATCTTCTGACTGATTTTTGAAGGGTCATAGATAACTTCGCCATTTGGCGAGTATATTCTATTGATAAGGGCAGGTCTAAAAGTCTGAGCAGTTGCATCAATAATAAGTCCATCGTATCCTTCAGCGGCTACTTCTTTCTTTGCAGCAATATATTCAGCCTTTTCAGCCTTATCAGCAGTCTTTGCAGCAGGATTGAATACTGGACCAGTAGGCTGCGGAACAACGCTTGCTACTGTTGGATCAACTTTGTCTGCGCCTTTTCCCACACCAAGATTTTTATACATTGCCTCGCCTAAACTGCCAGGGCCATTCATCCCTAGCTTGACTAATACAAGACACGAACCTTCTTGGCTATTATATTCTTCAGATACTACTTGATCTCCTTTTATCATTCCAGAAACTGCGGCGCGTATCTTGTCAGATGCCAACTCTGAATTTTCAACAGTGGTTTCGCCTGCAATAGCAACTCCATTAGTTATCTCAACAAGGTTTCTATCAGCAATTATCTTTGCAGCGCGACAGGCGGTTAACCGCTTTTGAGCCTCGCTTTTTGAACCAGCAAATGGTAATCCCTCTCCCTTTACAAGTAGGTATCCATTTTGAAATCCTTCTGTTGGGGTTGTTGTTATTGACGCCTTGTTTGCAGTTAAATATTCGTGTGTCTTAGCGAATGTAGCGCCAACTTCATCATCTACTGCATACGCAAATGCTGAAAATGCTGAAATAGATAATGCAATGATTAAGATTGTAAATATCTTCTTGTACATAATTACTTCCTCCTTTTTTACTTAAGATATATCTATCTTAGTAGATATTAATTTGACTGTTTAAGAACTCGTATTGCAAGTAATGCCTCAGCTCCAGTTACAGGTTCGCTAGGTCTAAATTCTCCAGAAAGATCACCTTCCATGATATTTCTTGTAGTGACATTCATTACAGCGTTAAAAAATGGAGATGATGGTCTGATGTCAGGAAATGGAGATCTGTCATTTCCTAAATTTGAGGATGCAAGCCCTTCTTTGCCAGTTATTTTTATAAGCACATCTTCAAGTATCAGAGCCATTTCGTCTCTTTTGACAGGTTGATCAGGCATAAAAAGGGATGCCTTTGTTGTAGGATCATATATTGGTTCAAGCCCTCTTACCTTCCACTTGAGTATAGTTACAATCTCCTCTTTGAAACGATGATTTACTATATCTGCTGGAATAAACTCTGCCTGCATCTTTTTTAATTCAGACTTGATTGCAATACGCCCTGCAAAGATGCTATCAAGTTTTAATTCGTCAATTAAGAGCGCAGCTAGATCGCCTCTGCTTATCTCATCTTTTAAGGCAATCTTTTTACCAACGTCTCCAATAGTTATACCAGCCGTAGCCCTTACAACCTTTTCAAGACGTTTCCACGCTTCATTTGCCTTTTGGTTCCATTTGCTGTCACGTTTTGCATTAAGGACAGCCTTAAAGGCATCTGCGGACTTATTAAATTCAAGCCCTTTAAAATATGCAATGCCCATAAAGTAATCAATGGCCTCTTTGCCATCATAGAAATTGAGGTTGTTTTCATTTATTTCTAATTTTCTGCCAGAATGATATGCAGACTCTGCCTTATTTAACCAATCGTTTCCTTGTATTAAGGTCAAAATCCTTATCTTAGCGGTATAATAGGCAAACTCATCTTCATGGGTTTTTGTTAATTTATCTGCAAGCTCAAGGGATTTCATGGCTGAGAAAAATTTAGTTTTTTTGAAATCTTGGTCTTTAAGTTTGTCAGCTATACTAGCATTTGCAATCGCCTCTCCGCTGTGAGCTGGAGAATATCCTTCATCACAGTAAATAGAGCCCTCAAACTTAGAGAGCGCAGCGTCAAATTGCCCTTTTTCAAGGTCTTCCATACCTACTACATAATGATGTTCTCTGCTATCTTCAGGAGAAGCGCATTTTACAGACTTTTCAGCGCATCCTGAGACCATAATCAAAAGCAGCAGACCAGTCAACAGTAATAAAAAACCTTTTCTTACCGTCATAATACCTCCATATTAATGATATTTCAATCAAAATTACCTCTGCGGTATCCGCAGAATTATTAAAAATCTATTTATACTTAACTGTAATTAAATATGGTGAAAAATTTGATACCTTAAGTCTCTCCTGCTGATTTATGCTATTTGCAAGATATATCGTCTTTTCAGAATACTTAACTTTAAACTCGCCAAGTCCGCTTTCTTCAACACTGCTAACCCATGAAATATTAGATAATCTATCCTTGACCTCAAAATTAGCGTTTATATTTGGCACTCCTTCAACCTTTACTTGTATTATTTTTACAGAAAGTTTTGTATGCTCAGCGATTTTATTAATAATAATAGGAGTAACATTGTCTGAAATTTTGGTCAAACCCTTTCTAATTCCGTCTGATATATTAGAGGCAATCGCCTTATCGGTCTTTGACCCAGATGACAGTATGACCATCTGCCCACTAGTATCTTTATAAACGATTCTATAAGTCAAGGTGACTGTAATATTATTAAACGGCATCTTGACTCCATAACCAATATCTGCGCCTTTTTCAGTTGATATTGTATAATCAGCGCTTCCAATAACCATGATATTTGAGAGAAACTTATATAAAAGCCCTCTAAGTGTAAGGAGATTTCCGCTTTTTAGGGCTTGTTCAACCATTACTATATCATCGGGTTTATCTGACGATAAATCTGATACTGTGTACCCACTCTCAGTAAGTCCGCTGATAATTGACTCTGACAAGACATTTGTTTCTTCATATTGGGCTTCTGTAGAACTTGAGACAGCCTTTTTAACTGGGATAAAAACTATAACTGAATTATTTCGAACAAGCGATGATACCGCCTTTTCTGCATTTGCGGGTTCAACACATGCCTTGATTTTTACAGTATAAGTATCTATCCCTTTGTTTTCTGACAACAACTCATAACTTTTGACAACACCGCCGATTTCTTTGCTGACTGCCTCATCTACAAACGTCATATTTTGCGCAACCGACTGAGACTTGATCTCAACGCCTGCAAGATGCTCTATAGCCGCCCACTTTGCGCGCGCTATAGCTTCAGCCTTAGCAGATGGGATATCCAAACCGTTAATTACAGCCTCTCCGCCTGATTCGCCACACTTAACAGCAGCAGAGAGCGTTTCGGTAAATATAAGTATAACCGCAATTAGAACTATCAATATGTAGATATTTCTATGGCTCAAAATAACACCCCTTTTACAATATTAAAATTTCGCTCCTACCTCTGCAAAAGGTCCTTGTGATATAATTGCTAAAGTAGCGCCTTGAGCTCCAACGTATACATTTTGATACCTGTATCCAGCGTCAACAAATAAAGGGTCAAAAAAAGTATACTTTGCCCTAACAAGGAAATCATTCATATAAAATACATAATCAGATGTAAATTTGGATACTATTATTCCTGGGAAAAAACGAAGCTCTCCCTCTAATGAAATAAAATCAAACTCAAAAGGAGCTACTTGAAATGCGACATAAAGAGTAGGCAGCGGCACAAAATTTATTGGAAGAGTTACATTTTTACCCAATTCTTTTATTAAGTAGGCAGGTATAGTTATTACTTTGACGTTCAAACCTAAGTCTATATTGAGCCATCCTAATGTTGCAGTCTTCAGAAATGGCAGACCTGAGTAAAATGCAACGTCATACATATCTGCTGAGACATTTAAAGCGCCTACAGTAGGTAACGAAACTGAAGCAGAAGTATTAGATATAGGGAATCCCTGTGGGAAATTGGTAGTTGCAGTTACTGTTCCATTTATGTTTATTGCGCCGTCTAAGTGAATAGGGGAATATAGCAATGATATATTTGGCACAACAGGGATTGGATGTTCAAATTTTGCCCTTCCCATAAACATCAAAGCAGTTTTAAATGGAGTATCCATAGAATAATTAGTGGAAATACTATAATAACTAGAAACTGGGTGGGGATTACCATACGGATCAGTCCAAGTTGACGGGATATTAAGACTCTTTATTGAATTTGCGATGATCGTAGCCCAATCAATGCCTAATGTGAAGGTTGGCATCTCTAACCATCCGCCTGCTGCTACCTCAAATGTTACAATATCGGATGATGCGTTTGCGCAATAATTTGATACTGGAAAGATACTTAACATCACTACTATTATGAAAATCTTTATTATCTTGTTCCTCACAATATTCACCTCAACTCGTTTTTTTTAATATAATAAAATTATATTGGTTTATTATAATATAATAGATTAATTAATTTCCATATTAATTTTATCTAAAATTATTTTAATTATGATAGTGACTTATACAAGATATTTTATGTAAAATTTATATGGTTGAGGGATGTGCCCTTTTATCACAGGGAAACAAGGAGACAGCAATGATATTAAGCGTAAATATTGATCATATAGCGACAATAAGACAGGCAAGGCTTGGCGTTGAGCCTGATCCCGTACTGGCGGCAACTTTGGCTATCTTGGGCGGCGCTGACGGCATTACCCTGCATCTAAGGGAAGACAGAAGACATGCTCAAGACAGGGATTTACGCCTGTTGCGTCAGGTGATACATACTGGTTTAAATCTTGAGATGGCTGCTGATGAAGCTATGATTGCCATAGCCCTTGATGTAAAGCCAGATATGATAACTATAGTACCTGAAAAACGCCAAGAGTTGACTACAGAGGGAGGGCTTGATGTATCTGGGCAGTTTGAAAAACTAAAGGATGTCGTCCAAAGGCTGAAAGAGGCGGATATTGCTGTAAGTCTTTTTATTAATCCAACATTAGAGGATATAGATATATCGCTTGATATTGGCGCAGATATGATTGAGATTCACACAGGTGTTTATGCAAATGCAAGGGGCAAGGATATTGATATTGAATTAAACAGGATTATCTCTGCGGCAAAACGGGCAGTTGCCCTTGAACTAATTGCAAATGCAGGGCATGGGCTTAATTATCAAAATATCAAACCCATTGCATCCATTAAAAGTATCAGCGGCTTATACATTGGGCATGGGATTATTTCAAGGGCAGTTATGGTTGGAATGAAAGAAGCGGTAACTCAAATCAAGGTGCTAATACGGCAGTCATGATATATGGGATTGGTGTTGATATTATAGAAAATAAGCGGATTCAATCTGCAGTCGAAAGATATGGAGAAAGATTTCTAAAAAGGGTTTATACGGATAATGAGATAGAATATTGCATGAGAAAGTCATACCCCTGTCTTGCAGCAAGATTTGCAGCAAAGGAGGCTTTTATCAAGGCGTCTAATGGATTAAATATCAGTCATTTACGAGATATAGAGGTTTTAAGGAATCTTCACGGCAAGCCCTATATAAAACTTCTTGGCAGGGCTAAAGATTTTATATCTTCTTCTAATAATCTGCATCTAACCATAACCCATGAAAGAGAATACAGCGTTGCAATGGTAGTAATTGAGCAGGTGATATGAAGGTCGTAACTGCCGCTGAAATACGAGAAATTGACAGGATAACCATTGAAGAACTTGGGATCCCTTCATTAACATTAATGGAGCTAGCAGGGGTTACTGCCGCAAGACATATCTGCAAGAGATACAGTCCTCAAAAAACAGTGATATTATGCGGAGGCGGAAATAATGGCGGTGATGGATTAGTAATTGCCAGAGAGCTTTCTAATAACTACGGGTTTGATGTTAAGGTAATCATGATGTCTGAACCGCAGAGCCCTGACTGTAAGAGTCAATATATTATTGCAAGGAATTTTGGTATAGATATTGTAATAAAGACTGCAATTGATCACTCTGATATTTCCGATGCCCTAATAATAGACGCCATAGTTGGAACTGGGCTGAATAAGCCGATAGAAAATCATCTTCTATCAGCAATTAATCTAATAAATCTCTGTAAGGATGTAGTCTCAATCGATATTCCAAGCGGGATTTCTTCAGATACAGGACAGGTATTTGGCCTTGGGGTAAAGGCAGGGATGACTGTAACCTTTGGACTTCCCAAGATTGGGCAGCTAATGTTTCCAGGCAGGGAGCGCTGCGGTGAATTAGTAGTTGAAAATATTGGTCTTCCAAAGAGATTATTAGAGTCAAGCGAGATTAAATGCGAGCTTTTAGATAGAGATTATATAAGGACAAAGATTCCAAAGAGGCAGGATAATTCAAATAAAAGCAATTATGGTCATGTATTAATAATAGGAGGCGCAAGCGGGAAGACTGGGGCAGGTATCATGACATCACGAGCATCGTTAAGGAGCGGAAGCGGGCTTGTCAGCTTAGGGGTTCCTATCTCTCTAATCAATGTTTATCAGGGAAATGCGGTTGAGCAGATGGTTTTAACGCTGAGAGATAATGGAATGGGTGGATTTAGCAAAGATTGTTTGAGTCAGATATATGAATTCATAGATAAATCTGGGAGCGTGATAGTTATAGGCCCTGGAATGGGAGTTGATTCAGATACAATTGAGATAGTGACATCACTTATTAGAAATTCATCCGTACCTCTGATAATAGACGCTGACGGGATAAATTGTATATCTACCATAAGGCATGAAGAACGCCTTGAGCTTTTAAAGGGCGCAAAAGCGCCAATTATCCTTACCCCTCACACTGGAGAGATGGCAAGGTTATTATCAAAAGACAAAGATGATTTCAGGAAACTTTGTACTAATATTGAGGCAGAGAGGCTTGATATTGCTAGGGCATTTTCCAAAGAAAGCGGGGTTGTATTGGTATTAAAAGGCGCGTCAACTGTCATTTCCTCGCCTGATTGTACTACCTATATAAATATAACAGGAAATTCAGGAATGGCCTCAGGAGGGAGCGGCGATGTCCTTGCTGGGATGATTGCGTCATTTCTGGGGCAGGGAGTTAGTCCAGTTGAGGCATCTCAAATAGGCGTATATCTACATGGGTTAAGCGGTGATATATCTGCGGATATTAAATCTAAGTATTGCATGACAGCATCAGATATAATAGAAAATATATCTCTTGCCATAAAGAAAACCATCAGTTGATTGAATGTTATAACATCTGAGCCTCTTGCAAAAGTAATAAAAATGCTTATTAAAAAGTGTGTTATCAGGATTGGGGTCTATAATAGAAAATGGAGAAAAAATACTATAAAACATAAAAGGGATCAGGTCTTGAATTATCAGTTTTTTTAATAATGAGCTACTTGCAAAAGTAATAAAAGAATAAAAGGGGTCAGGTCTTGAATTATCAGTTTTTTTAATATATGAGCCTCTTGCAAAAGTATTTACAAAAAATATTTTCGGCTTGCAAAAGAAGAGAGTATATTATTATGATAATATATATATTAAGTTTCGCACCCATCTAATTCATTGAAAATGAGCAAGGATGACAAAAAATACTTAATAGAATCAATAAGTTGTATAAAATATTTGAATATTTAACTATTTATATTTAATCTACTTGAAATATTAAC
>Ga0315281_10006809_pt1 | contig 16188 bp, 20 predicted proteins | sample YL17G07_0_MG_FD_204540 | JGI IMG/M metagenome (GOLD analysis project Ga0315281, IMG submission 204540) | Sediment microbial communities from Yellowstone Lake, YNP, Wyoming, USA - YL17G07_0 | ecosystem: Environmental > Aquatic > Freshwater > Lake > Sediment | place: USA: Wyoming | collected... | reverse complement strand
TGGTATTCCGGTCCACTGCCGGCGACCGGACCGCCGTCCATGCCATCGCGTTCGCCGGGCCCGACGCCCGCCGCCGGGAGCTGGCGGAGCTGAAGGCGCTTGTCGGGCTCACCCGGCTTACGGACTTCGGCAAGCTCCAGACGCCGCCGCTGTCCTGGCCGCACGGCGGCGCCTCCCCGTTCCGGCGTCTCCTGAACTGGACCAGGATCGAGTAGTCCATGGGCGCACTGCGCGACGAGTTCCTCCGGTACCTGGCCCGGACGTCCGCCGCGCCCGACGGGCTCGAGGTGCGCTCCGCCGAGGGGGCGTGGATAAAGGGCGCCGACGGGAAGCGGTACCTGGACCTCCTCGGCGGGATCGGGGTCTGCAACACCGGCCACCGGCACCCCCAAGTCATCGACGCGATCCGGGCCCAGCTCAACCGGCACCTGCACGTCATGGTCTGGGGCGAGTACGCGCAGGAGGCCCCGGTCGGGTACGCGAAGCTCATCAGCGAGCACGCGCCGGTCGCGGACGCCCGCGTCTACTTCACGAACTCGGGGGCCGAGGCGGTCGAGGGCGCGCTCAAGGTCGCGCGGAAGGCGACGGGGAGGAAGCGGATCGTGGCGTTCGAGAAGAGCTACCACGGCGACACGCTCGGCGCGCTCTCGGTTCTCGGGGTGCCGGCCCTGCGCGAGCCGTTCGAGCCCCTGATTCCCGAGGTCATCTTCCTCCCGTTCGGCGACTCGGCGGCGCTTTCCAGGATCACGAAAGAGGCCGCGGGCGTCATCGTCGAGCCGATCCAGGCCGAGGGGGGCGTCCGGGTCCCGCCGGACGATTTCCTCCCCGCGTTGCGCAACCGGTGCGACGAAACGGGCTCGCTCCTGATCCTGGACGAGGTCCAGACCGGGCTGGGGCGGACGGGAATCCTCTGGGCGGGCGACCACTGGGGTATCAAGCCCGACCTGCTCGTGCTGGCGAAGGCGCTCGGCGGCGGGCTTCCGCTCGGCGCGTTCCTGGGGACGAGCAGGCTCATGGACACGCTCGCCAAGGATCCGCCGTTCTCGCACCTGACGACCTTCGGCGGCCACCCGGTTTCCTGCGCGGCCGGGAAGGCCGCGCTCGAGCTCTCGTTCAGCCTCGACCTGCCCGCCCGGGCGGCCAAGCTGGGCGCGATCGCGCTCGAGCGCCTCGAGGGCCTGGCGAAGAAGGGCACGGTGGCCGCGGTCCGGGGGAAGGGGCTCCTGCTCGGGATCGAGTGCCAGTCCGCGGAGCAGGCCGAAAGGCTCGTCCGCGCCTGCCGGGCGAAGAACATCCTGGTGGGAACCGCCCTGCACGACGAGACCGTTCTTCGAATAACGCCGCCGCTCGTCATCCGCGAGAAGGACTTCGCCTACGGGCTGGGCCTTCTCGCCACCGCCGCCGGGAAGGCCGCGAAGTAGCGCTTCCCGGGTTGCGGCCGGTCAGCCCGCGCCGCCGGTTCCGCGGCTATCCCGGCGGACTCACCTCGTCCGAATGCGCGGCCTCCAGATCAAGGACCATCTGCCTGACGTTCCTCCTGAAGAAGCGTTTGACCGACTCCCAATCCGGCCCTTTGCCGCGGTAGCGCGGATCGGGATCGGACTCCGCATCGTCGAAGAAGACCAGGGACTTCCCGATCTGGACCGGGCTGATCCTGGCCGCCCCATAGCGGGTTACCATGTTCTCCGCGACTTTCCTGAAGGGCGTGTCCCTGAGGATGAAGAAGAGGTCGATGAAGTCCCGCCGGGCGCCGCGCTGGCTCACCGCGATCGCCTTCATCGAAGCGATGTCGGTGGTCGAGGCGAGCGGGATGCCCCTGACATGCAGCAGTTTCCCGACAAAGGGATACGGATGGTGGAAGAACGAGACCTTGATGCCCGCCGCGTTCACGGTCAGCGTGCCCTCGGCCTCCTGCAGGACCGACGGGGACAGCCTCCTGCTCTTCATCTCCCGATACAGCGCGTCGGTGGAGAACGGCGCGGCGGAGAAGAAGTCGAGGTCCTCCGAGATCCTGTGTCCGAGCTGTAGGGCGAGCGCCGTCCCGCCGGCAAGGACGAATCCGTGGGCGTGAACCGGGTCCTTGAGCGCGGCGAGTGTCCTCCGGCCGTCCCTGGAGAGGCATTCAGGATGCATCGAACCACAGTCTCCAGAAGTTCCTCGACCTTTCCGGCAGTTTCCTGCTGGTCTCGCAGGTCTCGATGATTCGTTTCGTGGGGTAGATCCGCTGGAGCCAGTTGAGAGCCGCGAGGCCGCCGACGTCCAGCACCCTCTCGATGACGTAGCGTGCGTTCCCGTTGAGGTCGACTTTCGCGGGATCCGTGTCCCAGAAGAGCGAGCGGAAGCGGCCCGGTATCCGCCGTTCCTCGCGCAGTGCCGCGACGCGTGACGCCACCTGCGGATCGGAAAGAGGGCCGACATACTTCTGCGCCACCTTCCCACCCGACCGGTACGCAACGTAGGCGTACTCCCTCGCTCCGATCTTCTTGATCACCACGCTCATGGGACCATCTTACCAAACACTGTTTGATAATACAATAGACTTCCTGATCAGGCGCGGCCGAACGGTCGAACCATCCGACGTTAAGCGAGGAGTTGCGAGTTCCTGAGCAACTCCTACGCGCCGTCCTCGGCGCGCGGGAACGGGCGGTCTCGCGGAATTGCAGTGAATTCCTGAACGACACACTTCAGACCGAGGGGCACCTGCGAGTTTCAGCGTCCGCCGAAACTCGCCGACATCGCTTTGGATGTCCACGAGCACCATGCAGGACCGAGAGATTCTTCTCGAAACCCTGCATGGGCTTCGTCTTTCCCGCCCGACTCGCGACCGAGTTCGGAAGTGGGTGGGTCGATCGAGGGTAGCCGCCGGGTACCCGTCGGCGGAAAGTTTGGCACAAATCGTGGGCACAAATCGGGTTGGCACATTTGCATGGTCCATGATCTGAACGTCGGGTGTCAGGCCGGGGCACATTCTTGGGCACGTTTCCGTTGGCACGTCTGCATGCTCCACGATCTGAACGTCGGGGGACGTCGTTCCGTCACGCGACCCGGCCGCAATGCGCGGGCTGGTGCTAGAATCAAGACATGGACGAGATCGCGCCTCATATCACCGCCGATCCGGCCGTCAAGCTCGGCAGGCCTGTCATCCGGGGGACCCGTGTTCCGGTGGGGCTGGTTCTTGGCCAACTGGCCTCCGGGATGACGATCGAGCAGGTGTGCACCGAGTACGAGCTGACCAGGGAGGATGTCCTAGCCGCTCTCGCCTACGCGGCGAAATCAGTGGGGGACGAGCAGGTTCGAGTCGTCGCCTAAGTGGCTTCCTTCCTCGTCGACGAGGATCTTCCGCGATCGTTGGCCGGGGCCCTGCTCAAAGCAGGTCATCAAGCGGCGGACGTCCGGGACGTCGGATTACGTGGACGGTCGGACGAAGAGATCCATCGCTATGCTTCCACGCAAAGGCTCACACTGATCACCGGGGATGTGGAATCCGGGGGCCTTTCGAAGTATCAGCCTCTCCCCGAAGGCACGCTCCTCGTCAGGATCCCGGAGGAGATCTCCGCGGACCTGAGGGTCAAGCAGATTCTCGCCGCCGTCCAGGGGCTCACGCGTGAGGACCTTGCAGGGCACATCGGGGTCATCGAGTCGCACGGCTTGCGCCTCAGGAAGGTGCCCTGACCTCCTCGTTCCCGGGGCGGGCCGCCCTCCCCCCCAGAAGATCCCGGTGGCATCCCGATCGACCGTGGCAATCAAATCCGAGAGGTCACGCGTAGGCTCAACATTCGGGGACATGAACCAGCGAAGGCTCCTGTTGCGCCAGTAGAGCGTCCACTGCCCCGTGGTCTTCTTGTACCGGAACCGCGCGATCGGGAGCAGGGTCCACAGCCCTGCCCTCTGAAAGTGAGGCCGCTCTTCGATCGGCGTGATCGAGCACCCCTTCGTCTTGAACAGCACCGAACCTTCTCCCGGACGGCCTCGGGCACCCTGGCCTCGCAGAACCGGCGGATCAACTCCTCGGCGTGCGCGCGGACCTCGATGGGCAGCTCCATGCGACCAGCATAGCTGAGACGACCCGCGGTGTTGCGGGCTGAACGTCGCGCGACGGTGAGTGGCTGCGAAGCAGCCGAGTCACGAACGCCTTTGCGGGCCGAGGAGCGCAGCCTGGCCTAGCGAACGAGGCCCCAAAGGCCGATTCAGCTTGCGGCGGCACTTTAGAGCAACGTCGCCTGTCGTTAAGCGAGGAGTTGCGAGTTCCTGAGCAACTCCTACGCGCCGTCCTCGGCGCGCGGGAACGGGCGGTCTCGCGGAATTGCAGTGAATTCCTGAACGACACACTTCAGACCGAGGGGCACCAGACAGCCCAGGCATGAAAGGGGGACACTGTTTCGATCATGCGATTCGCCCCCCGCTCGCGAGAATCGCATGAATGAAAGAGTGTCCCTCTTCTTCGACCTGTGCCGGCCTGAAGAAGCTTGGTCACGTCCTGATGATCTAAAGGCTGGCCCTTCCAGTCGAAGAAGGTGGTACCATGCTTTGGGCATGGCCATTCCGAGGTTCACCCGGATCGTCCTCTTACTAGGCATTGCAGTTGCATATCCGCTAGGACTCGAGGCGGCACACAGCGTAGCTGTGCTGCCCTTCGAGAATGTCAATAAGGACCCTTCCCTCGATTGGCTTTCCATGGGCATTTCAGAAACAATCGCCACCGACCTTCTGTCCGTCCCGGGGCTCGTTCTGATCGAAAGAGGTGCGTTGAACAGGGTGATGGACGAGCAGAGGTTGCAGTTCACCGGGGCAATTGATCCGAAAACCGCGGTCAAGGTCGGGATGATCGTCGCGGCGCAGGTTCTCGTCGTGGGATCTTTCCAGAAGGAAGGGAAGACAATACGACTGACGGCCCGCTTTGTTGACACGGAAACCGGCGGGGTGCTTCAGACGGCGAAGGTGACCGGGGAGATGAACGATATCTTTGATCTCCAGGACAACATCGTCAAGGCGCTGGCGAAGAACCTGAATATAGAGATAAGGGAAGAAGGGATCGCGAAACTCAAGGAGAGGCCGACCTCCTCGCTTGAGGCCTTCCGGCACTTCGGCCAGGGCGCGCTGCTGCAGGCGAGGAGGGACCTCCCGGCCGCGGTCGTTGAGCTCGGGAAGGCCATGAAGCTTGATCCCCAATTCGCCAACGCGGCAAAGAAATTCAAGGAAGTGTTCTGGGGGCTGGAGAAGGGGACCGCGTGGACTTTTGCAACTGCGATGAAGACGGAAACGGCAGTCACGGTTGATGGTAAACCGCAGGCCCCTTCCGTGAGCTCCATGGTGGCCGACGAAAGGCGAGTCTCCGAGGGATTGCAGGACTTTGAAGGCATTCCGGCGTACAGTTATGTGTCGGAGACATTGGCAGATTCAAATGCGTCCGCAGGCCTTGCCGGAGTTGTCAAGGTAAGCGTTCGCAGCGTTTCGTCCATGTATTACATCAAGGGTAAGGACGGCATCTGTATGGTGGGCATGAAGTCGGAGTCATGGTCGAAGGCTTCCGGCCCCCATGGCGTTGAAATCCATAGCGAGGCGATCACTCATTTCAATCCGCCCCAGCTCTTCTACCCCTACGAATGGAAGGTCGGCAAGGAGTGGATCGTGAACAGCACCGCAACCACGAGCACCAAGTCTGAGCATGGAGGCAAGGCGCAAGCGCCAACCCAAAGGTCTATTGCGACGGCGAGTACATGTAGAATCACGGGCATAGAACGCATTTCGCTTCCCAGCGGGGATTTCGAATCCTTCATCGTTGAGGTGACGTCGGCGAACATCCGCATGCAAGTGGGTGACATGGCGATGGATACCGGGATTGTCACCAGGTTCTGGTTCGTGCCGGGTCCGGGAGCGGTTAAGACCATTCAAAGCACTCACACGATTGGGACCGGGCCAAAAAGCTCAGTCGATTTAAATATGACAATGGAAATGGTTCTCAAAGACTATCACCTGGAGGATTGAACCATGACAAGGAGCATCTGTGTTCTCGCGGTGGCCTCTTTGCTGGCCTCGTGCGGCGGGAAGGGGACATCGATCAAGCGGGGGGCCTTCGATCAGGAGAAGATTCAGGTCTCGACCGTCGGACAGCCGGCGCCGCACAAGGCGGATATTGTCATTGCGGTTCTTCCTTTCAACAACAACAGCCCGGATAAGTCCCTGGACAAGACCGGCGTTGCCCTGGCGGATCTCATCTCGGCCCAGCTCGCCCCCATGAAGGGTTTCCGGCTCGTGGAAAGGCAGCGCATCGAGGAGATCTTCAGTGAATTGAAGCTTGGACTCTATGGAGCGATAGACCAGGATACTGCGGTCCGTATTGGCGGGATGCTGGGCGCCAACGTCATGGCGTTTGGGGGCTTCTCGACCATCGGCAAGAAGGTCCTTCTGACCGTGCGACTCGTGAAAGTGGAGACCGCAGAGATTGTGGGTGGCGCGGTTGAACGTGGCGACGACATTTCCAACCTGGACGTGCTGGCGGAGAATGCCGCCAAGAAGCTTTCGGATTCCATGGCGTCACACTAATTCCGTGCGCTCGGGCATGCGCAGGGTGCGTCTAGCGCCTGACGGCAGCGTACTTCTCGGGCGAGTCGTGGCCTTTGCGGGAGCTCTGCAGGAATTAGGCATCATTGGCGGCACGGGCGGCTAACTCAGCGGCGAGAATGCCATCCTCACGCAACGAGTAGCAGCCCGAGCCACGCAACTGGAAGACGACCCCGCAGGCCCGCGCAGGAAAGGGAAACTGCGCGGGCTTCGCGTATTTCATCGGGTGGCGGGAGCCGAGATATGCAACAATGCAATTAATCGTCCCCTATCTCGGCTCACCAGAGCGACCAGTGGGCCCGACGCTCGGACGGTGGATGAGATCGTCCGCAGAATCGTCGAAACGGCGGCACCGGAGAGGGTGATCCTCTTCGGTTCTGCTGTGCGCGGCGAGATGGGGCCGGACAGCGACCTTGATTTCCTGGTCGTTAAGGAATGCGACGACGAGCTGGCGGAAGCGCGGAAGATCAGGCGGGACCTGGAGGGTGTGGCCGTCGGGACTCCCAAGGAGATTATCGTCGTGACGCCGGGGTATCTGGCGAAGCACAAGGACACGATCGGCTACATCTACCGCCCGGCGCTGCGTGAGGGAAGGGCGTTGTATGCCCGGTAGCACCGGGGAGGCCGGTACGCCCGCCGATTGGATGACCCACGCCAGAAGCAATCTTGCGCGCGCCCGTGCGCCCAAGCCTGCGGAGGCCCTGTGGGAGGATGTCTGCTTTGACGCCGAGCAAGCGGCGGAGAAGGCGATCAAGGCCCTCCTTCTGCACAAGGGGATCGAGTTCCCCAAGACTCACAGCTCTTGCGGAGGGTGCTTCTCTTCGGTCCCTCCGCGGCGGATAGCGGGTGGTGCTACCATATGATTATGAGCGACGCACGGCCCGAATTCGCTGCCGAACTGCGCAAGCTACCCCTTGAGGAACGGATGCGCCGGGCCCGGGCGATTCTCGATCAGATCAAGGTCGACGGGCCCGATCCCAAGCTTCGCGGGAAATCGATGGAAGACATCGTGCAGATGGTGAAGCGCACACGCGAGGAGATGGCGAAGGAACGGCTTGCGGCTCGTCCTTGATTCGAACGAATACATCGGGGCCTATGGAGAGAACCTCGAACCCCGCCCCGCGAGGCTCCTCGAATACCTGGTTGCTCATCCCCGGTTGCACGAGGTAGTCGTGTCGCGAACCATCGTCGAAGAGGTGAGGCGGAATCTCTCTGAGGACCGGTACAAGCAATTCTGGATCTTCCTGGCATTGCTCGATGTCGAGATCGTCGAGGATTGGGAGATTCCGCATACCCTACCCACCAAGTATCAAGCCATGGGACTCAAGACTGGAGATGCTTCGATCGCATCCTGTGCTGAAGCTGTGCAAGCGGATGTCGTCATCACCGAGAACCGCGACTTCCACGGGCGGAGCGGCCTCCCGTTTCGCCCACTGCGGGCCGAGGAGTTCCTGAAGGAACAGGGAGCGTCCGGACAGCCGGCCGGCGGCTGACGTCCGGAGATCAGGGCCTCTTCCGGACACTGGCGGGCCAGCCGGCTGGCATTCTCGACAGGGAGATCGACGGGATCTTGGCGCGTTTCGAGGCACGTCTCTCCCTCCTGAAGCTCCATCCTGCGGTCTGCCTTGATCTCCAGGGACCAGCGGCCATCCGGCGACGCTGAACGTCGGGGGGACGTTCAGCTTGCGGCGGCACCGAAAAGCAACGTCGGCTGTCGTTCAGCTTGGGAACGGCGGTTCTACGAATTTGCAGTGAATTGCTGAACGACACCTTTCAGACCGAGGGGCACCAACGAGCCCATGCAGGACCGAGAGATTGTTCTCGAAACCCTGCATGGGCTTCGTCTTTCTCGGGCGACTCGCGACCGAGTTCGGAAGGGGGGTGGGTCGATGCGGGGTAGCCGCCGGGTATCGCTTGACGGAAAGTTTGGCACAAAACGAGGGCACGAATTCCTGGCACGTTAGCATGGTCCAAGATCTGAACGTCGGGGGGGACATTCAGATCTTGGCCCGCGAAAGCTGAACGTCGGGGGGACGTTGAACCACGAGGGGACGTAAAGCTGAACGTCGGGGGGGACGTCCCATGCACCGGGCTGAACGTCGGGGCGACGTTGGAACCGGGGGGAGCGTGAGGCTGAACGTCGGGGGGACGTCGGAAATGGCAGGGAGGCCTTGGGCACAAATTCTCGGCACGTTTGCATGGTCCAAGATCTGAACGCCGGGGGAGAGTCGAATTGCCGAAAGCTGAACGTCTGGGGGGCGTTGAACCGCCGCCATGATCTTCGGGTGGCAAGATTGAGCGGGACAGCTAGGCTTCGAACCCAGGGCACCCAACTTAAGAGAGCGACAGCGTACGGGAACAAAGGGAATCTGAAAACGACGGTGGGGGACGGCTCAGGGGCCCGTTCGGTGCGAAAGCGCTGAACGGGCCTTCTGCTTCTCGCATTACCTGACTCTACCTGACCGCAACTGGCTGACAGAGCTGTGGCAATTCGATCGGGTGCGGGACGCGTACAATGGGCGGATGAAAACCCTCCTCTCCGTCAAGGTGTACTTCTAGATGACATATCGATCGCGCACCGCCCGGCTGGCACTGGGGCTCCTCGTGTTGGGCCTCCCTGGGAGTTCGGCGTTCGGCGGTGAGATTTCGACTCGCATCGAGAAGGTCGCGACGACACTGTCGGAGGGTTTCCGCGCGCACCGTCCCGGCGTGACGGGCCAGACGCTGGCCGTCTTCACCTTCCAGGCCCCCTCGGAGCTCGAGAAGCGGCGAGTCGGGTTCGCCATCTCCGAGATGCTCGTCAATCAATTCGTGGCTCAGGGGCCCCTGTTCAAGGTGGTCGAACGGACGGAACTGAAGAAGGTCCTCGAGGAGCATTCGCTCAGTCTGACTGGTGCCGTCGACTCGGACTCGGCCGTGAAGGTGGGGAAACTGCTCGGGGCGAAGTTCGCTGTCGTGGGCAGCGTGGAGACCCTGGGGAGCAAGTACCAGATCAACAGCCGGATCATCGAGATCGAGACCGGCGAAGTCATCGCCACCAGCTTCGAGGAGATGGACTCGCAGGCCTTTGAAGTTGAGGCCAAGGGGTATCTCGTGCTGGTCCCCAAGTCGCAGGCCATCGGAATCTATGTTACGGGCGGAAGGGGTTTCTCGAAGTACACGAATCGATCGCCTCAATCGGCTCAATCGCCGGGACTCGTGGCCGTCGTGGACGGCCGGAGCGGCCCGTCGGGCGACAGTCTCGATGAGGGCGGCGTCGGGTTGCGATACGCCCCCACGCCGTGGCTGACCGTGGACGGCACCTACCTGCTTTTTGGCGGACCCATGGTCGATGCGGGGAAGATTGCGACGTTGAATGGCAAACCCATTGACAAGTTCAACGCTGGCCTGGACAGGTTCAGGACCAGCGGGTTCTGCGCGAGCCTGAACTGGACTGGCAAGCCGTACCGCACGATCCGGTCCTTCATTGGAGCCGGGTTTGGCGCCTACTGGCCCGCCGGCAGCAACAAGGTCTGGTCGTACCGCGTCGGCGATTTCTCGACAGGAGTATCTGAAGGGGGCATGACCTACAACCTCTTGATGCCGGCCAGCGGGCTGGTCTGGCGGCCGTTCGTCCGTGTCGGGGCCGAATGGATGATCCAAGACCGGTTTGGCATCGGACTCTGGGGCAAGGTCTTCCTGACCGAGGACCGGATCGAGACGAGCTATCACGTGGTGGATCCGGACAACAATCCGCCCAAGTACGACATCACTTTGCAGGGGCCGACCTTCTATTTCCCGTTCCTCGCGTTCGACCTGACCGCCTCGCTCTACTTCTGAACGCCGGTTGGGGGCCGTGAGGATTCCCTAGTCGTTCCTCGTCCGGGCACTGGCTATGCCCGTGGCAAGCCGAAAGGGCGAGCGTAGAAGAGTATGTGCCAACAGAAGATTGAGCCTTGGACACCCAGCTTAAGAGAGTGGCTGTGCCAGCCATGAAGAACGGTAGGTTGAGTGGCGGAGTAGGACTCGACGGAATCGTTGGCACGTTTCTGGGCACGTTCTCGCGAGTCCCGCCACCGGCATGCAGCCCCCATTGATCTCCGGGGACCCGGCGGCCAGCTGCCGACGCTGAACGTCGGGGCGCTTGTTTGACGAGCTGGACGCGGGGGGGCCGTACGAACGGTCGGAGGGGAACGCCTGTGTCCAGGCCGCCCTGAAAAGGGGATGGCCCCCAATCCGGGGGCCATCCAGCGACCTTGCCGGTTGCAGACGGTCCTATTCTGTGGTGTGTGCCTCCTTGTGGTAGGCGTAGACGGTTCTGGTCGTCTCGTCTCCACCGCTCTTCCCGCCATCCGTCTTGAGGTCGTCCACGAAGTACGCTTCGACTTCGCGGGCTTCGGTGGATGTCGGCAGCGGCTGACAGATGATCCACTTATCGGTCCTCTCTTTCACGCCGTGCTGGTTGAACACTCGATCACGCCCGTTGCTTGCGATCCCGACGTACCACTCTCGGTAAGGCAAGCGGTGGCTGTCGATGTACACCTTGATCTCAGTCGCGGCTCTGTTTGCTGTTGCTGTAGCCATACTGTCTCCCGGTCGGGGTGCATGATTTGGATTGCGTCATGCACTTACTCTTTGGCGGTGCAATTCGCTTTCCCGCTCCCCGGTCTAATTGTATTGTAGGTCATAAACTAGGTCGGTTGCAATATGAACCAGTTTATGGGAGGATGGCCAGCGAGATGGCCACCTTGCCGCGTCGCCGCCGGCTACATCCCAAGCAACGAAAACTCCTTGAAATACTGGCTGATAGCGTTCGAGAGGGGGATTCGCTCTCGCTGCGAGATTTGATGGGAGCCTTGAAAGTAACTTCGCTGAGTGTTGTGCAACATCATCTTCGGATGTTGGAGCGCAATGGCTACCTGAAGAGGAATCCTGGAGACCCGCAGCACTTTTCTATCGTGGGGGCCAAGCCGGAGTCGCCGGTTGCCCGCCTTCCCGTCTACGGGCTAGTTCAATGTGGTCCGAAAGGGTCGATTCTTGACGCCGAACCGGTAGACAGAATGGTTCTTTCTTCGAAGCATCTGCCATATCCGGCAGATGAACTGTACCTAGTGAGGGCGAGGGGGGAGTCGATGGCTCCGAAGATCAACAACGGGGACCTGGTCTTGGTGCGGAAGAACCAGAGACCTGATAACGGGAGTGTGATTGTCTGTATCAACGACGGCCAAGCGATGATCAAGGTCTATCAGACTGCGCCAAGTGGCGGCGCGATCTTGTCTTCAATGAACCCCGCCCCGGTCTTCTCCCCATTCTTGGCATCTCGTCGTGACTTCCGCCCGCAGGGCGTTGTCGTGGGCGTGCTTTCGTATTCGGTCCGGTGAGGATCTGGAATCTGGCGGTGCAAGTTGGGCTGGATTAGGTTAAGGCCAGGATGTGGGACACTCTTTCATTCATGCGTTTCTTTGGCGGGCACTCTGCGAATTGCATGAACGGAAGAGTGTCCCGGTACTCTTCTCGTTGTGAAGCGTCCTTAGCGGAGGGGCGTATACTGTGCGTTGTGGTGGGGCTTCCGTCCGGTGCGACGGCCGGGTAGGGGGTGCCGAACCGATGCGTTGGGTACTGGCTGGAGTAGTCAAGGAGGGACAATGCCAGAGCGGCGTCGCAGGATCAGGAGAACCATACACCCCAAGAGCGCGTTCGTCACGGTGCAAGCAGCCGAGCTCGGTTGGTCGGGTTCAGCTGGTGGCCGCACCGTGTCTGTTGTTTTCTTGAATGGTCAGAACAGGAAGATCGGCCAGCTTGAAATCAGCGCGGCGCGCCTTCGTTGGACGCCGGCCAAGGACAAGCTGCCGTACGTGATCAAGACCACGGATCTGGACCATGTGTTCTGGAAATGGCATAACAGGTAGATTCGTTGGTATCTGCCGATGGTGAAGCATATGAACTGGGACATGGTCCGGATGGAATCCCACCGGACCAATCGCCCAAGGCCTGAGTTGAACTCTCCATCGGGGATCCTGCCGAGAAAGGGTTCGCTAGGCTAGTTGCACACGGAGGAATAGGAACATGCCGAAGGGTATGAAGTGCGACGTCTGCGGGAAATCCAAGGTCAAGTCTCAAAATGGCATTCAGCGCTGTCGCGGCTGTCAGACGATGAGGTGGACAATCTTCAGTCGCCCCTCGGCGGGGAGATCAAGAAAGGGATACCGGTGTTTCAATTGCACCAAGAAGACGTTGCATCCGGTGGGAGGGTTCGGCGGCGGGGCCGTCAGAGTGCTTCGTTGCAGCACTTGTGGATCCACAAGAATCGAATATTCGGAAGCGAAGCGCTCCCAAAGAGTCGGGGCTTGATTTCCACTTAAGAATGGGGAGATCCGTTCGATCATGCGATTCGCTCTTTCCGCTCGCAGGAAGCGCATGAATGGAAGAGCGTCCCGCTTCTTTGGCCGAGGCAGAGCGGAGGGGTGAGATGGATAAGTCAGAGATAGGAAGCGTCAAGAACAAGATCGGGCTGAGGATTGGCGGCAAGGACTACGATCCCTGCGCGTTCGTGCTTCAGCTCGTGAAGGACTGTCGTGCGGGAGTCTATGCAACGAACTTCGAGAGCATGACAAGCGTGCTCGTCTACGAGGTGTTGCGTGGGGTTCTCGGATACGGTGTCGGTGAGTTGGTGCCCCAGAAGGGCACAAGCAGGGGATTCGTTGACTACCTCGTCAAGGGAAGCCACGAGCAGGCTTCGACGGAGATATTCGTCGAAGTGAAGAAGTTTGATCTCGATGTGACTGACCGAGCTGCCCTGGGAAGTATTGTTACCTACATTACGGATCATGATAGGAATATCGGAGCGATCTGGCGGATAGGTATCCTGACGAATCTGAGGCAGTGGATAGTACTTCTCTCTAATCAGCAGATCTCGAAGCTGATGAGGAGGCGCTGGGCATCTGTCGGTGTTCTTCCCGAGCAGTTGATTGAGGTTAGGGCCCGCGCAGATGTTCTGAGACTCATGGATGTCTTTGGCAAGATCAGAGCCAACGCGCATGATCTGCGGGGCGGGGCTGCGTATGACCCCAGCTTTATCGAAGAGCTCGTGCTCAACCCAGACGGGGATATTCTGAGGCTCGTAGGGAAGGCTGTCTCGCAGAAGGTAAGCCAGGATGTGCGTCCCGATGCTTTACGCGGTGAACTGAAGGCCTTCTTCAAGTATCGTAAGCAGAACCTCCGCATCATTTCTGATTCGGAATGGCAAGATGTGCTGCGGCTCAGGATTGTACGAGATGCGCTCGCGAAGGAGTTGACACGCTACCTCAGCGTTTCAGTCCCGGAGGAGTCTGTGCGGAGTGGTCTCGACCTAGCGCTTAGCGCGCGGTACCGAAAGGCCACAGACGCCGACTAGTACGAGGGTAGAGCGTTCGGCAAGGCCAGTCACGCTCCCATGCTGAACGTCGGGTTCTGACCAAACGTTCAACGTCGGGAGGGAGCAGTGCGACGTTGCACGGAAGCACCACGCTTGCTCTTGGCCCTTCTCTCGCTTCCGGATTCCCGTCCGGTTCTGCTTGCGATATACCTGTCAAGGCAGGAAGGCAGGTTGGGGTATCATGGGATGGCCATGAGGTCCTTGTCCCCGTCTGTGCTCCTACGTCGAATCCATCAGGCGGTTGATATATCCGGGGGAGAACGGTGACTGGGCGTAGACGGAGATCTGGACGACGGAGCACTATACGACGTGCACCGCGTGGCGGAGTTCTCTTCAGCGAGTACTTCCATTTGCGCGCATCTCGCTTGCGGCCTTGGTTCGACCCCGTCGTTGGGCAAGATACCCGCCTCTTTATCGATCCTTTCCTTGTCGAGAAGCTCGGTGGTCGCGTGGCGGAGTTCAGAAATGCCCATGCGAAAGCGATCGCCTTCTTCAATCTCCTCTTTCAGAAGGCGGCGGCACTAGAGAATAGATCGCAAGATGCGATACGGCCACTCTTGCACGCCCTTACGTTCCCGGAGGTCGAGGAGCTACAACTTGGCTACTCCAAGGGGACGAGCCGTGGTGCCGGGTCAGGTGCGCATTTTTCTCGGGAGTTGCTTAAGGCCATCTTTGCACTGATTGACGCGGGAGTGAAATCCGTTTCAAGGTTCGAGGAGCTTGCCCTATTCGGGGATGGTTTCGGAGCTGACCGCATTGGCGACATGTTGGGGAGCCTCTTGCGACCACAGATTGCCAGATACACCAAGCGGATCTGTGCTCGTTCGAGAATTGGGACGGCCAACGTTCGTCTCCGCCACTTCGCTTTTGACAGGTCGACGATCACCTGGAACGACGGAAGGACAAGGCTGCCTGTCGTCAGATTCGTTGACGGTTCGGTGAAGTCAGTATGCTTGGTGCCCAAGGTATTCCTGCGGCAGCTTCCGACCGCGGGCATTGAGGACTTCTGGGACTACTGCTACGCCAACGAGAACGCAACGCTTCGCCAGCAGTTCGGAACGAAGATCAAGAAGGGGATTGATCGTCGCAGGATAATCTCAATCGCGCGCCATTCCAGATTACTGCGTGAGCGGTACCTTGCATCGCTAGCCACGCGGATGGCGGAGCCATACGACACGGATGATGATCCTCAGTTGCTCCACAAGTGGTATGCAATAGCGCGAGATGCGACAGCAGCAAGACGACCGATCATCCCGCAGGCCACTTCTTTGCGTCAGTTCCAGAAGACTGTGGGTGTCATTGTAGGGGAGTTCAAGAGTTACATAGAAGACGAGGGCGGCTGGATGGTGATTAACGGCAAGCAGAGCCATGGTGGAGTCAATGAGCCTACAGTCCAGCGGCTGTTCCATGGCATTGTCATGCACTATTGCCGTGCCAACGACATAGATTCGTCTCCCGAGGTGCAGACGGGCAGTGGGCTCATCGACTTCAAGTTCTCAGCGGGTTACAGGCATCGTGCGCTCACGGAAATCAAGCTCGCGAGGAATCCAAGGCTACTTCACGGAATCCAGGTGCAGGTGCCTGCCTACTGCAAGTCTTCCCGTTTGAGCTTCGCGTTTCTTGGCGTAGTTCTGTATGCGGATAGCGATGTCGCCTACCTCGGGTTGGCGCGCAATGCAATTCAGAAGGTGAATGCGAAGGGGAAACTGCACATTCATCTGGTACCAATCGATGCCCGTCCGAAGTTGTCCGCATCGAAGCGGAAGGCCGTCAAGAGTTCGACAGCGAGATAGTTACTGGCTTGGGCGTCAGGGCTGAAGCGCGACCCACGTGTTAGCCTGAAACCAGCCGCAGGACAGGGGTGATTTAGGCACCCCGATGAAGGAGGCAGGGACGATGGACGAGGGACGGCAACGGCTAACGGCCAAGCGGAAGTTCCAGGTGTACCTGGAGACGAGGGTGCCCGGAGCGAACGTGGGCGAGATCCTGCGGAGGTTCGGGCTGCACGTGAACGACCTGCGGCGGATCGAGACCTCGGTCGAGGGGGCGGCAGTGGAGGCCCTGCGGGGCAAGCGGAACGGCCATGAGGCGCCGGAGGGCGTTTCGGCTGAGGAGCACGCAGAACTGGTCAAGGAGCTCCAGGAAAAGGAGCACGCCTTGGCCCAGCTGATGGTGGAATATACCCTGCTCAAAAAAACACATTCCCTTGGAACGGCGGCCACGGGCTCCAAGGG
>Ga0315281_10006808_pt1 | contig 16189 bp, 14 predicted proteins | sample YL17G07_0_MG_FD_204540 | JGI IMG/M metagenome (GOLD analysis project Ga0315281, IMG submission 204540) | Sediment microbial communities from Yellowstone Lake, YNP, Wyoming, USA - YL17G07_0 | ecosystem: Environmental > Aquatic > Freshwater > Lake > Sediment | place: USA: Wyoming | collected... | reverse complement strand
CGTTCTGCGAATCGAGACCTCCAAGAACGGTCAAGGGCGGCTGGTCCCCATGAACGAGGCGGTCCGCGAAGCCGTGCGCTCGTGTCTCCCACCAGAGGAGGCTGCCGAGGGACAAGACGACTTCGTCTTCCGCAACCAGCTCGGGAAGCCGTATCGGGATCTGCGGGAGGCGTTCGAGCGGGCCCTCCGGCGTGCCGGGATCAAGCCCTGCCGGTTCCACGACCTCCGGCACACCTGTGCGAGCCACTTGGTGAGCAACGGCGTGGATATTCTCGTGGTCAAGGAGCTGCTGGGTCACAAGACGCTTGCCATGACCCAGCGGTATGCGCATCTCTCGCCCGAGCGCGGGCGCAGTGCGGTGGGCCTGCTGGCCGGCCTGTTTGGCACCGCCGTGGCACCTGCGGCCACAGACGGCCGTCGTCGAAGGTATGGGGACAGGCGGGAGGCCTTCGACGCATCGCGTCAGAAAGGCACCCACGTGTGCACCTGCGGCCGCAGACGGCCGTCGTCGAAGGAGGCCTTCGACGTGGCGCGTGAGAAAGGCACCCAGGAGGCACCAAAGGAGCGTCCCGGGGCGACCACGCGGGATGATCCGCGCTAGAATCACGACAGGGTTCCAAAGAGCCGGGGTGGCGGAACGGCAGACGCAGGGGACTCAAAATCCCCCGGGGGCAACCTCGTGAAGGTTCAAATCCTTCCCTCGGCACGCACTCATCCCACGAACCCGATGTCCTAAGCGGCTGCTCAGGGATTGGGCGAGGCGGATTCGGCAGGCGAAGGGACGGGAGGGGACGCCTGCGGGGACGAGCGGCGGTTGCCGAAGCTCCAGCCCAAGGTGATCAGGTGGGTCATCCCCAGCCCCGAGGACAACGGGACGACCAGGGTGTAGTCCATGCCCACCCTGGTCGAGCGGACGGAGAATCCTATCCGCACGGAGCCGCCCAGGCTTGCGGCGACCCCGGTTGCGAAGGACGCGTTGTACGCCCCCTGCAGATCGAACGAATCCGAAACCGGCCAGCGGAAGCCCGCGAGCACGGCCGGGCCGGCCGGGCCGGCGAGCGGCGCGAGCATGCTCGCGTTGAACCGGAGCCCCGCCTCCTCCACGGAGCCGCCCGCGCTCACCACGCCCGGAATCCCCGCGGGGCCGCCGAGCCCGCGGAACTGGACCGCGGCGCCGGCCGACCAGCGATCGAACGACGCCAGGGTTCCTACGGCCAACTGCACGCCGCTCGGCCCCTTGCCCGCGTCGTCCGGCAGGCTGCCGTAGGACTCCGCGGCGGTTCCCATGGATGCTCCCACGGCGACGCTGGACCGCTGGTAGGCCGTGGCCAGGTCGAACCGGCGCCCCACCGGCGAGACGCGCCTCCCGGTCGCGTTCCCCAGTTCGTCCACCTCGTTGAAGCTTGCGGTGAACACCTGGGCCGCGACCACGGCCACTCCCCACGCGCCGGTATCCGCCGACCCGTTCATCCAGCCGACCCCGAGACCCAGGACGTTCTCGCCCGAAGAGAACAGGTACTGGTCGGCCGCGTTGACCTCGATCATCCTCCGCTGGGTGGCCAGCGACGCCGGGTTCTCGACGACCCCGAGCACGTCGTAACTCCCGTAGGCCCCCCCGCACGCCTGCTGGCGGGCGCTGAGCGGGATCCTGGTCACCGCCATCGAGCTGTCGCCGCGCGCCGCCTCGGGGTTCGAGGCGAAGACGAGGAGGCCGAGCGCGAGGGGGAGGCGGCTCACCGGGAGGGTACCAGGAGGGGAGCCTTCGCGGAGGCGGCGCCGGACGCCACGACCCAGTACACGCCGGTCGAGAGCCGCCGGCCCTGCACGGTCCCGTCGAACCGGGCGGACCCGAACCCGTTGCCGTCGAGCGGAACCGGTCCCGCGCCGACCGGGCCCAGCGGCGCGCCGCTCTGGTCGTAGACGACCAAGGTCACGCTTCCCGAGGCGCTGCCGTGCAGGATGATCGTGGCGTTCGTTCCCGAACGCAGGACGTTGTTCAGGATCCGGATCGCGGGCGGCGACGGGCTCGGGATGACCAGGATCGCGGAGGATGCCACGTAGAACGGTTGCGACAATACGTATCCGTCCGCCCGTCCGAGCAGGCGGACCGTTCCCGTGCCGGTCGCGCTCACGGTCCAGTAGAAGGTCTTCGCGGCGCCCGGCAAAACGTCCACGGCCGTGCCCGGGTTCGGTCCCGAGGCGATCCGGGCGGCGTCGGAGCCGGATGTGATGGACAGCGAGGCCGTGACGGTCGTGAACACGTCGACGCCCGTGTTCGTTACGGTCAGGATCGCGGTGACTTCCTGTCCGACCACGGCGACAGCGGGTTCGAGTGCCAGCGCGGCCTCCACGGAAGCGGCCCGGACGCGTGCCGCCGTCCCCGCCAGCCCGGCCGCCAGAACGACCCGCAGGATCAGCCGACCGCATCGCTCGTTCGATCTCCCCGGCCGGGACATGGAGAAATTGTAACAGAGCCAATACGCCCGTCCGGCAGGCGCTGCGGAAACAAGCCTCCCTTTGTGTTCGTCGTTTCGTTGACACCCTCCCCGCCGGGTTAATAGGATAGAGACGCTTTTGATACATCCAGCGCATGGAGGACGGAAGATGGCCAAGTACGCGATCGGTGTGGACTACGGGACGGAATCGGGACGCGCGGTGCTCGTGGATGTCCGGAACGGGCGCGAGCTGGCGACCGCGGTGCACAAGTACGGGAACGGCGTCATCGACCGCGTCCTGCCGGGGACCAAGATCCGGCTCGACCACGACTTCGCGCTCCAGGACCCCGCGGACTACCTCGAGGTGCTCAAGCACACGATTCCGGCCGTGCTGAAGTCCGCGAAGGTCGGCGCCGGGGACGTCATCGGCGTGGGCACGGACTTCACCGCCTGCACGATGCTGCCCATCGACGAGCGGGGGACCCCCCTGTGCATGATCCCGAAGTACAGGTCCCGGCCGCACGCGTGGATCAAGCTCTGGAAGCACCACGCCGCCCAGCCGGAGGCTGAGAAGCTGAACCGCATCGCGGCGGAGCGCGGCGAGCCCTGGCTCAAGCTCTACGGCGGCAAGATCTCGTCCGAGTGGATGATCCCCAAGATCATGCAGATCGCGGACGAGGACCCCGAGATCTACCGCGAGGCGGCGCGGTTCATCGAGGCCGCGGACTGGATCGTGATGCAGATGACGGGGCAGGAGCGCCGGAACTCGTGCACGGCGGGGTACAAGGCGATCTGGCACAAGCGCAACGGCTATCCCGCGAAAGAGTTCTTCAAGGCCCTGAACCCGATAATGGAAAACCTCGTCGAGGAGAAGCTCTCGCGGGACATCTACCCGCTGGGGCAGAAGGCCGGCGAGATCACCCCGGTGGCGGCGAAGCTCACAGGATTGAGGGAGGGCACGGCGGTCTCGGTCGGGAACGTGGACGCGCACGTGACGGTGCCGGCCGCCGGGATCACGGAACCGGGCAAGCTGCTCATGATCATGGGCACCTCGATCTGCCACATGGTGCTCGGGACCAAGGAGGAGGTCGTACCGGGCATGTGCGGCGTCGTCGAGGACGGGATCCTGCCCGGGTTCCAGGGGTTCGAGGCGGGGCAGTCCTGCGTCGGCGACCACTTCGCCTGGTTCACGCGCAACTGCGTGCCCGAGGCCTACGAGGCGGAGGCGCGTAAGCGGAAGATGAGCATCCACGACCTCCTCGTCGAGAAGGCCGCCAAGCTCGGGGTCGGCGAGAGCGGACTGGTCGCGCTCGACTGGTGGAACGGCAACCGGTCGATCCTCGTGGACGTGGACCTGACCGGGATGATGCTCGGGATGAGCCTGCTGACGCGGCCGGAGGAGATCTACCGGACCCTGATCGAGGCGACCGCGTTCGGGACCTGCATCATCGTCGAGAACTTCCATTCGCACGGCGTGCCGATCGACGAGTTGTATGCCGCCGGCGGGCTGCCCGAGCGCAACGAGTTCCTGATGCAGGTTTACGCCGACGTGACCAATCGTCCGATCAAGGTCGCGCGGTCCCCGCAGGCCCCGGCGGTGGGTTCGGCCATGTTCGGCGCGGTCGCGGCCGGCGCGAAGCGCGGCGGCTACGATTCGATCTTCGACGCGGCCAAGACGATGGGCGGGGTCAAGGACAAGGTCTTCCGCCCGCGCGAGCGCGAGCACGTGGCGTACCGGAAGCTCTTCGACGAGTACGTGCTGCTCCACGATCACTTCGGCCGGGGGGCGAACGACGTCATGAAGCGGTTGAAGCGGATCAAGGCCGGGGCGGCGAAGGGTAAGTAGGCGAACCGTGGCGAAGAAGCTCCAACTGGCGGCCCTGCGGGTCGAGGTCTGCCGGCTCAACCTCGAACTGCCCAAACAGGGGCTCGTGACCTGGACATCGGGGAACGTGAGCGTCCGGGACCCCGAGACCGGGTACGTGGTCATCAAGCCGTCGGGGGTCAAGTTCGAGGTGCTTAAGCCCGAGGACCAGGTCATCATCGACCTCGACGGGAAGGTAGTCGAGGGCAGGTGGGCGCCGTCCGTGGACGCGCCCACGCACCTCTACATCTACCGGCACCGCAAGGACGTGAACGGCGTGGTCCACACCCATTCGCCCTACGCGACCGCGTTCGCGGCGGCGGGGTTGCCGATCCCGATCGTGCTCACGGCGATGGCGGACGAGTTCGGCGGGCCGGTTCCCTGCGGGCCCTACTCCAAGATCGGGGGCGAGGACATCGGGAAGACGGTCGTGGACTCAATCGGCTCCTCCCCCGCGATCCTGCTCAAGAACCACGGAGTCTTCACGATCGGGGCCACGGGCGAGGCGGCGCTGAAGGCGGCGGTCATGGTCGAGGACGCGGCCCGGACCGTGCACCACGCGATGGCCATAGGCAAGCCCGACGTCATCCCGGCGGACGAGGTTGAGCGCGCGCACCGGCGCTACGTGGAGAAGTACGGCCAGAAGGGCGGGACCGTCAAGGAGGTGGACAAGTCCACATGAACTTCGATCGCGTCACCCAACTGGACGAAACCTCGGACAAGCGGGTGAAATTGTTCAAGATCATGAAGGAGCGCGGCTGGGGAGCCGTGGTCCTGACGCGCCGGCACAACTTCGCCTGGGCCTCTGGCGGCTCCGACAACCACGTCCGGCACGGATCGGACATGGGGGTGGCGAGCCTCATCTTCTTCATCGACGGCCGCCGGGTCGTCTTCACCAGCAACATCGAGGCGCCGCGGATCATGGACGAGGAGCTGGGCGGGCTCGGGTTCGAGCTGATCCAGTACCAGTGGTTCTCGCCGCGGGAGAGGGCGGAAGCCCTGGCCTCCCTCCTGAGAAACACGAAGGCGGCCTCGGACGACGGCACGCCGGGCACCGAGGACATCGAGCCCCACCTGCCGTGGCTTAGGATGCGGCTGGGCCGGCACGAGGCGGCCAAGTACCGGTGGCTGGGCAAGGCCACGGGGCTGGGGGTGGGCGAGGTCTGCCGGAAGATCACGCGCGGAATGTCCGAGGAGGAGATCGCGGGTCTCCTCTTCTCGACGATGCAGGCCAGGAGCGTGAAGCCCACGGTCCTGCTGGTGGCGGCGGACGACCGGCTGACGAAATACCGGCATCCGATCCCGACCCCGGCCAAGGTCAAGAACGCGGTCATGTTCGTCGTCTGCGCCAGGCGCTGGGGCCTCGTGTGCAGTGCCACCCGGATCGTGGGGTTCGGCAAACCGTCCCCCGAGCTCAGGCGCAAGCACGAGGCGTGCGTGTACGTGGACGCGACCTTCATCGCGTCGTCGAAGCCCGGGACGCCGCTGGTCGAGGTCTTTGAGAAGGCCCGGACCGCGTACGCGGAGCGCGGGTTCCCGAACGAGTGGCGCCACCACCACCAGGGCGGGCCGACCGGATACGTGGAGCGCGAGTTCACGGTCAACCCGGAAACCCCGAAGGAACAGAAGGTCGAGGTCAATATGGGGCTGGCCTGGAACCCGTCCATAGCGGGGACGAAGTCCGAGGACACGATCCTGGTGACGGCCAAGGGGCCCGAGATCCTGACCGCGACGCCCGGCTGGCCGATGATCAAGGTCCCGGCGGCCGGAAGGACGGTCCTGCGGCCCGACTGGCTGGTCAAGGCGTGACCCGATCCCGCAGACGGGATCGTCGTCGAACTCTTCGAGTTCGACGGGCCGTCGCCTCGGCGCAGCCGCCGAGGCTCGTGATGGCCAAGGAAACCGTCCGGCGGGGCGACGGCCGCAAGTTCGTGTTTTATGGATTCCGTCGAGCCGGGAAGACCCGATGAAGATCCTGGTCACCGGAGGGGCGGGGTTCATCGGGTCCCACGTGGCGGATGCGTACCTGGCCGCGGGACACTCGGTCGCGGTCATGGATTGGGAAGCGTCCAAGAAGCGGTCGAATATCCCGGCCGGGGCGACCGTCTACGACATGGACATCAACTCGCCGGACGTGGCCGCGGTCTTCGAGCGGGAACGGTTCGACGTCATGAACCACCACGCCGCGCAGGTCTCGGTATCGCGCTCGGTGCGCGAGCCGCAGGTCGACGCGACGATCAACATCCTCGGTATCCTGAACCTTCTGGAGTCGTGTGTCCGGCACGGCGTCAGGAAGGTTATCCATGCCTCGTCAGGCGGTACCGTCTACGGTCCGACGACGAAGCTCCCGGCCACGGAGGAACTCCCGTTCGACGCGTCGTCGCCATACGGGGTGTCGAAGGTGGCAATCGAGCTGTACCTCCGGGTCTACGGGATGAACAAGGGCCTCAAGTTCACGGCCCTGCGCTACTCCAACGTGTATGGGCCGCGCCAGGATGCTCACGGCGAAGCGGGCGTGGTAGCGATCTTCACCGGGAAGATGCTTCAGGGCGCGAGTCCGGTCATCCACGGCGACGGCGAGATCGTCCGGGACTATGTCTTCGTCGGGGACGTCGCCCGGGCGAGTGTCCTCGCCCTCGGCGCGGGCGACGGCGAGGGGATCAACATCGGTACCGGCGTCAAGACGACCACGAACGGGCTCTTCCGTCATCTCAAGCGGCTGACCGGATACGCCGGCCCGGAGAATCACGGGCCGGACCGGCCGGGAGACCTTCGCGAGAACTACGTCGCGAACGGGAAAGCGAAGCGCGTGCTTGGGTGGGAGCCGCGGGTCGGGCTCGAGGAAGGCCTCGCCACGACGGTCGAGTGGTTCCGGCGGAAACCGGGGAAGTAGCATGTCCGAACTCCGCTGGCATCCCCTCCTTGACGAGTGGGTGGCGGTCGCCGCGGACCGCCAAGTGCGTCCGATCGCGCTGGGGGGGAAGGCGGATACGACGGCTTCCTGCCCGTTCTGCCCGGGCGGAGCCGAGGGGCTGAACGGGCCCTACGAGTTCGTCGCGTTCGACAACCGGTTCCCGTCGTTCGGGGGGTCCGGCGACCTCTCCACCGGGAAACGCGGAACCGAAGGTTACGCGGAGGGCCGCTCCGGCGGCCCCCTGTATCGCCGGATGCGCGGCCGCGGGGTCTGCGAGGTCGTCCTCTACTCGCCGAACCACGACTCCACGCTGGCGGAGGAATCGAGGGGGCACATCTTCCGGTTGGTGGAGGTATGGCGCGACAGGTACCTCGAGCTGGCCGCACGGCCGGACGTCAAGTACGTGTACATCTTCGAGAACAAGGGCGCCGTCATCGGCGTCACGCTCACGCACCCGCACGGCCAGATCTACGCCTTTCCGTTCATTCCGCCGCGCGTGGAGCGCGAGATCAGGGCGGAGGCGCGGTACTTCCGGCGCCACCGGCGGTGCATGCTCTGCGACATGGTCAGGACCGAGATGGCGCAACGCGCACGGATCGTGGCGAGGAACGCGGCGTTCGCGGCCTACATCCCGTTCTTCGCCCGGTACCCGTACGAGGTGCACATCGTTTCAAGGCGCCACTTCGGACACCTGGGTCAGATGACGAAGGGGGAGCGGTGGGCGCTCGCCGGGATCCTGAAGACGATCCTGGTCAAGTACGACAACCTCTTCGGATTCTCGATGCCGTACATCATGCTCATGCACCAGACCCCGACCGGCGAGACGGCTCGCCGCAGGTACTCCTCGCACCACTTCCACGTCGAGTTCTACCCGCCGCACCGCAGCCGGGACAAGATCAAGTACCTGGCCGGGTGCGAGTCCGGGGCGGGCACCTTCATCAACGACACCATCGTCGAGGAGAAGGCGGCCGAACTGCGGCGCACGCCGCCGAAGTCCTAGAGCGCATCCCGGGGACGGCGCCAAGTTGTCTTCCATTCCCCTGATCGGGTTCACCGCCATCGTCTCCCGCGAGGACTGCGAGTTGGTCCGGCTGGAGACGCCGGCCGGGGAGCGGACCTTCGTGCGGGAGGGGGACGACCAATGGAAGGAAACGGCCGCGGACTCCCACCCGTTCGGCGCGGCCCGGCTTCTCGAGGAGGTGGAGCGCGCCGCCGTGCCCCCGGCGTTTGCGGTCACCTGCCTCCTGCCGCGGGAAGAGGTCGAGTACCGGCTCGCCGGCAGTGCGGTCCGGCTCGAGCGCCGGCAACGCGCGGCGGAGATCCGGGCGGTGGAGGAGGCGGTCGCGGGGCTGGACGACCTGATAGAACGCCTCGACATCCCGTCGGCCAAGCGGCTGGAGAAGGTCCGGCAGGGCGTGCACTTCGCGAGAACGGTCCTCCTCGCGCTCGGCCAGCGGGCTCCCCGCCGGATCCGGGTACTTGACCTCGCGTGCGGGAGGAGTTACCTGAGCTTCGTCCTGGAAAGGATCCTGCGGCAAGCCGGTCATGATGTCGCGGTGCACGGCGTGGACTCCAACGGCGAGCTCGTCGCACGGTGCCGCGCCACCGGCGAGCGGGTTGGCGCGACCGGCTTCTCATTCGAGACTGCGTCGCTTGCGGACTACCGGGTTCCGGAGGGGTCGTACGACGTGGTGGCGGCGTTGCATGCATGCGACAACCTGACCGACGACGCGATCCGGGTGGCGATCCAGGGCCGTGTCGGTTGGGGGTTCTTCGTGCCGTGCTGTCAGCACGAGTTTCGCCATCTCCTCGGCGACCACTCGCTCGACTGGCTGGGGGACTACGGGTTGCTGGAGCAGAGGATGGCGGACATCCTGACCGACGGGTTCCGGTGCCTCGTCCTCGCCGCCGCCGGGTACGACGTCAAGGTGATCCGGTTCGCCGACGAGGATCTCACGCCCAAGAACCTCCTGATCCAGGCGGTACTGACGGACCGGCCCTCGGCCAAGGCGAAACGCGAGGCCGAAACATTCATGCAAGGCTTCCGGATCCGGCCGAAGCTGGCCGGCATGCTGGGCTGGCGATGAACGTCATGGGGGCGAGGCTGGCGAAGTCCATGGGGCCCCTGGCGGACCGCCTGCAGGGGCTGGCCAGGGTTCGGGCCGGCCTCGTTCTCGTGGGGGGCGCGGTCAGGGACGCCATGCGAGGCCGGCTCGTCCACGACATCGACGTCTCGGTTGAGCGGGGGTCGGCAAGGAGCGCGGGCAAGGCGTTCGCGGACGCCGCGGGAGGCGCTCTCGTCATGCTCGGACAGGAACGCCTCGCCCGCGTCATCCTCGGCGACGCCACCGTGGATTTCACCCCCCTGCGGGCGAAGACGCTCGAAGAGGACCTCCGGCTCCGGGACTTCACCGTGAACGCGATGGCGGTACGCCTGCCGTGGGGCAGGCGGGCGGACATCGTGGACCCGACCGGAGGGGCGGCCGACCTCGAGGCCCGGCGGCTCCGCGTCTGCGGCCCGCGGTCGTTCCGGGACGACCCGGTCCGGTTGTGGCGGGCGCACCGCCAGGCCTTCCAGCTCGGGCTCAGAGCCCACCCCGCGACCGCCCGCCTGATCGTGCGGGAGGCGCGGCTGGCGGGGAAGTGCCCGGCCGAGCGGCTCCGGGACGAGCTCATCAGGCTGTTCAGCGGGCCGGGACCGGCCACGGTCCTGCGCGAGGCGGCGCGGTCCGGAGTGCTGGAGGCGACCTTCCCGGACTTTCGGGCGATGCGCGCCGTCCGGGTGCCCGGCGGGGGGACAATCCGGGTCCTCGACCACACGCTCGAGGCCATTGATCACCTGGGCCGGTCGCTCGGGCGCCTCCCGGCGCTGTACCCGAAGGATGCGGCGGAGATTGCGGCCCACCTGGCCGACGAGCCGGTGACGGGGCGTTCCCGGAAGGCCTTGCTGGGGCTGGCCAGTCTCCTGCACGACACTGCGAAACCCGGAACGATCCGCCGCACGCCCGAAGGCGACGTGCATTTCTACGAGCACGAGCACATGGGGGCGCGAATGGCTGCGGCGACCATGCGCGGGCGACTGAAGCTCTCCGAACGCGAAATCGACATCGTGTGCCGCGTGATCCGCCTGCACCTGCGGCCCGGCTACCTCGCCGCGTCCGCGGGGGTGACGGACAAGGCGGCCTACCGCCTGATCCGGGATGCGGGCGGCGAGCTCTTCGAGCTCGTCCTGCACGCGGAGGCGGACCGGATGGCGACGCACCACGGGCGCACGATCACCGCGCGGGGCCAGCGGGGCGCGATCCTCCGGATCCTCGCGTTCCGCCGCGACCTCCGGGCGCGCGTTCCCGCCGTGCGGCTCGTGTCGGGGCACGATCTCATGCGCGAGCTCGGCCTCACGCCGGGACCCGTGATCGGCGAGCTCCTCCGGGTCGTGGACGAGGCGGTGGCGCTGGGCAAGGCCCGGACGCGCGAGGACGCGCTGGCGGCGGCCCGGGCCGCCCTTCCGGGCGCGGTCCGCCGCGCGCGGGGCGCGAAATCCCCTTGACCGGGCCCCGAAGGGGATGATATATTCGACCTCTTCCGGGAAATGAGCAGGCAGACCACCTATCTCAAAGCCGGCGAAGCCAAGCTGCGCTGGGTTGTCGTGGACGCCGGGGGGCAGGTCCTCGGGCGGCTGGCGTCGCGCATTGCCATGATGCTGCGCGGCAAGAACCGTCCCAACTTCACCCCGCACTCGTTGTCCGGGGATCATGTGATCGTCGTGAACGCGGACAAGATCCGGTTGACGGGCGACAAGCTCAACCAGAAATTCCTCAAGCGCTACACGGGGTATCCGGGCGGCCTCAAGCTCGTCCCCTATTCGAAAGTCATGGCGCTTCAGCCCGGGAAGGCCCTGCGGCGGGCGGTGTGGGGCATGCTCCCGCACGGCCGGCTCAGCCGGGTCCAGTTGCGGCATCTCAAGATCTACGTAGGTCCGAACCACCCGCACGAGGCGCAACAGCCGGTGCGGATCGAGGGGGCGAAGCCATGACGGGAGATGACGAGAAGGTGACGGCGCAGGCCGGGGGGCAGGCCGCGGGGCCGGCCGCGGAGCCGGCTGGTGCGCCAATCGAGGCGCCGGCCGCCGCCGGGGGTACTCCGGCAGTCGAGGAGGCTCCAGTTGCGGCCGAAGGGGCCCCGGCCCAGGGGGCCGTCACGGAGGTCGAAGCGCCGGCGGCGACCGCCGCGACGGGACGCAGGGAGGGCAACCGGGCATTCGGCGTCGGGCGCCGGAAGACGGCGGTGGCGCGCGCGATGCTCGTCCCGGGGACGGGGAAGTTCCTGATCAAGGAGCGGGAGGCTGCGGAGTACCTTCGCCGCCGCAAGCTCATCGACGAGATCCAGCAGCCCTTCGTGCTCACCGGAACAGTGAGCCGGTTCGACGCGTCGGTGGCCGTGCGGGGCGGGAGTCTCGCGGCCCAGGCCGGCGCGATCCGGCTCGCGATCGCCCGGGCGCTCTCGGCATGGCAGCCGGAGTTCCGGGCGCCGCTTGCGACCAACGGACTCCTCACGCGGGATCCCCGCATGGTCGAGAGGAAGAAGTACGGCATCCGCGGCGCGCGGCGCCGCCCGCAGTGGACGAAGCGCTAGCCAATCCAAGGAGGCCCGACCAGCCATGACAGAGCGCAGTCTGTTCACGTCCGAATCCGTCACCGAGGGGCATCCCGACAAGATCTGCGACCAGGTATCGGACGCCATCCTGGACGAAGTCATCCGCCAGGATCCCGCGGGCCGGGTCGCGATCGAGGCGCTGGTCACCACGGGCGTCATGTACGTCGCGGGGGAGATGACGACCCGCGCGGTCTTGGACGTCCCCGCGCTCGTCCGCCGGGTCGTCAAGCGGATCGGGTACACGGACGCGGAGCTGGGGTTCGACCACGAGACCTGCGGAGTCATCACGGCGATCCAGCGCCAGTCTCCCGACATCGCCATGGGCGTGGACCGCGGCGGGGCGGGGGACCAGGGGATGATGTTCGGGTACGCCGTCCGGGAGACCGAGGAGCTCATGCCCATGCCGATCATGCTGGCGCACAAGCTCACCCGTCGCCTCGCCAGCGCCCGGCGACATGGCGACCTCAAGTGGCTGAGGCCCGACGGCAAGTCCCAGGTCAGCGTCGAATACTCGGGCGGCCGCCCGGTGCGCGTGGACACGGTGGTCGTGTCCACCCAGCACGATCCGGGGCTGTCGCACCGCAGGATCTTCGACGGCGTCGTCGAGAAGATCATCAAGCCCATCGTCCCGAAGTCCATGATCGACAAGAAGACGAAGTTCTTCGTCAATCCCACGGGGCAGTTCATCGTCGGGGGTCCGCACGGGGACACCGGGGTGACGGGGCGCAAGATCATCGTGGACACCTACGGGAGCGCGGGGCGGCACGGGGGCGGCGCGTTCTCGGGCAAGGACCCCAGCAAGGTGGACCGCTCGGCCTCCTACGCGGCGCGATACGTCGCCAAGAACGTGGTCGCGGCGGGACTCGCGGACCGGTTCGAGCTCCAGGTCGCGTACGCGATCGGGGTGGCGGAGCCGGTCTCCATCGCCGTGGACGCATATGGTACGGAGCGGGTGCCGGCGTCCCTGATCCTCTCGCTCATCCGCAGGCACTTCGACCTGACTCCGCGCGGCATCATCAAGCACTTGAACCTGCGGCGGCCCATCTACGAGCCGACGGCGGCGTACGGCCACTTCGGCCGGACGGAGCCCGCCTTCACGTGGGAGAAGACCGACGTGGCCGCGAAACTCCGGCGCGCGGCGGGGATCTCCCGATGACGGAGCAGATCCGGGACCGGGGACTGGCGGCCAAGGGGCGCGACCGCGTCGAATGGGCGATCGGGCAGATGCCGGTCGTCGCCGACATCCGCGCGCGCCTCCGGCGGCAGAGGCCGCTCAAGGGGCGGCGGATCGCGGCCTGCCTGCACGTCACGACGGAAACCGCGCACCTGATGCTGGCGTTGAGAGACGGCGGGGCGGAGGTGCGGCTGTGCGCCTCGAACCCGCTCTCGACGCAGGACGACGTGGCGGCGTACCTGACCGTCGAGGAGGGGATCCCGACCTTCGCCGTGCACGGCGTGGACACGAAGGGCTACTACGAGCACATCGAGGGCGCGCTGGCGGTGAAGCCCCAGATCACGATGGACGACGGCGCGGACCTCGTGACCGTGCTCCACACGAAGCGGCGGGATCTCCTGAAGACCGTCATCGCGGGCACCGAGGAGACCACGACGGGGGTCGTGCGCCTGCGGGCGATGGCCCGGCACGGCAAGCTGAAGTACCCCATCATCGCGATCAACGATGCCCAGACGAAGTACCTGTTCGACAACCGGTACGGAACGGGGCAGTCGTCCATGGACGGCATCATGCGGGCGACGAACGTCCTGCTGGCGGGACGGATCGTGGTGGTGGCGGGGTACGGCTGGTGCGGCCGGGGCGTGGCCGGGAAGGCCCGGGGCCTGGGCGCCAACGTGATCGTGACCGAGGTGGACGCGCACCGGGCCCTCGAGGCGGCCATGGACGGGTTCACGGTCATGCCGATGAAGGAAGCGGCCAGGAAGGGCTCGCTGTTCATCACCGTGACCGGCGACACGTCCGTGATCCGCAAAGAGCACCTGGCCGTGATGCCGGACGGCGCCATCCTGGCGAACTCCGGGCACTTCAACGTCGAGATCGACATCAACGCGCTCGAAAGGCTCGCGAAATCCAAGCGGACGGTCCGCGGCGTCGTCACCCAGTACACGCTCGGGAACAGGCGGCGGCTGAACCTGATCGGGGAGGGGCGGCTGGTCAATCTGGCGGCGGCGGAGGGCCATCCCGCCAACGTCATGGACATGAGCTTCGCGAACCAGGCGCTCACGGTCGAATACCTTGTCCGGAAGTGCCGCAGCCTGAAGAAAGAGGTCTATGGCGTGCCGGGCGCGATCGACCGCGAGGTGGCCCGGCTCAAGCTGGCGGCGATGGGGATCGCGATCGACCGGCTGACGAAGGAACAGGAGCGCTACCTGACTTCTTGGGAGTTCGGCACTTCCTGAAGCGGTCCGCCTTTGACGCCTCCAAACGCGCGATGCTAGACTAAGGTCAGTCGTGCAATCCCGATACCAGTCCCTTGAGAAGGAGGCCGCCCAGATGAAACGCGTTCTGCTCGTCCTGGCAGTCGTCGGTTCGGGTCTTGCGGGAGCCGCCGCTCCGGCGGCGGAGCCGGTTGCGCGCGGCGCGGCGATGGGGGGAGCGTACCCCACGCTGGCCGGCGGCGTGGAGGGACTCTGGTACAACCCGGCCATGCTCGGAAGCCCGATCCTGGGTTCGGTGGGGCTGGGGCTGACGCTTCAGGGCGGGAACAACGCGCTGACCATAAGCGAGTTCCAGGGCATCCTCAACGACGACGCTTCCGCGAAGGCGGACGCGGTCCAGAAGATCAGGGACGCGGGCAAATGGGAGGCCCGGATCGAGATGGCGGGCGGCGCGGGCTTCACCCTGATGGGATTCGCGATCGGGATCACGCCGCGCATCCTCGTGGAGGCCCTGAACGTGTCGCCGGAACTCGCGCAGAACTGGCTGACGCCCGGGAATCTGGCCTGGCTGGCCCCCAACGTTTCGCACCACATAACCGGCGAGGTCAAGAGGTCCGTCTACAACGAGATCTCGGTCGGCTACGCGCACGACCTGGGCGGGCTCATTCCCGGGATCTCGCTTGCGGCGGGGGGGGCGCTGAAGTACCTCCAGGGCACCGACTACGAGCGGTTCTGGACCAACTGGGACATCCCCGTCCTGTTCACGGGGCTGCCCCTGGTGGCCGGGGTGCACGAGAGGGCTTCGAAGGGCACGGGCTACGGGGCGGATCTCGGGTTGCAGGCGGGCGTTCTGGGGATCCTCAAGGCGGCGGTGGTGGTGAAGAACATCGGCACGAGCATCAAGTGGGACGGGACCGTCGAGAGCGCGGATTCCGCCCTGTCGGGAACGAACACCCGGAGCACGACGGGCAAGGGGAACATAACGCAGAAAGTGCCGACGCAGGTCCAGGTCGGGGCATCGGGCAGCATCCCGGTCGTGGGCACCTCCCTGGCGGCGGCTCTTGACGTGCGGACGAATCCGACCGAGACGCGGCTCAGGCTCGGCGCGGAACAGAGCCTCGGCCTGCTGGCGTTCCGGCTCGGCTACGTGACGGCCTCCGGACCGGAAACGGGCATGGTGACCTTCGGGCTCGGCGTGGGCGCGCTGGTGGCCAGTCTCGACTTGAGCGCAGGCATTGCGGCTGGCGGCAAGGGCGGGATGGCCTCGGCGTCGGCCAAAGTCTCCTTCTAGGGCCGGAGGGCCGGGGGCCGTGGACCCCGCGGACCTCGAGGCGCTCGCGGCCCGGGCGGAAGCAGAGATCGCCCGGGCCGCGTCGTCGGAGGAGCTCGAGCGGGCCCGGGTCACGTTCCTGGGCCGGAAGAGCGGAGTCCAGGCGTTTGCCAGCTCGATCGGATCCCTGCGGGCGGACGAGCGCCGCGCGGCGGGAGAACGGCTGAACGGCGCCAAGAGGCGCATCGAGGCCGCGGTGGCGGCACGGGCCGCGGCGCTGGAGTCCGGCGCGGGCGCGGCCGGTCTCGACGTGACGTTCCCGGGGCGGCCGGTGCGCCGCGGGCGCGCGCATCCGATTCCCGCGACCATCGACGAAGTCTGCGGAATCTTCCGGGGCATGGGATTCGAGACCGCGGAGGGACCCGAGGTGGAGACCGAGTACAACAACTTCGACGCGCTCAACACGCCGGCCGACCATCCGGCCCGCGACACCCAGGACACGTTTTACATCAAGCCCGGCGTGCTCCTCCGCACGCAGACCTCGGCCATCTGGGCGAGGGTGATGGCGAACCGGGAGCCGCCGCTCCGGATCGTGTGCCCGGGGCGGACGTTCCGCCGGGACGCCGTGGACGCGACGCATTCCCCGGTATTCCACCAGGTCG
>Ga0315281_10006807_pt1 | contig 16189 bp, 20 predicted proteins | sample YL17G07_0_MG_FD_204540 | JGI IMG/M metagenome (GOLD analysis project Ga0315281, IMG submission 204540) | Sediment microbial communities from Yellowstone Lake, YNP, Wyoming, USA - YL17G07_0 | ecosystem: Environmental > Aquatic > Freshwater > Lake > Sediment | place: USA: Wyoming | collected... | reverse complement strand
AGGTGAGCCCGTCGCGATTTGAACGCGAGTCACCAGCACCCCAAGCTGGAAGGATACCAAGCTACCCCACGGGCCCTGGATGGAAAAAGAAAGAGATTTCGAGGCGCCCAAATCAGTATGGTGCGACCTCGTCGATCAGGTTTGCGTGCGTCAGTAGCATCCTGCGGCAGCAGTACCTCTCGAGCTTGAGGGAGTCGAGCACGTCCTTCGGTGACTCACCTAGCTCGACCCTCTTCACGAACTCCTCGTACGCGCTGCTGACGACCTTGCCGCATGTGAAACATCTTACTGGGATTATCATTCACTTCACCTGTACGACTTCTGGTGCTTCTTCCTCGCGCCTCTGCCCTCCGGGTTCTTGGGGAGCTTCCTCCTCGGGTCCGATACTAGGAGCGATCGATCATACTGGAGGTACATCTTCTCGAGATCCTGATCCTCGAGGAACTGTACCAAGCCCTTTGCGACGGCCGTCCTGGAGGCCATCGCCTGACCCATGATTCCGCCCCCCTGGACATTGATGTCGATGTCGACCTTGGTCGACCTGTCGCCAGCCAATGTCAGAGGCTCCATGATCATGACCCTAGCGAGGTTCGGCTCATGCAACTCGACAGGGACATGGTTGATCCGGACGAGTCCTTTGCCCTTCCTGACGCTTGCCCTCGCCACGGCGCTCTTCCTCTTACCGCTAGATACGACGACCTTGACCATCATGCCACCCCATGGCGTGCGCCGAGTTCCTTGCTGATCTCCCCGAGCTTGACATATTTCGCAAGATGCGGTTTCTTGGCGGTCTCGAGGGTCTCCAGCTTGGCATCCTTGAACTCCTTCGGCAAGCCAAGGTAGACCTTCAGCCTCTTCAATGCCGCTCTCCCAGCGGGTCTCTTGTACTCGACCATTCCACGGACAGAGCGCTTGAGTATCATGTCCGCGGTGCGGGGGTAGAACGGCCCCTTCGCCTTGGTCTGGCTGCTAGCACGGTTCCGCCTGTGCCTGTAGAACTCGAACAGCTGGTCCCTGTTTCCAGAGATGATCGCCTTCTCCGCGTTGACTATGACGATCTCCTCACCCTTACGAAGCCTCTTGGCAACATGGGAGCACAACCTCCCTAGGATCAACCCATCAGCGTTGATGACAGCTACTTGTCCGACCACTTGCTCTGTCACTTGCTCACCCCATGATCCTTACCTTGGAACCCTTGGGGTTCTGAACCGTGAGTTCCTCGATAGACATGCTCCTTCCGCCAGCCTTCTCGATCTTTTCCTTCGCCTGTCCCGAGGACCTGTAGGCCGCGACGGTGACCTTCTTCTCGATCTCGCCCGCGCCAAGCAGCTTGCCAGGTATCACGACTATCTCGTTCTCGCCCGCGTACCGGTTTATCTTCCCGACGTTGACCTCGGCCCAATGCCTCGTCGGGCCCTCCAGCCGCAGAGCGATGTCTCGCCAGACAGGTGCCTCGTTGACCCTGCCTACATCCTTCAGATGTTGGATCAGGCCCACGAGGTTGGGATTCGATTTCTTGTATTTCATTCCCATTCTGACTCCTCCGACATCAAGAGAGTAGCCGAGCTAATGTAAGTGCCGTTTATAAAGATTTGGATGTGCATCAGACGCTGGCTCAAATCATCTGGCACGCGTTTCCGCCATTATAATCAGGATGAGCGATAAAAAGCCTCCGATTCGAACGACTGACGATGCGATTCCCTCAACAGATGATATATATGGCGAACGGTATACACGAAAATCCCGCTCCGACTGGGGGTATAGATGATCCGTTTTGGTCCCGCTGGCATTCCGCTGTCCTGCAAGGGACGCACCCTGAAGGACGGGATAGAGGACGTCCACAACCTCGGCCTGACCGCCATGGAAGCTCAGCTGGTCAGAGCGCATGTTGCGGAAAGGCCGGCCGAGCCGGAAGAGGTCGGCTTGAAACCGACCAACTTGACCAACGACATGGTCATCGAGATCATCCGCAAGAAAGGCAACAAGGATGAGAGGATCTCCGACCTGGGCGAGCCCATCAAGAAAGGCGATACCCTGGTGTCCCTCACGAGCGGCATCGCGAAAAGCTACCAGGAGCTCAGACAGCTCCGAGGCATGGCGGACGAGCTGGATGTCGCACTGTCGATCCACACACCCTATTACATGGACCTCGTCGGAGAGGGCGAACTCTCGTTGAAGAGCATAGAGTCCATCAAATGGGCGGGAGTCATGGCCAAGGAGCTGGGGGCAGGCGTGGTCGTCACGCACATGGGATTGTACGGAGATGTCACCCCGAAGACCGCCCAGAAGAGGATCAAGGAGCGCATCGGCGGCCTCGCGAAATGGTACAAGAAGCACGGCATCACCTCATCCATAGGCCTTGAACTGAGCGGGAGGCAGGAGATCTTTGGCTCGCTCGCGGAAGTGCTCAAGACTTCCAGGGAAGTCCCGGGCACGATTCCCGTAGTCAACTTCGCTCATTACCATGCCCGCGAGAACGGCATACTCAGGGAGCCAAAGGACTTCGACGCTCTCCTGGACAAGGTCTGGGAATGTACAGGCGGAGAATTCTACTCCCATTTCTCCGGAGTGGAGCACGAGGGAGGGAACGAGAAACGCTTCACCTCCATCAAGAAGGGGGATCTCAGGTTCGAGCCACTGGCAGAGGCGATCGTCGAACGGAACCAACCCATCACCATAATATCCGGATCTCCGCTGCTCGAGCACGACGCGATGTACATGAAGGTAATCCTCGAACGCGTTCTCGCCAAGAAGGTCTTCAAGGAGACCAAGGTGGTCCCGAAACCGGAGAAGGCAGCCAAACCAACGCCCAAGCCAACCAAAACCACCAAAGTAGTCAAGAAGGTAGTCAAGAAGGAGAAGAAGCGGAGATGAATGAGAGCATCGACTACATCCTGAAGGCGATCGAGAGGACCTTCGAGAGTGAAGTCGAGCAGACGGACAAGTTCATCGACTACATCCTGGCATCCAAGAAGGTCTTCATCTATGGCGTAGGAAGGTCGGGATTGATTGCTAAGGCTTTTGCGATAAGGCTCGTGCAGATGGGGCTTGAAGTATTCTTCATCGGGGAGACCATCACACCCATAGTCGAGGAGGGCAACCTTGTGGTCATAGTATCGTACACTGGCGAGACGATGTCCGCGATTCAGACCGCCAACATCGTAAGGAGGGTGGGTGCGAAGGTTGTGACGATCACCGCCAACGATCACTCAAAGCTTGCTGCGGCGTCGAACGTCGTCATCCAGATAAATCCGCCGAAGGACGAGGAGCGAAAAAGGCTCGCACCGCTGGGAACACTATTCGAAAACGCGACCATGATCTACCTGGACGGGATCGTGGCGACGCTGATGGACAAGCTGGGCCAGAGCGAGGGGTCCATGCGGAAAAGGCACGCCATCTGGGTCTAGACAGACTTCCGCTTCTGCGAAGACTCATGGCTGTCGCCAGATTGCGACTTCCGATGCCGCCTGTACATGATGGCTAATGCTGGAAGCAAGATCGCGGCGGCAATCGTGCCGCACACGGCCATGAGCATGGGCAGATGGTCCTGGAACCAGTCCTTCACACTCAAGTTGAACCCGAGCTCGTCTATCCCGAGTGTTGACTCCTGCGATAGGGCATCGGTCCCGTTGGCGATGAAGAAGGCTTGGTGCAGGACCATCCCAGCGCCATCGGCATAATAGGACGAATTCATCCGCACGACCCCGGCATTCGCACCGGAACCGCTCATCGGGGCGGAGCTGAAATGATAGAACGCCTGGACAATCCCGCCCTCCTTGGCCATGTAGATGTCCTGTAGTGGTCTGTCCGTCTGCATGAACCTGTGCGTGAAGTTCGTCCCGAGGATGCTCTCATCCAGACTGCTGGAGACAGTGGTGAGCTGACTAGCGGTGGCGCCCGTCGCCTCCCTCAGCAGGAGCATGTTCGTGCTTCCTCCTCCGTGCACGTACACTTCAAGGACGATACCATCCGCATCGACATGTTTCAACAGCGTGATCGTGAAGCTCATGGTCATCTCGGTTTTCCCGCTCACGACATAAGTGCCAAGAACGTTGGAATGATTCGTCGCGCGCTCAGAGATGCGGTAACTGAATGTGACGATGGCCCAGTCTCTTGTCACTGGCAAATCGGGGACTTCGTCGATGCCGGCGTAGAGCGAGGCTTTCGTGCGCATCCAGACCTGGGCATACTCATTTCCAGCAGAGTCGTTCCCGAACCCCACGGTCGACATGCTCCAAGTCACATAGGGCGAATCGAGGTAACTAGTGTAGATCGCCTCCGACCTCGAGAAGACGCCGTCCCCATTCGTATCGTTGAATACGTAGAGCTTCTGACTGCTGACCCCGAACTCGGGAGAGAGCACTGGATGCGCGTGCCCGAACACCACCCGGGGCATGTCCCTCGTCAATGCTGCAGTGAAATTGCCCGAGGCGAACGCGATCTTGTAATTGTCCTCGCTGTAATTCAGGAAATGCTTAGGTGTGCCCGGAAGGAGCAGCGACAACGACAGCAACAGCAGCAACGCCGCGCTTAGGACGGCGATCAATGCAGCATGGAGGTGAGAACCCAAAGATTCACTCCCTGGATGGATGACCTCAACGGCCAGCGCCCTGAAAAAACCTTCGCTGAACAGGTCTGGCTCAATGATCGGGATGCACGACGGGAGTTACTTTGAGCCTGCGCGTCCGGGCCCCCTTCGGGTTGACCGTCCCCTCATGCAAGGGATCGAACACGGCAAACATGGTCTCCTCATATCCGTCGCCGCGCAGTCTAAAGGTCTTGATGTCCCGATTGATGGGGTCTATCACCAGCGCGACATGGTACGGCTGGTTGAACATGGAGCGCTGGGTCTCCATGTCCGTCCCCGAAAGGAAGCACGTGTGCCCTGGGTGAGAGTGGTACCAGCCGACCAGGATGTAGTCAAAACCTGAATCGTCGAGCCCGTGGAACAACTTCGGAAACGCCTTGGGATCGAACCTCACCTTGGAGGATGAACTCCTGAGCTCGGTGGTCACCACGTCCTTCACGACCGAGTAGGCTTCCCCTTTCCAAGTGCATGCCTCCCCCAGCAGGAACCCCATGACCTCGAGCCTCCTCGGGGCTTCCTTGACGGCGTGAGACCGGATCTTCTCCTCACCGACCCTGGAGAGATAGACGTCGAAGATGGCCCCGGACCGGACCCGCTGTTGGTGCTCGAACCGTGACTGTTCGGAGAGCCACGGATGCGGCCCCAGACCCGAGCTCGGGGGTGGCTCCTTCTCCCCGAGCGGACGCTTGGTCTCACCGACGATCTTCGGTCTAGCCATTGAGATTCCCCACGATCCTTATCCTCCGGTCCGACTGGTCCATGACCGTCGGGGGTAGGTACCTGTTCCGGTTGAAGTAGGCGGCAGCGCGCGTGCACGTGTCATTGCCGAAGGGGTTCTTGGGGTTGGGGTTCTCAAGGAGGGACTCGATTCCCTTGATGAAAGTGACGAGGTTCGAGCTGAAATCCCAATTCTCCAAGAGTTTCGTGCACACGTATCCGCCGTCACCCGGTGGCATTATGTTCGGATGAAAGATGGGTGTCAACCACTTGACTATCGGCTTCTCGATTGGATACTCCTCCCCGACGATGATCGCCATCCTGTGGACGAATCTGTGAACGACCTTCCCCTCCTCCCAGTCGGGGCCCGGGACGCGCATGAGGGTGACATTGATCATGATTGGAAAAGCCGACAACGTCGGGTCGGAGATCGTAAGATGATGCCTCAGCTCGCGCTGGCACATCTCGAACTCATTCCTGATGCGCGATTTCAGGAGGACGGCGGGAAGAGGCATCTCAACTATCCGCCTTCTGGGTCAGGAATCAGCTCCAGCACGTCGTCGGCCCGAATGCCTGAGTCAGTGAGCGAGCCTCCACCCCTGAGAACCTTCTTCCCCTTCCTCAGGACATAAGCGCCCATGTCCTTGCTCCAGAAGGTGGCGGCGCTCTCAATGACTTCGTCTATTGTGTTCTCGACCTCGAGTTCCATCTCGACAGTGGCGCCGGTCTCGGCATTCTTGACCTTGATTCGAACCGTCAAAAGACCACCTAGATGCTGGACCTCACCTGAGGTTATAGCGTTTTCGCATACCTGTAGCTAATCCGCCCTCGAGTGGGCTGGACACCGGGGATCCAGCGGTATCTCGATCTCCTCCGAAACGTTCCTCTGCCCGTCGTAGTAGAACGCGTTGGAGAGGGACATGTCTGGCCTTCCCGAAACAATCTTGAGTGCTTCCCGCACCATGATAGCGGAGATGACGCTCGTCGTCGTGATCTCCGCGGCCAAGCGTGGTTCGTGGAACACGACATCCTTGCCCGTGCAGCTGAACCTCTTCTCGGCGACCTTGGCGTGAGAGCGGTTCATGCCGCATTGCACGCAGGCCCCGTCGGGGGGCTTGACAACCGTGACCCTGCCGACGAATCCTTCCATGCCTCCGTCGATATAGGCCTTTCCCAGTGAATAGGCGTGGGAGTTGACGTGGATCCTGGCCTGGATATTGTCGAGGCACCCGAGTATCAAATCCTGCTCGCGAAGGACCGAGTCTGGAACCTCTTCTATCCTCGTGTTAAGGGCGATTGGGTCTGCGATTGTGGATATTCTCGAGATCCCGAGTGCAACGACCTCAGCCTTCTTCGCACCCCTGCGAGCATCCTCCTTGGTGAAGAACAGGCATCTGTTGAGGTTCGATCCGACGACATGATCCATATCGACTATCGTCAGTCTTCTGAAGCCTGACAGGGCGAGGTTCTTTCCCACTTCGTTTCCCAGCGCACCCGCCCCGACCATCATCACACGTGCATTGAATATCGATTCGAGGTCAAGCCAACCAATCCTCCTCGACCTGTCGAAGACCTCGTCGTCCTGCGCCCCTATCCGCAGCGGTTCCTCCATATCCAATGAGAACCGGTTCGTTCCGATTAAACCTTCCGTCATCCTCGAAGCTCGGCTCGACGGTCCCGCGTCAATCCCAGACGAGCTTGCCTGCTGCCATGAGCGTTCTCTCTTTACCCGACGAACCAACGACCGTAATGGTCGGTCTCTTAACCAGTCCGTCCAGATGGATCAGCGCTTCTGCGTCCCCATCATAGTTGCTACCTACAGCGAAGTGACAGGTTCCGTAGACCTTCTCGTCCTCGAGCATGTTCGCGGTTATCCTAGCCTTTCTGTTCAGTCCCACGCCCAACTCGCCGATGCTGCGTGCATTCCTAGCGTACTTCTGGACGAGGGCGGCCCTGAGTTCCCCGCGCTTCCCTGCTTCCAGCGCTTTCTTCTCGCCCAAACGCACAGACTCCTCGAGCTTGATCGCCTCTGTCCCTCCCGATATGCTCGTGATGAACCCGTCCCTGACCTCCGTCATGATCGGACGCTTGATCACGATCTCACCCTCGTGCAGTACGATGGAGCCGTCGTAGGCGATGTTGCCGTTCATCGTTCCTAACGCGGGTGAGACAAATACTTCGCCGGAAGGCAGGTTGCCTGCCCGGCCTGGCTTTCTGAAATTGCCGTCATCGGACCGGGCTTTTCTCCCGCGGATGCCGATGGTCACATCCGTGCCCCCAGGCGCGGTCACCCTCACGCTCCGCGCGCCGTCCAGGGCCCTGACGATCCTCGAGCAATCGCTTCGAAGCCTAGAGTAATCGATGGGAACTGTCCTCCTGAACATATCCCTCGTAGTGCCCGGGGACCAGAAGACGCGCGTCTTCTTCTCTTCGTAGAGAAAGTCGAAGATGTGGTCGTATCTGCGCTTCCCCCTGTATCCCATCTTCATGCCCCATTTGTCATTTCCGAGTCTATCCTTGCTCAAGGAGATGAGCACCTGGGGCTTTGCCGACATCGCTTTGACGACCTCCTCCTCCGCGAAATCGAATTGTTTTTTCTCCCTTTGGAATATGAGGCTCGGGGCGGCATCCACATCCAGGCACGCATCGAAGATGGCCATCGAGAGCTCGCGCACATCCTTACCTGGATTCGAGATCAAGAGAACGTGCTCGTCTTTCTTCACCGCGAGGACTTCATTCACTGCAGCGCGCGCAGCGCGCACCAACGACTTGTCATACGATCCAACGAAGCGGTCCATGGCCAAAGCACCGGACAATGGATGTGATTCCTCGATTTTATGTTTTGGACAAATGTAATAAGAGCGTAGGGATGTCTTCGTTGATGATGCTCGGGCTAGACATCCCATCAGAGATCGAGGGCACGGTCGATGTCGCCATCATAGGCTCTGGTCCGGCGGGCATGACCGCTGCCGTCTACGCCGCCCGAAAAAAGCTCAAGACCGCGATGATAACCAAGGACATCGGCGGTCAGGTCGCGTGGACCCTCGGCATCGAGAATTATCCAGGGTATCAGTACATCACGGGCAGGGAGCTTACCTCGAAGTTTCAGGAGCAGGTGCAACAGTTCCCGGTCTCCATCCTCCTCGACGAAGCCAAGGAGATCAAGCGGAACGCGGACACCTTCACGATAATCACGACCGGCGATAGGAACGTCGAAGCGCGGACGGTCATCATCGCAACTGGCAAGAGGTCCAGGGAGCTCGGTGTTCCGAATGAGAAATCGCTTGTCGGCCACGGCGTATCATATTGTTCGACCTGTGATGGGCCTCTCTTCGGAGGAAAGGACGTCGTGATATGTGGAGGCAGCAACTCAGCGGTCTCAGCTGCGATAGATATGTCCGGGACGGCGTCCAAAGTATTCGTCGTATCGAGAAGCCCTTGGAGGGCGGACGCAATCCTCATCGAGAAGGTCGAGCAGAAGACGAATGTCGAAAAGAGGGTCGGGTACGACGTCCTCGAGATCATCGGCGACAATGTGGTCCGGGGCCTGAGGATCAGGGACAAGAAGACCGGAAAGGAAGAAGTACTGGATGTCCAAGGGGTCTTCGTGGAGATCGGACTGGATCCGAATACCGAGTTCGTCAGGGGGCTCCTCGAGCTGAACGAGAACAACGAGATCATCGTGGACTGCATGTGCAAGACGGACATCCCTGGCATCTATGCGGCCGGGGACGTGACGATGGTGCACGAGAAGCAGATCGTCGTTGCGGCCGGCGAGGGTGCGAAGGCGGCTTTGAGCGCTTACGAGTACTTACTCAGGAAGAAGTGAGGACTACCCGCATCGGTCCAGGTACTTCGTCGAGACCACCTTGCCGTGCTTCTCGACGTCCCACTTCGCGAGCATCTGCTTGATCTCTTGCTTCACCGATCTGTCCAATTGGGCGGGCACATGCTCCTTGAGTATCCTGCTGACTTCGTCCCTTGCGGCGATCCTGATGGGCTCCGCCTTTCCATCTGGTGGCGCCTCGCGCATGGCGATCTTCGGAAGGAGAACCTCGTCCTTGAAATGCCTCAAAGTATGTATGTCCTTCATGAAGTAGCCTCCTGGCCCTACGCGAGCGATTGCCTCGAATCCGAGAGTCTCCTTATCGACCTTGACCCCTTTCCATCCTCTCAGAACGTTCCGCCAGAGTTCGCAGTCCATGACTATCTGCTCAAGTGACTCGCACCCGGACCGGTTGAACCCCCCAAGCCCGACGACCTGATCGGCCCCAGCGAGGACCGGCATCATGGCGCTGATCGCCTTCTGATAGCCGATCTCATATCCGGGCATTGTCCCCGATGCCGAGATGCCTCCCACCTGACTAGGTAGCTTGTATCGCCTTGCCATCTGGCAGCCAGCAGCGTTGATGAGGGCCCCTTCCGTGGAGCCCGACAGGAACACGCCTGTCCTCATGTCCATCGGTCCGCTCTCCGAGCTGTAGAGGACCGGGCAGCCAGGTGCAGCTATCTGCTCCATGACGAGCGCTCCGAGGTTCTCAGCATTCACAAGAGCGATGGTCCCCGCGAGGGTGACTGGGCAGACCGAGCCCGAGATCGCCATCGAGAGGTTCACGACTGGGAGACCGGCTTTGGCGAACTCCAGCACGGACTCGATGTCGCCCGCCTCGTATCTGAGAGGTGTGATGGGCGTGTGAGTGATGGAGATGATGGGCCGCTTCGCCAGCTCCTTTGTTCCGCCAACGGCCGCAGCCGCGAGCCTGATGAGGAGCCGGGCCTCGTCTGGGTCTCCCGAGCCATGCTGGATGTGTTTCCCAGAGTAGAAGAGGCTCGCCACATATTCGTGCACGTTCGAGACCTCGGGTGGGAGGTCGGTCGCGACCACCTCGGCCCAGTAGATGTCGCACTCGGGCATGGCATCGCACAGGATGGTGAAGTCGACGAGATCGTTGATAGTGGACTTCCTTTTCTTCTGGGTGCCCATGTCCCAGACATCCGTCGGCTGTCCATCGTTCACGGCCTGGACGTGGTCCTTCGCTGGGAGCCGAGCATCCTTTGCCTTCTCCCTGCCGCACATCAAGAACTCCTTCTTTGTCTTCGAAAGAGCGGCCTTGACCATGTCTTGGGTCAGCTTCGCTACCTGGGTCTTCTTGTCGACTGAGGCCCCGTGACCCTCGAGCATCGACAGGATCCCCGGGCTCGTGACCTTGATCCCCACCTGCTCAAGAATCCTGATCGACTCGACATGTACTTCGTCCTCCTCTTCTTGCGTCAGAGGGTTGAAGACAGCTTTGGCCATGATATGCTCCTGCGAAAGGATGAACGAATACGGCTATAAAACCACAACTCTGCGATAGGAAGACTAGGGTTTCCAGCGCCTGGCATCCTCTGAGGTGGCGTCCTCGAGGCGCCTCTTCCTCCTCTCATTCGCTTCCCTGTTCCGCCGGGCGTCTTCATCGGTCTCGAGTATCAGCTCAGGGACCTCGGTCGGCTTCCCGTTCTCATCCAGAGCTACCACGGTCAGGTACGAGGATCCCGTGTGCCTCACCTCTCCCGTCCGCACATTCTCTGCCATCACCTTGACGCCGACCTCCATCGATGAGTGCCAGGCCGCATTCACGATGGAATACAGCGTGACCAAGTCGCCTATGTGGACCGGGGAGTGGAAATCCATCTTGTCAAGCGAAGCTGTGACGACGTTAGTCCTGGCATGCCTCGTCGCAGACACGAACGATATTTCATCGACCATCTTCAGGATCGTCCCCCCGAAGACGTTCCCGGACATGTTGGCATCCTGGGGCATCATCACCCTCGCGAGGACCGCTTTCGATTCTGAGACATTTCTTTTCGATCTTGGCAAGTTTTCGACCTCCAGATTGGATCAATTCCTGGGCTTCTTCTCGAGCAGGCCAGGGGCTTTCACCCCTGGCGGTGTGGGTGGCGGCACCTGACTCGGTCCGGGCACACCCGCCTGATGCGGCTGCGGAGGGACCGGCTCCCCTTTCTTCCGGGCGTTAAGGATGGCAGCAAGGATCACTATCGCGACTGCTACCACCACCACGCCTACAATCACCGCGATGAGCGTCCCATTTCCGGCCGAACTGTCGAACTCCTTCAGGGAGAGAATCATACTGGGCTGGGAGCTTAGCCAATCATACCTCTTCTCGACTACGAAGTTCTGGACCTTGGATGACCACCAGTACATGTTCCGGACCCCGGTGCTGTCGGTCGTCGTGATCTTGAGGGTCTGGAATGTCCCGGCATCGACTGTGACCTCCTCCATCGACGACGCGACGACCACTTTGTATGTCACCAAGCGAGAGATGCCCTGAACGGTTGTCCCGTTCACGATCGTGGTTGTGTTGAGGGTGATGACTTCGGTCCAGGTGTCGCCAGGACTGGTGGTCGCAGGGTCGAACTTGGACAGGTAGGGGGGCGCATAGGTCGTAGTGGTTTCCGTCCGTATCCTTGCGAGTAATTGCACAGGCGCCGATCCGATCGACATGTTGGTCAATTGAAGCGAGTCCTCCCTTATCGTCGACATTCCACCCCTGCTCTCGTATCGCGCGCCCCCGAGGACCGTAGAAATCGAAGAGGGTACGCCAAACAGGGTGGAAGAGGCTGAGAGATTTCCACTGATCGTCAGTATGTCGGCATCATACGAAACGCCGTTGGCCTTGACCGAATCCTGCCCGCTGAGCGCGTAAGTGACTGTCCCAGTCGCGTTCAGGCCGGCAACTGGCATGGAGACATTATAGGTCCAGAACTGTCCGCCAACACGGTCGACCGCCGAGACCGGAAACGCGCTGGTTATGAAGACGAAGACCAGAAACAATGCCACGACGGATGGGGACATGCTTAGCGATTTCAATAGTAGACCTTCCTAGCTCCACCTTGTCTTCGCAATAATCCTCTGAGTCCCGATATACCTTTCTCCGGGCGGCATGCATCCCCCACCCTGAAAGCTGCTGGTCGGCCGTTATCCTAACCCATCATCCTTAGGAGAGGTATTAAGAACGAAAACTCAAATGTGGCACCCGATGACGCCTCGCACCCGGTTGCGAACACCCGGAAGGAAGGGCGGTCACCAGAGATGATTGACCATGCCGGAAGGACTATCGATGTGGGCCGAGAAGGTCTACAACGCGATGAAGAGCGCGGGACTTGACAGCGAAGAGAAAATGGCCAACGCCGACAGGATCGTCGGTCTCACCAAAGCCCCTAAGAACTTCGTGCTCAGGGCTCTGGACGAGCTTCAGTCGAAGGGGCTAGTTAAACGAAAGGCTCGTGAAAAATCGGCAGGCTACCACCTCATTCAGAAGCAGTGAGATTTCGTATTTTCGCGAACTCCTGGGAGCGCCTCCAGTGACTCCTTGAACTCCATCTGGCTATTCCGGGGCCACAGCAAGACATATAGTATCGGAAGGTCTAACCCTGCGTGAGCCACAGATGACCAAAGAATTCGAGGTAACGCCCTACAGAGTCTCCGGCGAGATCGACTACGACGTGCTCATCGAACGGTTCGGGACGAAGAGAATCGACGATGCCATGCTGAAGAGGCTCTCGAGGTACGGTCCCCTTCATCCTATGCTTAGAAGGGGGCTCGTGTACTCTCAGAGGGACCTTGACTGGCTGCTGAACGAATTCGACAAGGGCAACAAGTTCTCGCTGTACACTGGCAGGGGACCCTCGGGACCCGTCCACCTCGGTCACCTGATACCGTGGGCGTTCTCGAAGTACCTGCAGGACACCTTCAAGGCGAAGATATGGTTCCAACTCACGGACGATGAGAAGTTCATGTTCTATGACCACCTCACGCTCGACGAGACCAAGAAGTGGGGGTACGAGAACGCCCTGGACTTCATAGCGCTCGGCTTCGACCCGAAGCTGACGAACATATTCCTCGACACTGAATACATCAAGACGATGTATCCGCTCGCGGTCAGGGCGGCCAAGAAGATCACCTTCTCGACAATCCGAGCCGTGTTCGGCTTCGACAATACCTACAACATCGGCAGCATATTCTTCACGAGCATCCAGACAGTGCCGTGCTTCCTTGAGTCCGTCGAGCAGGGAAAGAAGGTCCCGTGCCTCATCCCGTGCGGGATCGACCAGGACCCCCATTTCAGGATAACCAGGGACATAGCGGAGGGGCTTGGGTTCTACAAGCCGGCGCTTATCCACTCCAAGCTAATGCCTTCACTGGCCGGTCCGGAGAAGATGTCCACCTCAGGGAATGGTGAGATGGCCATCTTCACGACGGATGACAAGAAGACGGTCAAGAGAAAGACGGCAAACGCCTTCACCGGAGGCCGGGTCTCGGTCGAGGAGCAGAGGAAGATGGGGGGAGAGCCAGAGGTCTGTTCTGTCCATGCCTACTTCAAGTATTTCTTCGAGCCGGACGATTCTAAGATCCAGGAGATGTACGACCAGTGCCGAGCGGGGAAGATTTTGTGCGGCGAATGCAAGAAGCGGCTCTTCGAGAAGGTGTGGAACTTCCTGGAAGTGCACCAGAAGAAGAGGCTGGAAGCGAAGAAGGTCCTAGACGACTTCTTCGTCAGGGATTGAGCGGGGACCTGATCGTCTGATTTGGAAGATGAGGGTGATTGCGACCGTCTTGAACGACGTCAGGGAGACACCCGATGACTGGGAAAAGGTCACATCTAAGCTCGTCTTCAGGAAGGTCTATGTTGACGGCCTGTACAAGCTCTCCCACTTCAAGCATATCTGGGTCATCTTCGGATTTCACAATCTCCATGAGACGCGCATGAAGGTCCACCCGATGCACGACCCCACCAAGCCGTTGGTCGGCGTTTTCGCAAGCCGCTCGCCCACCAGGCCGAACAAGATAGGCCTCACGCTGGTCGAGCTCGTTTCCGTCAGAAAGAACGTGGTCACCGTCCGAGGCCTGGACGCGTTCGACGGCACCCCGGTGTTCGACATCAAGCCGTATGAGAAAGAGATTGACTACTGAGCACCCAGACGCCTCCGGAAAAGTACATAAGCGGTTCTTCCGATGAGGCACTGGAATGTCCGATAGAGACGTCGTGGAGCAACTCAGTTACTTCGAGAAGAAGGTCCTCAAGGCCCTCAACGAACTGAAGCGGGCCAGCCCCGAGGAGATACGGCGAAAGAGCGGGCTCGAGCAGCTCGTCGAGGTGATGAATGCCTCTTCTTGGCTGCAGGCCAAGGGCCTAGTGAAGATAGACGAGAGCATCACGAAGAGCTACTCGCTGATGAACCCACAAGTGGCGACAAGGCCACTCCAAGAGAAGGTAGCCCTGGATATCCTCCTGAAGCACCTGAATGGAAAAGGCTCGATGGCCGACTTGAAGCGTAGCGGAAAACTCGCCAACGAGGATATCTCCATCGCCCTTGGCTGGATGAGGAAGAAGGGCTGGGGGGTCGTGTCGAAGGACGGCGCGGACACGATGATCACGGTCACCGAGAAAGGCAAGGAAGCGGTCCACAAGAAGGGTGAGGACGAGCTCCTGATAGAGAGGATGGCAAGGGGCGAGGTCTCCGATGCGGAAGCGGACAAGGATATCCTGGAGTCGCTCAAGCAGCGCAAGGACATCGTGAACGAGCGCCACATCAGCTCGAGGTTCATATCACTGACAGAACAGGGTGCGAAGCTCGCCGCGATGCCGTTCGAGATGAAGGAAGAGGTCGCACAGCTCACGCCGGAACTGATACAGAGCGGAGGATGGAAGGATGTCGATGTCCGGAAGTACGACGTCAAGGCCTTCGCACCGACGGTGCACGGGGGCAGAAAGCACCCCCTGACCCTTCTGCTCGAGAAGACGAGGACCGTCTTCCTCAACATGGGCTTCACGGAGGTGACTGGCAACTTCGTCGAGAGCGCCTTCTGGGACATGGACGTCCTGTTCACCGCCCAGGATCATCCGGCGAGGGAGATGCAGGACACTTTCTACGTCAAGGACCCGGCGAAGATCGATATCTCGCAGGACGAAGGGCTGATCGAGAAGGTCAAGCAGGTCCACGAGAACGGGGGGAAAACGGGCTCGTTGGGCTGGAGGTACAAGTGGAGCAGGGCTGAGGCCGAGAAGGCCCTGCTCAGGACACACACGACCGTCAGCAGCGTCAAGTACATCGCCAAGAACCCGAAGCCTCCGTTCAAGGTGTTCACAATCGGGAGGATCTTCAGAAACGAGGCCATGGACTCGACGCACCTCCCGGAGTTCATGCAGATCGAGGGGATTGTCTGCGAGGAGGGGGCGAACTTCGACATGCTCTGCGGGCTGCTGAAGGAGTTCTACAAGCGCATGGGCATCCCTATTAGGATCAGGCCGGGATACTTCCCTTACACCGAGCCCTCACTTGAGCTCGACATATTCTGGAACGGACAATGGATGGAGCTCGGCGGCGCAGGCATATTCAGACCCGAGGTGACGGAACCCCTTGGCGTGAAGGAGCCTGTCCTCGCATGGGGCCTGGGCTTCGAGAGGCTGGCGATGCTCATCTGGGGCCTGAAGGACATCAGGGACATCTATGTGTCGGACATCGACTGGCTGAAGAGCATGCCTCAGATCTGAGAACTATCAACGCATGCCCCTAAGCTCGCTGTCCACCCGCGCCACCATGTCCTCGGCATGAAGTTGATCGAAGAGCTCCTTGGAATCCTGCAAGAGGACCTTGGCCCTGTCCGGCTCGCCCATTTCCTTGAGCAGGAGGCCGAGCTCCATCTTCCTCAATCCCAGGGCCCGAGGAGCGTTCGCGTTCCCGAGCGCGGCGACGCTCTCCGCGTAGTACTCCTCGCTGTCGTGCAGGTTCCCGCAGGCCTTCTCCGCCATCCCGAGGATCGCGTAGGCAGAGGAGACGCCAGTCTTGTCGTCCAGATCAGTCACGATATCGAGCGCTCGG
>Ga0315281_10006806_pt1 | contig 16193 bp, 18 predicted proteins | sample YL17G07_0_MG_FD_204540 | JGI IMG/M metagenome (GOLD analysis project Ga0315281, IMG submission 204540) | Sediment microbial communities from Yellowstone Lake, YNP, Wyoming, USA - YL17G07_0 | ecosystem: Environmental > Aquatic > Freshwater > Lake > Sediment | place: USA: Wyoming | collected... | reverse complement strand
AGCATTGGGAATAAGGTCTGGGCAAGTCCCGTGCCAGCCGCCGCGGTAATACGGGCAGACCGAGTGGTATCCGTGAATATTGGGCTTAAAGCGCTCGTAGCCGGTTTCGTAAGTCTTTTGTGAAAGCTTGTGGCTTAACTGCAAGAGGCGCAAAAGATACTGCAAGGCTTGGAGGCGGGAGAGGCAAGAGGTACTTTTGGGGTAGCGGTAAAATGCTGTAATCCTAAAAGGACCACCAGTAGCGAAGGCGTCTTGCTAGAACGCGCTCGACGGTGAGGGGCGAAGGCCAGGGGAGCAACCCGGATTAGATACCCGGTTAGTCCTGGCAGTAAATGATGCAAACTATGTGTCATCAAATCTTTTAGATTTGGTGGTGCCGAAGGGAAACCGTTAAGTTTGCCGCCTGGGAAGTACGGTCGCAAGACTGAAACTTAAAGGAATTGGCGGGGGAGCACCACAAGGGGTGGAGGCTGCGGTTTAATTGGATACAACGCCGGACATCTTACCGGGGGCGACAGCAGCATGAAGGTCAGTCTAAAGGGCTTACCTGACAAGCTGAGAGGTGGTGCATGGCCATCGTCAGCTCGTGTTGTGAAATGTCCTCTTAAGTGAGGCAACGAGCGAGACCCACATCCTTAGTTACTAACCTCATAATCTATGGGGAGCACTCTAAGGAGACTGCAGATGCTAAATCTGAGGAAGGGGTGGGCGACGGTAGGTCCGTATGCCCCGAATCCTCCGGGCTACACGCGGCCTACATTGCCAAGCACAACGGGACTACAACTCTGAAAAGAGAAGTTAATCCCTTAAAACTTGGCCAAGTTTGGATCGAGGGCTGAAATTCGCCCTCGTGAAAATGGAATCCCTAGTAATCGCGAGTCACTATCTCGCGGTGAATACGTCCCTGCTCCTTGCACACACCGCCTGTCAAGCCATCCAAGCGAGGTTTTGGTGAGGCCGGATCGTTACGGTTCGGTCGAATCTAGATTTTGTGAGGAAGGCTAAGTCATAACAAGGTAGCCGTAGGGGAACCTGCGGCTAGATCACCTCCTTTTTGGTAGAGTCTCGAAAATCCACAAGCTAATAATTATTATCTGGGCCCGTAGATCAGCGGAAGATCGCTCGCCTTGCATTTCTCTGCGCAACGCGGGGAGAAAGAACGCGAGAGGCCTCGGGTTCAAAACCAGACAGAGTTTCTGTTTGGTGAATATCCCGACGGGTCCAGTACGGATGAGTACAGCGAGTAACTTCGCTATATGAGCTTAGTGCACATTTCCACGAATGTTCACGATGATGCTGCATGTTGGAAGACAAGAAGTTTGAAAGTTGCTTAAGCTAGTTAGTGAATGGCTTGGCTTGAAAGTCGATGAAGGGCGTGGCAAGCTGCGATATGCTTCAGCGAGGCGCACGCGGCCTTTGAACTGAAGATGCCCGAATTGTTCCGAAAGGAACGAGAACGCGGGGAATTGAAACATCTTAGTACCCGCAGGAAGAGAAAGAATCTTCGATGCCGTTAGTAATGGCGAACGAAAGCGGCACAGAGCAAACCGAATCCGTTATAGCAATATAACAGAGATGTGGTGTATGGACTGTTTTCTGCCGGCGATAGACGACTAAAGTGGACTGGAATGTCCTGCCAAAGAAGGTGATAGCCCTGTAGGTTGTCTTGAGCCGGGTGATAGACAGTATCCAAAGTACCGATGGTTGAGTCCATCAGGAAGCCGGGAGTACCAACTCCCAACTCTAAACACTATTCAAGTCCGATAGCGCACTAGTACCGTGAGGGAAAGTTGAAAAGAACCCAGAAATGGGGATTAAAAGAGCCTGAAACTAATTTAGCGAGGTGCGACATGGCTCAAAAGCTATTCCTCCTGAAGGAAACCAAGGAGGATCATGCGGAGTTATGTCTTTAGTCATGAAGCACTAGGCAGGGAGTTTATGGTTGTGGCGAGGCTAAGATGACCTCGAAGCCGTAGGGAAACCGAAGTCCCGTACATAGCTAGTCTATGGTGGGGAAGTGTCTGAAAAGGCACGAGTCACAGCTGTAAGACCTGAATCCGAGCGATCTACTCTGGGGCAGGATGAATCCGGACATCAGTCCGGTGGAGGTCCGCCACCGATATATGTTCAAAATATTCGGGTGACCCTTGAGTAGGGGTGAAAGTCCAGTCTAGCTCGGCAATAGCAGGTTCCTCTCGAGTTATCCCACAGGATAGCCTTGGGGGAGATGGATAGTGAGGTAGAGCACTGATTAAGGGATTAAGGTTCGAAAGGATCGGTCCTTTTGTCAAACTCCGAATTCATTATCGTCGTAGAGCTCAGGAGTCGGGGGGCGGGGGTAAGCCTCGTCTCCAAGAGGGGAACAACCCAGATTAGGGTTAAGGTCCCAAAATATCGGCTAAGTGTTAAAGGTGAAGAAGGTCCATAACCACAGACAGCGGGAAGGTAGGCTTAGAAGCAGCCACCCTTTAAAAAGTGCGTAACAGCTTACCCGTCGAGGTTGTGGGCGTCGAAAATGGACGGGGCTAAAGCCGATTACCGAGACCCTAAACTTCTCGCAAGAGAAGTGATAGAGAGGCGTTCTGCAAGATGCGAAGTAGGGGAGTGATTTCCTATGGATCTTGTAGAAATGAAAATCCTGCCGATAGTAACAGCGTAGAAGGATGAGAATTCCTTCCGCCTAAAGGGCCAGGGTTTCTCAGCAATGATCATCAGCTGAGAGTAAGTCGATCCTAAGCTCGTTCTTAATCAGACGCGAGCAAAGGGGAAACGGGTTAATATTCCCGTACCTTGAAGGTACCCGCAGCAATGCAAGCCAAACATGTGACACTTTGGGATAGATCGAGCTGAACCGTCGTTCAGTTCAAGCAGGACAAGGGCGTGGAGTTTCGTAATGAAGAGAAGCGGCCTAAACTGCAAATAGCCTCCGCAAGGGGGTTCAGTCAAGTCCTAGAGTCCTTGAAAAGCAGGTTTGGAAATGGAATCCTTTAAGTTCGTACCTAGAACTGGCACAAGTGTCCCTGGCTGAAAAGGCTGAGGCGTCACAGGACAAACTTCTCAAGGGAATTCGGCAAATTAGTCTTGTATCTTAGGTATAAGAGATGCCTACTGTCCTTCGGGAACAGTAGGTCGCAGTTACATGGGGGGAGCGACTGTTTATCAAAAACACAAATCCCAGCGAGCCAGCGATGGTAAGTACTGGGGTTGACGCCTGCTCACTGCCGGTAAGTGAACGCCCGGTTCAACGGGAATAAGCTCTGGTGAAGAGCGGGCCTAACTCTGAGGCTCTTAAGGTAGCGTAATACCTCGCCGCTTAATTGGCGGCTTGCATGAAGGGCGTAACGACTCTCCCACTGTCCCTGAGATGTGCCTGGTGAAATTGTAAGCAGGTGAAGATACCTGCGTCTTCCAGTGGGGCGAGAAGACCCCGTGGAGCTTTACCGCAACTTGTCGTTAGGATATGTCTGTGGATACGTAGCGTAGGTGGGAGCCTTCGAAGCATCGGCTGCGGCTGGTGTGGAGGCAACAATGCAACACCACCTATCTTTAGCCGTACCCTTTACCTGAAAGGGGACAGCGATAGGCGGGCGGTTTGGCTGGGGCGGTACGCCCCTGAAAAGATATCAGGGGCGCCCAATGGTCGACTCAAGCGGGTCAGAAATCCGCTGTAGAGAGTGAAGGACAAATGTCGGCCTGACTGTGTTCTGTATGGAGAGGAACGCAGAGTCGAAAGACTGGCCTAATGAACCCTAGTGGCCTCTTGGTGGGGCCCTAGTTTGTCAGAAAAGTTACCCCGGGCGTAACGGGATTGTCGCGGGTGAGAGTTCATATCGACCCCGCGGTTTGTCACCTCGCTTTCGGCACGTGTTATCCTGGTAGTGTAGAAGCTACCAAGGGTAGGATTGTTCACCCATTAAAAACGCACGCGAGCTAGGTTCAGTACGTCGCGAGACAGTACGGTGTCACCTACTGGAAGTGTGGATTGTCTGAGGGGAAGGTTCATCAAGTACGAGAGGAACGGTGAATCGAGGCCTCTGGTGTATCGGTTGTCTGACAAGGCATCGCCGAGCAGCTACGCCTCAAGCGATAAGAGCTGAAAGCATCTAAGCTCGAAGCGCACCCTAAAAAGAGGCAATCATTTCGTCTTAGCACCGCAAGGTGTGTGAGTCGAACGAAGGCGGCTATAGAAGATGGCGTTGATAGGGGAGGGATGTAAGTGCTTAGCTCACGCGAGGCATTCAGTCCGCTCCTACTAAAGGCCTGAGGACTTTCAAACTTGTCTATTTCCAACATGCAGTTCATATATAACTTGCGTTGGCTTCGGCCAACGCCGGCTATAACGAGGCCTTACGCGGCCGATGACTTTCATATTAACGAGCAGTGGGCCGGTGATTATCGGTCGAAAGACTGAGGAAGTTCCTCCCACCCTGGGGTCAAACCCAGATAAACAACGCCCGAAAGGGCCAGGACAAGAACAGAAACGATACCGTCACAGGTCGTTAAAGATGATCCAAAAGTGATTTGGTCTGTGTTCGGATGAAACGGCTTGTCCAGGTGCAAGGTTTATCCGCTTAGTCTAATATCACCATATACAAAAGGAGGGCTATGGCCCACTGCTCCCAAAATCCATTTCAGATAAGTAGTCTTTTTTATTGAATCTTTCGCTGATATACATTATTTTAATATTTTTCTTTTTGCATTCTTCAAATGCCTGGCGAGAGGTATAATCATTTTTCATGTTTATAAAATAAGCCCAATAGTCCTTCTCGTCAAAGCAAAATACTGGCATATTGTCTTGGGTTCTCCACAACAAGAAGTCTTCAAAAAAAATTGTTTCAAAAGTAGGCTGTCTTAAGATTATTTTTAAATCAAAATAATTTATAGCATATCGTATTAAATTTTCTTTATTAGGAACGAATTGAAAGATAGTGTTTGAGTTCTGGTTTGGATATATTCCTTCTAAGAGTATTAAAATGCCTTTTCTTTTTTGGGGAGAGTATTTAGCAATGTTCGGGTGATTGCTATTTTTTATGGCTCTCATTGCTTGTTCTTCACATTTTAGAACTGATTTTTCTAAATCATTTTTGATGGCAGTCGAATTTCCCAATAAAGATCTGTTGCTTGGAGGACGACTAGTGCATTCAACAAACCAGCTAGTGTTTTCTAAATTAAGTAATCCATCTAGTTCAAAGGAATCATAATGTATATTTTTGTTAATAGTCGATTTGGGTATTTTTTCTAATAAATCTAAAACAATTTTTTCAAAAACTTTTCCTTTTGTCTCCTTATATTGTTTACAATTACGAAATAAAAGTTCATAAGTTTGGGGTAGACATTTAAAAAAATAATGGGATGTCAGGAGTACATAAGTATAAGTATTAATTTTCAATAATGGTTTTTGTTGAAATCTTAATTCAGGCTGTTCTTTTAATTCAGCAATAGAAAATGAAATTAAATTTAAAATATCTTTAACTTTTTCTTTAAGTAAATCAGTATTTTCTAGAGGGATTTGCTCTAAAAGTTTGTTAACAATCTCTTCTTCAGTAAATGTTGATATTTTAGACCAACTTTCAATATACTCTTTTGTTGGAATCACCACAAACGACAAATCACCAAATTCTTTCTTATTCTTAAATTTGTAGATAGTTGGGTTAAATTTAATATTTTGTGCTTTTTTATAAAGTATTTCTGATATGACGTATTCAGTGACTAAAATAGCATCAGGGAAAAATCCATAATGTTTATTAAATATTTCACGATAAGGACAAAAATACCTTTTATTAACATAATCAATTGCATCCTCAACTGGAATACTTAAACTAAAAATAGTATCTTCCTCTTTAAAGAAAAACTCTGGTGACGGATATATTGCATGTATGTCAGATTCTTCTGAAAGTATTATTTTCTTACATTCATCTTGTAAATCAACTTGTTCCATTTCATTTAACAAAATTTTTTTAAGTAATTTTTCTAATACTTGAGTTCGTTCACTGTTAAAGCGTAAAGTAGCAGAAACAGTATAAATAGTTTTTAAAAGCTTTTCACTGAGCATGTAAGGCCTCTTGCATTTTTGGTATTTTTATGCTTAAATAACTAATGTGGATTATAAATCTTTTAAGCAAATCGCTAACCATGGATATGTTTTCGTTAATATAAATATTTGAGAGTGTTTTGAGTTTAACTCTTTAATTAAATCAAATCTGCCCGGTTCAATCAAAAGAGGAATAATATTCGGTGCTGATTTTCCAACCGGTACGTTAAATGATATAATATAATCAGCATCAGTTTTCTCAAAATCTACTGAACATGGATCATTTTCATTTAAAGGAATTGCAAATGTAGTTAAATATTCATGGCCTTTAAAATTTGTAAAGGGCTGTCTTTCACATCTAAATAATTCTATTTCATCTTCATCAATTTTGGTATGTAATCTACCACTCGGATGGCGCGAAAACTTAAAATTTTTAAGAATCTTTACAACCATGCCATAGTATATGCTTAAATCTTTTTCTTGATTTAACCAAAATAGTTTAAATGTCTTATTATTTCTAGTACCTACTACTTCAATTTTAGTCATTATTAAATTAGACCTTGTGTTGTATTTAAACAATTATTGCAAAATCCTTTTATAGAAGTGGTACTAAAAATGTATCATGAAAGTGCTGAACATTATATTATTAGCAAGTATTCTATTTTTAGCTGGTTGTACTAGTAGTGATATCAATGAAATAACAGGAACTCCACAAACTGCCGATGTTCAAATACTTACTCACGATGGAGGAATGAGTACTTATTTTTATGAAATTACTGGAACGGCAAAAAATATAGGTAATAAAGAAGTCAATATGGTACAGATAAAAGCGCGCTTGTATGATGAAAATAATACTCAATTAGGAACAGCATTTGATATAGCCTCTAATGTTCTTCCTGGAACCACATTTAATTTTAAAATTACTTATTGGTCAAGTGAAGATGCATGGAAAGTAGATCACTATGAAGTATTTGTGGATTCTGTTTATTAGGGGTAGTGTTACCTTTACTAGTTTCAAAACGCCTTCAGCCCTAGCTTATTCGCGAACTCCAGCATGAGCAGAGCAAGCACTAGTATTACGATTACAACCACGACTAGTTTTCGTTTGGTCGAAAGCTCCATATCACCACACACCTAGCAACAATCTATACCTGACTTTCTTAATATACTTAACAGCAACCCTTATAAACCAGCGTATCTACAATCGTATATACGTGATATCATGCAGAAAATGGTCCAACTGCCCTTACGCATAGAAAAGAGCATCATAGACAGCATAGATGAAATAGTAAGATCTAGTTCTGACTACCGCAGCAGGAGCGACTACATAAGGAAAAGGCTCCATAAGGACGTTGAAAAGGACAGGATGATGAAGATGCTTGACCAGACTGCCAAAGAGATTGCCATGATTATAATAAAACGCGGCGCCAAGCCAGGATTGATGACCCGCGAAGAGAAAATAAAGATTGCAGACGAGTTTTTGAAAGAGAAGGGATTACATTATTAAATCAGCCGGAGAACGGATTGGAATTAGTCCCTCAGCGCTTTCAAAATCCTTCAAATTCCAGGTCACTATGGCGTCTGCTTTTGAGTCGAGCGCCAGTTGGATGTGCAGGCTGTCCGGATAATGTACGCCCATCTCTCGCTCTATGCCTTTTGCCTTCCTTACTCTTTCCTTATTTGATTCAATCATTTCAAAGATTATGTCGCATTGCTTTAACAATTCCTCAACCTCTTCTTGCGAGTAGTATCCTATCTTCTTGATTTCTTTAAGAGTCAAATTAGAAATAATGATGATGTGCCTTTCCTTTTGGCAGTTGATGAGGAAATCTTTGGTTCTAACTACTTGGGCTTTAATCAGTCCACCAAGCTCCTGTTTGATATAGCTTAGTATTACGTTGCTGTCTACGTACAGTCTCATATATATTTTGTGCGGCCATTCTAATAAAATCGTTCCCTAACTGCTGAAAGTTAATTTCTTAAAAACATTTATAAACAGCGCTAGCCTTATTCTATTTATGCCTGCTCATTTGGAATGGACAGAAAAAGAAGCGAAGGAATTGCCAAAACGCATTCTTAGCCTTGAAGAGAGGCAGATAGCAGAGCTTATCGGTAGAGTTGGGCTAATATATACTGAAGAGCCCGTAACGACCATAGCAAAAAACATGAAGAAAAATGATAGTGTTTCCGATATAATCTATGAGGCGGACTCAAAGGAGAACCTACTGAAATGGCTGGAATATTTTGAAAAAGAAAAGAGGTGGTGGGACAAAAATCGTGCTGCTTCCAAAAAAATATATGCAAAGTTGAAGAAAAAGGAGTGAGTTAATGCCACAGAAAATCAAGCGATTATACCGCTCGAGAAAGAACAGGATGCTCTGCGGAGTGTGCGGCGGACTGGGTGAGTATCTAGGAATAGACCCAACCATAGTCAGGCTGCTTTGGATACTATTCTCGCTTGCTTATGGCGCCGGGATATTAGCCTATATCCTGGCGTGCATAGTCATCCCGTTGAAGCCGAGGTAGTCACTTTAAACTGGCTATGAACTCCTCTACCTTGCCAGAATAAGTATTTTGCACTGCTTCTTTTGATGTTATTGCCAGCGTCGCTACTGGTTTTCCTGCGATTGCTGACATTTCCTCGAACGTCTTTCCAGGTACCCCTCCGCCGGTCAGGAAATAGGCTGTTTTCTTGAACTTGTGCTTAGATAGATAGGTTCTTACTGGAGAAGACATGTTGGCTGCCCAAATCGGCGTGCCTATGACCACCATATCATACTTGGATGGATTTTTCTTGATTGGTTTTATTTCTGTCAGTTTCTTATTCATCGCTTCCCTTCCAGACCTTAGCCAGCCGATAGGACCTAATCTGCTTTTCACGTCGAATATCTCTTCCTCATCTGCCTTGAGCTGTCTGGCTATCTCTTGCCCTACTTTCTTGGTTGTGCCTGTCCTTGAGTAATAGACCACTAGAGTTTTCACGCTACTATTATGCTGCATTATCCTTATAAATCGTCTATTCCTAATTTTATCATGGCAGCCAGAAAGAGGGTCCTGAAATACAAGCCGGCTGTTGATATAGGCCAAAAGGAGGATTCAAGGGAGCTGGTTAAAAGACTCTTAAGGGATAAACCAAGAATAGATTTGGAAAGAGAACGATTTTTTGCAAATTTGGTAAGAGGCTTAAAGAGTGGGAGAAAGCCGACCAAAGAGGAAGGAAATATGATGGAAGAATTTGTCAAGATGCGAAAGGAGATTGAGGACGAAGAGCGTATGAGCAGGAGAAAAAACAGATAGAGGGTGGTTTAATGGCGATTGGCAGGAAGGTCATGGGGAAGCTGGAGAGGCAGGTGTTCAAATCAGGCGGAAGGTATTTCCAGAGAAAGGAGCGCATGGCGAAAGGCAAGGAAGAAAAGATAAGAGCCAAGATGGGGATGAAGAAGCAGAAGAAAGACTGGAAGCTGGTCGAAAACTCCTTAGTGCTGTACAATAGTGCGATGGAAAAAACGGGGCATCTTCCTCCCGCTAAGCGCGCCAGGGTCCTTGAAACTGCGGAGAGCCTCATTTACCGGAACGTTATGAAGACTTGGAACCCCAGAGCCGAGAAGCAGTCCTCTGCGCATCAGAAACTCAGCGAGATGACCGCGAAACTGGCCGTGGAAAGGATGCGCCTGAAGAAGTAGCCTTTTAAACTATTTCTGATTTTTATTAGACATGGACACCGACAGGCTTTTTTTCATGGCATTCAAAACAGCGGGAGCGGTACTTCTTTTCGTGTGCGCGGTGGCCATCTTCCTGAATATCGTGGGCTTTACAATAGTTGGCGGAGAAGTGAAGAAGACGGCGGATGTGACCCTGTGCAAATTGGCTGCAAGCAACTGTGCAAACCAGAAGATGATGGGCGGTCGTAGCTGCGAGGAGATATGCGCGCCATGCCTAGGTGCCAGCGAATGGTATCAGAAATGCTTAAATGGTGAGTTATCGTGATTCAGGTGATAGTATGGACTCAGTATTCCACTTCATATTCCCTATAATAATAGCGCTTGCGGCCAGGGTGCATCTGAAACACGGCCTCCTCTGGGTGGTAGGACTGGCTCTGGCCACTGTGCTATTAGACCTGGACGTCTTCTTCATCCATCGCGCTACTCTCCATAACCTGTTCGTGACATTGCTATTGCCCGCTGTCCTTGTCGCGCTCGCCTTCCAGTACGAGAAGAGAGGCAACAGGTACAAGACCCTATCGCTTTTGCTGCTGCTGTTCCTGTTCTCCCACACGATACTGGATATGGGCACGGAGGGCGGGGTGCAGCTGCTCTATCCGTTCACCGACCAGGTCTACCAGTTCAGCGGCGGGGTCAGCGTGGGCCTGCCTACTGGAGAAGGTTATTTGATCAGCGGACTTGGGATTAGTCTGCTGCTGTATTTCTTCATGCTGCTACTGGTCCTTTTCGTCGAGGATTTCGTGAAGTATTTCGAGAGGGACAGGAATGTCGAAAGAGCTCTAAAGGACACGATAAGGAAAGAAGAGAAGAAACTGAAAAGAGAATTATGATTTCTCTAGAATGTGCATCAGGAACGAGTCGTAGAGCTGCTCGAAGGTGAACTCTTCCGTGCAGTACTTCAGAATCTTGTCGTACTCTTTCGCGTCATAAAACCTGCTGAGCTCGTCCCCTCTCCCTTCTTTCACTTGGAGACCGAAGAACTTGTTGACCTCTTTCTGTCCTATTCCCCAGAGCTGCTTATACTCGCGGGTCTTCTGCGAGACCATCGGCGTCATATAGTACAAATCTATGGCGTACGGCATGACGAAAAGGTAGTAGAACAGCTCCCGCTTCGGCGCTATGTTGAGCTGCTCCATGCGACCGAAGAGGTAGGGAACGTCGTACTTGAGTATGTTGAAGCCGACCATCTTCAGCCGTGTCATCTCCTTGCCAGAGCTGTTAACGACCATCTCTTTGTCCACTCTGTCCTTTATGAAGCCGTAGAACTCCTCGAGCGTGTCTTTCTCTGATCGCTCCCACTCTTTCAGGAAGATGGGCTTTTTGAGCTGGTTCTTCTTCGGGGCATTGAAACCAGGGTAGTAATTATAGGCTATTACTATGACTTTCGACTCCTTTTCATAGGGGTTGAAGCCCGAGTTCCTATTATGAATACAGACGTAAGATTCTATATCAAAAAACAGGTATCCCATGCTATTCCTTAGGCGGTTTTACTTTATATCTTTTCCTATAAACAATAAATAGATGAACTCCGTTATAGACGCATGCATATCGAGGTCGACCCGAACAAGTGTGTCTACTGCAAGACATGCGAGATGGTCTGCTCCTACGTCAAAACCAAGGAGTTCAAGCCGTCTAGTTCTCTGATAAGGATATTCCGCGAGGACGTATCCAATCTAGGCGCACATGTCTGTAAGCAATGCAAAGAGGCAGAGTGCGTCAAAGCCTGTCGTTACGGCGCCCTTAAGCAGGGGGAGAAGATAGTCATGCTCGATAGGAAGAAGTGCGTGAACTGCGGACGCTGTTATGTCGCCTGCCCCTATCACGCCATCTGGGAAGTCAACGGCAAGGCGATGAAGTGCGACGTCTGCCTGGCGTGCATCAAATACTGCCCTAGATTCGCCATAAAGGTGGATTCCAATGATCCTAAGAGTTGATTTGGTTAGCGGGAAGATAGAGAAAGGAGAATTGCCTAAGGACTATCGCGAGAAATATCTTGGCGGAAACGGCTATGGTGTTGTAGAATTATACAAACATCTTAAAGAGGACCCATTGATATTCGCGGCTGGAGGCATGGACGGGACGATAATACCAACGGCTAATATTACCGGCGTTTTTGGAATATCGCCTCTGACCGGTTTCTTGGGCGAGAGCTACTTCAAGGGGCATTTTGGGACAGAGATGATGTTCGCCGGCTATGAGATTATATTCATAAAAGGAGAGAGCAAGCGCCCTGTTTTTCTGCATATCGACGGGGATAACGTCTCTATAGAGGATGCGAGAGAGGTATGGGGCAAAGACGCGTGGAAGACCGAGGACCATTTCAAGTACCGCTTTGGTGAGAGGGTAGAAGTGGCCTCTATCGGGATAGCGGGAGAGAACAAGGTCAAGTTCGCATGCATCACCCACGGCTACGGAAGACAGGCAGGACGGACGGGCATGGGCTGTCTCATGGGCCAGAAGAAGCTCAAGGCGATAGTCATTAGAGGAAATAAACCGGTCAAGACAGCAAACGACGAGAGACTATTCGGCAAGATACTGGAGCTGGACAAACTCGCGGAAGGAGAGGGCACAGAGAAGTACCGGGTCTATGGAACGCCTGGAGGCCTGAAGCACCTGAATGAGTCGGGCGCATTGCCAACCAGGAATTGGCAGCAGGCCAGTTTCGAGAAGGCCGAGAACATAACCGGTGAGGAGATGAAGCATTACTGGAAGCACGACATCTCCTGCTTCAGCTGCCCGATAGCTTGTGGCAAATTGACTAGCTCACGAAAATATCGAGTCAAGGAAGAGGGACCAGAATATGAGACCATATACGCGCTGGGCTCTAACTGCGGGATAGATGACTTTAACACTATAATAGAGGCGAACGAGCTCTGCGACACTTTCGGGATAGATACGATAACCACAGGCAACCTCATCGCGCTGGCTTTCGAGCTTGGGGAAAAAGGGATAATAAAGGATAAAGAATTAGTCTTCGGGAACGGCGATAAAGAGTTGGGGCTCATAAAGCAGATAGCAAGCAGGACAGGACTGGGCGCGGAGATGGCTGACGGGATAGTCCCATTCGCAAAAAAATACAAAGCTCTCAAATACGCGATGCAGGTTAAGGGCATGGAGCCAGGCGGTTTCCACCCAAATAGCCTGCCCGCCTATGCGCTGAGCATAGCGATAGACGTGAGAGGGGCAGACCACCAGAGAGCAGGAGCCTATGGGATAGATCTGGCGTTCTGTGATGAGCAGAGATTCTCTATAAAAGGCAAGGCCAGACAGGTCAAGGAGAGCGAGGATTATTACACTCTTTTCGACTCGCTGGGCCTGTGCAAGTTCGCGAGAAAGGTCTATAACGTCGACTTGATGGCCGAGTTGTGGTCGTTAGTCACTGGAAAGAAAGTGAGCGCTAAAGAACTGAAAGAAAAAGCGGCCAAGATTTATGATATTGAGAAAGCCATTAACATCAAGCTTGGTTGGAAAGAGAGCGACGATAGTCTTCCTGAGCGAGTCACATCGATGCCTTTGCCCGACGACCCGGTCAAGGGCAGGTATATTAAGCAAAAGGACTTTGAGATAATGAAGAAGGAGTACTATGCCGCTAGAGGATGGGCGAAAGGCGTTCCAAAGGTGAAGCTATGAAGCCTATGCTATTGGTCAACTTCAAAACCTATATTGAAGGCACGGGCAAGGATGCGGTAAAATTAGCCAAATTAATCGCCAAGATAGCTAAGCAGAAGAAAGCGGACGTTGTTATAGCAGTTGAGGTTGCCGATATCTATTCTGTTTCTAGAGCGGTCAAGGTGCCAGTCTACGCGCAGCACATTGACCCAATAGAGGAAGGGGCCCACACTGGAGCTGTCCTCGCGAAAGATGTCAAAGAGAACGGAGCGAAAGGCACTCTGCTGAACCATTCTGAAAAGAGGATGAAATACAGGGATTTGCGAAAGTCGATAGAGATTGCCAAGAAGAACAAGCTGAAGACAGTAGTTTGCGTTAACAACATTGCCACTTTGAGAAGAGTGAGGAGATTCAAGCCGGACTATATCGCGATAGAGCCGCCTGCGCTCATAGGGACGGGAATATCAGTATCTACCGCCAGGCCGGGTCTGATAAAGAAGGCGGTCAAAGCGGCTAGGGGCATTCCGCTGCTCGCTGGTGCGGGAATCAGCAATGGCTATGATGTGAAAAGGGCGATAGAACTCGGTGCGTCTGGGGCTCTCGCTGCCTCTGCCATCGTAAAGGCCAGAGACCAAAAAGCAGTTATATTAGATATGATTAATGCACTTAGGTGAATTGATGATAACGTTAAGCGTGATTAAAGCGGATATAGGAGGCTTTCCGGGCCACAGCAATGTCCATCCTTCCTGCATGAAATCAGCGGAAGAGGCGATGGCCAAAGCCAAAAAGAAAAAGCTACTTAAGGATTTCAGGGTCATGCACTGCGGCGACGACCTCCAGCTGATAATGACCCACCACAAGGGCGAGGACAACAAGGAGATACACAAGCTGGCATGGGACACGTTCGTCAAGGCAGCTGAAGTCGCAAAAAAGCTAAAGCTGTATGGAGCTGGACAAGATTTGCTGGCCACCTCGTTCTCGGGCAATGTGAAGGGCATGGGCCCAGGAGTGGCTGAGATGGAGTTCGAGGAGAGGACAAGCGAGCCGATTATAGTATTTATGGCGGACAAGACAGAGCCAGGCGCGTGGAACCTGCCGCTCTTCAAGATGTTCGCTGATCCTATGAGCACTGCCGGTCTGGTGATAGACCCGGACCTGCATGACGGATTCATGTTCGAGGTCCATGATGTCTATAAGCACAGGAGGATAGTGTTCAAGACGCCTGAAGAGATTTACGACCTTTTGATGTTCATAGGCAGCCCCGGCAGATACTGCACTAAACGAGTGATAAGGAAAGACGGACTTAAGGCGGCAGTGAGCTCTGTTGAAAGACTCAGCCTAATAGCCGGAAAGTACGTTGGAAAGGACGACCCGGTGATGTTTGTCAGATGCCAGAAAGGATTACCTGCCTTGGGCGAGGCGTTAGACCCGTTCGCCTTCCCATATCTAGTAGAGGGATGGATGAGAGGCAGTCATTGCGGCCCTATAATGCCGGTCAGCTTTGAGGATGCCCACCCGACGAGATTCGATGGCCCACCGCGAGTCATAGCCGCCGGATTCCAATTAGCTGACGGCATGCTAGAAGGGCCTGTTGACTTGTTCAAGGACCCTGCTTTTGATGGGGCCAGGAAACAGGCGAACAAGATAGCAGACTACATGAGAAGGCACGGCGCTTTCGAACCGCACAGGTTGCCTCTTGATGTTCTTGAGTACACGACCATGCCCGGCATAATGAAGAAACTCGAGAACAGGTGGAAATCTCTGTGATTCCATGTATGACCTGGTCTGCGTGGGAGACATCTTTCTAGACATCATAACTTCTCCCCTCAAAAAGTATCCAGAGAAGGAAACTCAAGCTGTTTCTGATTTTTTGTATTCCAGGGGAGGGGAGGCTGCCAATTGTGCTGCTCTTGCCTCTAAGTTGGGCCTGAAATCCTGTTTCATGGGGGCGGTTGGAAAGGATTTCATAGGCAACCATCTTGTTGAGGAGCTTAGAAAAGACCGGGTCTATTTTGAGGGGGTCAGAAAAGGAAAGAGTGCCGTGACTTTCGCAGTTTCCTTTCCAGACGGGTCCAGAAGTTTCATAACGCAGGAGGGTTCTAATTTGCTGTTTTCCCTCCAAGACGTGGACTTTAGAATGTTAAAAAACGCAAGACATGTCCATCGTGGAGGCTACTGGCATACTGAGAAACTACTCGGAAAACCGAATGAGAAACTCTTCAGGTTCTGCAGGAGAAATAGTATAAAGACTTCTCTCAACATAGGATGGGATTTCAAGGGGTGGCCCGATATCAGAAGCAAACAGCTGCTGAAACTGCTTAAGTATGTAGACATATTTTTCTTGAACAGTAAGGAGGCTAGAGCTCTCACTGGAAAAGACTATAAAAAAGCGGTTGAAGAGTTTGATTCTAAAATAAGTGCAGTGCATCTCGGCAAAAAAGGATCCTATATATACTCTGAAGGCGAAGGATTTTTGGCTAAAGCTGAGAGAGTAAAAGTAGTCAATCCAGTGGGTGCGGGAGATGCTTTTAACGCCGGTTTTATCCACGGTCGGCTGAAGAACTGGGATTTGGAAAAAACTGGAGAGTTTGCAAACAGAACGGCTGCCAGGCACATAAGCGGAAAGATGCAATAATTGTGTAAAACATTAAATCTCTGCTCTGTTAATAATAGTGTGAGTGCAATGAAGATATTGATGTTGGGTTGGGAGTTCCCTCCTGCCAAAAGCGGGGGCTTGGGAACCCATTGTTACGAACTGGTCAGAAATCTTGGCAAAAGGGGGGCCCATGTCTTGTTCTTCATGCCAAAGAAGCCACCTAAGATGTACTTGG
>Ga0315281_10006803_pt1 | contig 16197 bp, 16 predicted proteins | sample YL17G07_0_MG_FD_204540 | JGI IMG/M metagenome (GOLD analysis project Ga0315281, IMG submission 204540) | Sediment microbial communities from Yellowstone Lake, YNP, Wyoming, USA - YL17G07_0 | ecosystem: Environmental > Aquatic > Freshwater > Lake > Sediment | place: USA: Wyoming | collected... | reverse complement strand
GGTCAGGTTTTTGCCCAACGGATCGCTCAATGTTCCTGTTACCCGGATTTCTCCGGTTTCGGCGTCGAATGAAAATCCTGTGTACTGAATGTACTGAGAAATGGCGTTTCTTTCATAAACCGAATCCGTGATTTCATTGATTTTAGCCAGAATATCGGGCCAGTTCAGCCGCGTATCCACAATGCCTTTTACAATGCTTTCATACCGGTTGTTGTAGCCTTCGCCATAAAGATTGATGTCTTTGTTGAGTTCTCTTTCCTGTTCCTTTCTTAGATCTAGCTCGGTACTGACCCCGTGAAGCCGGCTTGCATAATTGGCCTCAACGTTCAGGAAGCCCAGAATACGGTTGTTTACATCCATGTTCTCGACATAAAAGAATGCTGCTGATATAACGACAAAGGCCATGGAGAATCTTACGAAAGCGCGGGAGGCTATCAGCAGGGAGTGACCTTCCAATTTTTCTTTCGCCTTCTGCTCCTGTTCCTGCTGTACAGCGAAGCTTCTTTCAATCTTGGCATCAGCCTTCTTTTCTGCCGTTTTTTCAACGATATTATCAATGATTGACTTATTGGAAGCTGCCGGGGCAGCTTCTTCCTCCTGAGCAAACATTCTGGTGAATACATTTCCTTCCTTCTCTTTCGCCTTTTCCGCTTTCACGGTTGGAACTGCTGGCTTGATAACCATCGGCTTAACGGCCGCAGCTTCGTGTTTTTCTTCTTTCTTTCCAAAAAGGTTAGTCATGAAGCCTGTATCCGATTTTGCTTCTTTGGGCTTTTCCGCTTTCACGGCAGGGGCGGCGGGTTTGACAGCCATTGGTTTAACAGCCGCAGCTTCGTGTTTTTCTTCTTTCTTTCCAAAAAGGTTAGCCATGAAGCCTGTATCCGATTTTGCTTCTTTGGGCTTTTCAGCTGAAGCCACTTTGGTCAGATATTTTTTCATAACGCCGTTCTCCGGATCAAAACCGGCCATCTGAGCGGATGCCTGTTTTACCATGGCAAAGTTGTTGTCCTTGAACGCCATCTTGATTTGCTCTTCCAGGCCAGCGACTTTTTCGGCGCTTTGTTTTAGTTTTGCTTTTAATTCAGCGTCATCCGCCTGTTTCAGCCATTTATCGGCGGTCTTATCCTGAGGATTGAATTGCTTCAGTTCAGCGGCCAGTTTTCTTAAGTTCGCAAAATTTCCTTCTTTCAGAAGTTTGCCCAGCATGATCTGATATTCTTTGGTTCGGCTTTCCTTGGCCTTCATCTCGGCCTTTGCCTTTGTTTCGGCAATTTTGGAAAGCAGTGTGTCCGCCAGACGGTTTGCCGGATCCAGGGCTTTTACTTCGCCTGCCAGCTTTTTAACCTCCTCAAAGCGAGCTTCTTTGAAAGCTGTTTTAAGGCTTGTCTCCATGGCTTTCAGCTTGTCCTTGATAGCCATATCGTTTTTATTTTCTGGTGTTTTTTCAAACATTGGATTTTTGTTTTTTTATAAATCTATTCATTATACCAAAAATCGTGGCTTAAATCAAGCGTTAATCGGGTAACTCACCCCTAACCAATCCATTCACTTAATTTGCCCCTCTCTGCCTCTGGCAAAGAGGGGAAACGGAGCTTCAGAGAGTTTTATAACTAAAAAACTAGCCCCCTCTTTGCATTTGCAGAGAGGGGGAATATTGATGAATGAATGGGAAGGGGGTGAGTGTTGCCTAAATCTGACTTTGATGGTATTTTTTTGTGGCTTTAGAAAGCAATATTAAACAGGTTTTATCTCAATCGATGGAAATCAAGGAACTAAAATCAAAAATCGAGAAGGATTGCCAATATCTTTGACCGGCAGGGCATTGTTGAGAAAAAGCAGAAATTGGAAGCTGCTTCGGTAGCGGAAGGGCTGTGGGACAAGCCTAAACGCGCAGAGGCCATTTTGAAGGAACTCAAGTTTTATGCCGACCTGCTGGAAAAATGGGAAGGGATTAAACATCGGATTAACGATCTGGAGGAGCTTTCTGGTATGACGGATCCTGATAATACTTCGGAAATGAAGGAAATGGAGAAAGAATATGAAAGCCTTGAGCAGGAATTCAGAATGGCTCACATTGCGCTTGTTCTACAGGGGCCCTATGACAAAAAAGATGCGGTTTTGGTGATATCTTCCGGAACGGGCGGAGTGGATGCTCAGGACTGGGCGGAAATGCTGATGCGGATGTATCTTAGATACTGTGAAAAACGTGGTTGGAAAACGGCCATTACGGAAAAGAACGTCGGGGAAGAAGCCGGCATCAAGAGTGTTACGATTGAAGTGAGGGGGGTGCTCGCTTACGGGTTTTTAAAGTCGGAACACGGTACCCATCGCCTGGTACGCCTTTCGCCGTTTAATGCCAAGAATCTTCGCCAGACGAGCTTTGCCCTTGTTGAAGTTATGCCGCTGATTGAGGAAGACGAAGGCATTGAAATCAATGAAAAGGATCTGCGGATTGATACCTACCGTTCCAGTGGCGCAGGCGGTCAGCATGTGAATACCACCGATTCTGCGGTTCGCATTACCCATGTGCCGACCAATATTGTTGTGACCTGCCAAAGCGAGCGTTCTCAGGCACAGAACAAGGCTCAGGCCATGACCGCGCTACGGGGTAAACTGGTTCAGCGGATGATTGAAGAAAAAAAGGAACGGATTGATGACCTGAAAGGGGGTTACAAAGAAGCCGCTTGGGGCAATCAGATCAGGTCGTATGTTTTTCAACCCTACACAATGGTAAAAGACCATCGCACGGGTGCGGAGACGAGTCAGGTGCAATCTGTCATGGATGGAGATTTGGAGATGTTCGCGGAGGCGTATTTGCTTCGCAACGTTGAAACGCAATAACGTTGTAACAAATTTACAATTATCAGTTCACAATTAACAAATAATTTTTAAAATTGTAAATTCCAAGAAGCTGTTATAACGTTACAGCGTTATTACGTTTTAAAAATGATACTAAAAATCGAGAAAGGATCGGATAATAAGATTCTGCGAGCGCCCTGCAAAGACGTGAAGGAATTCACCAAAACGACGGCAGCGCTGATAAAAGACATGAAGCTGACTCAGGTGGCGGCTCAGGGCGTGGGAATCGCCGCCAATCAGGTGGGGCTGAACGACAGACTCGCCATTATTACCGTGGGAGTAAAAAAGATGATTCCGATTATCAATCCTTACATTCTGGAGTATTCGGAAGAAACCAATGTGGCTGAAGAAGGATGTTTAAGTCTGCCCGGCAAATGGGCCCCAGTCCGCCGCTCAAACGAGGTAGCGCTAAAGTATCAGGATGCGCACGGAAAAGAGATTGTGATGCGATTCATAGGCTTTGAAGCCCGCATTGTGCAGCACGAGGTGGACCATTTAAACGGAAAACTTTTTATCGATCGGGTCGCCGCCACGGATCTTCATCTGGTTGCGGGGAATAAGCAGAAAGATTTTGAGTAAATAGCTTGTATTTTTACCGCTTAAGGTCTATAAAATAACAGTGCTGTTTTTTTATGCCCGGGTGGTGAAATTGGTAGACACGCTAGCCTTAGGAGCTAGTGCCGCAAGGTATGAAGGTTCGAGTCCTTTCCCGGGCACCATTCTTAAATTGATTATCGAGTTAGAATATTGAGATTCTTCAGTCGCCGAGGATTGGTTTTTTTGCTATACTCGATTTGTCTAAAAATACCATCATGAAAAAATTATTCTCATTCCTGCTCGCTCTTTTTATCTTCAGCCCTTCCGCGTTGGCTTTTAATCTGCAGGCGGGTGATGAAGTTTTTGTAAACAAAGACATCAGCGATGATACTTATGCTGCAGGCGGACTGGTACAGGTGGATGCCAATATTAACGGGGATTTAGTTATAGGAGGGGGTAAAATCCTGATCAACGGGAATGTTTCCCAGGATCTTACGGTGGGCGGCGGAGATGTTACAGTGGCCGGCGAGGTGGCCGATGATGTAAGGATTGGCGGCGGGAATGTTCAGCTTTCCGGCATCATCAAGGACGATTTGTTTGTCGGAGGAGGAAATGTGGATATCACGGATTCGGCTTTTGTAGGAGGGGATCTGGTGGTGGGTGGCGGAAATCTGGTTCTGAACGGAGACGTACAGGGCAGTGTGATTGCAGGTCTTGGGAACATCGTTATCAACGGACGGGTCACAGGAAATGTCATATTACACAACGCCGATAAAATCACCTTTGGCCCCAAAGGACGGGTGATGGGAAATTTATGGTACAAGAGCCGACGGGAATACAAGTTTACGGATGATCAGGTGGCAGGTAAAGTCACCTACAATCCATCTGATTGGCCGGAGGCGCGGGAATTCCAGAAAGAATTGCCTGGGTTCATGGTCGCCTTTATGGCTGGCTTCCAGCTATATGCCCTCCTATCGCTTCTGTTTTTCGGGCTTTTCCTTTTGTGGATCTACCGTTATTTCCCGCTTCACGTTGCCGCGCGCGCCTTGGAATCGCCCCTGAGAGATCTGGGAGTGGGATTGATTGTGTTACTTGTGGGACCCGTGATTGCCCTGCTTCTGATGATAACGATTATCGGAATCCCTTTGGGGCTAATCGTCCTCGGGCTTTGGATGATACTCTTATGCGTTGCGAAGGCCATTGCGGCCGCTATTATCGGGGCTAAAATCGTTCGAATTAATGAAAAAAGCAGTTTTTTACGTATGTACGGCAGTTTTGCAAGCGGAGCGCTTATTTTTGTTCTGCTCGGTCTGATTCCCGTATTCGGCTGGCTGCTTAAAATATTTTTGATCCTTACGGCGATCGGCGCCACTGCCCTTTATCACGGGGAACTTTCCGCAACTCTTCGTAAAAAGAAACTGGCCTGATGAATCTAACGGACACCCACTGCCATATCCACCACCTAAAAACGGAGGAAAAGAGGCAGGAAGCCATAAAGCGCGCGCACGAGGCAGGAGTCACCAGGCTTATTAACGTTGCCTGTCAGCTTAGCGAGAGGAGAGGATGTAAAAAGCTTGTTAATAAGAATCCAAATATCTGGACAACGATTGGAATTCACCCCACCAGTCTGACGGGTGATTTTCATATGAATATCGAAGAAGTGAAGAAGATTGCGAAAGAGGAAAAGGTGGTGGCCATTGGCGAAATCGGATTGGATTACTATCATGATTTATTTCCGCACGATATTCAGGAGAAATACCTGACAGCCCAACTGAACATTGCCAAGGGCATGAACCTGCCTGCAATCATTCACTGCCGCGCGGGAAAAAACCCCGGTCAAAATGAATCGGCCTTCATTGATTTGATTGAGATTTTAAGAAAAACCCATTTCGACAAAGGCGTGGTTCATTGTTTCAGCGGGAACAAACTGGAGGCCGAGAAAATACTGGATTTAGGGCTTCATCTGGGCTTTACTGGCATCATCACGTTTCCGCAGAATGAGGAACTGAGGGGGATTGTGGCGGACATGCCTCTAGATCGGATGCTTCTTGAGACAGATTCGCCTTACCTGCCCGTTTATGAAAAGCGCGGTCAAGCCAGTGAGCCTGCTTTTATTAAGGACATTGCCACGGAGGTGGCAAAACTTAAAGGAATTGCGGTTGAGGAGGTGGCCCGGATGACGACGGGGAATGCGGAGCGATTGTTTGGAATATAGGCTAGGATGCCATCCTAAATAGTCATTTCGACCGAGCAGAGCGAGCGGAGAAATCTGCGTATTACTTTCGGTGAAATGTAATTTAGAAGCTACGCAGACCTCTCCGCTACGGTCGAGGTGACTCTTCAAAGCCAAACGCCCCATGAATCACTTCGCCAATGGTCTTTCCGCCTACCACTTTAAAGCCCATCTTCTTGGCTTCTTTTTCGCGCTTTTCTGCCTGAGTGACCTTTCTAATCTCCCCCGATAAACCCATTTCACCCATGGCGGCTAGCGTGGAGGGCAGGGGCTTTTTGAGCTTGGAGCTGGCAATGGCCATTGCAATAGCGAGATCGGCCGCAGGTTCTTTGAGTTTTAAACCCCCGACGACATTGACGTAAACATCGGAAGAATCGAGTTTGAGGTTCGCATAACGCTCCAGAACCGCAATGATGATATTGAGACGATTCAAATCGAAACCGCTGGCCGTACGTTTGGGGTAACCGAATTGAGTGTACGACGTAAGCGCCTGCACTTCGATGAGGAAAGTCCTTGTTCCCTCAAGAACGGGAACGATGACCGAGCCGATGGGATTTTCCGCCCGACCGTCCAGGAAGGCTGCGGATGGATTTTTGACCTCGGTGAGACCCTTTTCCTCCATTAAAAACACTCCCACTTCATCCACCGCGCCGTATCGGTTTTTGGTGGACCTGAGTAGGCGAAATTGCTGAAAATTGTCGCCTTCAAGGTATAAAACCGTATCCACCAGATGTGTGAGCACCTGCGGGCCCGCTAGCTGGCCTTCCTTATTTACATGGCCGATTAAAAGAATCGGAATCCCCTTTTGCTTAGCCACCTGCATCAGCTGTTCTGCCGTATGGCGGATTTGCGGAATGGAACCTGCATGAGAATCCAGATTCTCGCTGCTCATGACCTGAACCGAATCCACCACAATGAAGCTGGGTCGTTCTTCTTCGATCGTCGCCAGAATCGCCTCCAGACTATTGGTATTTACAATGGAAATAGGATTTTTCAAATTCAGACGCTTTGCCCGTGTCGCAATTTGCCCAACCGATTCTTCGCCCGAAAAATATAAAACGGACCTTCCAAGCCCCGCCAGCCTGTCGCAGGTTTGTATGGTGAGGGTAGACTTCCCAATTCCTGGATCGCCTACGAGAAGCACCAAAGAATCACTCACGAGCCCCCCGCCCAGCACCCGGTCGAGTTCCCCGATTCCTGTCGTGATACGCTTGGCCGTCTCCGGCAAATCAGAAAGATGGATTTTGGGTTTTATGGCAATGGCTTTGTACGTTCTTTCCTTATTGCCAACATTTATGACGTCTTCGGCATAGGTATTCCACTTATTGCAGGAAAAGCACTGACCCGCCCATTTGGGGCTTTGATGTTGGCATGCGGAGCAGACGTAGATTTGTTTGAGTTTCATTTGTTTTGGGGTTAAGTGCTTCAGTGCTTTTCAGTGCTGCAGTGCTGCAGATTCTTGGGTCGATAGGATTTTTGCCACCCATTCAATAGGCGACCGACTTCTGCAATCAGATTTATCAAGTCCATAAATTTATCCTCCGCTAAATAGCTCAAATCCCTGGCAACAAGTGCATGATATTCAACCTCTTTCAAAGAAGCATCGCTAATATTGAAAAAATTTAACGCATCTTTGTATCCTTTTCTTTTATATCCCTCTACGATATTTGTCGGCACTGACCTTGCCGCACGACGAAAGTCGGAGGTTAATCCATATTTCTCTGATGCGGGGAAATTCTCTGTGTATTTATAAGCTTTGAGCATCATTTGGTGCGCTTTTTGCCATACAATAAGATCTTTAAATGTTTTTACCATGGTTCGTTTGATTACTATATATACTACTGCAGCACTTCAGCACTGCTACCTTCAGCACTTCCATTGTAGTAAACAAACGTTCACCTGTCAAATAATTTGAATTTATATATAATGGGTCGCATGGATGAGCGAATATCTCAAATCACAGATGGATTAAAAAACTTCTTCAAAAAAGCCGGCTTCACGAAAGCGGTTGTAGGTTTAAGCGGCGGTGTGGATAGCGCCTTAACCGCGAAACTCGCCGTAATGGCTCTGGGAAAGGAAAATGTAACTGCTCTGCTGATGCCTAATGAAGGGACAAGCTCGCAGCACAGCAAAGATGATGCGCGGAGTTTTGCCGAAGAGCTGAGCATTGAACATCATCTGATTCCCATCAATGCTTTTATAGAAACCTACGACTATCTCCCCTGGAAAGGCTCCGAACATGCCCGTATGAATGTGCAGGCCAGAGCAAGGGCGAATATTTTGTATCACTACGCCAACACGCACGGCGCCGTGGTGCTTGGAACGGGGAATAAAACGGAGGAGACGCTGGGGTACTTTACCAAATATGGAGATGGCGCGGTAGATGTCATGCCCATTGCCAGCCTGTATAAAACGGAAGTGTGGGAAATGGCTAAAGCGCTGAAATTGCCGAAAGCCATTATCGAAAAAACGCCGTCGGCGGAACTCCGCGCAGGCCATACGGATGAAAGTGAGATTGGTATGAGTTACGCGGAAATTGACGCTAATCTGCAGAAATTTGAAGCGGGAGGAAAAGCGGAAACGCCCAATGAAAAAAAGCTCTATGAAAGGATTCAGGCTAACCGCCATAAGAGCGAACTTCCCCCTGTTATTTAGCCTTACTATCGCAGTAGATTGAGATGGCCTCGCTCACAAAGTCCGCCAGACCTTCGGCATATTTTTCGTAGTTAGCCCGAAAGCGTGGGTCAGCCGCATACATCTGCCCCCACCCGCGGAACATTTCCAGAGGAATTTCTTCGATGTAGAAATGTTTGTTCTGATAAAATCGCTCAATCAACTGCTGAACCTTGTCGGAAGCTGGATCTGCCTCCATTAAGTCGACGAGTTTACCCACAATCGCTTCCCCTTCCATATTGGCCTGCCTTAAACGCTCCGGTCCTGCCTGCTCAATTCTAGCTTCAGATTTCTTCACCGAATCCTCACCCCAGCGCTTTATAGCCTCGTCACGGTACTGAAGATTGTCTGATGGGTAGATGTCGTCTTGGTTCATGATGATTTATGTAATGAACTCAAATAGTTCTGCAAAATGATCTGGGCGCTGGCGGAATCCCTTTTGCCCTTTTGATCCTTATCTTTCATCCCCTGCCCCCGTAGCGCCTTTACGGCAAATTCGGTTGAAAGGCGTTCATCAAAGAAAGTGATGTCCATGCGGGGCATGGTTTTTTTTAGCTTATCGAAGAACACCTGAGTCTTCTGGGCCCGTTCACCCAGCGTTCCATCCATCATGATGGGAAGCCCCAATATGATTTTACTGACCTCATCGTGCTCACAGATGGCCTTGAGGGATGCAAGGAGGGTTTTGACATTTTCATATTCCAAAAAATCCCGTGGAAAGGAAATTTCCTTGTTCTCATCAGAAATGGCAATTCCGACGCGACGGTCTCCAAAATCGATGCCGAGGTATTTGCCTTTGGACATAATTAAGAACTAAGGACTAAGGAGTAAGGACTAAGGGATGTCCAAAGCTTTATTTCTTTTTTGCAGGAGCCTTTTTAGCTGCAGCTTTTTTAGGAGCGGACTTTTCAGCTTTTGGGGCTTCTACCTTAACCGGAGCTTCAGCCTTCTTTTCTACGGCCTTTTCCTTTACCTTTGCCTTTTCCTTCGGTTGCGCAGGGTTCTTGATAGCTGCTGACAAAGCCTTTTCTAATTGAGATTTCTTTCGGGCAGCGTTGTTTTTATGAAGGAGGCCTTTTTTAACCGCAGTGTCGATAGCAGAAACAGCCTGAGGAAGAACTTTCTTAGCCTTATCGATCTCGTGGTTCTGAATGTACCCCATGCATAACTTGAACATGGATTTCATCAGGGAATCGAAATGTTTGTTGCGAAGGGTTCGAACCTTATCCTGACGCATTCGCTTGATGGCTTGCTTGGTTATTGGCATAAGTATTTAATTGAAAATTACAAGATTCAAAATTACAAAATTATTGGGGTAATTACATAACGTTAGAGGGCGCTGAATACAATTTTGAATTTTGTAATAGCGAGGTCGCCACAGGCGACTGAACGTTTGTAATTTTGTAATAAAGAAAGCTGGTGTAGTTTAAAGCTATTTTAAAACGAATGCAAGCCGATTTAAGGCAGTATTCCCTGATAATCGTCCCCCAGTACGATAGTTATTCCCACAGGAAAGGTGGGAGGGGCGGAATTTTCAGGATCATCCTTGGCCCGGTTCTTAAAAAACATGGCTTCTTCATCGGGCAGCGCCTCGGCGCTTACAAATTTCTGAAGAGCATCAATGGTGGCCTGCTCGGTGGGGTGAATGACTCCTTCTTTATCCTCCTCCCAGTCGTAGTAAAAAAGGGTGGTCTTATCCATAAATTTCTTCTGCCCGTCGTCGCCGACATAGTTATCGATATTCGTGATGTTAAACCCGTAACGGTTTAACTGATAGGCCGCGTTCCTGGCTATCCCCGAATCATGAGTCGCATTCAGAATTTCGATTTTAACCGGATTCCACAGCATTTCACGGTGATTGAAGATGAGGTCTGCATATTTGTGAATGAGGTTAAGATTATCCCCAAAAGGCACGAGGACAAAAAGATCGTTATAAAGGGCGCGCTCAGGCGTATAAAGGAAACCGCCGTCCTGACCCGGATCATCATGGATGACCTTGGTGACCAGATGACTGCGGTCGAAATGCACTCCGAATTTGCCGAGGGCTATAAGCTCGCGCATGGTCATATCGGTGTTCATGTTGTCGAATATCGCATCATAAATGTCCTTGAGCTTGCTGGCACTGGTCAGAGTCTTGGTGGAAAGCGCCTTTTCCCGAATAGCAGATAAGGTCAATTGCTGGCGGGCTGCGCGGTCAAAGTCTGAAGTGGTTTTGCGGCTTCTCACGAATTTGAGTGCCGTTTCTCCATCCATCGTCTGCAAGCCCTTATCCATCTGGAAAACGGTGTATCCGTTATCGGTTTCGTTCGGGTAATAGGGGTCATAAATCGAATCTTTTACGTCGACGTCGATTCCGCCCAGACTGTCGATCACCTCCACGAACCCATTGAAATCGACCCGCATGTAATATTGAATGTCGAGGTTTACCACTTCACCGGCAATCTTCCCAAAGAGCTCATAACGCTCGTTTTCATCCTGGATGACGTATTTGTGATTTCGATAAAGTTCGTTGATCTTCCCTTTCCATGTAACCAGATTGCTATTCACGTAGTAATCGCGCGGGATAGAAAGGATGGAGACGGCATTTTTGCTGTAATCGATGCTGGCCACCATGATGGTGTCGACAAGATCCGCTCCGTCGCGCACATGCCCGCCATCGCCAAGAAGAACAATATTGGTGTAACCGTTCGCATCTTTCTTTAAATCCTCACCCACGGAAAAAATCAGATCTTTTGGATCAAAACCGGAAATGAATCGGTAAGCTCCCAAGGTGACCTTTCCGACCACAAACACCCCTACTGTTATAAGGATAGCCCCCAAAACATAGCTTCGCTGTCGCTTGGTCATCTTTCTGATTCGACTTATAACCCACCCAAAAAATGCCATGATTTTTTTAAACGGTCTGAGGGGAGCTTTTCGTCGGATTTGGCGCGTTTTGAAGGACATAAAATAACGATGTAACGCGGTAACGCTGTAACCTTTTAAGCTCTGTAAGCTCTTAAGCTATAAGCTTATGGAGCTTAGGAGCTTATTATCACGTTATTGCGTTATGTCGTTACTGTGATTAAGTTCCGTAAAAATTTATCATTTTGAGGGCGGAGTGGCAAGACTATGCTTCCCGTATATACAACAAATCCACTCATATCGTCTAGCGAAAGAGTGGATTTGGTTTATGGTATTCTTTGTAGAACTATTTCAATTCAACGGTTGCACCGGCAGCTTCAAGGGAAGCCTTGAATTTCTCAGCCTCGTCTTTCTTAACACCTTCCTTAACCGGCTTAGGAGCACCGTCTACCAAGTCCTTAGCCTCTTTCAGGCCAAGACCTGTGATTTCACGTACTACCTTGATAACACCGATCTTCTGTCCTCCTGCGTTAGTCAGGATGACATCAAAAGTATCTTTAACTTCAGCGGCAGCACCGCCTCCGGCAGCACCCGCAGCAGCCATAGGAGCAGCAGCAGAAACACCGAACTTGTCTTCCATGTTCTTTACCAGGTTAGCAAGCTCCAGGACAGACAGTTTTCCAACTGCGTCCAGAATGCTCTGAGCCTCCTTGGAAAGTTCTGGTAGGTTTTTTTCGTCAGACATAACAAATTAATTAAAAATTAAAAATTGAAAATTAAAAATTAGACAGTGGTAGCAGGAGCTTCGCCAGCTTCCGGAACGGCAGGGGCTTCCACAACAGGAGCTTCCACGGCTGCAGGAGCTTCAGCAACTGCGGCTGGCGCCGGAGTAGGAGCAGGGGCAGGAGCGGCAGCGGCTGTTTCTTCCTTAACCAAAGAATTCTTGTAAGCATCCAGCACCCGTACAAAAGCGGATACCGGTGAAGTCATAGAACCCATGAACATAGAAAGCAATTCGTCATGACTTGGGATCATGGCGTACTTTTTAATGGTAGCGGCATCAACCACCTTTCCGTCGATAATACCTCCTAATAATTTGATTTTTTCATTGGTCTTGGAGAATTCATAAAGCGCCTTAAGACCGGTGAATGGGTCTTCGTATGAAAAAGTGACCGCCACAGGACCTGTCATATCGCTGGAATCCATGTTCTCGATTCCATTTTGAGTAGCAGCCAATTTGATTAAAGTCTTTTTGGCGACCTTCATTTCTGCGCCTTTTTTTCGGAGTTTTCCACGAAGCTGAGAAATACCATCCACATTAAGACCACGGTAATCGGCAAAGGCAACCGACTTGGATCGGCCGAATTTTTCTACCAATTCTGCTAAAACTTCTGCTTTTAATTCTTTGGTTGCTGGCATAATTTTAATGATTAACGATTAACTATTAGCTATTAGCTAGAGTACTGTGATAAAAAAAATCCCGCTCTTTGCAGACGGGACAACATTGGCTATAAGCTATAAGCTTTAAGCCTTAAGCGGTAAGGTTCAGCCAGCTTAACGCTTATTGCTGACTGCTTACGGCTTTATGTATTGTCTCGGCAGGACTTCTGTCCAATATGTACTGGACTGCCATGCTTTCTGCGACAAAGGGTAGTTTAATGATTGTGGACGGAATGTCAAATCTTTTTGTTTGTAATCAAAACATTATTCCTGTGATTCCGTCAGGCGAGCCTGCGGTGGTGAATCTTTCATTACAGTCCGCATCTTCCGATTTAAGGTTTCAAAACATTCCTTATCGCCCTTTTCCTTTAAGTAATCCAGAATGAATGGAAATCCTACTCCATAACCCCGTATCAGCTTTTTGACGAGGAGTTTTTCTTTAAAGCCCGCCCAATCATTCGTCTCCAGTGCATTGGTATAAGCATCCAGCGCCATGATTTGTTCATAAAAAATCAGTTCCTGCATCTCGTCCTGCGGATCAGCATCGTCCTTGATCTCCCCCGAATCATCCGCACTTTCTGCTGACAAATCAGCATTCATCATCTTCATTCGTTCCTTCAGTACAATCGCCTTGATCTTCGGAAAGCGTTGGGTCAGGAAGTGCAGCATTTTTGCCCCCATGTAGCGGGCAAAAATTTCGCCCTCTATTACTCTAACAAGATTACTGTCTTTGCCACAGGCAGCGCGATATGCATCCATGCTTGGATCTACCCGCTTGCCGGATATATCTGACTGATGTGCATGTCCGTAAACCTCGTGAGCCAGAACCATGGCATTGGACACGAATCGCCTTATTTTACGCTCATCAGCATTTCTTAAATCAATTTCTGAAATGAAATTTTGAAGCTCAACATAATAAGCATCCCCGGGTTCATTGAAATTCAGCAGGCCTGCTTCCAGCTTTGCACCATTCGTATGCGTGGCGCCCATAACACCCACATCCATTAAAAGCTCTCTATCACTTCTTATGTACACCTTACCTTTCAGCCTACTGTAAAGTGAAGGGTTGAATTCCCGTAAAATTTTTGTGTAGGACGAGGGTAGTTTGCCCAGCTTGGTGCATGCATCTACCTCGACGTACTTATCATCAAGTGCCTCTATCTCCCCGGCGAACTCACGGCCCCCCTTTTTCTGCCTTTCAACGGCCGAAGCCCAGTTTATGGCATTCTCCCGTGCAATCTGCGGGGTCGAATCTAGACCTAATCTATCGCGTATCAGCCTGACAAAATTACTTTCGTGGGTCGTATCTAAATCTCCGCGCCCCGAATGGCATTCGTCCTCCAATTTTAATTCATCAAAAAATGTATCGGGTCTTGGCGCGCAGAAATCAGGCCAGTTCTTATCTATTTCGCTTTTGCGGTGCTCACCCTTTTCTTTCTCCCGATGCCCGAATATGGGGTCGTCAGGGTCGGTGGCATGCCAAATAGCCAATCCTGTGCCCATAACCATGAGAACCGCCATGATATCACGGTATCTTCGGATAAAACTGGCCGTGGGACTTGCTGTCGATTCTTTCCCCTTAGGCAGGCCGGATTCGTGTGGTTTTAGGTCCATGGTTGGGCTGAATTTATGTTTATTTTACATGTTTTTTTATTTTTGTCAAGTATGTTTAATTATTTCTTTCCTGCCCGCGGCCGTGTGATCCACGTGACGGCCTGACTGTACTGGTTTTGGTTGGTATCCCTCAACATGCCAAATGATTCCTCTGAAAGGATTTCAAAGCCGCATTCTTCAAGAAGGCTCCTCAGCTGATTTTCAAAATAGAGGTGCTGACCGGAAGAATCGTGCAGCCACTGAAAAGAAGGAGCACGTGAATCCGGATTCGCCTGAAGGACTTCCATGGGAATTCGGGGGGTTTCAGTCACAATGAGCGGAACATTCGGCATAAAAGCAGCATGCGCCCGAAGAAACTGCCGAGATAGTTCTGGGCCGATATCGTGCAGGATGGTATTAATGGAAGCAACACCTCCCCCACTTCTCGCTACCTGAGCTGCCAGTATGCGCATGATATCGGGGTCGGTGATGCTACCTTGTAGAATCTCAATCCTGTTTTCGAGGCCCTTGCCTGCAATGATTTTTTTAGATTCACGGACTGTCTTTGCGTTTATGTCGACCCCGACCAGTTTGCGCAGAGTTTCTGGGCCCTCCTGAGCTGCCTGAATGAGCATATGTCCTCCGCCGGAGCCGTAATCGATATAAAGCCCCCCACCACCAAGGGCTTCCTGAAGCATGCGATTTTCGGAAAGCTGCTGCACGATGTGAGGTGCAACTGCCACTTTGGTGATTCCGTTACTGGCATGGGCATTTAACTCAGCATCTCGGCAAATCTGCCCGTCTGAAAAGCCATAGGTTTCGTTTCCTAATGCCAGATCGTACTGATTTTCGAGCATTTCAAAATACGAGAGGGTGAGTTCGGCTGATCCTGCCTTCTGAAGCGCACTCTTTCCTCGCGATGTCAGAAAATATTGATCCGTGCCTTCTTCCACCTGAATCACCCTATCCCACCAAAGGGTTTTGAAAAATAGATATCGGTTTAGCTCGATCTGAGCATGAACCTCCGATTCTCGAATCCGCTCCCCTGCCAAAAGCCTTTCCCCGGCAGTCCCACCGGATATTAAAGGAGCCTGCTCCAGATAAGTGATGGCCGGAACCGTCAGGGCACCACTCTGAATCATCCCACCATGCCCCGCATTGTACGCGAAGGCCTCATGTAGACAGCCTGCATCCCCCGCGTTTTCCATCTGTAACTCCAATTTAACCGCATTCATCGTGGCTCGGTTATTGGAAACGATTTCCGGCATGATATCGGTCTGCACAAAAACCAGCCCTTTAGGCCCCTCGGAGCGGCTTAACTCCCCAAAATCATCAATCCGTTCAATATGCCCTTGTGACAGACTCCAGTTTAGGACACTTCGCCCAAATCGCTCATCCTTACTGCCTTTAAGGACACGTGCTTCATTGAATGGTTTTCCTGAGTTTAATATTTCACCCATCCCCTGCCGGCTGTAATAGGCCAGAGCGGCATGAGTGAAGGGGGTATTGAGCAATCGGTACTGTTCGCTCCGGGAGGAGCGATTTCCTTGGGAGGAGTCGGGCATCCTTTATTTCGGTTAACTGGTGTGTGATTTTAAGCCAATTTGAATTTTTACGCAACGCTATAGCAATTCGACGAAATAACGTTGTAACGCTATAACGTTGAAATATATATTATTGCGTTATCACGTTGTTGCGTTATCACGTTGTTGCGTTATCACGTTACAGTTATTGTGTTATTGTTATCGCGTTATTGCGTTACCACGTTAATTTAATGCGACATCACACCCTTACCCCCGAAGAAGCAGGAATGCGTTTAGATCAGTTCATGGCTAAAGATAAGCCCGATCTGACTCGCGCTTTTATTCAGAAGCTGATAAAAGGCGGCTCGGTTTTTGTGAACCATAAAAAGACGACGAAATCGGCCTATATATTAAAAGCGGGTGATGAGCTGATGGTGATGATACCCAGCATCAAAGAGATTGGTATTCAGGCGGAGGTAATCCCCTTGGATATTG
>Ga0315281_10006802_pt1 | contig 16198 bp, 16 predicted proteins | sample YL17G07_0_MG_FD_204540 | JGI IMG/M metagenome (GOLD analysis project Ga0315281, IMG submission 204540) | Sediment microbial communities from Yellowstone Lake, YNP, Wyoming, USA - YL17G07_0 | ecosystem: Environmental > Aquatic > Freshwater > Lake > Sediment | place: USA: Wyoming | collected... | reverse complement strand
GGCAATCGGCTTCGATCAGATTCGTGACCAGCGCTGCCAGCGTGTCGTTGTCGCCGAACTTGATCTCGTCGGTGACCACGGTATCGTTCTCGTTGATGATCGGGATGACGCCAAGCGCGAGCAAGGTGCGCAGGGTCGAGCGGGCATTGAGATAGCGCTGGCGGTCGGCCAGGTCGGCGTGCGTCAACAACACCTGGGCGGTGCGCATGCCGTGCTCGCGAAAGCAGCTCTCGTAGACCTGCACCAGTCCCATCTGGCCCACCGCGGCCGCGGCCTGAAGTTCGTGCATCGCCTGCGGGCGCCGCGTCCACCCAAGGCGTTGCATGCCCTCGGCAATGGCGCCGCTCGAGACCAGCACGACTTCCTTTGCGCCGGTCCGCAATTGCGCGATCTGTCGCGCCCAGCGCGCGATCGCCGCCCGGTCCAGTCCCTGGCCCTGGTTGGTGACGAGCGAGCTGCCGACCTTGACCACCAGGCGCCGCGCCGATTTGAGCAGCGTCGCCATGTCAGGCCGCCGATTTTTCCGTGAGATGTTCCATGATGGCGAAGCATAGCTCGCGGCAGCCGTCACCGGTGAGCGCCGAGATCGCGAACCACCTGCTTTGCCAGCGATAGGATTTGACGAAGCGCTGCAGCGTCCGGTCGCGCTCGTCCTGTTGCAGCATGTCGGTCTTATTCAGCACCAGCCAGCGCGGCTTGTCGTACAGCGCCTGGTCGTATTTCTTCAACTCGTTGACGATGGCGCGCGCTTCTTTGACCGGATCGACGATGTCGTCAAAGGGCGCGATGTCGACCAGGTGCAGCAACAGCCGCGTGCGCGCAAGGTGGCGCAGGAACTGATGACCCAGCCCGGCGCCTTCGGCCGCGCCTTCGATCAGTCCGGGAATGTCGGCGACAACAAAGCTCTTGTCCTCCGCCACGCGCACCACTCCCAGGTTGGGGTGCAGCGTCGTGAAGGGGTAGTCGGCGACTTTGGGACGGGCGGCCGACACGGCGCGGATGAACGTCGATTTTCCCGCGTTGGGCATGCCCAGGAGGCCCACGTCGGCGAGCAGTTTCAATTCCAGCCGCAGCTCGCGTGACTCTCCGGCCTCGCCCGGCGTGCACTGCCGCGGCGCGCGGTTGGTGCTGGTCTTGAAATGCAGATTGCCCAGGCCGCCTTTGCCGCCGCGCGCGATCAGCGCCTTTTGCTCGTGCGCGGCCAGATCCGCGATCAGATCGCCGGTCTCGGCGTCGGTGATGACGGTGCCGACCGGGACACGCAATACGATGTCCGCCGCGCCCTTGCCGTACTGGTCCGCGCCGCGCCCGTTTTCGCCGCCCTTGGCGCGGTGGATGCGCGCGTAGCGGTAGTCGATGAGCGTGTTGATGTTGCGGTTGGCTACAGCGTAGATGCTGCCGCCGTGGCCGCCATCGCCGCCGTCCGGACCGCCCCTGGGCACGAATTTCTCGCGCCTGAAGTGGGCGACGCCATCCCCGCCCTTGCCGGCGTGGACCTCGATTCTGGCTTCGTCGATGAATTTCATGGTCGGACCATGGTCAGGCTAGCGCGACAAATAAAAAAGCCCTACCGCGCGGATAGGGCTTTTGAGGAAACCTTGCGGTCTTCAGGCCGGCACCACGCTTACCGTTTTCTTGCTCATTGGACCCTTGACCCCGAATAATACTTTTCCGGCGACTTTGGCGTAGAGCGTATGGTCCTTGCCCATGCCGACGTTTTCGCCCGCGTGCACCTGCGTGCCGCGCTGGCGCACGATGATGCTGCCGGCGGAAATCAGCTGGTCGCCGTAGCGCTTCACACCCAGGCGCTTCGCCTGCGAATCGCGGCCGTTTCTGGAGCTGCCGCCTGCCTTCTTATGTGCCATATCTTGCCTTTCTGATTAAGCCGCTGAGGTTATCCCGTGATTCCGGTTATTTCGATTTCGGTGAAATTCTGGCGATGCCCCTGGTGCTTCTGGTAATGTTTGCGCCGGCGCAGTTTGAAAATGCGCACCTTGTCGTGGCGCCCCTGGGCCAGGACTTTCGCCTGCACCGACGCCCCGGTCACGAGCGGCCTGCCCATCTTGAGCTCGTCGCCGTTGGCGACCAGCAACACCTGGTCGAGCACGATTTCAGCCCCGATATCCGCCGGCAACTGTTCTATTTTCAATTTTTCGCCGGCAGCGACACGGTACTGCTTGCCGCCGGTTTTTATGACCGCATACATGTTGGGACTCCAATCAGGCGAAATAGCAATAAAGCCAAGGAACCCGAGATGATACAGCAATTTAGCTTTGGTCGTCAAAAGCTTTATGCTATTATTTCAACCCCGCCGAATCCGCTTTTTCACTCTCATTTTCAGCCCTTTTCCCTTGTCCTTAGAATCCACATATTCCCTCATCGATGCCGACATGCGCGCCGTCGATGCCATGATCCGGCGGCGGCTCGAGTCCGAAGTGGTGCTGATCCGCCAGGTGGCCGAATACATTATCGCCGGCGGGGGCAAGCGCCTGCGCCCGGCCATGCTGCTGCTGGCTGCCGGAGCGACGGGCTACGCCGGCCGCCATCACCACGAGCTCGCGGCGGTGATCGAATTTATCCACACGGCGACGCTGTTGCACGACGACGTCGTCGACGAGTCCGCGTTGCGCCGCGGGCGCAAGACCGCCAACTCCGCGTTCGGCAATGCCGCCAGCGTGCTGGTGGGCGATTTTCTGTATTCGCGTGCGTTTCAGATGATGCTCGCGGTCGACGACATGCGCGTCATGGAAGTGCTGGCCGAAGCCACCAACACCATCGCCGAGGGCGAAGTGCTGCAACTGCTGAACGTGCGCAACGCCGATACCGACGAGGCGGGCTATCTCGAGGTAGTACGGCGCAAGACCGCCAAGCTGTTCGAGGCTGCCACTCGCCTCGGCGCGATCCTCGGCCGGGCCGCAGCCGAGACCGAAGAAGGGCTGGCGCAGTACGGCATGCACGTCGGTACCGCGTTCCAGCTGATCGACGACGTGCTCGATTATTCCGGTGACCTGCACGAGACCGGCAAGAACCTCGGCGACGATCTCAATGAAGGCAAGCCGACGCTGCCGCTGATCTATGCCATGCGCAACGGCTCGTCCGCGCAGGCGCTAACGGTGCGCCATGCGATCGAGCGCGGCGGGCGGGACGACTTCGAAGCGGTGCTCGCGGCGATCACCGCTACCGGAGCGCTCGACTATGCGCGCGCGCAGGCCGGACGCGAGGCGGCGGCAGCCTCTGCGGCTATCGAACGCCTGCCGAATTCAAAATACCGCGACAGTTTGCTACAATTGGCGGAATTCGCGGTCAATCGTAACCACTGACCGCGCCCGCTTCTGGGGGTTCGCCCCCGTCGGTAACACCTCGGGGTGTAGCTCAGCCTGGTAGAGTACTGCGTTCGGGACGCAGGAGTCGGAGGTTCAAATCCTCTCACCCCGACCACTGATTTTAAAAGACTTATCCGATTGCCCTTACCGCTTCGGAACCGGCCGCGTAACCAGATCGTAACCGGTCCAAAACGCCCACCGCAGCCTTGAGGTTTTCCGGCGCCAGGTGCGCGTAACGCTCGGTCATTTCAGTCGTTGAGTGACCCAGCAGCTTCGACACTTCCAGCAACGGAACCCCGCCTTGCACGAGCCAGGATGCGCAGGTATGGCGCATATCGTGGACCCGGAAGTCCTTGATGCCCGCCCGCCCGCACGCCGCCTGAAACCCGTTCTGCATAAACTGAATCCGCTCCCCGCTCTTGTGCGCAAATACCCAAAGTGAATCCGGGCAATGTTCCGCACGAAACCGGGCACGGTTCAGCAACGCCCTTCGCGCCTCTTCGTCCAGCGGTACGGCCCGACGCTTGCCGCTCTTGGTATGCACCCCCTCCAGGCGCAGGACGTTCGCTTTCAGATCGACCCTGTCCCAAGAGAGCTTCAGCATTTCATTCTTCCGGCACCCGGTATTGAGCGCCAGCCGGATGAAATCCGCCAAGTGCAGCGACTTCCGGTCCTTCTCCGCCTCACGTATCAGCACGTCAGCCTCGGCACGACTGAGCCAACGCAAACGGCCTTCTGGCAATCTGAGGGACATCCCCGAAACCGGGTTTTGTATGTCCCATTCCCAACGCTTTCGCGCATAGTTGATTGCCGCCGAGAGCAAATCCAGCTCCCGGTTGATCGTTGCCGGTCCAACACCATCGGCTTTCCGCTTTTCGATGTAGGCGGAAACATCGGAACGGCGCAACCGCTCCATTGTTTTCCCCGTGAAAAACGGTTTCAGCCTTTTAATCGCGTACCCCATTCGCTCCGGGCTGCGTACCTCGTCCCAAATGGCCTTGATGTAGCGCACCAACAAATCGTCAAAAGAGTGTTCAGGCTGAACACCCCATTGCTTCATTTGATACGCCTCAAGCCTCCACTTGGCTTCGAGGGCTTTCGCTTCCCTTTGGTCAGTAGTACCAGTAGACCGGTAAGTTCGCTTGCCACTTGCGTCGGTGTATTTGACCCACCAATACGGTGAGTCCTTTCGTCGGTATGGCATGGTTCAGACTCCTTCCACGCTACCGACTCCGCGCGCTGGTGATTATCCAGCAAATGCGAACCCGCCGCCACATACGCCCGCAACGCTTCAGCCGGGATGAGCACGCGACGAAAGACTCTAATCGTAGGAAGCCCACCCAGGGCGACAAGGCGTTGAACCGAACGCACGGAAATGCCGCCGAGTCTTTGAGCGGCTTCGCGGTATGAATATGCGAGTCGGTCAACCCCCATATCACTCGCCGGGGATTCCCCATTACTCGCCCCTGGAGGCTTTGCTGTAGTCGATGGCATCGCGGTCTACCTCCTCCGGCGTGGCGCTGTCCTTGGCGAGACTCGGCACATTTATGAGCGTATTGAATCGCCGCCTCTTGATTGCGATTTCCAGCTCTATCCAGTCCTCGAATCGAATCCCCAGCTTGTCCTCGCACCGGGCAACGTGGAACGCTTCAGCCCGCCTGTGAAACATTCCGGCCCCATCGGCGTAGCCCTTCGCTTTGTCTTCCTCGTCAATGCCTTTCCGGTCCGTATCGCTCGCAATGAAACTTGTCAGGATGCTCATGTACAGCCGATAGAGCTTGTCCGCAGCAGGCACTCGGGCAGGGGAGAACTTGCGCACCAGCGGAACGTCATCGATGCGCCAGAGAATGGCCGCGAGCTGTTCCCACATCAAATGCGTGGCCCAGCGTGCCCGGTTGCTGTCTTCCCGCTGTTCTACCGCCAACCGCAGCCAGGTTTGCGTTGCATAGCCCCACAGCCCGCCCAACTCCCGCATAAGCCCTTCAAAGCTGCGTATCCCTAATTCATTGAGCACTTCGCGCATGAACTGGAGTTCCAGGCGCCATACCGGGCGATCCGGGTCCATGCCAGCACGCTTCCATAGATCAATGAAAAACGTCTTCCCGCTTTTTTGCGCGATCTCCAGGGACTTGTTATACAAACGGGCGCTGATAGGCCCGCCCTTTCCGATCGTCCAGCCCGTGAAGTTGCCCTGGCGCGAATAGCTGTCGATTGCGCCCGCCCGAGTTACCCAGGCGTGCCGGGTGAACCCCTCGATATCAACGTCGGTCTGGAAGTCCACACAGAGATCAACCCGGCTTGGCATGGGATAAACGCCCGCTTCCCCGAACTCCGCCACAATGCCCGCCAGCTCATCGGCTGCCGCTTCCGGTCCCTTGTGCGCTAGCAGCTCGCTTGAAATCTTGACGTAAGCGAGCGGAACGCTCTTGCTACCGCTAGAGGCCAGGCAGATGCGAAACGCCTTGTCTTCCAGGATGTAAGCAAAGGGCTTCTGGCCCCGGTGCGAGACTTCGAATATGTGACCCTTGACCGGCCACTGCGCCCGCGCTTGCTCGTCCTTGAAGGGGCTTTGCGCCAGGTTCTTACGCTCCATCAAGTCGTAATCCAAATCCGGGGAGATTTCCCCTTCATAGGAAAGCACCAGGCCATCCACCCCAAGGCGAAGTATCTTTATCGGGTCCTTTTTCTGTCCTTCCCCTTCTTCTCCTCGTCCTTGTCCTTCTCCTCCGTACGAATGGGATGCTCTGTTAGTCCGTGGCGCATCCTGTTCCCCCTGGCCGGCCGCCTCCGGCGGCTGCGCCGGCGGGGGCGGACCGGCGGCGGGCGTTTCCGTATCCGATGGACTGGCAGCTTGCTCCCCGCTGCCGAAGGGCTGAATCCGATTGTCTTTGCTCATGTTGCCTCCGAAGATCAGGCGGCAGGTCGGAAGACCCTTCCTGAACCGCGGAGACAATTAAATATTCACATGATCGCGGAGTCGTCCACCTCAAATTGCCTTTTCAGGTGGAGCTAAGAAATCAAATGGTTTTGAACTTTCTTGATTCGTAATACTGCTTGCGAAGATTCTTCCGCGCCGTCGGCACATCGGGATATACCTTCAGCACCTTGACCAGCAGGCGGTATAGCTGCTCATCGCCGAGCTGGTCAAACCCCAATTCCCGCAACATACACAGCGAATACCGAAGGTCCCGATACGATTCCCAATGCTTGTGCTGCGGCCCCTTGATCGCATTACGGAGACGCAAAAAGAATTTCTTGTCCCCGACCATTTCGGCTTCCCACAGGCGCTTTGCAATTGTTGGGCAACCTAGCGCGCATCGATCCAGCCGAACTATATTGAACAAGGCGTCATCGCTGCCTTCACGGACTTCTGACATAAGCGCTGAAAGCGACCGATGAAAAAGCATGATGCTCAAAATAGTGCGCTGCAGGGTAGCCGTCAGGCCCACTACGTCCCCTACCGTGAATTCCCCTCCCTCCCCGCCAGTCCATTCGATATCTTCGTCAGAATCGAGCGCCTTTAAAGCTTCCTCTGGAGGGTCCTCCGCGTCCTTCAGGCTTTCCAGCCATGTTTTTTGGCCCAGGGCAACAAGAACAAATGCGACGTGATTTACAAACGGCAGCTCATATAACGCGGACCATGGCTTGCCCGTCCCAAGAATCTCTCGCAGCTTTTCCTTGTTTGCTCCCCGGAGCAATTCCTTAATCTCGCCGTCAGCCGCTCTTACTTCCGGGAGCCTTTCCACCAATCGCCGAAACTGATCCTCGGAAATTCTTCCGTATTCTTTTTCCATTAGATTATTACTTGCTGCAAGTCCAGCTCCGTTCGCACTAGTAACATTATATCCGTAGTCCCCCAAATGCTATCGACGCCCACTTCTTAAAACAGCAGCCATCTATGTTTAGACTTAGACACTGGTAAGATACAAATTCAAGGCATGTCGGCGAGATTTTTCTGGGGAGTGCTATGAATACCGATCACACACTTGATGGCTTCGATCCGCTCGCGCCGACTACTCTAGACGCCACCTCCGTTGAAGACCCCACTAAGCCCGTCATTCTTAACATCCTGAACTCCTACACTGGTTTTTTTGATGTTTTCTCGGAATTGATCCAGAACGCGCTAGACGCTACCCAGGCAAAGGCCTTAAAGCTCGGATCAACATTTCAGCCCCGGATTTCGGTACTCGTCGATATGAAAAGCCGCCACGTTCGCGTAGCCGACAATGGCGTCGGTATGGACCAAAATGAGTTGAAGTTTTGCCTTCGCCCAAATATAACCAATAAGCGGGGCGCTGGGTTGAGAGGCAATAAGGGAGTTGGGGCCACGTATCTGGCCTATGGTTTTTCATTTATTCGGCTGCAAGCAAAACAAGGGGCTTCTCTGCTCGCCGCAGTCCTTGGAGGGGGTAGAAAGTGGGCAGAGGACTCCAGCGGAACAATCCCCCGACCTAAATTCCGCGTCGAGGCGTTTAGCGTCCCCGAACTTGAGCATGAGGATTCAGGGGCATGCTTCGAAATTATCCTCGGCGATGCCCCTGGCGAGCGGCCCCGCGATCTAAACTGGATCGGCGCAAGAACCGCTGAACAGTGGCTACAGGTGCTACGGATCAAGAGCCCGTTGGGAGGAGTCTATCTGACGACAGCTAAGTACAAGCCGCAAGTCACCGTTTCTGTAATTGATCCAGAGGGAACCAAGACCGAGACACATACGGACAATTGTGAGTACTACTACCCTCACGAAATTTTTCGAAAAGTGTGCTCATTGACCGATATACAAGACGCGATCGCCAAAATCCCGGGAGACGCCAATACGAAGTTTTCTAAGCTTCCGAACGAATTCAAGAAGCTCGATTGCATGTGGGAAATCTGGACAAAAGACGATTTGCTTCGAGAGGATTCTGACTTCGAGACCGCATTTGACGGAAGCGATGACCGGATTATCATAGATCGCCATAATGTCGTTATCTACGGTGCATTCCTGTCTTCTGCGAAGCAATGGAACGAGTTTAATGACGACGTACTTAAGCTCCGCAAGGGTCAACGAATAATGCAAGGTGGATTACAGCTTGCGTGCGACAGTATGGTGCAGGGAGAGCCATTTGTAATACCACTTACAAGCACAATCGGTTACCAGGCTAACGCGCATATTATTGTTCATTTCACGGAAGGTAACCCGGATATGGGCCGGAAGGTGTTCCAGCCCGAACTAAAGGCCCTTGCAGATCGGCTCGCGGTACGCACAGTCACTATTTTTAAGCGATATCTTCAACACAGAAGACCTGATGCGGGGCCGATTGGGATTACGGCTAGTAGGGCACTGCACGACTGGCGTAAGGCTCAGGAGAATCATCGCGATGCGAAGCCACTTGCACTTCAGCTTAACGAACGACGCGTAGCCATGATCTCGGAACCTCAACAGGAGCAAGACGTTATCGCTCTGTTCCATGAACTGCTTGGCATGGGTGTACTTAAAGGATATCAAATATTCGCTACCTCCCAGAACGAAACCTACGATTCTCTCTATGCTTTGTCGTATCCAGAAGATGGAGGATTCAGGTTTGACCGAGCCAAACGGCCATTAGGTGTATCCGATCGCTTGGTACCCTACGAGACAGAGCCCAAGGTCCTTGAGTACAAATATGACTTTGAATCGTTGATCGATGACTTAGAGCAAGAGACCAAAAGTGCTGAGCATATAGATCTGGTCATTTGCTGGAAAACGTCTAAGCGGTACAAGGACCGCTTTTTCTTCAAGCCCCTCTTAGTCGGCGATGAGGGAGCAGAAAGGATACATTTTGGCGCCACGCACCAAGCATTCTCAGAGTCTAGTCAGGATAGAAGATTTGAAGTTATTGTTCTAAAGGACCTTCTTTCCTACCTTAGAAATCCCGCCGAAGAAGAAGCGCGCCAAAGGCAGTTTTACAAAGACGAATAACTGCGGTGGACCTAGATAAAGCAATAATAAGTAAGAATTAGCAGGATATTTTCGCAAATTGCGGGAGTCATGCCCATCAACGAATTCAGCCGGATGAGGGCGAGCTTCCTGATTCGTTGCTACGTAGCGTCGCCGCTTACGCGCCAGCCAGATAGGCCTCTGGTCTAGTTAGCGCATCCAGCGGGATCAATCGCGATTTGTTGTGCAGCTCGACTTCCACCGGCACCCAGGGACTTTCCGCTTTCCCCTGTTCTTTGCCCTTCTCATATATACGCAGCAGCTTGCCCGATGCTCGCTCGCCGATAGTCTCCCCTCATGTGGATTTGTGCTACCGTGACATATATTTCGGGCCCACAGTACCCTCCCTGCAGTTCCAATACGGCAGTCTAGGCATCCTGTTAGACATATATCACAAAAATGGGATAATATGGCTTGGAAGTTCCGAACTTATATTAGCCCGGCAGGTCGAAACGATGTCCAAAAGGCAATTGATAAAGTGCGAGGCCCTATCGTCGTGCCTTTCAGCGCTGCCATTCGGTATCTAGCTAACACCCCTAAGATCGATTGGCAGGAGCCCAAGGCCAAGAAACTTAAAGGAGTTAAGGACATTTATGAAATCCGGTTCAAAGCCGAGAAAAAGCAGTATCGCCCGCTCGGGTTCTTCGGTCCAGGGAAAGACGAATTTACAATTACGGTCTGGGCAACCCACAAGCAGGACATCTACGACCCAGACGACGCGATCGAAACGGCGAGCCAGCGTAGGGATGACGTTATCGAAACCCGCGCAAACACTAGCCCTCTCACAATCGATGGAGAAGAGTTTCCGCCGCCTTAAAGTTAGATCGGCTCGCAGAGCGTATGTTGAAGCTGAATTGGTAGTTGGATTGGCTCACCAAATTCGTGTCATTCGTCAACAAAGAAATTGGACACAAGGTCATCTTGCAAAACGCCTAAAAACCACGCAGGGGGCTGTCTCTAGGATGGAAGATCCTTCCTATGGAAAGTTCTCGATAAGATCGTTGCTGCAAGTCGCCGATGTTTTTGACGTGGCGCTACATGCTCGATTTTTGCCGTTCAGCGAGTTTATGTTTCAGACTTGGGATACTACGCCACAGAGATTGCAAGTGCTTCCGTACAAGAACGATGCTGAGCGCGTTTGCTTCTATGCTGAAACACCTAGGAACATTTACGTCAAAGCGATTGAATACGAAAGTACTCAGGCTAGTTCTGGTTACAGGAGCATCATCAACACTGCGGACCAAACTGGTGACTTGCTCTCTGGGTTTGCGATAACCCCGCTAAGTGAATCTGCAACGGCCAGCACTTTCATGAAACTAGGCGACCAACAATTAGGATTCGAAAGACGCACACAACTAGCTCAGGAGTCAGAGTAGCTATGAAGAAATCATCTAATCTCGATTTTATTGATACGGATTCCTTTACATTATCAGGTCGAGTCTCGGCGCCCGAGATTTATGCCGACGGTTTTTCTCAGTTACTCCTCGGGTTTCCGACCACCAAGATCGTGTTTCACTCTTTAGTTGAGCCGCATACCGAAGCAAATGCCAAGGAGGAGCGTAGAGTTGTTGCGACTTTATCTCTCTCCACCATGGACGCTATCCAGCTTGCAACAACGATACTCGCTGGTTGCAAGAAATCTGAGGTTCAACTCGGTCTTGGCGCAGACCAATATCTCAGCCGACTAAAAGCGGCGATTGCGCAATTAGGAGAAATAAAAATGCCGTCCGGCGCAGAGCCTAAAAAGATAATCGATGGGAACACACTCTAAGAGACGCGAATGGTCGCGTAACCATTTCGTAGCCATTTCCTGTCCGATGCATTGATTTTCTGTCTGTTCCTGTCACGATTGCGCGGAATCGGCTTGCGTAAGTTATTGATAAATAATCGCGATCAACCCAAAGGGCAAATTCGGGACGCAGGAGTCGGAGGTTCAAATCCTCTCACCCCGACCATTTCGGAAATCCAACTCCTTCGCGGGAAACGCGCGCTTGCGCGGCCCATCACATCTGACGGAAACGCCCGGCAAAGCTGCGGCTGACCTCCAGCTTCTCGCTGCGCCCGCGCAGCGTAACCTCGGCATGCTCGCCGTCGCGCTTGAACGCGGCAATGAAATGGCTATTGACGATAGTCGAACGGTGGATCTGCCAGAACACCTCCGGATCGAGCGCCTCGGCGAATTCGCGAATCGGCTTGCGCACCAGGCTTTCGCCCGCGGCGGTGACGATCACCGTGTATTTGTCCTGTGCCTGGATGTAAAAGACCTCCTCGACCGGAAACAGGAACACCTGGCTGCCGACGCCGGCCTGGATCCAGCGCAGGTAGGGCGCGGCGGGATGCTGCGGTCCGTCGCTCGCGAGTTTGGATAGCATGGTTTCGATGCGCTTCAGCGCTCGCTCGCCGTTCTCTTCGTTGTGGCCCGCGGCGAGGCGTTCTTTCAGGCGCGTAATCGTGAGCGCCAGGCGCGCGTTATCGACGGGTTTGAGCAGGTAGTCGATCGCGCCTTGCTCGAAGGCTTCGATGGCGTGGGCCTCGTAGGCGGTGACGAAGACGATATGGCAGCAGCCGGCGATGGTGCGCGCCACTTCGAGGCCGGTCTGGCCCGGCATGCGGATGTCCAGGAACGCGAGGTCGGGGCGCAGCTTGGAGACCATGGCGAGCGCTTCCTCGCCGTTGCGCGCCTCGCCGACCAGTTCGAGCTCGGGCCAGGCTTCTTGCAGCCGCGCGCGCAACTGCTCGCGCATCAGCCGTTCGTCATCGGCCAGTATCGCTCGCGGGCGCTGGGACATGCGGGATCTCGATGGTGATGTGGGCGCCGGCCGGCGCGTTCGGCGCGAGCACCAGCGCCGCCGAGTTGCCATACAGGCGCTTCAGCCTGTCGCGGATATTGCTCATGCCGATGCCCTGCGGCGCATTCTCGGCGATGCCCAGGCCGGTATCGGCGACCGTGACCCGCAGGCGCCCGTCCTGGAGGCGTGCCGACAGGGCAATGGCGCCGCCCTCCGGCTTGGGCTCCAGGCCGTGTTTGATGGAATTCTCGACCAAGGATTGCAGCATCATCGGGGGGAATGATAATCCACGCAGCGACTCCGGGACATCGATCGAAACCGTCAGCCGGTCCTCCATGCGAATTTGCATGATGGCGAGATAGCTCTGGCAGAGATCGACTTCGCGCCCGAGCGAAGTGTTCTGCTCGCGCATGTTCGGCAGCGACCCGCGCAGGAAGGCGATCAGATGCTGCATCATGATCGTGGCGCGCGGCGGATCGGTTTCGGTGAGATGCTCCACCGCCGCCAGGGTGTTGAACAGGAAATGCGGCTCGACCTGCGCTTGCAGGGTCTGTAATTGCGCCTCGCTGACTTGCCGGCGCAGGGATTCCAGTTCAGCGCTGGCTTCGGCTGACTGGACGCGCGCTTCGGCACGCTGCCGCGAGCGCGTCGTGATGCGCACGGCAAACAGGACGATGATCAGAAAGAATACGATCTGCGCCAGCGGCAGCCCGCGATCGCGGCGCCCTGCCAGATCTTCCGGATTGAGGCCCGCGATGCGCACATCCACTGACGTTTTTGGCTTCTTTGCGCTTGCGGAATCCGGGTCGCTTGCAGCGGATTCGCTGTCGATCTCCTTTTGTACCTCCTTCAATATCTCCTTCTTGATGGAGTTTGCCGCGTCGGTTGCGCTGGTTGCGCTGTCGATCCCCTTCCGGATTTCCTTCAATATCTTCTTTCTGATCGCGTTTTCCAGCGGGTCTCCGGGGGCCCGTGGCGCTTCGGGAGTAGCGGAAGCGGCAGTTCCGTCCGACGCCTCCGGCGCGGATTTATGAATGGTGACGGAGATCGGGGGGGTAGGGCGCGATGCGGGGCGCGTGATGTCTCCGAGGACGGCCGCGGCGATCAGAGCCAGCAGGCTCAACAGGATGAACTGCCAGGTGGTGAGGCGGGTCACACCCTCGGCCACACGCCGGGAAAAGGCGACAATATTGGCCCAGATCGTCTCGAAAAGTATTTTGTTCACAGTCAGGTTCTTTGCGTATCCGCGTGTTGATGTTCAGCCTGGCGTTGCGGCGCAGCCTGGCTCAGGCGGTGACGCCGCCTCAGGAATTTTCCGCGGCCTGCCTGGTCTGCTCGGCGGCATAATAACCGGAAGCGTCCCGGCTTGCCCCGGTCTGTGCGTAGTGCTCGGCCAGAATCAGCGAACCACCCATGGTGAGCAAAGTGGCCAGCACCGCTACCGTGCCCGCCATCGATCGAGTCTGCCGGCTTGTCGTCGTCACTGTGTTCATGTCACTCTCCATTCAGGCGGCGCCTGCGCGCCGTTGATGAGACTCTAGGAGAATTCGTCGCCGGTTTCGAGCGGTGTGCGACGAACTGCGGAGCAAACGGCGTGAAGCGTCGGTACTCGCGATGGGCGCAAGCGGGTCTGCGCGGCTGACACCTGGCGTTTGGCCATGATTTGTCGCGCGCTGGTTAAACATTGTTAAACCGGCTTCAATTGGTTGTTGCAGGCGTGTAGAGTTGGGCTGCTGGAACGTAAACTGGCGCTCGATCGCGCGGCTGCTGCCGGTCCAGAGCCGGCACGCAGGCAATGACTATGGAAGAACACGATATGGACCAGCGAAAGCGCATCCTTTACATCGACGATGAAACCGATCTGCAGTGGCTGGTAAAGCACATTCTGGAGTCCGCCGGCGGATTCGAGGTGAAGGTGTGCGCATCCGGCGCAGAAGGCTTGCGCAGCATGAAGGAATTCGCCCCCGACCTCGTGCTGTTGGATGTGATGATGCCGGAAATGGATGGATTCAGCGTATTGCGCGCGCTGCGCGCCCGGCCCGAAAGCGTCGCGCTGCCGGTTGTATTCCTCACCGCCAGGACGCAGTTGGGCGATGAATACCTGGCGTTGGGGGCGAACGGGGTGATCGCCAAGCCGTTCGAGCCCGGCGAGCTAGTGAAGCAGGTGCGCGCGCACACGGGGGAATTGCTGGCGGCTTAGAATCGATTTGCGCATGACCGGCGGATACGTCTCTTTATGTGCACTCGGCCGACGCGCTGCAAGATCCCTATTGCAGCGCAAATCCAAGACTATGTCTTACTCGCCCCCAAATCGCGGCGAAGCGGTAGAGGCGAATTGCTGCCAAAGTGCGCCGATCTGCGCCACCAGCGCCTGCGGCTCGATTGGTTTCACGATGACGCCGAGCGCGCCGCGCCGGAGCAAATCCTCCTGCGCCTGTCGCTGCGCGTTTGCGGTGAAAAATACAATCGGCACCGCGGCTGTCTCGGGCAGTGCGCGCAACGCCTCCATGGTGGCGATGCCGTCCATGCCAGGCATCATCATGTCGAGTAGTATCAGGTCCGGCGCATGCGCACGGGCGGATTGCACCGCTTCGGCGCCGCTGCCGCAGGTCCGCACTTCGTAGCCTCCGCCGGTCTCCAGGCTGAGGCGGGCGATGAGCTGAATATCGGGGTCATCTTCGACCAACATGATTCGTTTCAGCGCGGATTCCATATCTATGCGCCGCGTATCGCGCTGTGCTGTTTCTGGCTCTCGCCCGCCGCCTGCGCGATCGCCGCCAGTTCGAAGTAAAAGGTCGCGCCTTTGCCAGGCGCGCTCGCGAAATCTATTTTCCCGCCGAGCTTGTTGACGATCATCCTGCAAATGGCGAGCCCGAGTCCGGTGCCGCCGAGTTTGCGCGAGGTCGAGCTGTCGGCCTGGGCGAAGCGTTCGAAAACCCGCGCCCTGAATTCTTCCGCGATGCCCGGGCCCGAGTCGATGACGCTGACGCGGAACACCCCGCCCGTGCGCTCCAGACGCACTTCGACGCGCGCACCGCGCGGCGAGAACTTGGCTGCGTTGGACAGCAGATTGGCCATTACCTGCATCAGCTGGTCGGAATTGGCGTTGACCCACGCCGGTCCATGGCCATCGGTCAACGCCAGCGTCATGCCAAACTGCTGGGCGTACCCCTGATTGGCCACAATGGAAGCGCGCAACAGCGCATTGAGCTCGACCGGCTCGATGCGGACCTGCAGCGTGTCGGATTCGAGTTTTTCCACATCCAGAATGTCGTTGATCAGCCGCACCAGGCGCTGCGAATTGTCCCTGGCGACCCGGACCAGGGTCTTGGTTTCGGTGCTCAAGTTCGTCATTGCGTCGATCAGGCCGAGCGAGCCGACGATGGATGAAAGAGGGGTGCGCAGTTCATGGCTGACGACGGCGATGAATTCATTCTTCATGCGCTCGATTTCCTTGCGCGCCGAAATGTCGGCGTTCGTTCCGGTCATGCGCACGGCGCGGCCGGCGGCGTCGCGTTTGACCACCCGGCCATGGCTGAGTATCCACTTCCACTTGCCCGCGCGCGTCCTGACGCGGTGTTCAACGTGGTACTCCGGGCTAGTGCCTTTCAGCGCAGCGGTAAACGCCGCCGCAATGCGCTCGCGATCCTCCGGATGCACCAGACTCAACAAGGCCCGGGGATCGGTGAAAGATTCGCGCGGCGGATCGCCCAGCATCTCCGCCCAGCCATCGCTCAAGTAGATGCTGGCGCTGGCGATGTCGACGTCCCAGATCGCCAGCCGCGAACCCTGCAGCGCCAGGTCGAGGCGTTCGTTGACGCGGGCGATTTCTTCCTGCTGCCGCACGCGATCGCTAATATCGGTATGCGTGCCGATCATGCGCGACGGCTCACCGCCGGCGCCGCGGCTGACCACCATGCCGCGGCTGAGTATCCATTTCCAGCTGCCGTCCTTGCACAGCATGCGGAACTCGGATGAGTAAACGCCGCTCTTGCCCTGCAGATACGCTTGCAGGTCCGCCATGGTGCGCGGCCTGTCCTCCGGATGGATGCGCTGCTCCCACTCTTCGCGCCGGTTGTCGAACTCGCCCTCGGCAAAGCCCAGCATCTCCTTGTAGCGCGTGGAATACA
>Ga0315281_10006801_pt1 | contig 16199 bp, 12 predicted proteins | sample YL17G07_0_MG_FD_204540 | JGI IMG/M metagenome (GOLD analysis project Ga0315281, IMG submission 204540) | Sediment microbial communities from Yellowstone Lake, YNP, Wyoming, USA - YL17G07_0 | ecosystem: Environmental > Aquatic > Freshwater > Lake > Sediment | place: USA: Wyoming | collected... | reverse complement strand
GTGGGCGCGACCGTCGAGGAGGCCGGCTTCGACGAACGGACGACGGTGTCGGGCGTGCGGGATCTGCTCGATGCGGCCTGCGAGATCGTGCCGCACGCCTGGACCGCCGGGTTCCGCGGCGCTCGCGCCGGCCTGCGTCCTGCGACCGTCGACGATCTGCCGGTCGTCGGACCGTCGAGCGTGATGCCGAACCTGATGTACGCGACCGGACACTATCGCAACGGCGTGATGCTCGCGCCGCTGACCGCGCAGCTGGTCGCCGACGCGCTGCTCGACAACCGGATCGATCCCATGCTCGCGCCGGTGAGCCCGTCGCGTTTCGGGGAGTTGTAGCAGCCCGTGGCAGAACGCGTTCCACGGGCTGCGAGTCACCCAGAACGGGCCACGGAGACACCGAGACACCGAGACACGGAGAATCGATTGGCCTGCTACACGCGTCGAGGATACCGATGAAGACGACGATCGGCGGGACAATATTCAATCTGCAGGCGGCCGAACGCGATGGGCAATGGATCGCGCGCGCCGCTCGCGAGGGGAACGGCGATCCGTTCGGAATCGAGTGCGCCGGCGCGACCGAGGCCGAGGCGGTCGCCCGGCTGACGAACTGGCTCGGGTGGCAGAACGAGCACACGGCCGCGCTCGAGGCGCTGCAGCAGGCCGAGCGGGCGTATCATCGAACCATCGCCGGCAGCGCGTTCGCGAACCCGATGGAGGGGCCGACCGCGATCGAACTGCAGAAGGAGTCGCTCGATGAGGTTGAGGCGGCGCGCGTCCGGCTCGACGAAGTTCGTGCGCGCAAACCGCAGTAGGAATATGCACCACAGAGGACACAGAGGCCAAGATCCACTGCGGGATTGTTCCTCCGTGCCCACCGTGTCCTCCGTGGTGGAGAGCTGACATCATGCCCAAGCTGTCGCGAGCGGATGCCGACCAGCGGATCAAGAGCCTGAGCGGTTGGACGCTCTACGGCGACGAGATCCGCAAGCAGTACACGTTCAAGGATTTTCTTTCCGCGATCGCGTTCGTGAACCGCCTGGCGCCCGAAGCGGAAGCCGCCGATCATCATCCCGACATCGAGATCAACTACAAGCGCGTGACGCTGACGTACTCGACCCACAGCGAAGGTGGGCTCACGGACAAGGACTTCGCCGGAGCTGCAACGGCCGACCGGCTCGCGTAGAATTTGTTCATCGGGTCATCTGGTTATCTCATCAATTGAATGCCCAATTGACCAGTCAATGACCAGATAACGAGATGACTCGATGACCAAATTCATTAGACACCGATATGCGCCTCAAGAAGACGTATAGCTCGCGCGAGGTGGCGGCGCTCACCGGCCTGACGGCACGCCAGCTCCAGCTCTGGGACGCCGGCGGGCTGCTGTCGCCGACCGTGCCGTCGCACAAGACCGATGCGGGCGGCTACACCGAGCGGCGGTACACACCCATCGAGCTGTTCGAGCTGATTGTGCTCGCCGACCTCCGGCGCCGCGGGTTTACGATCCAGCAGCTCCATCAGATTCTGCGCGTCCTGCAGGAACAGTTCGGGGAGCGTCTCTTCGACGCCACGGGCGGCGGCGGCGCGGTGCAGCTGCTGACGGACGGGAAGGAGATTTACGCGCGCACGGCGAGCGGCGCGGTCTTCAACCTCCTGAGGACGCCGACGCAGCCGCTGCTGGTGATCGGGAATGAAGCGGGACTCAAGGCACTGAGCGGTAAGCTGAAAGCCAAACGGAAAAAGCCCAATCTGAAATCTTCAATCAATCTGAAATCAATCAATCTGAAATCTGAAGTCTGAAATTTTCAGCGGATAGGAAAGATCTTATCGACGTCGTCGGCCGGACGTGGAATGACGTGGACGCCGACCAGCTCGCCGACCTTGCGCGCGGCGGCGGCGCCGGCATCGGTCGCGGCCTTCACGGAGCCGACATCGCCGCGCACGATCGCGGTGACCAGCCCGGCATCGACTTTCTGCCAGCCGACGAACACGACGTTCGCGGTTTTCACCATCGCGTCGGCCGCCTCGATCATGCCGACGAGGCCGCGCGTCTCGACCATGCCGAGTGCGTCGCCGATGTCGACCCGCTTGTCCTTCTCTTTTTCAGCCATCAGATCACGCTATTCCATTTTCCACAACCGTGTATTACGAAGTCACGAAGACCCACGAAGTTCACGAAGGTTCTTTGGCCCGAAAAGCTAAACGCACAACTCGCTGATCTCGATGAGTGACTATACCCCAAAAATCTCTGCGGTCTCCGCGGGTTCTGCGTTCTACGTGATCCGCCCGCGGGCCGCCACAGGCAGTGTGTCAATTACCTCATCGCCGTCCACCAGGCGGACGACGTCCACCATGTTCGAGACGACGCAGGAATGGTTGGGGAGGACGCGGACGCGATCGCCAGGCTCGAGGCGGGTCTCGCCCGTGACGTGGACGGTTGCGTGCTCTTCCGAGAGCCGCTCGATGGTCAGCGTCTCGTCGATCTCGCGAGCGGCATCGCGGCCGTCGGTGTCGCCGGCCAGCACCGCACCGTAGCCGGCCGCCTTCGAGATCCCGCGCGCCAGGTCGTTGGTCAGCGTCTTGCTGCCGCAGTCGAGGATGATCCGGCCCGGGTGCTTCGACACGACGGTCGCGAGCACGGTCAGCGCGCAGTCGTCGAGCGACGCGGCAGTGAGGGCGACCTGCGTGCGGTCGAAGTACACGTAGTTACCAGGCCGCAGCTCGGTGATGCCTGCTTGTCCTGCGCTGAACCGCAGCGTCGGCGTCGCGCCCACCGAGATCTCGCCGAGCGCAATCCCCGAAGCCGCCGCGCGTGAGCGCAGGTCCGCAAGCGTCTCGGCTTCCTGACGGGCGATCGAGGCGAGCTCGTCTTCCGACGCAGCGTGATACGCGTGGCCGGCGTGACTGAGCAGTCCGCGAAGCCTCAGGCCCGGCAGCGACGCCACGGCCTGAATGAAGCCGAGCGCGCCGGCGCCCGGATCGATCCCGCAGCGATGAAAGCCGACGTCAACTTTCACGAGCACGTCGAGCGTGCGCCCGGCACGCTGCATCGCGTCCGACCAGCCGCGCACGACAAGGGGATGGTCCACGATGATCGAGATCGTCGCGCGGTCCATCAGCGCGAGCAGCCGAGGCGCGTTCGACGGGTTGACAGGATAGGGCAGCCGGACGTCGGTGATGCCGGCGCCGACGAACACTTCGGCCTCGCCGACCTTCGCGCAACAAACGCCTGCGGCGCCCGCGTCAATCTGCCACGTCGCGACGATCGGCGACTTGTGCGTCTTGGCGTGAGGGCGGAGACGCAAGCCGGCAGTCGAGGCGAGTTGCTGAACGCGCTCGATATTTCGCAGCGCTCGACCGCGATCAACAAGAACTTGCGGCGTCGGCAGATCGCTCAGAAGCACCGGCGTACTCTAGCACGCCGGTTTATCACGAGGACACGAAGGCCACGAAGATCACGAAGGAGGTTTTGTACAAAGTGTTCTTCGTGCGCTTCGTGTTCTTCGTGACTTCGTGATGAAGGACTACGCAAACAATCCCGGGAACTTCGAGGGACTCGACGCGTAGCCAGGGAAGATCGAGCGCAGGTCGGCTACTCCGAGGTGACGGACGACGATCTCGCCAAAGACATCCCGGAAGTCGGTGGTCACGGCAAGGTCGCGGCCGTCGTAGCGCTTCTCGACCGACAGGCCAGGCCACATCCCGCAGACGCGGCCACCGCGGACGCCGCCGCCGATCACCATCATCGCGTTCCCGTGGCCGTGGTCCGTGCCCCGGCTGCCGTTCTCATTCACCGCCCTTCCGAACTCCGACATCGTCAGGATCACCGTGTCGGCCATGCGATCGCCGAGGTCGGTGACGAGCGCGGCAATCGACCGCGAGAAGTCATCGAGGCGCGTGGCGAGCTGGCCCTGTCCGGCGCCCTGGCTCACGTGCGTGTCCCAGCCGCCGACGTCGGCGAATGCGACCTCGAGGCCGACGTTCGATTTCGTGAGCTGTGCGATCTGGCGCAGCGACTGGCCGAACGCGCCGCGCGGGTAGTCGGCGCCGTTGGCCGGTTCGTACTTCGACGGGTCGGCCGTCTTCAGCATCTTGATCGCGTTGAATGCCTCGCGTCCCGTGCCGTTCAAGACGCTGTCGGCGGCCGCCGCGTACTCGGCCTCGAACGAGGCGCCCACCGCGTCGCTCGACCCGCCGGCACGGATGCCGAACTGCGCGAGCTGGCTGACGGCGAGGGCCGGCGCTGTGCCCTGCAGCATGCGCGGCAGTTGCGACGTGAGCGCGACGGCGCGGAACGGCGTCGCGTGCTCGGCGTGCCGGGTCTGGAGATATCGGTTCAGCCAGCCGTCACCGGTGCTCTTGACGCCTGGCGTCGCGCTTTCCATGTAGTCCTGCGCGTCGAAGTGCGACCGCGTGCTGTCGGGCGACCCGCACGCGTGGACGATCGCCAGCTGCCGCGCGTCCCACAGAGGCTTGAGCGGCTTCAGCCGCGGGTTGAAGCCGAAGAAGCCGTCGAGATCGATCGCGGCGTTCTCGCCGCCGTTCGGTCGAGGAATCGCGATGCTCGGACGCGCGCGGTAGTAGTCGCTCTCGCCATGGGGGACAACGACGCTGAGGCCGTCGACCGCGCCGCGCTGGAAGATCGCGATCAGCTGTTTCGAGCGGCCGGACGCTGCCACCGCCGTGCGCGCCATGAACGACGGCGCGAACCCGAGGCTGACGAACGCGAACGCGCCGTTTGTCACGAACACGCGCCGGGACATCATGAGCGCCCGCAATCGGAAATCTGAAATCCAATCTGAAATCCAATCTGAAATCTGAACTCTGAAATCTGCAATCTCATCGTCTTTGGAACTCCGGCGACCCGAGCGTCAGCGCCATCATCTGCGGCGCCTCGGCGGCCTTACCAATCGTCGCTCGCGTCGTCTCTGATGCTTCGCCGTTCAGGAGATCCCGTATTACGGATTGCGGATCGCGGATTGCGGATTCAGGACTGCGGATTCGGGTTCCGCGAACCTGGTCCGACGCGAGCCGCACCGCGAGGTTCATCCGGCTCACGAGCGCGCCGGTGTTGACCCAGGCGTCGCTGGTGTCCTTGTAGCCGGTCGGAGGCTGGCACTGGTAGAGCGGCATGCCGAGCTGTTGCAGCTCGCGCACGAGCGGCCGCGCGTCCTGCACGTCGGCGCCGGTGGCGCGCAGCGCGCTCACGACGAATTCAAACGGCGTCTTGACCTTCGCGCGGTACGCGTCGGGCGACAGGAATTCCGGCGACGTCAGGATCGTCCGCATTACCTCGCGGAGATCGCCGCCGGTGATGCGAAAGCGCGCCGCCACGCGCTCGACAAGCGCTGGCGGCGGCGTGTCGCTCACAAAGCGGCGCGTCAGCTTCGTCGCGATGAACGTCGCCGTCGCCGGATGCGCCGCGAGAATGTCCAGCACCTGCTGGCCGTCCGACTCGCCACCGCCCGCCTTGATCACGTGGCCGAGCACGACTTTCTGCGCCGTGTCGTGAAGGCGGGCGTCGAACCGGAATCCGCCGCCCTGACGCGGGTTGTCGAGGGTCCACCCGGTGAGCGCGCGCGCCACTTCGGTGACGTCCTGCTGCGTGTAGCCGCCGTCCACGCCGAGCGTGTGAAGCTCCATCAGCTCGCGCCCGTAGTTTTCGTTCAGCCCTTGGCGTCGCAGGGCCAGATTGAAATCTGGCCCCGGCCGTCCTGAGTCTGATCCCGACCGACCGCGGCCGAAACCGCCGCGGCCGGCGCGCGGGCGGACCATTCCCGGGGCCAGATCAAAATCTGGCCCCGCCGGCCCTACATCTGGCCCCGCCCCCGCGGAACTCATCCAGTTGTCGAGATAGAAGAGCATCGCCGGGCTCTTCGCGGTCGCGCCCAGCAAATCGCGGAACGTTCCCAGCACTCGCGGGTGAATCGCCTCGCGCTCGTATTCGGTGAGCAGGAAGCGATCGCGCCCCTTGCGCGCGTCGACGTTGAAGTGGTTGAACCAGAAATCAGTGAGCACTTCCTGCAGCTGGCGGTCGCTGTACACCGCGCGCAGCAGCTTCTGCTGCGAGAGCTCGACCATGACGCTCATGGCCCGCTGCTGCATGGCGTCGGGCGGCTTCCCGTCGCCCGGCACCGGGTCGTCCTTCCCCTCCAGCTTCCGCTGCCGGCGCGCCTCGAGCTGCGGCAGCTCGAACTGCTCGGCGATCTGCCGCGAGCTCATGCCAATCGTCGTCAATCCGGCCAGCCGCGAAGCCATCGCCGCGTCGGGAATGCGCTCGGGATGGAGCTGCTCGTCGACGTAGCGCTGCAGTCCCATCGCGCGGACCTTTTCCACATCTCCCGGTCGCAGCCCAAATCCCATCCGGCTCAGGACGTGGACGATGGCCCGGTTGTCTTTTGGAAGGGTGGCTGCCGAGGTGGAAACGGCAGCAATTGCCACGGTCAGCGCCAGAAAACGTCTCATAGCCCAGTTAGACCGGCATCGAGCCCGGACGTTAAAGAAACTGCCATACAATCTGCGGTTCACATGGCAATTCTTGTCGACGCCGAGGGTCCCATCCTCGAGCGGATCCTGGACGACACCTACAGCACCTGGCACGACGGCCTGACCCGGCCTGCATATGGCCGGTTTTACGCCGCGCAGGTCGCCACGCCCTGGGGACGAGCGCACCTCCGCCGGCTGGCGCTGGTCGAGGGGGACGAAGTGCTCTCGAGCGCAAAGCTCTATGCCTTTGATGCGGTGCTCGACGGCCGGCTGATCAAGGTCGCCGGCATTGGCGCGGTCTTTACACCGCCGACGAGCCGGGGGCGCGGCGCGGCGCGCGAACTCATCGAGCGTCTGCTCGAGCGCGCGGCGGCGGACGAAGCGGATCTCGCGCTGCTGTTCTCGGAAATCGGACCCGACTACTACGTACGGCTCGGCTTCACGTCGATCGCGCCAACGGATCGGCAGCTGCGGGTGACGGAGTCCACGCGCTACGGCGCACCGGCCACCATGGTGCGTGGTGGCGACGATCGCGATCTTGCGGCCATCGTCTCGATGGGCCGCGCGCGTGTGACCGCGTCGGCCGGCATCGCGCCCTTCCGATTTCACCTGGACCGCGATCGCGATCTTGTCCACTTCGCGATCGCAAGGAAACGCCTGCGCGCCGGCCTCGGGCCATCCGGCGCGCGCGCCGTGCATTTTTTCATCGCCGAGGAAGGCGCGTCCGCGGCCGCCTACGTCGTCATCAGCGTCCGCGGGAACAAGTGGACGCTGGAAGAGGCGGGCGATCGCGATCCGAGCGGCGCGCGCCTCGGCGCGATTCTTCAGGTGCTGATCGCGCGCGATCCCGCGGAGAAGCGTCCGTCGATCAAGGCGTGGCTGCCTGATGGGTTTCTGCCGCCGCAGATCACCGTCATCGGCGAGCAGCCATCAGCGGAGGTGATGATGATCCGGGCGCTGACGCCGGCAGGGGTGTCCGTACGCGCGCTCCGCGCGGAGGAACTCGTGTACTGGCATGGCGATGTGTTCTGAGATTTCAGATTTATGAGTTCAGATTTCAGATTTAAATTCAGATTTCAGATCGAAATTCAGATTTCAGATTTGTGAACTCAGAAATCAACCTGAAAATCTGAAATCTGAATTCCGAAATCTGAAATCTCAACGCGCCGAAAGGCGCGCCTTGAGCTGGCACGTGTCTGGCACAGCACGCATGCATGGCAAATCCCAAGGCGGACGAGTTGAAAGCCAGGACGAAGCGGTTTGCCCTTTCGGTTCTGTCGTTTAAGCGCACGCTGCCGGCCACGGACGAGGCCACAGACATAGGACGCCAGTTGTCGCGCTCGGCAACCGGAGTTGCGGCGAACTACCGCGCCGCCTGCCGATCGCGCTCGGACGCCGAGTTCGCCGCCCGCGTCGGCATCGTGCTCGAGGAGGCGGATGAATCGGCTTTCTGGCTGGAGATTCTGACCGAAGATGGCATTTCAAAACGACCGCAGGCAGTCGATCTCCTTGATGAGGCGAATCAACTGACGGCGATCTTCGCCGCATCAAGCATCACGGCGCGACACCGTCTCCAGCGTTGAAGTTCGAACCCGAGCAAGAATCTGAAATCCAATCTGAAATCTGAAATCAATCTGAAATCTGAATTCCTAAATCTGAAATCTCAACGCGCTGATAACCGCGCCTTAAGTTCCTCAGTCCAGTTCAGGACCACGACCATGCTCGCCTGCGTCGCTGTTAGATCTGTCGTGGTCGGCGGTTCCTTGATCATCAGGAACTTCTGGCCGTCGCGCGAGACGTCGTATACGCGGGCGCTGCCGCCGGAAAAGTAAGGCCCTTCGAACAGTTTCACCGGATTGCCGGCGCTGAAGCTCGTCGTCGTTTGAACCGGCACGGCCATCATCGCGCGGCCCGACAGATAGAAGAGCTCCTTGCCGTTGTGCGCCCAGACGGGTTTCGACCCTCCGGAAGGAGACACCTGCCAGTGGCCGCTGTTCACGTTGGGAAACGGCCGCACGTGGACCTGCTGCTGACCCGAGTCGTTCGAGTCGTACGCCAGCCATCGGCCGTCCGGGGAGATTTCCCCGTGCTGCTCGCTGAACGCTGTCTGGATCAACGGCTCGGGTTTCGACTTTCCGTCCATGACGAGCACGTCGAGATCGTCTCCCGTTTTCGATCCGGTCTCGTGCAGGACCATGCGTGTCCCGTCCGGCGAGATCGAATGCGGCCACACGGAATTCTGACTCTTCGTCAACGCTTCCGGGACGCCCGTGCCGTCGGCGGCCTGCGAGTACAGATTGAAGACGCCGCCCCCGCGGTTCGACTCGAAGATGATGCGCCGGCCGTCGGGCGTCCATACGGGGTAGCCGTCGACGGCCGGGTCCATCGTGAGCCGTGTCAGCGTCTTCCGCGCGAGATCGAACGTCCAGATGTCCAGTTCCTGATCGCGCGAGTCGAGCGCGATCGTCGTGCCATCCGGCGACAGCCGCGGGCTGACGTACGATCGCGCCGGCGCGGGAATCGATTCCTCGTGACCACGCCTGTCGATCCATACGAGTGTGCGAAGTGCCCCACCGCCGAACGTCGAGCCTGTTGTCAGGCCGCCCGGCACAAAGACGAGGGCGCCGGTCCGCGACACCGTGTACTGTGCGGCGCCGGACCCGACGGATGCCAGTTGCTCCAGGACGGGCACGGGATCGCTCAACACGTCGAACGTAATCGGGTCGAAACGCACCGCGCGGAGCGATCCGGCAACGGCGTAGATCAGAAGGCCTGTCCGGCCCGAGCCGCTCGACAGCTCGATGTATTCGGCCTGGGCACCACCGCGAATCAGCGTCTTCGCCTTACCGGTCTTGAGGTCGAGCACCGCGACTTGCGCGTTGTCCATGATGCCGCCGGCAGGTCTGATTGTGTACAGCACGGCGCGTCCGCTGGGGAGGAACGACGGGAACCAGTGACCGGTCTCGCCGTGCGCGGCGTCGGGTTTGGTCAGCACCTTTGGCTCGCCGCCGCCGGCGGGCACGCTGAGCAGCCCGGTCGCCGTATCGACTGTCGTGAAGACGATGGTGTCGTCCGCCCCCCAACTGCCTCCTCGCGGCGACGCGCCGATCCGGCACAACGATATCGGTGGTCCGCCCGTGACCGACACTTTCTTGAGGTCGGTTTGGCCGTCGAAGTACGCGATCCATTTCCCGTCGGGCGAGAAGAAGGGGAATCGCGCCGACGTAATTCCACGTAACGGCACGGCCTCGATCTGATCGATCGAGCGGATCATCAGTTGCGCACCGGCGGTACCAAAGCCGGAAGTCTCCCGCCCCGCAACGTACACGACGTGCGAGCCATCGGGCGTGATGACGAGCTGCCGGTCGCTGTTTGTCGGCGCGAGCGGCAGCGTCGCCGGCGTGGCGATCACGAAGCGCATCGGTTGCACCTTCGCGGGCGGCGTCGAACGAACCACCCACCACGCAACTCCGGCCGCGAGTGCGGCGCCCGCGATCACGCCGGCGCTGCCCACCAGCACAGACCGCCCGCGTGACGGCGGGAGCGGCGCCACGGAATCGGTTGCCCGTGGCGGCTGCACCGCGATCGTCTCCGTCATCAGGAACCGCGCCGTGCCGATCTCGCCGATCCGCGCGGCGCGATCTTTTTCGAGGCAGCGCTTCAGCAGCAGCCGAATCTGATCGGGGACGTCCGCGGGCAGCGCGGTCCAGTCGACGTCGGTTTTCAAGATCGCCGCAATCGCATCCGACACCGTTTCGCCGGTGTCGAACGCCTGGCGACCCGTGAGCATCTCGTACAGCACGCAACCGAACGCCCAGATGTCCGTGCGCCGATCGACCGGCTTCCCGCGCGCCTGCTCGGGGCTCATGTACGCCGCGGTGCCGAGAATCGTCCCCGCGAACGTCGCGTGAACGCTCAGCGTCGGCGACATCGACAACCCACCTGGCCCACCCGGCCCACCCGACACACCTGACCCACCTGGCCCTTCAAGCATCTTCGCGAGCCCGAAGTCGAGCACTTTGACTTTGCCGTCCGGCGTAATCTTGATGTTCGCGGGCTTGAGGTCGCGATGGACGACGCCCTTCTCGTGCGCCGCTTCGAGCGCGTCGGCGACCTGTCGCCCGATCGCGAGGGCTTCGTCGAGCGGCATCCCGGTCCGGCTGAAACCGGACACTACAGATCCGGCAGTACCCGCTCCCGTAGTGTCCGGCTTCAGCCGGACCAGATGCTCCGCCAGCGTGTCGCCCTCGACCAACTCGAGGACGATCGCGGTCACGCCCTCGGACTTCTCCAGGCCGTACACCGCCGCGATGTTGGGATGATTGAGCGTCGCGAGGAGTTCCGCTTCACGCTGAAACCGCGCGAGCCGATCGGGATCCTGCGAGAATCCCTCGGGCAGCACCTTGATCGCAACCTCGCGCTTCAGGTTCGTATCGCGCGCGCGATACACCTCGCCCATCCCACCCGCGCCGAGGGCAGACAGGATTTCATAAGAGCCGAGACGAACGCCGGGCTGCAGGGGCAATGAGCTTCCCAGGATTCTAATCTGCAACGCCAATCTGAAATCTGAAATTCCAATCTGAAATCTGAACTCAGAAATCTGAAATTCCGCCAGATCACTCCCACAGCGTGCGGATGGGGACAGCGTACATGCCATCGCCAAAGCTCGCGCCCGTCTCTCCGTCGTAGAGCACTACCCCGGAAGCAAATCGCTTTCCCGCGGCATCCTTCAGTTTCCTGAGGCCACGGAAGTCCGCTGCGGTCACCGTGGCCGACGCCTTCACCTCGACCCCGGCGACGCGGCCAGCGCCCTCCAGCACGATGTCCACTTCGGCGCCGTCCTTATCGCGATAATGGTGAAACCGGATCTCCTCCTCGCGCCAGCTGGCCTGACGGCGCAGCTCCTGGAACACGAAGGTCTCCAGCAGCTGACCGAGCGTCGCGCGGTCCTCCCAGAGCGCGGCGGCATCGAGACCCAACAATGCGCAAGCAATGCCAGTGTCACCCAGATGAAGTTTGGGCGCCTTGATCAAGCGGCTCAGGCGGTTGCTGTGCCACGGCGGGAGTTCCTCGAGCACAAAGACCCGCTCCAACAAGGTCACGTAGTCGCGAATGGTCGGGCGGCTCAACTGGAAGGGACTCGCCAGGTCGCTGATGTTGATGAGCCGCGCCGTCTGGCTGGCGGCCAGCGCCAGCAGCCTGGGCAGCACGTCGAGCGAGCTGATGCGCGCCAAGGCGCGGACGTCGCGTTGAACCAGCGTTTCGATGTAATCGCGGTACCAGGTGGCACAACGGCGTGGAGTGGGCCGAACGAGGGCCGCCGGATACCCGCCGGCGACAATTCGCTCCGCGAGCGCCTTCCCCATGCGGTCGACCTTGCGGCTCTTGAAGGTACCGGCCAACAAGGCGTCGAGAAAGCGCGGCGCACGGGCGGCGAGCTCACACTGTGCCAGAGGGTGCAGCCGGAGGATCCCCATGCGGCCGGCGAGCGAGTCGGAGAGTGCCGGCACGAGCAGCACATTCGTCGAGCCGGTGAGCAGGAACCGGCCGGGCACGCGCCTTCGGTCCACGGCAGACTTGAGGGCGGCAAAGACTCCAGGGACGCGCTGCACTTCGTCGAAAATGGCTGGTCCGGGCAGGTCGGTCACAAAACCCATCGGGTCCGCCGTCGCCGCCGCACACGTCACCTCGTCGTCGAAAGTGAAGTAGATGTAGCCACGCCGCCTGCCCACCGCCTGCGCCAGCGTCGTCTTGCCGCACTGGCGTGGACCGTGAATCAGGACGACGGGCGTATCCGCCAGCGCCTCGATCAGGCGGGTTTCGGCGAAGCGGGGATAGGCGCGATCGGCCGTCATATCGGCTGATCGTAACCTTGCTATACGTCCAATTGCAACGTTGTATGCCGTCTAAGTGCAACCATACTGCTCGGAACAGATAAAACCCAGCGATTCTACTCTGACGCCAATCTGAAATCTGAAATTCCAATCTGAAATCTGAATTCTGAAATCTGCAATTTCATGAAGCCGTGGCGATCTTCAGATCCAGGGTCTTCGTCTCGCCCTCGTTGACCGAGAACGTCGCGGCTTTCGACTTGAGGCGATCGAGCGCCTCCGGGTCGTTCCAGTCGCCGCTGGTGTCCAGGTAGTCGAGCGCGATGATGTAGTACGCGCCTGGCGGTAAACCGCTGACCTTGAACCGGCCGTCCTGATCCGGGCGGCTCGTGCGCATGTACCGCGAGCTCGGCGTCCACTTGTCGCGGTCCTCCGGGAACACCACCACCGAGTAGTCCTTCTGGGTCGTGCCGCGGCTGTTGGTCACGAGCCCGGACACATCGGTCAGGCGGTTCGTGATTTCCAGCTCGATGTCGGCGACGTCTTCATTCGCCCTGAACTCGATGCCAGAATCGGTGACGTCCACGCCGCGATGGCGTACGGCGCGCACCGCCCATCCGGTGCCCGGACCGGCGAGTACGATCCGCATTTTCCCCGGCCGCGCCTTCAGCTCGAATGTCAGATCGTCGTTCACCACGGCCGGCCCGCCCGATGGCCCGAACATTACCGTGTCGAATTCCACAGGCTGTGCGGTGACGCGCAGTGTCGACGACTTCAGCGATGGCGCGGCCGCCTGATCGACGACGACCCGTCCGCTTGCCGTTGACGGCTGAGACGCCACCAGTCGGACGCCGTTCACATCGTCGCCGCCGACCGTGACCTCGGCCGACGCCGACTCGTTGCCGTTCTGCCCGTTCGTCTGCAGCACGTAGGTGCCAGGCGCGAGGCCGTTGATCGTGAACGAGCCATCCGGCCTGATCTGCCCTGGCGGTCCGAACGTCACCATCATGCTGTCGCCGCGCGGCACGGCCATCACCATCCCCATCATCGGCCGGCCCTGCGAGTCGATCGCGACGCCGGCCACGCGCGACGTGCGCGTCTGGATCAGCGCCATGTTGATGTCGCTGATTATCTGTCCGAGGCCGACCGTGACCTTCTGCGCTTCCGCCATGTTCGCCGTGCCCGGAAAATAGGTCGGCGCATATCCGGATCGATCGTCGCTGTCGCCGACCATCCCCATGCTGCGGAGCGTCGCCGACAGGTAGTACTGGCCGGGCGGAATCGCGAACAGGCGGAACTCGCCGATGTCGTTCGTCATCGCGTTCCGCCCCGCCGGGACGAGACGCCGGCGTCCGCCGATGTTCTGATACCGCTGCGCCGCGACCTGCGCGTCGGCCAGCGGCTCGCCGAACTCGTCCAGGATGCGGCCGGTGATCACGCCGCCTTTCGGCAGCGCGAAGTCGACCTTCTCCACCGTCTGCCCGTCGAGGATCTCGAGCGGCTTGCCCGGCTCGAACGGGCGTACCTGGCCGTACTGCAGGCCGACGTAGCTGCCCTTCTGCGCCATGACGGTGTAGCGGCCGGCGGGAAGCTCTTTGAACTCGTACTTCCCGTCGCCGTCGGTCGTCGCCATCCGGTTTTCACGAAGCCCCGGCGCGAAGACGCGAACCTGGGCCTTGCGCAGCGGCTGCCCGCTATCGGCCGCGACGACGTGCCCGCGCAGCGTCGCGGTGCCGGCTTTCACCGGTTGTGCGTTGTCGCGGGGAGGCGCCTGGCCCGGCGTGCCGGGCGGCGTCTGGACCGTGAAGACCTGGGTCTGCTGTGCCGCAGCGAAGACCGGGAAGAGGAACAGGGCCACGAGACAGATGGGCGCTCGCTGCATACAGGCCTCGCTTCTCGAAATGTCAGAATTCAGATTTCAGATTTCAGATTGATTTCAGATTAGACGCCAATTCGCGAACGGAAGTTTACGGGTTATAGCGCCATCGGCCATCTGCCATTTCAATCTGAAATCTGAACTTCAATCTGAAATCTGAACTCTGAAATCTGAATTTCCCGTTGAATTTCCCGTCACTTCGCGTCGAGCTTCCGTCCGGCGTCCAGCTGGTCGAAGTTCAGCAGTGCGTTGAAGACCAGAAAGTAACTGCCCTGCGTCTCCCCGCGCCAAATCGGGTTGTTCGAGAACGCGACGACGTGGCCCTTATCGAGCGGCACGTCGACGACGGCGGCGTGCTGCGCAATCTCGCCGCCGTTCTCCACGAGGCCGGAGACGAGCAGGTCGCGCGTGTCGGCGTAGCGCAGGATCACGCGCGGCCGCGCGGCCGGCGGAATCACGTTGATGCCGTTGCGCAGCTGCTCGTCGGTGACCGGCACGGCCTTCCACACGTCTGTACGCTCCTCACGCGGCGCTTCGATGCCCAAGCGTCCCTGCGGCACGTCGGGATCGTCTGCCGTTCCGCGCCCCGTCGGCCGGTTCCCGCCATCGTCGGGCCCGAGACGGCGCGCGCCGCGCCCGCCGAACACGCTCGAGAGGCTGAAGATCGGACCGTTGTCGCACCAGAGCGCGAGGTTGTCGGTGTAGCCGTACGCGATCGGGCTCGTCGCGTCGACCGTCTTCGACCGAACGACGCTGCCGACGATGCGCAGGCGCTGACGCGCGGTGACCGAAAGGCCCGGCGTGAAACCGGTGGACGTCGCGAGATCGGCCGTGTCCATCACCGTGAGGAACAGCCCGCCCTTGCGCACGAAGTCCTGCAGGTGGGCGACGCCGGTCCAACCGAGGCCCGGTCGCATGTCGTCGGTCTGATCCTCGGAGCCGAGGTTCGGCGTCTCCGCCGTCTTCTTCCACGGCAGCGCGTTGCCCCACATCGGCATCCCGTTCACGATCCCTTCCGGACCGCGGCCGACCGGCGGAAAGACGATGACGTCGTATTTCGCGTTGAGGTTGGCGTCGCTCGCGATCTGCTGCGTGCTGATGTAGGTGTAGGGCACCTGCGCGCCGTCGAACGCCTGGCGCCACCAGCCTTCCGTCTGCGTGCTGAGCCAGGTGTGTAGCAGCGCCACGCGGGGCGCGCGCAACGGATGCGTCTTCACCGCAGGCGCCGCGCTCATCGCGACGATCTGCAGACCGAGATCCGTCGCCGCTTTCTCGAGATCCGCGGCGGCGGCGTTCTTGATGATGAACGAGCCGCGGTTGAACTTCTTGCCCGCCGCGTCGAACGGCTCTTCCGCCGCTTCGAACGACGCATCCTTGAACTTGTAGCGCAAGGTCGCGAGCGCAATGTCCGCGTTGTGGTTCACGACGTAAACCGACCCGGCAGAGGTCACGCCGCCTTTGGCCCGCAGAGCGCCGTTCATTTTCTCGACCGGTGCGTCGAGCACCTTCACGTCGACGACGCGGACCGCCTGGACGTTGAACAGTTCGGGGAACGTCCAGCCGGTGTCGTCGTACGGCGTCTTCTGCGGATCGTTCGGGCTCCAGTACTGATAGTCCATCAACGAATCGGCGATACGGCTGTACGGCTGATCCATGCGGACGATGTACGAGCCGACGGGGAAGGTGCGCGTTGTCGGCTTCGGCGGTTCGGTGGATGCCGCCGCGCCGCGCCCGCCCTGTGCCTCTTGCGCGCTCGGCCCACCCGACCCACCCGACCCACCTGACCCACCCGACCCACCCGACCCATCCGCCCCATCCGTCGGCGTCGGCGCCGCGCCGCGTCCGTTGGTGCGCTTCGCTGGCAGCGTGACCGTGAACTCGGCGGTGGCGCGCGAGATCTCGACGCCCTGCTTCTGCAGCACGCGCAGCAACTCGGCCTGCGCGCCGGGGCGCGGGTCGTCGGCGCTCAGCACGTACGCGGCGGGGCCCTCGGTCTTCGCCTTCAGGAT
>Ga0315281_10006799_pt1 | contig 16201 bp, 9 predicted proteins | sample YL17G07_0_MG_FD_204540 | JGI IMG/M metagenome (GOLD analysis project Ga0315281, IMG submission 204540) | Sediment microbial communities from Yellowstone Lake, YNP, Wyoming, USA - YL17G07_0 | ecosystem: Environmental > Aquatic > Freshwater > Lake > Sediment | place: USA: Wyoming | collected... | reverse complement strand
CGGTGACAATTGGCGGGGAACACACAATCACCTTGGGCATCATGAAAGGTCTAGGGGGAAGAGCCTCAGAAACGGCAGTAGTTAGTTTTGATGCGCATCTTGACCTTCGAAACGAGTTCTTAGGGCTTAAGCTTTCACACACAACTTTCATGCGCAGAATATGCGAAGAGGCTAAGCCAGCGAAAATCATCGAGGTTGGCACAAGAGCAGTGTGCAAAGAAGAGCTAGCCTACGCAAAAAAGGCCAAAATAGAATTCTTCACGGCGCAGCAAATAAGAAAAGAGGGAAGCGAAAAGATCGCGAAGCAGCTGGAAGAAAAACTCGCGAAATGCAAAAGCCTTTATGTGTCAGTGGACATGGATGTGCTTGACCCAGCTTACGCGCCAGCAGTTCAAAATCCGGAGCCAGATGGGATTGCTACAAGCACATTACTCGACATTGTATGCAGGATATGTGACAGCCGAACAATAGGGTTTGATGTTTTGGAGATTGCTCCGAGCTATGACCAAGGGGTTTCAGCTATCCAAGCTGCAAAAGTGATGTTCGAAATGTTGTGCTGTTTGGAAAGATCACGAAAAGTGTAACTCCGATGGAAGAAGTGCAAGCATACTACAATGAAAAAGCAAGAAACTACGACGCTTCATTTGACAGTCTGGGTTTCAGACTGCTTGATACCATTACTTGGAAGCATCTAGAACCATACGTTCCAACAAGCCCCGACACTTTCGTTCTTGATGCAGGAGGAGGAACGGGCCGCTGGGCAACCCTATTGGCAAAAAAAGGTTGCCATGTCGTATTGATAGACGCGTCAGAAGAGATGCTGAAAGTTGCAGCTGAGAAAATAAGAAGAAAGAATCTTCAACAAAAGATCACAATCGAAAAAGGCGACATAACAAGAACAGGCCACATTGACAAAAGCTTTGACATGATATTCTGCGAGCAAACCCTTTTTCTTTTCAGACAACCAGACGTTTTGATGAAAGAAATGAAACGCGTTCTAAAAGACGCGGGACGATTGATAGTCTCAGCTCAAAACCGGTACGCGCAATGCCTAGCGTCACTCTCAAAAAACCCGGCAGCGCATGATGTCGATAGAATATCGAAACTGCTCTTGCGCAAAGAATACGGCACTATGACAAAGGACGGCAGAATCAGAATCTACACTTGGACCCCAGATGAATTTCGAGGAATTCTGGAAAGAAATGGATTTCAGATAGAGAAGATTATTGGCAAGGGCACAACAATACCTCTGCGAATACCCAAGGATGTGTTCATGAAGAAAGATTATTCTGAGGATTTATTCCAGAGAATACTCGAGTTTGAGCTGGCTGTGTGTGAAGAACAAGATGCTTTAGCTCTGGCAGGGCATCTGCAAGCAATTGCCCGCAAACCCTGATTTTGAAAGGTGGGTGAGCTACCTCGTGCTATGGGGCTCCAGTTCTTAGCAGCTTCCCAATGAAAAACCCATTGCATTCATGAATATTAGGGTAGAGTCTTTGACATTTGTCAAGAGTTCTCAAACCAGGCATACCGATTCTTGGCCTTATCTCAATCAACGAAAACTCTGGGTTTCGTTTGAGGAACCTTTCAATCTGCATTTCATTTTCCTCAACCGTTATGCTGCAAGTGGAATAGACTAGGACTCCTCCGTCCTTCACGTTTTTCGCGCAGTTGTCGAGCATTTGCCATTGAATTTCGGCCATTCTCTCGATAGAACGCGGGGTCAGCCTCCACTTGGCCGAGGGCACCTTCCTGAAGGTGCCAGTGCCCGTGCAGGGTGGATCCAGAATCACTATGTTGGCTTCCAACGAGAAGGGAAATGTGTGACACGCGTCAGCAATGATGGGCTCGGCAATATTGACGCCCATGCGTGTCACTTCGGCTCTCCACGAGTTTATCCTTCGTTTAGAATAGTCCACTGAGTATATTGAGCCAGAGTTATGCATAAGCTGTGCTAAATATGTAGTCTTGGCTCCTGGGGCTGCACACACGTCCAGCAACGCCATTCCTGGCTGCGGGTTTGCTGCTTCTGCCGCAAAGCAGCTTGCCTTGTCTTGGGCGTAAAATAAGCCTTCCCTGTAACTTGCCGTTTTGCTGAGAGGGGACTTCAGGCTTGCAACTTGATAGACATGCTTCAGCTGTTCGTCTTCCTCGAGTCTGACACCTTCTTCGGAAAGTCTTTCTAGAATCTTGTCTTCGCTAGACTTCAACGTGTTCAACCTGACGTATTTTCGCGGCTTCTGCAGATCTGCTTCAAGCATGGCGACAGTTTCGGTTCTACCGAACAGCCTGAAACAGTATTTCACAAACCATGTCGGATGAAAAGTACGAAGCCCTATTCGCTCCTCATCACTTGTATTCTCAAAAACTATCGTCGGTTTCCGTGTTAACAACATGCCCAAGAAACGCTCAACTCCCTGAAGAGCTTTCCAGCCTAGAATAGAACGGGCCAATTTTACTATTTTTTCAGCCTCACTGACGTCAGCCTTAGACCAATTCCGCGCAATTCGAGTCTGGTAAACGTAGAGGCGCAGGAAAGCTTGCACGCCAAGTTCGTATTCGCCTATTGTCTCAGGCTTCAAAACGCTGTTGATAAATTTGTCTAAAAGGTTTTGTCTTCTAACGGTCTCAAATACCAGCGAATGCGCAAGCCGCACAGCACCAAGATCCTGTATTCCCAGTTGGCTAACCGTCCTAGTCAGGGCTAGACGCTCGCTTAGCTTCCGCATTTGCATCCAGCTCAGGGTTTCGATAGCAAGAGCCCAAGCATCCCTAAACAAAGCTTTCACACGCAAATAAACAGCTGCATAGATATAGATAAGATTAAAGGAAATTCCAGCAAGCACAGATTCGGTTATTAGTAAGAGATTTTAGGCTTAGCTGTTCATAAGGCTAGTTAGGTTAGGGACTAAATGGCGCAGCAACGCTTGGATCAACTGTTCTCGAAAAAGGAGACTCCCACCTCGCAAAGCAGGGAGAAGGAAGCTACTCCCATCATGGAATCATCACACGAAGACAGGCAGAAGCACATTTTTCGTCCGACAACGCCTGAAAATCTGCCCCTATCATATTTCGTGTCTGCTACCTATGATGGGCAAGCTAGGAAAGCTCTGATTAAACTTTACGAACCGATTTCTGGTCAAATCTACTTTTGGCTTGATGACACTGGACATAAGCCCTATTGTCTCACGAATCTTTCTCAGTATGAACTTGAAAAAATCACCAGGCTGATGGAGCACCCTGGCCTTGACCATTTTGAAATAGTAGAAAAATTCGACCCGTTGTCAAATAGGAATGTGAAAGTAACAAAAATCGTCACAAACGATCCTTTAGCGATCGGAGGCCGCGCCACAGGATGCATTAGAGACATCATCCCTGAAGACTATCCGAAAGTCGCTGAAACCCCCATCGTTCAAGAGGACATTAAAGTCTGGGAATCAAAAATAAAATACTATCAATCCTACATCTACGATAGAAGTCTTCTGCCTGGAATGATCTATGAAATCAAGAATTGCCATCTCGTCCAAAAGAAAATGGATGCAGCTGAAAAAACAGTGGCAGAAATACGCGGCACATTCAAAGACGCAACAGCCGAAGAACAGGAATACATTGAAGAATGGGCTAGGTTACTGGACTACCCGGCTCCGAAGTTCCGCCGCGTGGCCATGGACATAGAGGTTCTTGCGCCAACGCCCACAAGAATGCCTAATCCTGAAGAGGCGGCTTATCCAGTCGTGTGCGTTTCACTCTACAGCTCCGACGGACTGCACAAAGTTCTGCTCCTGAAACGAGAGGGAGTTAGAGAAGGCCCTGAGCATCTTCCTGCTGAGATAACTGTCGAAGAGTTTGATTCAGAGAACAAGCTCATAAGAGCCGTTTTCGATTGTTTGGACCAGTACGCATTTGTCCTCACTTTTAATGGTGACGATTTCGACTTGCCATATCTGTTCCACAGGGCACAAAACCTTGGGCTAAGAAGAAGTGAGATTCCAATAGAACTTGGCAGACGCGTATGCTTGCTAAGGTACGGCGTGCACCTTGACCTGTACAAGTTCTTCTTCAACCGTTCAATCCAGATTTACGCCTTCAACAACCGCTACAGAGACCTAACACTCGACGATGTGGGTAAAGCCTTAATTGGACTGGAAAAAGTGCGGCTCGACAAGGGCCTAGGCGAACTGACCTACACGGAGCTTGCCAGATACTGCTTCAGAGACGCGGAGATCACATTCAAGCTCACAAGCTTCGAAGACGAATTGACAATGAAGCTCATACTAGTGTTGGCTAGGATAAGCAGCATGCCAATGGAAGACGTGAGCCGCCAAGGCGTTTCACGTTGGATAAGAAACTTCATGCACCGCGAACATCGCAGAAAAAACCTGCTAATCCCAAACGCTGAAGACATAATCGCCAAGAAAGGTAAGACGGCAACCAAAGCCATCATAAAAGGCAAAAAATACAAAGGCGCCATAGTTGTCGATCCAACTCCCGGAGTCCATTTCAACGTCGCAGTCATGGATTTCCCAAGCCTATATCCATCTATAATAAAAGTCTGGAACTTAGGCTACCAATCCATCCTCTGCTCTCATCCTGAGTGCCGAAGCAATCTGATCCCCGACACGCCACATTGGGTCTGCACAAAAAAACGAGCCCTAGAAAGTCTTCTAATCGGCGCGCTCAGAGATCTACGCGTGCAATGGTACAAACCCAAATCAAAAGACAAAACATTGCCTGCCGATCTAAGAAGTTGGTACAACGTCACTCAAGGAGCGCTTAAAGTCATCTTGAATGCGAGCTACGGAGTTTTCGGGGCCGACAGCTTTGACCTTTACTGTCCGCCAGTGGCAGAGGCAACAGCAGCCATTGGAAGACACTCCATAACCCAAATACTCAATAAGGCAGAGGAACTCAACATTCAAGTATTGTATGGCGACACTGACAGCCTCTTCCTCAAGAATCCTTCAAAACAGCAAACTGAAGAGTTGGCTCATTGGACGGAGCATGAACTGAAAATGGGTTTGGACGTGGACAAGACGTACAGATACGCCGTCTTCAGCTCACGGAAAAAGAACTACCTCGGAGTCTTGGAAGACGGAACGGTTGATGTTAAAGGGCTGACAGGCAAGAAAAGGCACATTCCAGTTTTCATCAAAAACGCCTTCGACAGAATGAAACAGCGTTTAGCAAATGTGAAGAACCCTCCGGATTTTGAAAATGCCAAGAAGGACATCTGCGGAATCGTTCGCGACTCTTACATGCGACTGAAAAGGCGCGAATGGGAAAGCATGCACGAGTTGGCTTTTAATGTAACTCTCGGCGAAGAGTTGAGAAACTACACAAAGACAACACCGCAACACGTGAGAGCAGCGAAAATGCTGGAAAACCACGGTGCCGAACTGAAAGCAGGCGACCTCATAAGCTTTGTCAAGGTCACGAGAGAACCGCATGTGAAGCCCGTTGAGCTGGCAACCAAGAACGAGATAGACACAGACAAGTACATAGCCTACCTCCATTCCACCTTCGACCAAGTTCTAGACGCGTTAGGCTTGGATTTTGAGGAAATAATAGGGCTAACCAAGCTGGAACGTTTCTTGTAAGCATTATCTATCGTTTGCAAAGACTTTCAGCCCACGTGACTTCAAGGGCCCGATAATTCGTGTTCGTTCTAAAGCAACAAGCAGCATATATCCTATCCATCCAACAGTGATCAGACTGCTAACGGAAAGGCTCAGGACGAAAGCACTCCATATCGGCAGTGGTAGCCCGGGAAAATTCGGCACCTGCTGTTGGATAATCGCGTTACCCTGCACATACAGGTAGAATAGGTATAATCCTATGGAAACGCCCACTGTCAAACCTCCAGAAACGCATGCAACAAGGCGACGCTTCCTCAAATAGAACACGAGAAGAGCAGCTGCAAGATTTACAATAGGGCCGATAACAATGTCTGCTGGATCAAGCCAATAGTATGCATTGCTGAAACAGCCAATTGAGACTCCGATGACGAACGGCCATCCAAACAATGCTGAAAGGGGAATTAGGCAGTCGGCCAGCCGCAGTTGAATAGGTCCAAATGTAATTGATCCACCCATTGACGTTTGAATAATATTGATAACTGCGTACAGGCTTGCGGATGTGGCCGTTAAGGCCAAGTCTCTAGCGTCCAACTTCATTCTTACTCCTCCCACTCCGGGATTTTTGTTATGGCGGAACGGGTGGAGGTCCACTCACCCGCCAACAAATCCAAAGCATGGGATTAGGTTATTAAGCATTGTTGAGGATTTTCCAATTGACTAGATCAAAACACGTAGGATATCTGGTTACAATGTATTGTTATGTGCATACAGATATTCTGGAGCGCTCAGAGAGATGACCCCCCAATCTGGATTAGCAACGCTACAAGGGTTGAGGCGGCAACCAACAGCGAGATTGCCAGGACTACTTGGCGTTCATTCAATGGGCGGCGATAAGTAATAAGAGTAACCAGACTTCTCCTGTGATCTGAAGAGAGTTTCTTACCGTCAAAAGTAACATTCGCTTTGGTTCTGAAGAAGAAGAAAGTGAGAAGGATCAATGCTGAATTGAGAATGTATGGCAGAAGTGAAATCGCTAAATCTAACTTCAAGTCTGAGATAGTTGCAAATGCAGCTAACGTCATTCCAATCGAAAAGGACCCCGTATTGCCTACGAAGATCCTTCCCTTGAAGTTGAAAAATGCAAGCACAAGCCAAACAGCCAACGGGCCATACAACATAATCGCGTTTGAACCAGACACGGCGATCAATCCGATCATTACTATTGCAGGGCAAACTGTTTCTAGACCGTTAAACCCCCCCAGCTGATTTACAGTATTAGTAAATATGGTTACAAACAAGGGGATGATCAAGAAGTAATAGTAGATTCCGAAGTCAATCGTTCCAAGCATGGGAATTGATATAGACGTCCGCAGGCCAAGTCGGGACGCCAAAGAAAGAAGCGGTATAGCGGCGACGAGCGGGAGGAACGCTTTGTATCGCCATTTAAGATCAATCCAGTCATCAAGTAGGCCCATAAAGCCGCCGAAAAGGATACAGACAGCCAATGTCAGGGGCGCAGAAACGCCATTTGATGTTTTGATGAGGTCCAGATAGTATGCTAGGAAAAGATATGTTGCGCTGATCAGCACGTAGAAGACTCCGAAGCCGTTTGGAATCAGAGGCTTGTTTGGTTTATGCTGATCAGGAACCTTTGGAAACAAGTAGGCTCTCCCCCTAATGACCTACATCGTTGTGATACGTTGCCCAGTCAATCTCATAGATGCATACAAGGGGTACAATGTAGCCATATTTGCTCGCGTCGTTAGGGCTCAGGTTCACTCCGGCAAAGTACGCCTCTTTAAGGTATTTTGGCTGTACTCCAGTTGCGTCGGGGGTTATGCCGTTTACGTCGCACCATCGCTGTTTTGCCCAGCTCAGCGTTTCATATATTGTGGAGTTCATTCCAAAGTCGTTCCAAACCCACGTGCTGTTTACAAAGCTGCCAAACTTCGATTCATTAGTCCATGATGATTGCTCATCAGGCAACCAGCCATCGTCTATGAAACGCTGTTGTGCTTCTCCGGAGATTCGGGCCATCCACATCCATTTCCCTTCGTCTCCATAGCCGACTGAGGTTCCATAGTAATTTCCAGAACTGTCTTGCCTTACACTTACTGTTTCGAAGACGAGGAGGTATTTTGCGTTGTATGTCTCTAGCATAGCCAGCGACTGCGTCTCGTTGGCCATGAATATGAAGCCAACGTTTTCTATTTGCGTCCCATTTATCGTCGCGTTATCCGCAAGCGAAGTTACGTTGCCAAGCATTGTCAACCAATATCCATAGTCCCACCAGCTGCACACCACGGTGGTCGATGAGCTTGGAAGGTTGCTCAAATACTGCAGTGCGTCGAACCACTCTTTTACCGGCTCGGATGGAGTTATTGGAAGACTGCCTGCAGTAACCGTCACCGGCGTGTAGGCTTGCCTGATCACTTTTGGCACGCCGCTAGTCTGGGGCGAAAAGGCAAGGTTTGTCATCAGAATTAGAAATATCAGGAAAACAGCCGCGCCGCTAAATTCTTTTCCGACGTGTTCCAGACCGAACTTTCTCTTGGTAACTATCTTTGGGGGTTCCCTTAACAGCGTGACAAAAGGCCGCAGGAGCCCCATTATTCCCACAGCTGCCAGCACAGCGAAGGCTGGAGCCATTAGAGCAAGCAGCCGCACCATTGAGGAAGCGAAATAAAGAGTCGTGACTCCGAAGAGCAGGAAGAACAGGTTTCTGTTGTTAGGATTTCTTGCAACGAAGAACATTCCAACTATGAAGAAGAGTATCACTATGCCCATGTCATAGTAGATTGAGCCCCAAGCGGATATTCTGTGTTCAGCAACAGATTCCACAAGGGGGTTAGCCCCCCTTATGAATGGGTCTAAGACCGAGTAGAACTTTCCAGCTATGTCATGCAAATAGCCCCGTGTCCAAAGCAGAGCAAAACCGCCAACCAATGCAGACAAGAACACGATGGCTAACATGAGTTTTCCTCTCGCCGACGTTAGGTTGCGAAGGATTTCGCTTAGGCAGAGCAAGACAAACATGCCCGCGACAGCTATTATGTCCACTGCTGTCAAGTATGCCGTCGTGATGTCAGGATTGTTTATGGCTATCAATAGTCCCAAGCCGAAAGTTACGCTGTAGGCTAGAAGAAGACGTCGCGAGTATCGTTTCAGTAGAAGCAGAACGAACACGAAAAGCACAGTCAAGCCTATTAGATAGTGCGCCGCGCCCCAGCCCATTACGAAGTAGGCTAAGGCCGCCGCTGAACCTATCGAGTACTTCACTGTTGAACTCATCGGCCTTTCTTCTTCGATGGCCCTAAGGAAGAGCAAACTGAACAATACAAGAGAGAAGACTCCTACTGTCTCGGTGTCGAAAAACCCCAAGGCGCTTCTCTGAATGTAGGACGCATCTAAGGCTAAGAAGAGTGCTGCAAGCATTCCAACAGCTTTGCCACCAACGTCTTTTCCTACGAAGTAGAGGATTAAGACTGTCGCGATACCATAGATGGCTGGCATTAGAGAACAAAAACTCATCAGATCGATGTTTATGCCTAGAGCTGAGATTATGTTATAGAGCAGAGCTGTAGTCATGGGTAGTGATGATAGAGACTGACCCATGTTTATCCCGTCTGGATACCAACGTTGGGTGTCAACCCACTGTGTCGGCCAGTAGGGTGAAAACAGGCCGTTTGTCACCATGTGGTTTGTGATGCTATATTGATAGTAGGGATCAAATTCCGACAGATGCAATCTGCCTGTATCTATTTCCCAGCGTATTGGTAACACTCGTATGGTGAAGGCGACAAAGAGTATGAGCAGAACGATCGAGAAGGTCAATATTGAGCTGTGGCTTGTTTTGACCCGCAGCCTTCCTATGTTCTTCAGTCCGTTGATGATGTGCTCCTTCGATAGGGCGTCGCTGAGCTTCATGCCAATTTCATCTCTCCTACACAATTCATTGAGGTGTTTTATTTCCCTTGCGGTAAACTGACATTAGCTAACAACTTGCATAATCTGTGCTATTAACGCATATCTGCAAAAAAGAAAACCCGTTGCCATGAATGTTCAGTTCTTATGTTATGGTCTTCCTCTTGTGGCCATATTTCTCAGGGTCATATAAGGGAAATGAGGTTATCCTTGCCTTTATGTGCTTTTCACGTATTTCTACGCTTACGGCGTTTCCCTCTTGGGCCTGAGACATTTCCACATATCCCATTCCTACGCCGCGTTTGAGCAGAGGCGAAAACGTTCCACTGGTCAAATGGCCTATTCGTTGGTTCTTGTCATTGAAGAGTTCGAAGCCGGGTCTTGGTATGCCCCGTTCCGTCATGATTATTCCTACGCGTTTGCGGGCTATTCCGAGGTCTTTTTGCTGTTGTAGTGCAGTTTTTCCTATGAAATCGCCTTTTTGTAGTTTCACGACAAAGCCCAGTCCGGCTTCAAGGGGCGTTGTGCTTTCGTCTATATCGTTGCTGTAAAGGCACAGTCCGGCTTCAAGCCTTAGCGTGTCTCTTGCCCCGAGTCCGCAGGGTTCTATCCCGTAGGTCTTGCCTGCTTCGAGGATGGTGTTCCATAGTTTTGTGGCATTGTCAGGCTTTGCCAGTGATGCTTCCCATATGAAGACTTCGAATCCATCTTCACCCGTGTATCCTGTTCGTGAAAGGAAAACGTTCACGCCGGCTAGGTGCGCATTGGCGCATTTGAAGCGTTCAATCTGTGTCAGATCTGAGTTGGAGATTTTCTGCAACGTCTTCGAAGCGTTTGGACCTTGAATCGCAAGCATGGCCACGCTGTTCGAGATGTCTTCGATTTTCACGTTGAAGCTTTTGCTGTTTTGGATCAGCCAGTTGTAGTCTTTTTCGCGGTTGCTGGCGTTTGGGACTACGAGGAATTTCTCGGTCTCGAGGCGGTAGAAGACGAAGTCGTCTATTATTCCGCCGTTTTCGTTGCACATGACTGTATATTGTGCGTTGTTTGACGTCAGTTTTGACGCGTCATTTGTTATGACGTGGTTCAGAAAGTGCTCCGAATCTGTGCCGGTTACGATTACGCGTCCCATGTGTGAAATGTCAAAGATGCCGACAGTGTTTCGGACTGCTAGGTGTTCAGGGATTATTCCCTTGAAGTAGAGGGGCATTTCAAAACCTGCGAATTCCGTTAGCTTGGCTGTTTGTTTGTGTAGTTGATGTAGCTGGGTCTTGCGGGTTTTCTCGGTCAAAACTTCTTCCTTCTAACGATAGCTTATCTTACGGGTTTAACGTCTACATCTTCAGGTATCAGCGAGAGTTTCTTGCTGCACTTCGGACATTTGCCCTCATGTTCATGTATAATCTCGTCCGGAGGCTTAATGTCAGCACCTTCATACAAAACATGACCACAACCCTGACAGACAACACGCTGGGGCACAGTAGTACACATCCTTGATAACGAAACTAGAATAGCTCGTGATGTATTTATTGATTGCTAGTTCGAAACATCTGGCACGCGCTGGTATGGGTGTTTGTGTTTTCAGTTTCGGTTGTCTGTCATGTTTAAATTGCTGGCTGGGCTATTGTCTGGCTAGGCCTTCTTCTCAGTCACCACTTTGTCTGCAGCGTTAGGTGTGACTGTTCGGGAGTGGCCGCGTCTAAGTGGCTATGTTGATGGTTCACGTGTTTCAGTTGATCTGAACGGTGTAGGAGTGGCGGTTGCGCGTCACGAGTGTCGTTTGGTCCATGTGTTTTTTCGACTGAAAGAACATTCGGTTCTACACGTTCAACATGCGGTGACTATGTTTTATGCTTCTGTTCTTGGCAATGGAGCTGCCGTTCCAGTTCTTTCCTATTCTTGAGCAGCGCGCGATCGGATTCTCCGTTGGATCCCCTGGAAGTCAGTTATCTTTAGCGGGCTGTAGCAAAAGATTAATGTAAGTGTGTAGTTACTAGTGTACGGTGTCTTATGTGAGGGACCGCGTTCTCAAAGAAGACTAACAGAATCTTTAATACCCCTCAAACCCATTCAAAAGGCTTTATGGAATTTTCGAAACGAATCGAAGAGAAATGGCAGCGAAAATGGGAAGAGTCCAGAATTTTCGAAGCCAACCCAGACAGAACGAAACGTAAGTGTTTCATTACTGTAGCCTATCCTTACCCTAATTCTCCTCAACACATTGGTCACGGAAGAACATACACTTTGGCTGACGTGCACGCTCGTTACATGCGGCTTCGGGGTTATAACGTGCTTCTGCCAATGGCGTTCCATTACACTGGTACGCCTGTTTTGGCGATGGCTAAGCGCCTTGCAGATAATGATAAGGACTTGATAGAAGACTTCATCAACGTCTATAGGATTCCAAAAGAGAAGCTGAAGGAGCTTGCTGAGCCCATTGCTATGGCTCGATATTTCCATGAAGAAATCAGGACCGGAATGAAAGAGATAGGCTATTCAATTGATTGGAGACGTGAGTTTACAACCATAGATCCTCATTACAACCGCTTCATAGAATGGCAGTTCGGCAAGCTCCGGCAAAGGGGATACATAACACGTGGTAGCCATCCGGTGGGCTGGTGCCCAAGGGACGGAAACCCGGTAGGTCAGCATGACACGGTTGGTGATGTGGAGCCCGAAATAGGTGAATTTACGCTCTTAAAATTCAAGTATAATGAGTCGGTTTTTCCAACGGCTACGTTGCGTCCTGAAACAGTTTTCGGAGTGACGAATATCTGGCTTAATCCTAAGGCGAAATATGTTAAGGCTGAGGTGGATGGCGAGAAGTGGGTGGTCAGTGAAGAGAGCGTGGAGAAACTGCGTTGTCTGAGCCGAAAAGTCAAGGTTTTGGAAATCTTTGAAGGAAGGGAATGTATAGGGAAATTTGTTGAGAATCCGGCTACTAGGGCAAAGGTTCCTATTTTGCCTGCAGATTTCGTTGATCCGAGAAATGCAACTGGCGTCGTCATGTCAGTGCCGGGCCATGCGCCTTACGACTATGTAGCTTTGGAAAAGATCAGAAAGCGACCCCAGCAGCTAATAGAGTATGGTTTGGAACCTGAAGTTATGGACTCGGTTAAGCCGATTTCTCTCATTGGGGTTGCTGGTTATTCGGACATTCCTGCCCGTGACGTGGTTGAGAAGATGAACATTCGGGACCCATCAGACAAGAAGCTTGAGGATGCAACTAAGGAGGTTTATAGGCATGAGTTTCACAATGGCAAAATGAAAAGCAACACTGGCAAATACGCTGGTTTGCCTGTGGCTGAAGCAAAAGACAGGGTCAAGGAACACATGGTTTCAGAGGGCAAGGCTACGACGATGTATGAGCTGTTGAATAGGCCGGTTCTGTGTCGATGTGGAACGGAGTGCATCGTGAAGATCTTTGAAGACCAGTGGTTCATCGATTATGGGAAGCCTGAGTGGAAAGCCTTGGCCCATAAGAACTTGGATGAAATGGAGATATTGCCTGAGGAGCTTCGTGCAGAGTTTAACTATGTGATTGATTGGCTGCATGAAAAGGCGTGTGCGAGAAAGTCAGGTATGGGTACGAGGCTGCCTTGGGATCCTGATTGGATAATTGAGTCGCTCTCTGACTCTACAATTTACATGGCATATTACACTATTGTGAGGCATATCAAAGAGCACGGGATCGAGCCTAAGCAACTGACAGATCATGTTTTGGACTACGTGTTTCTGGGCGTTGGAGATGCTGCCGAGGTATCTGAGGAAGCTGGCTTGGATTCAGAGATTGTGGAGCAGATGCGTGGCGAGTTCCTGTACTTTTACCCGTTGGATAGCCGTCATTCTGCGCGTGAGTTGATTCCGAATCATTTGACCTTCATGATATTCAATCATACGGCGATATTTCCTGAGAATTTGTGGCCTCGCCAAATAGTTGCTAATGGTCATGTTATGATGGAAGGAGTGAAGATGAGTAAGTCTTTCGGTAACATTATTCCGTTGCGTAAGGGCTTGGCGATGTTTGGGGCTGATCCGGTGAGGTTGAGTGTTTTGGCTACTGCTGAGCTTTTGCAGGATGCTGAGTTTAGTCCGTCGATTGCGAAGTCTATGCGTGATAGGCTGGAGCGGCTTTACAGACTTGCTGTTGAAGTAGCTAAAACTCCATATACGACGAAGCTTTCAGGGAAAATGTTCATGGCGATAGATAGGTGGATGATTAGTCGTTTGCAGGGGCACGTGAGAAGGGCAACTGAGGCCATGGACAAGCTGGCTGTGCGTAAGGCCATACATGTGATTTTGTATGAGTTGGATCAGGATTTTCAGTGGTATCAGAAGCGCGTAGCTGCTCTCAGAGAGGATCGGGGAAGGAAGGCTATTATTGCGTCTGTGGTTCGGGAAGTGTTGGATGTTCAGATACGGATGTTGGCTCCGGTTGCCCCTCACATGTGTGAGGAGATTTGGGAGGTTTTGGGTGGGAAAGACTTTGTCTCGTGTAGCTCATGGCCCAAGTTAGAGGAGTCGAAGATAGCGGTTGACGCTGAGCAGAATGAGGCTTTGATTATGGATGCGCTTGAGGATACTCAGAATATTATCAATGCGACGAGTATAGCGCCGAAGAAGATATGCTATTACGTGGCAGCTCCGTGGAAGTGGAAGGTGTACTTGAAGGTTTTGGAGAAGTCGAGGCATGGTGAGGTTAAGCTGAATGAGGTTATGAGGGAGCTGGCTGCGGATGGGGATTTGAAGGTGCGCTTAAAGGAGATTGCGAAGTTTGTTCCTAAGATGGTCAAGGACGTGAGTGAAGTGTCTAAGGAAAAAAAACTGAGCTTGTTAGGGACTGGTGTGCTTCGGGAAAAAGATGTGATCGCTGATGCTGTGGACTTCTTGAGCGAGAGATTTAGTGCTAAGGTTACGGTTTTCGATGAAGAAGACAAAGACCGCTATGATCCTAGACTGAGGGCTGCTGGGTCTATGCCTTGTCGACCTGCGATTTACATTGAGTAGAAGGATGGGCTACAAGAGCGTGGACATGAGGTTTAGGGTACGCGTATTGACTTTGACGTGGTAGTTTCTGCGTCCGCTGCTTGTTGTGGTAATGTAGTAGTCTTCTTCTTGGTCTAGTCTGGCTCCGACGAGCATGGCTAGGATGGTGCGGCAGACGTTTATGGAGGTGAGTTTTTCGTCGCTGACTTTTTTTTCGATTTCTTCGTGGAGTATTCTGGGGTTGATTGTGTAGACGGCTTCGGCTCCTTGTCCGGTTCTGTTGAAATGCATTTCCATGTCTTTCATCAGAAATTCTACAATTTCGTAATAGGGTGATCTGCGTTTTCTTATTAGTTCTACGTAGTTTACCAGTGGAACAGGGATTTCTGCTGCAACTGGCACGTTCTCCTCTCCTCAATATGATAGGGAATTAGGGAGCTTAAAAAGATTAAGGAGTAATCGTCCAGTTTGTATGGTATTGATGTCGTTTTCTGCGTGTTTTCTCGTTTGAGGGTTCTATGTTTGGCTTGGCCTGCTTCTCAGTCACGGGCTTTTCCTGCAGCATTAGGTGTGACTGTTTGCCAGATGGTGCTGTGCTGTATTATCGTTGTGTTTCAATGTTCCCGTGTGAGTTTTCTAGTGGTTGGTTGTCGGGGGATAGTGCTTGGCGTCGTTGCTGTAACGTTGGATGTCGGTTACTACATGTAGCAGTACCGAGTCGGCAGCATTGCGTGACGCTGGTTTTGATGCTGGATTCCGGGCAGAAGAGGTGATGGCTGGGCGTGTTTTTCTGGCGGATTCAGATAAAACTATATTTCGGCGGTCCGTATCAGTTTGGTTCGGGGTCCGTAGCGCAGCATGGATAGACTAGTCCCAGAAAGCGCGGCGGCCTTCTAAGATGGGCATCAGGGAGAGCCGCAGGTCCTGGGTTCAAATCCCAGCGGACCCGCCACCGCCAAACACGAAACCAAGAACGCGCGCGCTATCCATAGTGAAGTCTCGAAAGCCCTCCCAGACGTTGCGGATGAAGTTGACAAGATTGCCAAAGTGCTCCGCGAGGACAGAATACCTCAATTGCTTTCACAGATGGACCATGCCAACGCAATCCGTGGAAGATATTTCTATTTGACTCTTATTTTCATAGCAACTCCACTTTTTGCAAATCTCATGATCTTGCCACAATTATCTGAAGGAAACATGCAGTTCTTCCAGCCGATTGTTTCGGCAACAAGCTCACTAAGCGTAATGGGCGTCCTTTTCCTTCTCCTTTACATTCGCAAAATCCTCAACGTATGAAACTGCGAAACTGCGCCTCTAAGGTGCTTTTCATTATCGCCGGTTGCTCCTTCTCATGCTTCGTTTTGCAGCACGCTAGTGCAGGCAACTAGTGGGCGCGCACGCTTTGCGCGAAAATTAGAAAAGCACAACTGTTCATTTCCTTAGGATTCAGCAATGATCTTGCTCTGAATTCTCCGTCGCTTACCGGATGTTGGGTCTGTCTTTTTGGGAAGGTCGTGAATGTGTCGTTTTACTCGTACTCGACTATGACAGTATGGGCACACTTCATTACCTGAACTGTCAAATGTTAAAGCTGTCCTCAAAATCCAACGTTGGCAATGGCCACAGTATGCGCTAGTGTCATATTTCCTATTCATTGTGATCACGAGTAGCGAGCTACGTTGGCGGCGGTCGCGGGTCTAGCCTAACTGATAATT
>Ga0315281_10006798_pt1 | contig 16202 bp, 13 predicted proteins | sample YL17G07_0_MG_FD_204540 | JGI IMG/M metagenome (GOLD analysis project Ga0315281, IMG submission 204540) | Sediment microbial communities from Yellowstone Lake, YNP, Wyoming, USA - YL17G07_0 | ecosystem: Environmental > Aquatic > Freshwater > Lake > Sediment | place: USA: Wyoming | collected... | reverse complement strand
TTTTGTTCACGAACACCATGTTCTTGGGCAGCCAGGCCTGCACGTCGTGGAAGAACTTCACCGATTCCCAGGCCTTGTAGTCGACACCCGACTGCGCCGAGGAAATGAGGGAGTTGATCTTGCCCATCGCCAGGGCCTGAGCCACCTCGGCCGCCTGGATCGTCACCGGGCGCGCGCGGACGAGTTCGCCTATGCGCGAGGTCTGCTTGTCGTAGGCGCGGAAGCTGAGCCCGGCCAGATCCGCGACCGAGTTGATCTCCTTCGGGGCGTACAGGCCTTGGGGCGGCCACGGCACGCTGTACAGCAGCATTAATCCCTGCGCGTCGAGGATTTTCTCGACATAGGGGCGCTGCACATTGGAGAGCTTGCGCGCGGCGTCGTAGCTGGCGGCGACGAAGGGCAGGCCGTCGATGGCATAAAGCGGATTCTCGTTAACCAGCAGCACCATCAGGATTTCGCCGATCGGAACCTGGCCCGCCTGCACCGCGCGCTTGATTTCCGTCGCCTTGTACAGGGACGCTCCCGCGTGCACCTTGAGGATGAGCTTGCCGCCCGTGGCGTTCTTCACGCCCTCGGCGAACTTCTCTAGATTGACGGTGTGGAAATTGCCGGGAGCGTAGGCGGAGGGCAGATCCCAATTCTGGGCATTGACCGCGACGCACATGGCGGATAAGACGATGCCTAGCAAAAGCGAAGAAAGCGAACGCATGGTGACCCTCCTCTTGGTGATTGCGGCTGGCGCTGGATTGTTTCCTCCAGTATCATAATCAGCATACTGTCAATCTACACCCCGGTCAACTGCCGCGGCGGCGTCGCGGAGGCAGGCGACCGGGGTCGATATTCACGGGCGGGCTTCAAGTCCGACACCGTCGCAATCGCGGGGGAAAACCATCGTGGCTACCAAGAAGACGCCTGCATCTCACCAGCATACCTCCGTATGGAACCGTCCCGGGTTTTTGGTGCGCCGCCTGCATCAAATACACGTCGCGATCTTTCTCGAGGAAATGGCGGAGGACAACATCACGCCGATCCAGTACGGCCTGTTGAGCGCGCTTGCCGATTTGCCCGGACTCGACCAGATGTCTTTGGCCGAAGAAATCGGCATCGACAGGGCCAATGTCGCGGACGTGTTGACCCGGCTGGAAAGCCGCGGTTTGGTGATCCGGACTGTGAGCGCCGAAGACAACCGGCGCAAATTCTGCGCGCCGACCAAGCAGGGCCTCGCCTTCGTGCGCAAATACCACGCGAATATGCAGCGCGCCCAGGATAATCTGCTGCGCCCGCTCAAACCCGCCGAACGCGCCGAATTCATGCGGCTGCTTCGTTGCATCGTCGAAGCAGGCAACGATTTGGGTCGGGCGCCTCTTCGTTCCTCGGCGCAAAGAAGCGCAGCCGCCAAGACCAAGACAAAGCAGCGGTCGCGCGGCCGCTCATCAAAGCGAACCGGCGGATAGCCGGCGGAATGCGCCGTCGGCAGACTTGTCCTGTTGATGCGGCGTGCTCCGCGTTCTGAACGCGGGTTACGGCCGCCGCCTTTGACGCATTTTTCGGCCGGTATCAGGCAAGCGCGGCAACCTGGAGAATCTTCCCGATGTTCGCCTTCGTGCTTTCCGCTTCCTCTGGGAACCGCTCACCGATTGTCGCCCACAGCGCTTCCAAGGGCAGGGCCTTCGCCATGCCCAGCCACTGCGCCACCGACGCCAGCGCAGCGGTCTTCGCGCCAGTGGCGCTGCGGAACGGGAAACGCCGAATCGCGCACGGCAATTCCGGCAGTTCGACGCCGCTATCCGCAAGGACGATCGTCTTTTCCGTCACGCGACCGAGCACGCCGGTGCGCTCCAATTCCTTCGCGCCGTCGCTGGACACCACCAGCACCGCATCCGGCTCATCGATGCCGGTAAACAAAATTTCATCCTGGCTCAGGATGACTTCGGAAACGGAAAAACCCGTGCCCTGCGTCACCGGATAATCGTTCTTCTGCGTGACACACAGCCCACATCGCATCGCCGCCTGTCCCAGCAGCGTCGCCGCCGTCTGCACGCGCTCGCCCGCCGTCCCTGCTATCACCAACCTCTTCGCAGTTCTTGTGCCCGCCGCAAACCGTCCGGTGGAATATTCTTCCGTAGGTCCTGCCGTCCTTGCGCTCCCGCTGCGTTCCTTGTAGCCCTCTCCGAACGTCACCCGCCGCTCCTCTCGCATCACGCCCAGTTCGTATCCGGCTTTCTCGGCCACCTGCTTCAGTTGTGCGCCGGTCAGGGGATTTGATTTTGTCGCGAAACCTGTGCACAGCTCGAGAACCTCAACCATCGCGAAACCCGGATGAGCGATGGCTCGGGCTAATACTTCGGACAGGTCGCGGTCGCCGGCGATCTTTCGCGCCACGAACGACGCGCGGCTCGCCAGAAGCACCCGCGCAAGGTCCATTGGCGGCACCGCATTGCCTCCGGGCGTTGTCGCTGTCACGAACTCCATCGGAGAAAAAGCGGAGTTCTGCCCGCCGGTCATCCCGAATAGAAAATTGTTGTGCATTAACACCGTGACGTCGACATTCAACAACGCCGCGTTCACCAGGTGATTGATGCCGATCATCGCGCCGCCGTCGCCAATCATCACGATCGGCTTAAGCCTGGCGGCGCCCAGGACGGAATCCGCCAGCGCGAATCCGGTCGCAAACGCCGTCGAGCGCCCGTGCGTCGTGTGCACCGTGTGCGGCGTGGCGAACAGTGAGTCCGCCAGGCCAACGCAACCGATGTCGGTCACCACGGCGACATCCGCTGACGGGAGTTGCAGCTTTTCGAGGGCCTCGCCAAACGCCCGCAGTATGACGCCATGCCCGCAACCCTTGCAGTAGGGAAGCGGTGCGTCTTTTACCAGGTAACAGGTCGTCATCGCGCGCGCTCCACGGCCTCGACGATCCGTGCGGGGGATATCTGATTCCCGATGCCGTTTACGCGCACCAATTCGCGCTCGCCCACCAATGACTGCACCATAGACGCATACAGGCCCGTCAGGTTTTCCTCCGCCACCACAACGCGCCGGCAACCCTTCGCTGCGCGCACAATGGCGTCTGTCGCGATGGGGAAAAGTGTCATCAGCTTCAGGAACGATACCTTGTGTCCTGCGGCCCGCAGGCGGTTGACCGCTTCGCGCGCAGCGCGCGCCGTGGTGCCGTAACTCAGCACTAGCGTTTCGGCTTCTTCCGGCAGATCTGCCTCGCAGATCGCCATCTGTTTCGCATGTGCCGCAATTTTCGTTTGCAAGTGCGTCAACAGATCAATCACCTCCGCCGAGTTCTTGCGCAGCTTTCCTTCCCGGTCGTGCGCGGAACCGGTGGCAACGACCTTAACCGCGCCTCCCACTGGCGCAAACGCGGGCGGCTCGTCCGGCCGCTGGTATTCGTACGGCAGGTACCGGCCGCCGCCGCTGAAGACGGCGCGTTCGGCCGCCGGCCGCCGCTGGAGCGATTCCCCGTCAACGCTCTCCAGCGTCATTCCCACCTCTTTGTCCGAAAGCAGCACAACCGGTGTGCGCAGCCGCTCCGACCACCAGAACGCCGTCTGCGTCAGCTCGAAACATTCCCGTGCATTTGACGGCGCGAACACCGGAATCGTGTAACCTCCGGAAGTGCAGAACTGCGTCAGCAGCACGTCGCCCTGAGCGCCCTGCGTGGCACCGCCGGTCGATGGCCCCAAGCGCTGCACCACCGCGATTACCACGGGCGTTTCCGTTATCACTGCATATTGCAATGTCTCGATCATCAGGCACCAGCCGGGCCCGGAGGTGGCCGTCATTGCCTTGTACCCGGCCATCGACGCACCCACGCAGTAGGCCAGCGCGGAAATCTCGTCCGGCGCCGCCAGCGCCAGTCCGGCATTGCCGGGGCGCGGAAGTTCCTCGATCATCGTCTGGAAGATTTCGCTCGACGGCGTGATCGGATAGCCGCTGAAAAAACGGCAGCCCGCCGCGACCGCTCCCAGCGCGACCAAGCGGTTACCGGAAACGAGCTGGCGCTGTGCTGCGGTCCTGATCTGCTCTTCTTCCTGTGTCGCCAAATCCATCAGCGTAGCCTCCCTGCAAGGGGCGTAATACTGAGTTCAGAAGGAAAAAGCGTCCCGCCACGGTCCTCACAACATGTCGCTTGTTCAGCGACAACTTACTTCAATCCGATCAATAGCTCTTGGGAGATACGGCGTTCATGCGCCGACCGACGTCTTCATCATCTCCGCCGCTCTTGACACAGATTCGATGATCTGCTCGTAGCCTGTGCACCGGCACAGGTTTCCTTCCAGCGCCTCCTTGATGTCTTCCACGCTTGGGTCAGGATTCTGATCGAGAAGCGCTTTGGCGGCGAGCAGCATCCCCGGAGTGCAGAATCCGCACTGATATCCATTGTTTTCCAAAAAAGCCTTCTGCACCACGCTCAATTCACCCGGCCTGGAAAGACCTTCGATCGTGGTCACTTCGGCATCCCGCACTTGCACCGCCAGCATGAGGCACGAACACACCGGTTTCCCGTTCAGGAGAACCGTGCAGGCGCCGCACCTACCCTCGTCACACCCCTTCTTGACGCTCGTCATTTCGAGTCCGTCCCTGAGGAAATCCAATAAGCTGCTATTGGGGGTCGCCTGCTTCTCCACCATCCGTCCGTTCAGCCTGAATTGCACCAACATCATCTTTCCCCCGTAGCTATTCGCGTCAGGACCCTTCTTATCAGCACGGACGCCATTTCTTTCCGGTACGCCGCCGATCCGCGGACATCGCTTATCGGCTCTATTTCCTCTTTAATCAGAGCGGACGCCCTCTCGATATTCTCCTCGTTTGCCGGCATGCCCCTTAGCGCGGCCTCGACCTTCCGGCTCCGGACCGGGGCCGAGCCGACCGCGCCCACCGCAACCCGGACATCCTCGAATTTTCCATTTGTTATCGCGGCAAAGGCGGCGACGGAAGCTATCGATATCGAGGATCCCTTGCGTCTTCCCAGCTTCAAGAATGTCGAACTGCCTTGTCTGCAGGGAATGATCACCTCGGTCATGATTTCATCAGCCCTTATTACCGTCTTGCCGCAGCCGGGCACCGGCTTCTCCCGCTGGGTGAAAAATTCAGACAGCGGCACGATTCTCTCGCCATCGGAACCCCGCAGCGTCACCGATGCATCCAGCACCAGCAGCGCCGGCGGAGTATCCGCGCATTTCGAACCATTACACAGATTTCCGCCGATCGTGGCTCGGTTGCGGATTCCCGGGGACGCCATCACGCGAAGCGCCGCGGCTAGCGCTCCCGCCTTTTCCTTGACGATTCGGGACTCATGCAACTCGGTAAGTCGCGTTCCGGCGCCGATGTGAAGGTCGTTCCCGCGCATCTCTATGAACGACAACCCGGGGATTCCGTTCAAATCGACGATAACGCTCGGGGCGCATTTGCGTTTTCTCATGCGCGGCAGCAAATCCGTGCCGCCTGACAGCAATTGAGCCGCGCCGCCGTGCTGTTTCATCAAAACGATGGCCTCCGCCAACGAGCGCGGCGCAACATACTCGAATGCGGGAAGAGGCCTGAGTTCTTCTGACATGGCTCATCCCTTCCTGAGTCCGAAGTAGACCTGCTCGGGACTGAGGGGCAGGCTGTAGAAGCGGGTACCTGTTGCGGCATAAACCGCATTGGCGATCGCCAGCGGTGTCGAAATCAGGGCGATTTCACCGACTCCCTTGGCGCCGAAGCCGGAGTACTTGTACTCATCCTCGACCATCACATAAGGCTCCATCTCCGGTTTGTCCAGGATGGTGGGGATCATATAGTCGCCAAAGGAATCGTTGACCATTCTTCCTTCTTCCCGCACCACCGTCTCCATCAGCCCGTATCCCAGCCCCAGCACGCCGCAGCCGTTTACCTGCCCCCTCACGATGTCGGGTTGAATGATCTTGCCCGCGGCTATGCCCGGATACAATTTCAACACCTCCACCTGCCCGGTTTCGACATCGACCTCCACCTCGGCGACCGTGCATCCGAACGTGTACGCGGCATAGGGGACACCTTGCCCGGTCTCGGGATCGGGATAGCCCCGCTTCGCCTTGATAAACCCGTACTCCGCCGGGTTCATCCCCCTTTCATACATTCCCGTTACCAGATCTTTGAAGGGCAGCTTCCGGTATGCGTCATTTCGGTTGTAGACCAGGCCGTCTTCTATGGCAACTTCGCCCTCGCTGCAACCGAGCATCGCTCCGGCCAGCGAGTTCAGCCGTTCTCTCAGCTTCAGGGCCGCGTCCACGGCAGCCGTCCCGCCTATGAAGGTGCCTCGTTGGGCATGCGTTTCCCCGCTATCGGGCATGCGGCTGGTGTCGTTCGCGTCCACTTTGACCCATTCGTAGGGGATGCCCAGAGTTTCCGCCACCATCATGGCGTGAGAGGTGATCGTGCCTTGGCCGATTTCGACTATCCCGGTGCAATAATTGACGCTGCCGTCCCGTTGCAGGATGACCGATGCCCCAGCCCAATCGTGCTTTAGTCCGGTGGTGCCGCAACCATGCCAACTACAACCCATGCCCATGCCTCGTTTCTTTGCGCCCTTGCGGGTTTCCCCCGCTTTTTTTCTTTTTGACGTCCAGTCAGCCCGTTCCGCCACTTTCTCGATCAATTGCTTGATCCCGACCGAATGGTCGAGCAATTGGCCGGTCCCGGTCAGCGATCCTGGCATCAGGGCATTATTCAACCTGAACTCCACCGGATCGATATTCAAACCTTCAGCCAGCAAGTCGATTTGCGATTCGATGGCAAAACCCATTTGTGGATTGCCAAAGCCGTTAAAAGCCGCGACGGGCACATTGTTGGTGTAGACGGCGACGCCAGTGACTTTGCAGTTGGGCACTTCGTACACGCCGGTCGCGTGATAGGCGGCGCGCTTCATCAACCCCAACACGTGCGCCGAGTATCCTCCGCAGTCGCACGTATATTCGACTTCGATTGCCTTGAGCTTGCCGTCCTTCGTCGCGCCGGACTTATACCTGATCTCGAATGGGCATCTCTTATAGCGATAGGCGAAGGATTCGTGTCGTGTGAAGACGACCAATGCCGGACGCCCGGTATGCTCGGCCGCCACCGCCGCCAGGGTGGAAATGATGGGACCGTAAGTGTCTTTGCCGCCGAACCCGCCGCCCAGATAAGGTGTGATGATCCTTACCTCCGATTGTGGCCTTCCGAGGACGCGCGCCACCGTGTTCCGGGTTCTGAACGGGTTCTGGTTCGTGCTTATCACCGTCATTCCCTGCCGCCCCTCGGGAATTCCGAGCGCCGCTTCCGGTTCGAGGTAGGCATGATCCTGCGATCCGGCGTGATAGGTCCGTTCCACGATCAGGTCGCATTCCTGAAACGCCTGATCAACGTCGCCCTTCCTTATCTTTACCCCGCCGGGAGATTTCTCGTCATGGATGTTGAAACTTCCCGCCAGGGCCGCTTTCGGTTCAAAAGCCGCGGGCAATTCCTCGTACTCAACCTTTACCGCATCCGCTCCCGCCCAGGCTGCCTCTGCGTCCCGTGCCACCACCAGGGCCACCATGTCACCCACGTGGCGTACTTTACCCGACGCAATGAACGGCTGATCGTCGGTGTAATAACCACACTGGTTTTCACCCGGTATGTCTTCGCTGGTGATTACGCATTCGACGCCGGCAACCCGCAACGCCGCAGCCTTGTCGATTTTCTTTATCAGTGCGTGCGGATGCCGGCTCCATACCGGTCTCACTATCAGCGCGTTCTCAATCACAAAATCCGCGGTGTACTTCGCCTGTCCGGTGATCTTCTCAAGTCCGTCTACCCGCTGAACATCCGTGCCCACTATCTTGTAGTGGTCTCGCCCCAATAGCTTTTTGACTTCCTCTAGGTACTTGCGATCCACTGTCGGTTCCTCCGCACGGAATCCCGTTCCCGGACAAAGATTCTCACAGCCGAATGTTCCGCGTTTTCGCTCTCGTCTGGACGGTCATTTCGTATATCGTATACTATCTGGTAGCCACGTGTCAAAGCTGCGCTCGCTGCATGCGTTTGACGGCGATTCCGTATATCGTATACCATCGATTCGCGCCGCGTCAAAAGCGGCGGGCGCCGCCCGTCGCTTAGTTGGCGCATGTTGCGCATTTCGTGCATATTCTTTCCAGACCCAAAAAGGAGGAGGTTCATCATGCGAGCAATCACCACCGCCGTATGGATGGCGGCGCTAATGGCCGCGCTGCCGGTCGCCGCTCTGGCGCAGAAAGAGCCGGTCCGCATCGGAGTAATTCAGCCGCTTACCGGATCGGTCGCCTATAACGGCACTTCCGATGTCAACGGCTCGCGCCTCGCCGTCGAGGAGCGCAACCGCAAGGGCGGCGTGCTCGGGCGGATGGTCGAGTTGGTGATCGAGGACGGCCAGTGCAAGCCGGCCAACTCGGTCAATGCCGCCGAGAAACTGATCCAGAAGGACAAGGTGCCGGTGATCTCGGGAGCGTTCTGCAGCTCGTCCACCATGGCGGTGATGCCGGTCGTGGAAAAGAACCGCGTTCCGCTGGTGACCGGCGTATCCTCGATGGCCGGCCTGACCGAGCGCGGCAACCGCTGGTTCTTCCGCGCCACCGAGACCGACGCGCTGCTCGCCAAATCCTTCGCCAAGATACTGGTCAACAACCTCAATCTGAAGACCATCGCCTATATCGGCGTCAACGACGACTGGGGCCGCGGCGGCGTGGACGAGTTCTCCAAGCAGATCGAGGCACTCGGCGGCAAGACCGTGCTCAAAGAATACTTCGATCACGGCACCACCGACTTCTACACCCTGCTCACACGCCTGCGGGCGACCCAGCCCGACGGCATTTTCGTCGCGGCCGAGACGCAAGACGGCTCGCTCCTGGTCAAGCAGATGAAGGAACTCGGCGTGCAGAGCAAGGTGTTCGGCGTCGGCTCGTGGGCTACCAACGACTTCGTCAAGCTGGCCGGCGCTGCCGCGGAGGGCATCTACGCCGCCGTTCCCTACGCCGCGACCATGGACACGGCGAGGAACCGCGGCTTCGTGAACGCGTACCAGGCGAAGCATAACGAGTTCCCCGGCAAGTATGCCGCGGCGGGCTACAACTCGATTAACATCATCATGGACGCCATCGAGCGCGCCGGTTCGACCGATGCCGAGAAGATTCGCGACGCACTCGTCAAGACCGACTACGAGGGGCCCAATGGGCGCTTCCGCTTCGACCCGAAGGGGCAGGCGTATGGCTTCACCGTGGTTTTGGTGCAACTGAAGGCTGGTGTGCCGCAGGTTGTGTCGAGCACTACCGTAGAAGCGCACTGAACGGTCATCCGGGCAGCGGAAGCCGCGCATCTTGGAGTTGTTTGCCCAGTTTCTGGCCAATGGCCTGGTGAGCGGGACGTTCTATGCCCTGTCGGCACTCGGGCTGACGCTGGTGTTCGGTCTGATGCGGCTGGTGAACTTCGCCCACGGCGATCTTTACATGGTCGGCGGGCTGCTCGGTTGGGCCGCGACCAGCCGGCTCGGGCTCGGTTTCTTCAGCGCGCTTGCGCTGGTGATCCTGGTGCTGGCGGCCGCCGGTTGGCTCATCGATCGCTTCTGCATTGCGCGGCTGCGCGACCAGGGTGAGGAACCGGGGATACTGTTTACCATCGGCTTGTCGATCTTTCTCGCCAACACCGCGCTGTTGGTGGTCGGCTCGACGCCGCACCAGGTGCCGGCTCCGGTGCCGAACGAACCGCTGTTGCTTGGACCGGTGGTAGTGACCAAGGCGCGGCTGTTCGCAGTCGCGGTATGCGCCGCGACAATCACGCTGGCGCACCTGATGATCCAGAACACCCGCCTCGGCAAAGCCATGCGGGCTACCTTCCAGGACCCACTGGCGGCGCGCCTTGCCGGTATCAATACCGACCGCATCTACGCCAGCACCTTCGCCCTCGGCGCGGCGCTCGCCGGAACCGCCGGCATGCTTCTCGGCTCGATCTACGTCGCGCAGGCCACGATCGGGGGGCTGGTGAGCCTGAAGGCATTTGTCGTGGTGATTCTCGGCGGCATGGGCAGCTTCGCCGGCGCCATCCTCGGCGGATTGCTGCTCGGGGTGGCGGAATCGCTGTGGGGCGGTTACGTCTCGACCGGGACCGTGGACATCATCGGCTTTCTGCTGGTGATCCTGATCCTGCTGGTACGGCCCTATGGTCTGTTCTCGCGCCGGGCGGAGCGCGCATGAAACGCATCGAGGGCCGCGCGCTTCTCGCGTTTGTCGCCGCCGGAGCGTTGTTTGCGCTTGCGGTGGGTGACGAGTACCTGCTGCATCTTTGTGTGCTGGTGATGGTCTACGCGATACTCGCGACCAGCCTCAACCTGATCATCGGCTACGTCGGCGAATTCCCGCTCGGGCACGTTGCGTTTTTCGGCATCGGCGCCTACGCCGCGGCGCTGCTCTCGGTCAAGGCCGGCTACCCGGCGTGGGCGACGCTGCCGGCAGCCGCGTTCTTGGCCGCGATCGCCGGGTTCGGCATCGGTGCAATCACCCTGCGCCTGCAGGGACCGTTCTTCGTCATCGTCACGCTCGCCTTCGCCGAGGTGCTGCGTCTGATCGCCGGCAACTGGGTGAGTTTCACCAATGGACCGATGGGCATCGCCGGTATTCCGCATCCGGCGATCATCGACCTCGGCGGTTTTTTTTCCGGAAAGCGCGGCTATGCACTGCTCGGACTGACACTGGCGGCGGTTTCGCTGTTCGCGGCCTACCGTTTCGTGTATTCGAACGCGGGCCGGGCCGCGGTCACGATTCGCGAGAACCGTTACGTGGCGCAGTCCGTCGGTATCCAGCCCTGGCGTTATGCGCTGTTTGCCTTCGTGATCGCGGCTTCCATGGCGGGCCTCGCCGGCGCGTTCTATGCGCACTATCTCTCCTTCGTCGGACCCGAGGTGTTCGGGTTTTCCTTCACCGCGTCGATGATCATCATGGTGCTGCTCGGCGGCAAGGGCACGCTGACCGGACCCGTGATCGGTGCCGTGGCGGTGACGGTGCTCGAGGAATATCTGCGCGAGACCAAGGAACTTCGGCTCACCCTATTCGGCCTCGCCGTGATGGGCGTGGTGCTGTTCGCGCCCACCGGCGTCGTCGGCGCGCTGCACCGACGGCTCGCCCGCGGAGGCTAGCCCGGTGGCGTGCGCCATGCTGGAGATCGTCGACCTGGGCAAGTCCTTCGGCGGCATCGTCGCGGTGCGCGACATGAGCTTCACCGTGGAGCGCGGCGAGATCGTCAGCCTGATCGGACCGAACGGCGCGGGCAAGACCACCTGCCTGAACCTGATCAGCGGTTTTTACCGGCCGGACTCGGGCAAGGTGCTGCTCGACGGCCTGGAGGTCACCGGGGAAAAGCCGTTCCGCATGGCGCAACGCCGCGTGGTGCGCACGTTCCAGAAGACCAACGTCCTCAAGAATCTCACGGTGCGCGACAACGTCCTCGCGGCACACTACCTGAGCGGCCGTGAACCGCTGTGGCGCACGTTCTTCGTCGCGCGTGCGCGGGCCCGGGTCGAGCGCGACATCGGCGACAGCGTCGACGGGATACTGAGCTTGGTCGGCCTCGAGGCGCGCCGCGGCATCGAGGCCGGTGCGCTGTCGTGCGGCGAGCTGCGGTTGCTGGAAGTTGCGCTGGCTCTGGGCGCTAAGCCGCGTCTGCTGATGCTCGACGAACCGGCCGCGGGCCTGAACACGCACGAAGCGGAGGCACTCGCCGCGCTGCTGCGGCGCGTGCGGGCCGAGCGCGTCGAGGCGCTGCTCCTGGTCGAGCACAACATGGCGCTGGTGATGAGCGTCTCCGACCGCGTCGTCGTGATGAACACGGGGGAGAAGCTCGCCGAGGGCACGCCCGAAGCGGTTCGCAACAACCCGGCAGTGCGCTTCGCTTATCTGGGGCAGGTCGTTTGAACGCCCCTCTTCTCGAATTGCGCGAGGTGCGCGCCGCGTACGGCAAGGTCGCCGCGCTGCATGGCGTGTCGCTCCTGATCGCCGGGGGCGAGGTGGTGGCGCTGCTCGGGGCGAACGGTGCCGGCAAGTCGACCACGCTGCGCACCATCTCCGGTCTGATGCGGCCGGCTTCGGGCTCCGTGCTGTGGCGCGGCGAGCCGATCGATCGCGCTCCCACCGAGCACATCGTGCGCATGGGAATTGCGCATTGCCCGGAGGACCGGCATGTCTGGCCGGAAATGACCGTCGAGGAAAACCTCGAGCTGGGCGCGTACGTATGCCGCTCGCGCACTCAGGTGCGCGAGCGCCTTGATACCGTGTTCCACCGTTTTGCACGGTTGAAGGAGCGGCGCCGGCAGCTTGCCGGAACGCTGAGCGGAGGAGAGCAGCAGATGCTGGCCATCGGCCGCGCGCTGATGTCGGAGCCGAAGCTATTGCTGCTGGACGAGCCGACGCTCGGTCTGAGCCCGGTCGCCACCGACGAGGTGCTGGAGAGCATCGCCAATATCCACGAGCACGGGGTCACCGTGCTGATCGTCGAGCAGAACGTCTCGCGGGCGCTGGCGGTCGCGGCGCGCGCCTACGTATTCGAGACCGGGCGCGTCGTGGCCCAGGGCACGGCCAAGGAACTGCTGGGCAAGGCCGATCTGCTGAAGGCATACCTCGGCGGGTGAGGTGCGCGATACGGTGCAGGGTGCCGGCCCTAGTGCGGCCGCCGTGGCGCAGTTGCCGCGGCGATCTTCTGCAACTCCTTGTTGATCTTTCCCGCTACGCGCCTGAGGTGCGCGCCCAGGGCCGAGTTCGCGCCGGCGCGGTTGCGGGCGGTCAAGGCCTGCACGAATTTATCGTGCTCCGCCCAGGAATCGCCGCTCAGATCCTCGTGCACGAGGGCGAGAAAGCGCACGCGCTCGATGTGCCGCCAAAGACTGGCGTGCAGGTCGATCAGCGTCGAATTGTGCGAGGCGGCGACGATCGCCGAATGCACGGCATTGTTCATGCGGTAGTAGCTGTTCATGTCGCGGCGCGCGAACGCCTCGCCCATCTGGTGGTGCAGCTTGGACAGCTGGCGCAGTTCGGCGTCGGTTGCATTGGCGCAGGCCTCGCGCGCGGCATAGCACTCGAACAGTTCGATCAACGCGAGCTTGCCCTCGATGTCGTCGGCCGTGGGCGCGGTCACGACCGCGCCGCTGTTGTGCGTGAGTTCTACCAGGCCCTCTCCGGCGAGCACCTTGAGCGCGTCCCGCAGCGGCGTGCGCGACACGCCAAAACGCTCACACAGCAAAGGCTCCGGCAGGCGCTGTCCCGGCGGCCATTTTGCGCCGATGATCTCCTGGCGCAAGATCGGAACGATGTCGTCGTGCAGCGGCCGGCGCTCGATCTTGACGCGTCTGACCTTGGGCGGTGCAAGCTTGGCGGGCATGAATGGTGCAGGATGGCGTTTGGACGGAAGATAAGAATTATCGCTGCTCATGATATTTTCGTAAACAACAAGTGCGCCTTCGCGCTGTCGGGGCTTTAGCGCTTTACTAGCTCTCATGCAATAGTATACGATATACCATACGCGGCATATTTGTTGGGAGGGTTAATTGGCAGAGGTGGGGCAGGCAGCGACACAGGGCGTGGGCAAGCCGCTCAAGCGCAGCGAAGACCGGCGTTTCCTGCACGGACGCGGCAAGTACCTGGCGGACCTGCACGTCGAGGGGATGCAGGAGGTGGTTTTCGTGCGCAGCCCGGTGGCGCATGCGCGCATCCGCGGGATCGAGGTGCCGCAAGGCGCGGCGGCCCGTGTGTTCACTCTCGCGGATTTGGGCGACATCAAGCCGATCGTGGCGGTAGGCGCGGCCGCCGGTTACCAGCGCTCCAACTACCCTGCGCTTGCCTCCGGCAAGGTGCGCTTCGTCGGCGAGCCGATCGCGATCTGTGTGGCGCCGACGCGTGCCGAGGCGGAGGACCTGGCGCAGCAGGTATTGGTGGATTTCCAGGATCTACCCGCGGTGACCGACATGTACGCGGCACGCGAGCCGGATGCGCCGCGGGTGCACGACGAGTGGTCCGATAACGTAGCCTTCCTCGGGCGCATCGATGCCGGCGACATCGAAGCGCTGGCGCGCAGCGCCGATCTCAAGGTGTCGATCACGACGCGCCAGGCGCGTCAGGCGGCGGTGCCGCTAGAGGGACGCGGGGTGCTGGCGTACCGGGACCATCGGCTGGACGAGCTGACGGTTTACAGTTCCACCCAATTCCCGCACGTAATCCGCACCATCCTCGCCGATTGCCTGCGCCTGCCGGAGCGCCGCCTGCGTGTGGTGGCACCGGACGTGGGCGGTGGCTTCGGCGTGAAGAACAATTTCCAGCCCGAGGAGCTGGCGCTGGCGGCGCTCGCCATGCGCGTCGACTTCCCGGTGCGCTGGGTCGAGGACCGGCGCGAGCACCTGCTCGCTTCCGCGCACGCACGCGAGCACGGCTACAAGCTCATCGCCTACGCCGACCGCAGCGGTCGCATTCTCGGTATCGACGCCGAGATCACGGTCGACGCAGGTGCTTATTCGATCTGGCCGTGGACCTCGTCGATGGAGGCCGGGATGGCCTCCGGCATCCTTACCGGCCCCTACGACATCCGCACCTACCGCGCGCGCGCCTATACAGTGGCCACCAACAAATCGCCGATCGGGCCGTACCGCGGCGTCGGCCGGCCGGGCGCATGCTTCGCAGTCGAGCAGCTGGTCGACGCAGTGGCGCGCGCGGCGGGGCGCGAACCGCACGAAGTGCGCGCCGAAAACATGGTGCGCCCGGAGCAGATGCCCTATGTCTCGGTCACCAAGAAGCATTTCGACAGCGGCGACTATCCGGCCTCGTTGCGAAAAGCGGCCGGCGAGATTGGCGTAGCCCGGGTGCGGGAGCGTCAGCAGCGCGGCGAGGCTGATGGGAGGCTGGTCGGCATCGGGTTCGCGAGCTATACCGAGCAATCGGCACACGGCACCGACGAGTGGGTAGCGCGCGGTCTGCCGGTGGTTTTCGGCTACGAGCCCTGCACGGCGCGTTTCACGCCGGACGGCGAGCTGGTGCTGCTGGTGGGGATCCAGAACCACGGCCAAGGCCTGGAGACAACACTGGCGCAGGTCGCGAACCAGGAACTGACGATCGATCCGCGGCGCGTCGCGGTGCGGCATGGGGACAGTTCGCTATCGCCCTACGGCATGGGCACCTTCGCCTCGCGCAGCATGGTGATGGCGGGCGGCGCCGTGGCAAAAGCCTGCCGCCAGATGGCGGAGAAAGTGAAGCGCATCGGCGCCCACCTGCTCGGTGCCGAGCCGAGCGCAGTCAGCCTGCGCGACGGCGCCGTCTGGCATGGCGACAAGTCCGTGCCGTTTGCGCGCGTGGCCGAAGCGGCGTTCCTGCATCCGGAGCGCCTGCCGAAGGGCGAGGCGCCGGGGCTCGATGTGACAGTTGTGTACGAGCCCGGTTGCAGCACCGGCGCTTTCGCCTATGCGACGCATGCCGCGATGATCGCCGTCGATCCGGACACGGGTCTGGTCGAAATCCTCGACTACGTCGTGGCGCACGATTGCGGCACGGTGGTGAATCCGATGATTGTCGAGCATCAGGTGATCGGCGGCGTGGCGCAGGGCATAGGCTCCGCGCTGTACGAGGAGATCCCCTATGACGAGCAGGGCCAGCCGCTCGCCTCGACCTTCATGGATTATCTGCTTCCGGGCGCGGCCGAGGTGCCGCGTATCCGCGTGTTCCACACCGAAACGCCGTCGCCGCATACCACCTACGGCATGAAAGGCATGGGCGAAGGCGGGGCGATCGCACCGCCTGCGGCGATTCTCAACGCCATCAATGACGCGTTGCGGGCACTCGGCGCCGAGCTGCGCCAGTCGCCCTGCTCGCCGCGGCGCATCGTCGCGGCGATCCACGCCCGTGTCGGAGGCGGCAAATGAAGCCCGCGCCATTCGAGTACAAGCGCCCCGGATCTCTCGCCGAGGCGGTGGCGCTGCTCGCCGATCAAAGCCGCATGGTCAAACCGCTCGCCGGCGGGCAGTCGCTGGTGCCCATGCTTAACCTGCGACTTGCGCCGATCGACCTGGCGGTCGATATATCGCGGCTTTCGGAGTTGCGGGGCATCAGCCTCGATCACCAGATCCTGCGCTTTGGCGCCTGTGTCACGCATGCCGAGATCGAGGACGCGCAGCCCTTATCGGCTTCTATGCGCCTGATGCGCGCGGTCGCCGGCGG
>Ga0315281_10006796_pt1 | contig 16203 bp, 21 predicted proteins | sample YL17G07_0_MG_FD_204540 | JGI IMG/M metagenome (GOLD analysis project Ga0315281, IMG submission 204540) | Sediment microbial communities from Yellowstone Lake, YNP, Wyoming, USA - YL17G07_0 | ecosystem: Environmental > Aquatic > Freshwater > Lake > Sediment | place: USA: Wyoming | collected... | reverse complement strand
GCCGCCGTTTCGCCCTTCTCCCCCCTGTTCGCTGCCTGGAGGCAGCGGCAATGGGGGGATGTGGGGTTGTGGACGGGCAGCTTCGTCGCGGCGCTGCTGGGGGCCGGAACGCTGTTCTTCATCGTACTGTTCGTCGTGGCGGAGGCAACGCCTGTCCTGCAACAGGAAGGCGGCCTGAGGGGGCTGCTGTACGGCCTCCCCTGGGAACCCTTCGCCGATCCTCCCGCCTACGGCATCCTGCACGCCTGGCTTTCCACCCTGCTGGTTACCGGCATTGCCCTGGCCCTGGCGGTGCCGGTGGCCCTGGGCGTCGCGGTGTTTGCCGCCGAGATCGCGCCTCCCGTGATGCGCACCATCCTGCAGCCCTTCCTGGAACTGCTGGCGGGAATACCGTCGGTGGTCTACGGGTTCTTCGGCTACGTGACCCTGGTGCCCTGGTTCGAGACGCGCTTCGGCATGGCGACCGGAGAGAGTGTTCTCGTCGCCGCGCTGATCCTCGCGGTGATGGTGCTGCCCTATGTCGCCAGCACCGCGGCCGAAGCGTTCAGGCGCGTGCCCGGCGCCCTGCGCGAGTCCGCCTGCTCGATGGGCGTCACCCGCTGGCACGTCATCTCGCGCGTTGTCATGCGCCAGGCACTGCCGGGCATTTTCGCGGCCATCGTGCTGGGCCTGGCCCGCGCCATGGGCGAGGCGCTGGCGGTGCTCATGCTTGCCGGCAACTCCACCGCGGTGCCGGAATCGCTGCTCGACCGCGGCCAGCCCATCACCGCCCTGATCCTCACCGAACTGGGAGAGGCCGGGGTCGATTCGGAGAAATACCACGCGCTGTTCGCGGTCGGCGTCACCCTCATGCTCATCACGGTAGTCATCAACCTGATGGTGTGGTCACTCAAACGAGGCATGCTGCAGCGCCATGCCTGAACTGAAACGAATGCCCCTCCCCGCCGTGCCCTCTGCCGCCGTTCTGGTGGACGGTGCGGTTACGTTGCTGGCGTGGCTGCTGGGGCTGTTTGCCCTGGCGCTGCCGCTGGCCATTCTGGCCTTTCTGGCGTGGCGCGGCGCGGCCGTTTTGTCGTGGGATTTTCTGACGTCCGGCCCCGCCGGCTTTCCCCTGGGAGCGGCGGGTGGCATCCGGCCCGCCATCCAGGGAACCCTTGCCCTGGTGGGCGTCGGTCTGTTGCTGGCTTTGCCGCTGGGTATCGGCGGCGGCATATATCTGAGCGAATATGCCCCGCGCGCCGCTTGGGTATCCGTGTTGCAATTTGCCGTGGAGTGCCTGGCGGGAATTCCCGCCGTCATTTACGGCCTGTTCGGCTATTCGCTGCTGGTGGTGTTTTTTGCCTTGAAGATTTCGCTGCTGGCCGGCGGACTGGCCCTGGGCTTCCTGATGTTTCCCATCATCCTGATCGGCACCCGGGAGTCGCTGGCCGCGGTGGAATGGCAAGACCGCGAGGCGGCACTGGCCCTGGGTGTCAGCCGTGCCTGCGCGGTACGACGCATCCTGCTGCCCAAGGCGTGGCCGGGCATCGCTGCCGTCATCGTGCTCGCCGCCGGCCACGCTGCCGGTTCCGCTGCGCCGGTCATGTACACCGCCAGCACCATATCCTCGGCCACCGGGCTGTCCCTCGCTTCGCCGGTCATGACCCTGCCCACGCATCTCTATCACCTGGTGGCCGAAGCCGTGTCCTTTGATCACGCCTACGGCACGGCCTTTGTCCTGGTTGTCGGCATGCTGCTGGGAAACAGCCTGGCGCTGTTGCTGCGTCGTCGAACCAATTGATTACGGAAAGGAACAACACTTGAACCAATCCAATGCGGCCTGTCTCGACCCGATCCCGTTCGATGTCCCATCCATGGCGGGTACGGGGAACGCTCCCGCACTTGGCGTATTCGGGTTCGATGCACACTATGGCAGCCGGCCCGTGCTGCGGGATGTCAATTGCGAATTTCCGCAACGACGGGTAACGGCGATCATGGGGCCGTCCGGGTGCGGCAAAAGCACCTTCATCAAGGCGCTCAACCGCACCCTGGAACTGACCCCGGGCGCGCGTGTCAGCCGGGGCGGCGTGCTGTTCCGGGGCGAGGATATCTACCTCCCCGCCGCCAATCCGGCCGACATCCGCAAGCGCATCGGCATCATCCACCAGCGCGCGGTGATTTTCCCGATGTCGGTGCTGGAAAACGTGTTGTTCGGGGCACGCTTCCACAAGGTTGTCCCCAAGTCCGGGCAGGAGGACTACGCCCGTATCCAGCTGGAGCGCGTGGGGCTGTGGAGCGAGGTGCGCGACCGCCTCCATGCATCTGCCGCCAACCTGTCCGGCGGACAGCAGCAGCGGCTCTGCCTGGCGCGCACGCTGGCCAACCGGCCCGAGGTGATCCTGATGGACGAACCCTGCTCCGCCCTCGATCCGGCGGCTACCCGCCGCATCGAGGAACTCATCGCCGAACTGGAACGGGAATTCACCATCGTCATCGTCACCCACAACATGAGCCAGGCGCGCCGCGTCTCCCGGCAGGCGCTGTTCTTCTACGAGGGCAGGCTGGTGGAATCCGGCCCCACCGACCAGCTTTTCGAAAACCCGTGCGAGCCGCTGACCCGTGAATTCGTCACCGGGAAGATCGGCTAGTCACGAATCAACAATCTCAACTCCAAGGAAAAGGAATCCGACCGCCATGACATCCCAACAACGCATCGTTGTCAGCATGATCGACGGCTTCGGCGTCGACTATTTCGCCGCCAGCCAGCTTCACACCCTTCACCACATGGCCGCCGCCGGCTTGCACAGGACGGTGCAGGCGGTAGTGCCCACCGTGGCCAATTCCAACAACGTCTCCATCTGCTGCGGCGCCATGCCGCGCGAGCATGGCATCACGGGCAACTACTATTTCAACGAAGCCACCGGCGAACACGATTACATGGAGAACGCCGACTTCATCCGCATCCCGACACTACTGCAGCGCGCGCAAATGCAGGGGGTCAAGTCCGCCCTGCTGACCTGCAAGAAGAAGACCATCAACCTGCTGGCCAGGGGAACCGAAATTGCCGTGGCCGCGGAGGATCCGCCGGCGGAATATGTCGAACGCTATGGCAGGCCCCCCGACATCTACAGCCGCGAGATCAACTACTGGCTCTGGCAGGTCGCCATCGACCTCCTGAAGAACCGGCCCGATATCGGCGTGCTCTATGTGCACACCACGGACTACCCCATGCACATGTGGGCGCCGGGCGAGGCCGAGTCCATCGAGCACATGGAAACCCTGGACCGGCTTCACGCCGAGGCTGCGGCAGCAGACCCCGACGCGGCCTTTTTCATCACCGCCGATCACGGCATGAACTACAAGCGGCGCTGCTGGGATCTGGAGCAGGCCTGCCGCAATCGCGGCGTTGCCCTCAAGTTCGCCATGTCCGCCGAGAAGGACCGTTATGTGAAACATCACCGCACCTTCGGCGGCGCGGCGTGGGTCTACCTGAATTCACCGGACGAGCAGGAAAAGGTGGTTGAGGTGCTGCGCACCCTGGCAGGCATCGAGACCATCATGACCCGCGCGGAAGCAGCGGCGCGCTGGGGCCTCATGGCCGAACGCATCGGCCACTTGTGCGTATTCGGCGACAGGGAAACCGTATTCGGCGGAATGGATGGCGAGTACGAGGACCTCCCCCCCGGCTATCGCTCCCACGGTTCACCCCACGAACAGGCTGTTCCCCTGATTATCTACAACTACCGGGATGAGCTGCCGCCGCCCGAGCGCTTCGCGGCCAATGCCGATCTGACGCACATGTTGTTCGTGTAATCTGCCGGTCCAGGCGAACAATCCCGCCTGGCCGGTATTGATTTTCGATCGGTTCGGTCCGGGTCGGTGGTCGTGGCAAGCGCCAACACCCTGGCCGCCATGTCAGGGTGTTTCGGGCCAAGGATCAGGAACCGGTTCCATCTGCTTGTTGCTCCGGCACCTTGTTTGTACGCCAGCGCACAGACGCGACAAGATCCCCGGAATAGACTGGGTTCCATTGCGGCTGGAAATGGTTGCCGTGCCACAGCGCAATTCTGCGCGGAGTGGCCAGTCGCGATAGTCAAATCACGCCAAGGAGACGGAAATGAACTGGGATCGTATCGAAGGAAATTGGAAACAATTGAAGGGCAACATCAAGCAGCAGTGGGGCAAGCTTACCGACGATCATCTGGATGTGATTGCAGGCAAGCGCGAACAGTTTTCCGGAAAGATACAGGAAGCCTACGGCATCACCAAAGACGAAGCAGAAAAGCAGATTTCCGAATGGCAGGCTCGCCAGAAAGATTAAGCTCAGCAAGGCGATGCACGTGTGTGGGCGGGCACACCGCCGCCCACCGCTTCACTCCAGCAGACAGATAAAAGGAATCATCGTCATGCATAAAATCAATATCGGTGCGATGACAAAGCGGGCAACGCCAGGGATCGTTGCATGAACGAAGCAAAGATGCACTACGGCAAATAGGCTACCGGGCAGGAATTTCCCTGGCATCGGGTGTTTAATTTGGAGGTGTTAAAAATGAACACGATACAAAAATTGGCAGTGAGTGCGGCAGTAGCAACCGTGCTGTTCGGCTTGGCGGGTTGTGCCGGAATGTCGACGCAGGATAAGAATACCGCGATCGGCGCCGGTGTCGGTGCTGTAGGCGGCTCGGTCCTGACCGGCGGCAGCGCCGCCGGCACGGTGGGTGGCGCGGCGGTCGGCGGCGTCATTGGCCACGAGATCAACAAATAACATCGCAGTCGTCTACGCAACAGCTGCGCCAGCCCAAGGGGTGTGGGCGCGGCTGCATGCCTGGGCCTGTCGGATTCGCATCCGGTTTCCTTCAAGTCCGACAGGCTGCCGGCGCACATGGGAAATGCACTGTGGCTTGCCACCAGCCGAAGCAGGTTATAGCCAGTATTCCACGAGCCGCGCCGCCCACTCTTTTAAACGGAACAGCAGCGGCCGGTGCTCCCATCGATCGGGATCGATGGCGTCGGACTCCGCCAAATCCTTGGCGAACATGGCATCCATTTGCCGGGCAAAATCGCGGCCGAGAATCGCCGCATTGATTTCGTCGTTGTGCAGGAAGCTGCGCCAATCCAGATTGGTTGAACCGATGGTCGACCAGACGCCGTCGATGGAGGCGGTCTTGGAATGCATGACCGCGCCGCGCCGCTCGTATATTTTGACACCGGCACGCAACAGCCTGGAATAGTGCAAGCGCCCGGCGTTGAATACCACCCAGGAATCGGTATAACTCGGCAAAATCAGCTTCACCTCGACGCCGCGCTGCGCCGCGTCGGTCAATGCCTTAAGCAACTGCGGATCGGGAACGAAGTAGGCGTTGGCGATATGGACCTGCTGTTCCGCATTATCGATCGCCGATAGCAGCGTGAGATAGATCAAGCTGTGGGGATCGGCGAAGGCGCTGCCGATGGCGCGCACGATCTCGTCGCCCTGTTTTTCGAGTTTTGGGAAAAACGGGTATCCCTTTCACGCACGTGAGAGATGCTGATATTTTCTTGCCATGGAAAACGCAAGCCCGACCCCCGGCGTCGATTACACGCGTACGTTCGATGGAATGGACGCCTGGCTCAACAAGCTGTTGCTGCAGCCCCGGTACCTTACAGCTCCATTATTTACGGCAAGTCATCACTACGTGCGTGAAAGGGATACCCATTTTGTCCATTTAGGCAGCTTTGCTGGTTTCTTTCTCCAGCGCCTCAACTATCAGGCTGTTGAGGCTCACGCCGCGCCGTGCCGCTTCCAGCGCAAGCTTGCGGTGCAGATTGCGCCCAACGCGCACATTGAAACTGCCTTTGAACGGCGTTTCGGGCTTCATTCCCTCTGCATTGCACATCTCAAGGTAGTCATCAACCGCCTCGCGGAACGCATGAACCAGACCGGCCACGGTGTCGGCCTCATACGTCACCAGGGAGCGGATATACAGCAGCTTGCCGTGTAGCGTGTTGTCGTCGGCGCTGAACTCGGCAGAGCCGAAATAGCCTTTGTATTCCAGAAGGTCGCTCATATCAAACCCTCGCTTTCCAGTTTCTCAATTACATCGTCGATCACATAGCGTTTCAGCTCATTGCCCGGGTGCGGCTTGTGCAGCCGGATGACCTGAAATTCGGGATGCACGAACCGTACCGCAGAACCGGAAGTCTTGCCGGAATTGCTCAGCCCGCAACCGAAACCGGCAAGCAGGGATTCCAGTTCGGTAAAGGTGAAATCGCGCGGCCTGGTTTTCAGCTTGGCGATAAGTTTTTCGTGCCTTCCCATGCGGCGATATTCCCATACCGCAAAAAAAGGTGCAACTAGTCTTAGTTGCACAAAGCTACTATCCCAGATTGCCCATTAGGCTTCCGGGCATCACAAAATCAACGAGTTGCAGGTCGGGTTTTAACCCGGCATATCGGGCTGAAGCCCGACCTGCATCCAATGAATTATTTGGGTTTATGGGTACGGTAACCGTAATCCCCACGTGCGTGGAAACGCGTTTCATGCGGCAGCCTTGCCCCGCGTGAAATACCCTTCATCCTTCAGCACCTCCGATGCAAAAGCAAACACTGCTTGCAAAGCCTCGGGCGTAAGATTCGGGTAAGAACGAAAGATATCCTCCGAGACCAGCCATCGGCGAGACGGTCAAGGATCAACTCGACAGACAAGCGCGTGCCCTTGATAGTGGGCTTACCCGCAAGAATCGCCGGGTCCGAAACAATATGTTCTTTCCAGTTCATGGCTTACTCCGGAGAAATCATGATGTTGCCCAGACAGACCACACTGCACAGATGGTGCAGCGGCACCTGCAATTTCTTCACATGCTCCACATCCACCCGCACCGTTTCGTTCTCCAGATGGAGGCAGGAATTCGGCGTCATCACATAAGGCGTATTTTGAATTGTATGCATAATTGTCTTACCATCAGTAGTGTCCGGTTAAACGTGAGGTGGAATCGGTGTAATCCTTGCTTGGCGCTGGATTCAGCGCGATTGACGGTGTCCCCGACTTGAAATCCGAAATCTCGCCAAGAAATGCCTTTATCACTATTTCTATCCCGCTGAACAGTAGATGAAATCACCGAAAGTGAACTCTGATGCGGTATTCCGAGCGACGAATGGTGTCTTCGGCTTGAGCAGGTGTCTGTTGATCGGGCAAGCTTCCGGTTTTTGTTCCGCCGGAGGCTCCGATGTATCTTGGAAAAACGCTATTCGCACAGGCCATGGACTTCACATACCGATCGCCATCGCAGCGGTCGACGATGCGATGGATAGTCTTCCGATGATGTCGATTGCGCACCTTACGGCATCCGCGCCATTTTGCTAACATGCGCCCATGATCAATGTTGACACGCTCATAGACGCGCGCTGGATCGTCCCGGTGGAACCCCCGCACCAGGTTCTGGCACAACACAGCCTCGCCATCGACGGCGGACGTATTTTGGCGATCCTGCCCACGCTCGACGCCCATTCCCGTTTCGCCGCCAGGCACCACTTCCAGCTCAAGGAACACGCGCTGATTCCCGGCCTGATCAACCTGCACACCCACGCCGCCATGACACTGTTGCGCGGCATCGCGGACGACCTCCCGTTGATGCAATGGCTCAAGGAGCACATCTGGCCCGCCGAGAACCGCCACGTGTCGGCCGATTTCGTGCGCGACGGGACACTGCTCGCCTGCGCCGAAATGCTCAAGGGCGGCATCACCTGCTTCAACGACATGTATTTTTTTCCCGAGGCCACGGCGGAAGCCGTGCTCGCCGCAGGCATGCGCGCGTCACTCGGCATGATCGTGCTGGATTTCCCCACGGCCTACGCGGGTGATGCCGAAGACTATTTGCAGCGCGGCCTGGCTGTGCGCGACCGCTACCGACAGGAGCCGCTGCTCAAATTCTGCATGGCGCCGCACGCTCCGTACACGGTGAGCGACAACGCCTTCGGCAAGATACTCACCTACGCGGAACAGCTCGATCTCACCGTACACATTCACCTGCACGAAACCGGCGACGAGATTCGGCACAGCCTCAACCAATACGGCCTGCGGCCGCTGCAGCGCCTTCAAAACCTCGGCCTGCTGGGGCCCAACCTGCTCGCCGTGCATGGCGTGCACCTGACCCCCGACGAGCTCGCAACCCTCGCCGTTCAAGGCTGCCACGTCGCCCACTGCCCCACTTCCAATCTCAAACTGGCAAGCGGCATGGCACCGGTTGCCGCCATGCTGGAACACGGCATCAACGTCGGCCTGGGCAGCGACGGCGCCGCCAGCAACAACCGGCTCGACCTGTTCGGCGAGATGCGCCTGGCCGCGCTGCTGGCAAAGGGTGCAAGCCTCCGGGCCGACGCCCTGCCAGCCGCGCAAGCACTGCAAATGGCCACGCTGAACGCCGCCCGCGCGCTCGGCATCGACGCCGAGACCGGCTCGCTGGTCGCCGGCAAGGCCGCCGACATCACCGCTGTGGACCTCTCCTCGCTGGAAACGTCGCCCTGCTACGACGTCGTTTCGCACCTGGCCTATGCCGCCGGGCGGGAGCACGTCAGCCATGTCTGGGTGAACGGCAAACTGGCCGTGGACGACCACAGGCTAACGACGCTCGACATTCATGAGCTGAAAGCCAAAGCGGCTTACTGGCAGGGAAAAATCGCTGCCTCCGACACACCACCTGTGGTTAAATAATGCGATGAACGTCGATCAACTGGAACTCGAAAAATTCAGCGCCCTGGCGCACCGCTGGTGGGACCCCAACAGCGAATTCAAGCCGCTGCACGAAATCAATCCGCTGCGCCTCGATTACATCGACAAAGCCGTCCGCCTGGCGGGCAAGCGCGTGCTCGACGTCGGCTGCGGCGGCGGCATCCTGGCTGAAAGCATGGCGGCGCTGGGCGCCGACGTCACCGGCATAGACCTCGCCGAAAAATCGCTCAAGGTCGCCAAACTGCACCTGCTGGAAAGCGGCAACAAGGTCGACTACCGCCTCATTGCCGCTGAGGCGATGGCACAGGAACAGCCCGGCCAATTCGACGCGGTGACCTGCATGGAAATGCTGGAACACGTGCCCGACCCCGCCAGCATCGTGCGCGCCTGCGCGCAGCTCGTGAAGCCCGGCGGCGCGGTGTTCTTCTCCACCATCAACCGCAACCCGAAGTCCTATCTTTTCGCCGTGGTCGGCGCCGAATACCTGCTCAAGCTGCTGCCGCGCGGCACCCACGACTACGCCAAATTCATCAAGCCCTCCGAACTCGCGCGCTTCTGCCGCGACGCCGGGCTCGCCGTCGAGGAAGTCGTCGGCATGAGCTACGACCCACTCAACAAAGTCTATTCGCTGGGCGACGACACCGACGTCAACTACATCGTCCGCGCCCGCCGCAATGCCTGACACCATCAGGGCGGTGCTGTTCGACCTCGACGGCACGCTCGCCGACACTGCGCCCGACCTCGGCTACGCCCTCAACGAACAGCGCCGCCACCACGGCCTGCCGCCGCTTCCGCAGGAAACCATACGCCCCTACGCCTCCCACGGCACGCGCGGCCTGCTCGCCATCGGCTTCGACCTCGCCCCGCAAGACCCCGGCTTCCCCGCCATGCGCGACGAATACCTGCAGCTCTACGCCGACAACCTGTGCCGCCACACGCGGCTTTTTCCCGGCATCGCGGAACTGCTCGCCGAGCTGGAAAAACGCGGCGTCCTCTGGGGCGTGGTCACCAACAAACCCGCCCGCTTCACCGTGCCGCTCATGGAGCAACTTGCCCTGTCGCAGCGCGCCGCCTGCATCGTCAGCGGCGACAGCACCGCCAATTCCAAACCCCACCCCGAGCCCCTGTTCCACGCCTGCGAACAAATCCGCCTTGCATGCGCCCAATGCCTGTACGTCGGCGACGCCGAACGCGACGTGGAAGCCGCACTCGCCGCCGACATGCGGGTGCTCGTCGCCGCCTACGGCTACATCGGCGAAGAAGATCGGCCCGAGGCCTGGCACGCACACGGCATCGTCGCCACACCGCAGGAAATCCTCGCCTATCTCCCCTGACCTCCGTCTGGTGTATACTTCAACTGCTGGTCGGACAGCGGCGGGAACTTTCTCCGGCGCATCCACTCTCAGTCAGCATGGGGGCGACCCGGTTTCGACGTGGGTTGCGAAGCAGCGTAGGGCATACCGAGGACCAGTTACCTCGTAAATCCATCTGGAAACCAATAGTCGCAAACGACGAAAACTACGCTTTAGCCGCTTAATCGGCTTAGCCTCTGCACCGGTAGGCTCATGGGCCGGCTCGAAGCCGCAAGGTTGAGAGAGCAGAGTCATCTACATGAGATCGTGCCAGCCCGGGTTACTTGAGTTGGCATTAAATTAAGGTAACTCGCCTGAAACAAGCCTGTTCGGTTGGCGTGGTTCGGGCTAAAACCAAATAATCGGACTAAGTATGTAGAACTGCCTGTAGAGGGCTTGCGGACGGGGGTTCGATTCCCCCCGCCTCCACCACATTGAAGGGCTCGGATAATCTCCGAGCCCTTTTTCTTGCCTGAAATCCCCACACCGCGCGGGATTCTGGCCGGTGCTGCTGCGGGCGACTCCTTGGCAGAAGCCGCCGAAATCGGTGTTTTCCGTGCCCGCCCAGTCTCTTTTCTCTGTTTGCCCTGTGGGTAGTCGCAGCCGAGAACCCCGGTTTTACGCGGGTTTGGCCCTGCCAGTTCGTTGTCAACCAACCTGACCGGTTGCCTTGTTGCGTCAAGCTGATCAGGCATCGAACCCATCGATCACTTGGCGTTGCAGAGCCCAATCCGGCGGCAAAGGATTACGCTGAAACCACAGCAGGCTCATACACCGGGGTTGCTGTCCGGCCAGGATGCGCTGGATGGTGGCAGGCTCCAGCAGCGTCAGGCGCAGCAGTTCATTGACCGTCGAGTGGTGAAAACCTTCCAACTTGGCGATCTCGCTGCTGCTGCCGACCCGTCCTTCATCGATCAGGCGTTGCCAATAGAAAGCGCGCGACAGCGCCATTTGTAGCGGGTTGTCGTGCTGACTGCCGCCACTGTTACTGTTACCGTTACCCGGCACCGCAGCTTCCCCGCCCGCCCCAACTTCTGGCCGCACGATCACCTTGCAGATACCGCGCTTTCTGATTTTCAGCGGGATGAAGGTCGACAGTTTCACCGCACCATCTTCCCGCCGTCGCATTGAGACCGGCGCGCCGGTTGTTCGAATACGCGTCATGCCACCACCTCCAGTTCAGCCAATTCAGCACCGATGGTGCCAGGGATCAATTCGCAGGCCAGTTCTTGCCAGCCGCTGTCGCGCCAGATGATTTCCATCCCTGTCTCACCGGGCACGATTCGCTCGATCAGCAATTGCACCAATCGGCACTGTTCTGGCGGGAATAACTGCGGCCACATCGCCGCCAGTTGGCGCATCGGCAACACCACCTTGGGTTCCGAGAAGTCGGGCCGTTGCTCGCGCACGTTGTCCCATACGGCCTGCACGATGTGCGGTGCAGACAAGGCATCCTGCACCTGCGCAACCACCAGTTCCTCGATAGGCTCGGCGGGCAGCGAGCCAAACCGGCTGGCCCACGCGCCAAAGCGACGATCCCGGCTGGGCGTGTAATAGCGATAGGCCTTGCCCTTCTTGATGGTGTAGGTCGGCATCAGACGTTCACCATCGGGCGTGAACAGCAGGCCGCGCAGCAAGACGGGTTCTTTGTCCCGGTTCTTCGTGTCGTGCCGCCGCCCTTGGTGATCGGAGGCGATGAGCGCATGCACCGCATCCCACTGCGCCTGCGTGACGATGGCCTGATGCTGGCCGGGGTGGCTCTGCCCCTTGTGGACGATCTCACCCCGGTACATCCGGTTGCACAGCATCCTGTAGATGGTCTGTTTGCAGAAAGGCTTGCCGCTCTTGGTAACGACGCCTTCAGCGGCGTAGCTGCGCACCATCATCGTGGCCGAACGTACGCTCACGAAGTCGTCGAAGATGCGCCGGACGATGGCGGCCTCGCGTTCGTTGATGACCAGCAGGCGGTTGTCCACGTCGTAGCCCAGCGGCAAGGGGCCGCCCATCCACATTCCCTTGGCCTTGCTGGCCGCGATCTTGTCGCGGATGCGTTCGCCGGTGACTTCGCGCTCGAACTGCGCAAACGACAACAACACGCTGAGCATCAACCTGCCCATTGAGGCCGCAGAATTGATCTGCTGCGTGACGGCGCTGAAACTGACCCGGCAACGGTCAAAGGTTTCCACCATTCGCGCGAAGTCGGCCAGCGAGCGCGATAAGCGGTCGATCTTGTAGACGACCACGATGTCGACCTTGCCAGCCTCGATATCCGCCATCAGGCGGCGCAAGGCGGGCCGATCCATATTGCCGCCGGAGAAACCACCATCATCGCAATGGTCTGGTACAGGAATCCAGCCTTCGTGGGTCTGGCTTTTGATGAAGGCGTGCCCAGCCTCCTTCTGCGCATCGATGGAGTTGAAGGACTGATCGAGCCGCTCGTCGCTGGACACCCGGCAGTAGACGGCGCAGCGTTCGGGCGGCACGAGGATAGTCGTGCTCATCGCGGCACCACTTTGCTATCGATGAGCCCGAAGAACTTCGGCCCTGACCATTGCGTACCGGTGTGCTGCCGACAGGCTTTTGAATAGTTGACCATCCAGTTCGTACAAACCGGCAGGCGTGACGGTAACGCGGTATTCGCGCTCATCCCATTCACGAACCAGCGCGGTGCCGGGCATCAGATGGAATTCCGTGCCACGCCCGCCCTTCTTGGCAATGGCAATCTTCGAGTGCTTGGCACCGCAATCGGCCAGATGGCGGCGGATGCCTGCAGGCAGTTCGCCGTAGGCCAGTTCCTGTATCCGGCAGGCGATGCAGGATTCGATGTGGTGGCGATTGGTGTGGGTGGGCCGCCGGGGAAAGTGCTCGTCCCACAGCGCCCACAGTTCCTTCATCGGCGTATTGGGCAGCGCCGCCAATTGCGCGGCCACGCTGGCTTGCTGTCTGGGCTGCATCATCAGCCCTCCCAAACGGCTGTTCCGCCCAGCGTGATCCACAGGCGGCAATCGTCCTCCGTGGCCATTTCGCGCACGTGCAATCCAGTCGCGCGGTTGGTGCGGGATTTGCCGGTGTACCAATAGGTGCGCCCATCGTGGATGGCCCGTCTGCCACCACGGCGTGGGCCGCGCTGGAACAGCAACTGAAGTCGATGGCCGGATTGATACTGGTCGTCCTTGACCCGCTGCAACCGCTGTGCGCGCTGGATCTGAACGTGCCGGAGAACGCGCAGTTCGTCTGCTCGCGTCTGGCTGCGCTGGCAGCCAGTACCGGCGCCTCGGTGATCGTGTCGCACCACTTTGCCAAGCGCGAGGCCTCCACGCCCGAGCAGGCACGCGAAGCCATTCGTGGCACGGGCGGATTGGTCGATGGCGTGCGGTCGGTCTATGCTTTCCCGGTTCCCGGTGTGTACTCTCTAAAGAGAGAGTGAGCATAGTGAATGCGTCACCTCACTCGACTTGGTTGATCTGGCCGGACTGGCAGCATCCGTCAATCTTGCCAAATTTTGCCAAACCAACTAACCTTGAACCATGAGCACAATGAACATATCCCTACCCGACACGCTCAAATCCTTCGTGGATGAGCAGGTCAATCAAGGCGGCTACGGCACGAGCAGCGAGTACGTGCGTGAACTGATCCGCAAGGATCAGGATCGCCTGCAACTGCGCGGCCTCCTGCTCGCGGGCGCGGCATCTGCACCTGCAGCCCCGGCCGATCCAGCCTACTTTGAGGGGCTGCGTGATCGGGTGCGCAAGGCGGCCAAGGTTGGCGCTCGCGGGTGACGGCCAAGCCAGTCGTTCCGCGTGAGCTGGCCAACCGGGACATCGATGACGCTATTGCCTGCTACCTCAGCGAAAGTGCTGAACAAGCTGCGTTCGGCTTCATTGACGCCTTGGAGCAGGCTTATACGCGCATCGGTCGCCATCCGGCTACTGGATCGCCGCGCTACGCCCACGAATTGAACCTGCCCGGCCTGCGTTTCTGGCCGCTGGCACGCTATCCCCACCTTGTGTTTTACGTCGAGCGTCCGCAACACATTGATGTCTGGCGCGTGCTGCACGGCCAACGCGATATCCCGGCGTGGATGCAGGAGCCCGAGACCATCTGAGTCTCGCCCAGGCAAAAGGTGTCCTTCCTGGCGAGATTCCAATACGGGAGGCGACAGCGCGGCATTGCGCTACCGTCAGAGTGCAAACCGGGGTTTGCAGGGTTTGCGGTTTGCACCCCGGCAAGGGTGGGAGTTGAATTCACACCCCTTGAACAGAAAACGGCTACCCCTTTCAAAGCCTGTACTGGCGCGGCTTACCGCCGATTTCGACGCGAAAAATAGGCAAAACGGCCACCGAACCATTTGGCCGCAGAAAAGGGTGTCAATTGAACTGACACCCTTTACGCGGTCACCCGTCAGGTGATGCGATAGACCCGTTCGCCACCGTCGGCCTTGGTGGACACCACGTTGAGCCAGAGCTTCTTTCTCACCATCCCGGACAACGCGCCCCGGATCGCGTGCGGTTGCCAGCCCGTACAGCACATCAGCTGGAAGATTGTTGCACCGTCGGGATTCTGCAATACGGCCACCACCTTCGCCAGCTTTGTGCCGGGGCGACAGGGCCTAACAATATCGCGTGCCGGGGAGTCGTCGATTGGTGGCGGCGGGGATGGTCGCTGCTGGCCAATGGTGGCGTATCCGGGCATTGGTCAACAGGTGGCCGTCGCCAGCCTCGACAATCCAGCCACGCATGAGCAAACCCTTGAGCGTCGCGGACCGCGCACCACCATACAGGGTATCGGGCAAGGCGATCCTGCCTTCGGGGTGCTGGGTAGCGGATCGGATGATCGCCGACTGGCTTGGGGTGAGTTTTGAAGGGTGATCATTGTCATCGCCTCACTCATGTTCGCCACCGAAGATCGCCAGCAGGCCATCGAGCGCGATTTCCTCCCGCCCGAGGTCGCCAACGTGGCCCCAATTGATGGCATCAGGGTCGTGGCCGAAGTGGTCGTCGGCAAGTTGCTGCAGCCGTTCCAGTTTGGCGTGGATGGCGGCAGTGCGGGCGAGGTAGGCGTCGAGGGCGGTTTGCTTGGTGTTCATCGTGGGCTCCGTGGTTGAGTAACGACACCACCATTCACGCGCTGTTCGAGCTTGAAGCCAAGATCAACTCGATCATCTCGATCACAAAGCGCTGGCTGTAGTTGTGCCACATTGATACAATCACCCACTTATGCCAACCCAATCAGGTCACCCAAGATGAAGCGTTGTGTTGTCGGTATCCGCCGCCCCGGCGAATCGGAAGTCCCCGCCAAGGGCAAGGACGCTCCCACCGTCTGGTTTCCGTCGATGGCCACAATGGCGGCCGTGCTGTCGGAGGACAACCGGGCACTGTTGCATATCATCCGTGATGCCAAGCCCAAGACGCTGACCGAGCTGGCTGCACTGTCCGGGCGTCAGGTGCCGAACCTGTCGCGCACGCTGCGGATGATGGCGGGCTATGGTCTGGTGGAACTCAAACGCAATGTGCGCGAAATCGAGCCGATTACGCTGGCGACCAGTTTTACGATTCTGATTGATTAAGGGGCAATGATGACGAAGGAGGCGATGCGAGAAGGCGTGATCACGGAAGCAGATACCTGCCGCGAATTTGTGACGCCCCGATTGATTGATGCGGGATGGTCTGCCTCACCTCACGCGATTGGCGAGCAGCGCACCTTCACCAATGGCAGGATCATCGTAGCTGGCGGTCAAGTTCGGCGCGGCAAGCAAAAACGGGCGGACTACCTGCTCTATTTTCGCCGCGATTTTCCGTTGGCCGTTGTCGAAGCCAAAGAAATCGGCCTTCCGGCAGAGAGCGGTGTCCAACAAGCCCGAGACTATGCCGAAATCCTCGGCCTCAAGTTTGCCTATGCCACCAACGGTCATCGCATCATTGAAATCGATTACACCACGGGCGCTGAGCAGGAAGTAGAGCGCTACGCAACGCCCGCCGAGTTATTTGCCCGGCTGACGGCGGCGGCACAATTGCCAGCGTCGTCAACGGCTCATCTCCTGGAGCCCTTCAATCTGGTTTCCGGCAAAGTACCGCGCTATTACCAGCAGATCGCCATCCATCGCGTGATCGAGGCCATTTTGCTCGGCCAGAAGCGCATTCTGGCAACGCTCGCCACCGGCACGGG
>Ga0315281_10006795_pt1 | contig 16207 bp, 11 predicted proteins | sample YL17G07_0_MG_FD_204540 | JGI IMG/M metagenome (GOLD analysis project Ga0315281, IMG submission 204540) | Sediment microbial communities from Yellowstone Lake, YNP, Wyoming, USA - YL17G07_0 | ecosystem: Environmental > Aquatic > Freshwater > Lake > Sediment | place: USA: Wyoming | collected... | reverse complement strand
TAAGTCGGTCATTGGATGGGGCGATCTATTCCTGGAACGCCGGTGCCGAGCGGCTTTTCGGATATTCCGCGGCTGAGGTTATCGGGCAAAATATTTTGCTGATTGTCCCGCGGGACCGCGCGCACGAATACGCCACGAACACGGAGATGCTGAACCAGGGTCGGTCGGTGCCGCAGTATGAAACCGTGCGCCTCGCCAAAGGTGGCCGGCGCATCGACGTTTCATTGAGTTTCTCGGCAATCATGGATGGCTGTGGCAACGCCACCGGCGTCGCCATTATTATGCGCGATATCGGCGAAAAAAAACGTGTCGAAGAAGCCCGGGCCCGGCTGGCCGCGATCGTCGAGAGTTCGACCGATGCCATCATCAGCCGCGCGCTCGACGGCACGATCCTGTCCTGGAACGCGGGCGCGGCGCGGCTGTTTGGCTATTCCGCGAACGAGGCAATAGGTCAGCCGATCAGCATTATCGTTCCGCTGGACCAACACGTTGGCGTACAGGAACATTCCAGGCTGCTGCGGGTCGGTGAACAGATCCCGATGACAGACGTGGTGCGGCTGAGCAAAGACGGGCGGCGCATCGATGTCATGCGCAGCCTCTCGCCGGTCCGGAACGAGGCAGGGGAGATCGGCAGCGCTGCCATCATCATGCGCGACATCACTGAGCGCAAGGCCGCCGAAGAGGAAATCCGGCGCCTGAATGCAGAACTGGAGCAGCGGGTCGCCGAACGCACGGCTCAACTGGCGACGACGGTCCAAGAGCTCGAGACCGCGGTCAAGGAAATGGAATCCTTCACCTACACCGTGGCGCACGACCTGCGCGCGCCGCTGCGGGCGATGCACGCCTTTTCGACCATTCTGATCGATGACTATGGCACTGCGATCCCGGAGGAAGGTCACGGCTATCTGGAACGAGTGGCCCACAACGCACAGCGCATGGGTAATCTCATCGATGACCTGCTCGACTTCTCCCGCTACGGACGACAGCCGATGCAACAGCTGGAGGTCGACGTCGGCGCGCTTGTGAAGGCCCTTGTTGCCGAGCAGGCCGCGGCCGATGCCGGGGTCGAGGTCCGGATCGGGGACCTGCCGCCCTGCCGGGCCGATGTCTCGTTGTTGCGGCAGGTGTGGGTCAACCTGATTTCGAATGCCATCAAGTACAGCGGTCCGGTCGCCTCACCCGTGGTCGAAATCGGCTATTTCGAGGGCGAGGGCGCGTATTTCGTCCGCGACAACGGGGTCGGATTCGACATGGCCCACGCAGGCAAGCTCTTTGGCGTGTTCAACCGTCTGCACCGCTCGGAGGACTTCCAGGGCACGGGTGTGGGCCTGGCGATCGTCAAGCGCATCGTCGAGCGCCACGGCGGCCGCGTCTGGGCGCAGGCGGAAGCGGGGAAGGGCGCAACCTTCCTTTTTGCACTGGCCCTACACTAGGTACGCTTGCGGCCCCACCCCTATCCGCGGCTGCCGGCGGCTACCGCACGCCCGATGCACGTATCTGTTATTTTTGACTCACAATAGTAGTGACGCCGGACAACCCGAACCCGTTGTCAGGCGGTAATCCAGAGAACGACGTAGCAGTAACGCCGGACAACCCCGAACCCGTTGTCAGGCTTCAATCCAAAGAAGGACGGCCATGGGTTCGGACAACGTCATTGCGCAGACCGATGCGCTCGCCCGCGAGAGGGGCATCTCGCCGGCCGGGATAGCGCGGCGCGAGGCCTTTCTTGAGTTCACCGAGGAAGACGCGAGTGCGCTCGCGGCGGTCCATGACGCGCTCGAATCCTGCCGGCCGCAGATCATCGACGCGCTTTACTTCCACCTGGCCAGTTTCGACGAACTTCAGCCGCTGCTCGGCGACGGGCTTGACCGGCTCAGGGAGGCGCAATCGAGCGACGTTCTTTTTCACGCTATGGGAAAAATGACCAGGATTCGGTCAGGAACAGCGGGCAATGCAGTGAGCACCAATAGCACCAATTGGGCGCCACAGCGAGCGCAAACACCGTGATTTCGGGGCAGTCATCCGGCAGGGCAGGCGGCGCGTGGAACTGCTGCGTGGGCATAGCGGTGACGCTCGCCGTGTTTGTCTTGGTGGAAGTCCTCGCTGGAACGCCGCTGGCGATTCCCAATCCGGGCCCGGTCTATCTGCTGGCGGTGGTGTTCGCGGCGTTTTCCGGTGGTATCGGTGCCGGACTCGTCAGCGCCATCGTCGCGCTGGCAGGCTCGGCGCTGAATCTGTCTAGCGTCGGGCAGCCGCTGCTGCACTATTCGGATTTCGACCGAACGCGGCTCATCATAATTGGCATTGTTTCGCCCGCGATGGCGGTGCTGGTCGGCATCCTGAAGCGACGCGCGGACGCCTATCACGAGCGCGCCAGGGCGGCACTGGTGCGGGAAGCGGCGTTCGAAGTCTGCCGGGACGCCGCGGCGAAGGCCGAGAATGCATTGGCCGAGCGGGATGTGATTCTAAGGACCGTCCCTGTCGGGATATCTTTTCTCAGGGAGAGGAAACACGTCTGGGTCAACCGCGCCTATGCCGAGATCAGCGGGTTCGAAATGGGCGAGATGATTGGGCGGGGCATCAGGTCCATGTATACATCCCAGGAGGAATACGAGTTCGTGGGCAGGGAGGGCTACGCGAAGCTTGCGCAGGGCGAACAATACCGTAAGGAATTACAGATCTTTCGCAAGGATGGCGAGCTTCGATGGGTCAGAGTGACCGGACGCGCCATCGACCCCTCCGACCCGGAAAAGGGCTCGATCTGGGCGATTGAAGACATCGCGGAGCAGAAGCGGGCGGCGGCGGCCCTGCGCGAGTCCGAGGAGGCTGTCCGCCTGATCGCCGAAAACATCAGCGAAGTGTTCTGGATCATCGAACCGAGCCAGGAGCGGGTCGTGTATCTGAGCCCGGCATTCGAGCAGTTGTGGGGATCAAGGCCATCCGATGACAGGGACGCTTGCCGCACCATCGCAGGGTGGATCGACCCGGACGCAGGCGCCCCTCTGCCCTTCGCGAGTCAGCGTGGATCGGAGAGCGGGGAGTCGGTAGGCGAGCGTCAGATCACGCGCCCGGACGGAGCGGTCCGCTGGATACGTTTCCGGGCTTTCCACATTCGGAACGATCACGGAAAGGTCCACCGCATTGTGGGTGTCGCCGGGGACATCACGGAACTGAAGCTGGCCGAGAAGGAGCGCATCGCCGATGCGCTCAGGCAGCGCGACGTGCTGGTGCGCGAGGTACACCACCGGATCAAGAACCACCTGCAGGGCGTGATCGGGCTGCTCAAGGAGCACGAGGCCGATCACCCCGAGCTGCGCGGCGTCATAGGCAGCATCGTCGGCCAGATCTTCTCGATCGCGGTGGTCTACGGGTTATACAGCCGGCTGGGGAATGGGGATGTGGTCCTCTGCGACCTGGTGTCGGAGATTGCGCCGACCAGCGCCGAGCTGGCAAGGCCGGGGCTGGAACCGAAAATCGAGATTGCGGTGCCGGCACCGGTGAAGCTCAACCGGGACCACGCGGTGCCGGTGGCGCTGATACTGAACGAGTTGCTTCTCAACGCCTGCAAGCACGGCGAACCACCCATCACGGTATTGGTCGCCCGCGAGGGCGACGCGACCGTGGTGACCGTACGTAACAAGTGCGGCCCGGCGGCGGTGCGCGGGGATCTCGGCTCGGAGGCATGGTTCGGCACGGGTCTGGGTATCGCGCGGCTGCTGGTGCCGCACGACGGCGCCACACTGACGTTCTCCGTTTCCAACGGAGAGTTCGTCGCGAGGCTCGCGCTGCGCGCGCCCGTGACTGCGAAATGATGGGGATCAGGGAATGGCCAACATTCAGGTGAGCCGGGAGGTGAACCGCGAGGTGAACCGCGAAGTGAACCGGACTGCACGATTGCTGGTCGTGGACGACGATCCGCTGATTCTGGTCACGCTGGCACGCGGCCTTCGCCGTGTCGGCTACGACGTCGTGGAGGCGCAGTCGGGCGAGGAAGCGGTCGAAGTGTGCTGGCAGGCATCGTTCGACCTGGGAATTTTCGACCTGCGAATGGCGGGGATCTCCGGCATAGAGGCCGCACGCCGCATCAACAGCGAAGCGCGGCTGCCGTTCATCGTGTTGTCGGCCTATGACGAAGCGAAAGTCGTGGATGAAGCAGTGGAGGCAGGCGCGCTCGGTTATCTGGTCAAGCCGGTCGACGTGCGCCAGGTCGTGCCGGCCATCGAGGCGGCGTTGCGCCGGGCCGCGGAAATGGCCTTGCTGCGCGAATCGGAGATTCGCCTCTCCACGGCCCTGAACCAGACACGCGAAATCAGCGTCGCGATCGGCCTGGTGATGGAGCGGCTGAAGCTGTCGCGTGAGGCAGCCTTCGAGCACCTGCGCTCGCAGGCCCGCAGCCAGCGCCGCAAGCTCGCCGAGCTGGCGCATAACATCGTGGACGGCAGCGAAGAGCCCTGATGGCACTTCTGAACCGGTGGCTCTGACGCGTTTGCCGCGAGCCCCGGCGAATTGCTGAATAGCGGTCGATTTTTGTACGTGTTTTACCATTTGCTGCTTGACCGTTTGTGGCAACAATGGCATAAATTGCAACTAACCGGCTAACAGTAGGGCCGCGCACCCGCCCCCGATAGCTGAAACTCTCTGCCGAATGAGTCGTAGAAGGACTCGTAACCGGCGGGGTAAAAAACGACAGGGATGGGAGGAACGGGGTGCGGATTCGATCGTCGGCCACGTCCGTCTTCGGTTTGACCGCGGCCGCGCCGGCTGCGGCAGTCCTGAACCGCTTTCGCGGTCTTTCGCTCAGCCGCAAGTTCGCGATCCTGTTTGCGGCAATTCTGCTGCTGACCCTCGGCAACGCGCTGGCGGTCAGGTTGTTGCTGGCCAATCTGAACGGTGCTGCGGAAGTCGTGAACGTATCCGGCAGCCTCCGCTGGCGCACTCAAAGCATTCAGGCGGAAATTCTGTACTTTGCCGGCGCACGCAGGCCAAGTCCAGAATTCCTGAATGCTGCGTTGGCCGATTTCGAACAGACGCTAGCGCGGCTCGGTCAGCTTGTGCGCAAGGGCGATGCCTCGCATTTCCGGATGCCGGCTCGTTCCAACGATCTGCATCCCCTGCTTGCCTCGCTCGTTCCGGATTTCGAGCGCTTCAAGAGGCGTATCCAGAGCTTCCTGAGTACCCCTGCGGGCAGTCCCGATTACGCGTCACTGCTGGATGCGGGAATCAGAGACGCCAAACAGATTTTTGCGCAAACTGACGCCGTCACGAGCGCCGCCACTGTGTTGACGGAACAGAACATCGACGCCGTGATCATGGCCGTCTATGGCCTTGTGATCGTCGACCTGGTTCTGCTGATGGCGGCTTTTTACGGCGTTCGTGCAAATCTGGTCACGCCGCTGCGCCATCTCGCAAGAATGAGCTGGCACATTGCCGAAGGCGATTATGGCAGCAGGCGCATGGCGCCCAGACCCCCGGACGAGATCGGTCTTCTCGCCGCGGCCATGAACCTTATGGCCGACAAGATCGAAATGGATCTGAAAACAATCGCCGACGACATGGCCTTGCTCAGACAACAGGAGCAGAGCCTCAAGAGACTGTCCTGGGCCGTGGAGCACAGCCCTGCCGATGTCATGATTACCGACCGGCAGGGTCAGATAACGTATGTGAATCCAAGGTTTTCGGAGACAACCGGCTACGCCGCAGAAGAGATCATCGGGCGCAATCCGCGAGTCCTGCAGTCAGGCCGGACTCCGATCGCCGTATACCGTGATCTGTGGGCGACGATCCTCTCCGGAAGCGAATGGCGCGGGGAATTCATGAATAGAAGAAAAGGCGGGGCTTTGTATTGGACAAGCTGCTGTGTCGCGCCGGTCAGGGACGATCAAGGGGAGATCACGCACTTCATAGCGGTTGGGGAAGACGTTACAGCCCGCAAACAGGTCGAGGAGGAAATGCTTGATCAGAATGCCCGGCTTGAGCAACGCGTCGCCGAGCGCACTTCGGAACTGACGGCGGCAAATAGGGAGCTCGAGGCGTTCAGTTACTCGGTATCCCACGACCTGCGTGCGCCGTTGCGCGGTATCAACGGGTTCTCCGGTCTGATGTCGGAGGCGTGCTCCGGTTGCACGAACATCGTTGCACTGGACCATTTGCGGAGAATCAGCCGGGCCTCGGTGCGCATGGGCGAGCTTGTCGACGGGCTGCTGCACCTGTCGCGCATCGCACGCATGGCAACGGCGAACGAGGTCATCGACCTGAGCCGAATGGCGAATACGGTCCTCGATGATCTGCGCAGCACATCGCCCGCGCGCGCGATACAGACAAATGTCCACGAACAGGTTCTTGTGAGCGGCGACCCGGTCCTGTTTCGCATTGTCCTGGACAATCTTCTCGGGAACGCCTGGAAATTTACCAACCGCCGTGAAGGCGCGAGCATAGAGTTCGGAAGCCGGGAGGAGGAGGGCGAAACGATTGTGTTCATAAGAGACAACGGAGCCGGCTTCGATCCGGCCTATGCCGAAAAGCTTTTCAACGTATTTCAGCGGCTACACCGGACAGATGAATTCGAGGGGACCGGCATTGGCCTGGCGACGGTGAAGCGAATTATCGTCGCGCACAAGGGGCGAATTTGGGCGGAATCGGCGCCCGGAGAAGGCGCGACGTTTTATTTTGCGATTCCGAAATCGAAGCCGGATCTGGATCTGCGTCGTATGACATAGGTGTGACCTTGCAGGAGCGACCTCCAGGCCGCGATGCGCCTTTCGCGGCGTGGACGCCGCTTTGTGATTCTGTTAACCGGCGGGCACGTTGACCCCGGCCCAGTACACTTCGATCTGCGCCGCGACTTCCATGAACTGATCGAAATCCACCGGCTTGACAATGTAGGAGTTGGCGCCGTGCTGGTAGGCGGTCTCCACGTCCTGGCTCACGGCGGAGGTGGTGAGCAGGACCACCGGTATGGTGCGAAAAACGGGATGGGACTTGAGTTGCCGCAGCACTTCGAGCCCGCCCACTCTGGGCATGTTGATATCGAGCAGGATGACCATCGGCCGCGGCTCGCCGGCCTCCCAGCGCGGTATCCAAGCCAGCGCCTCCTCGCCATCGCGGGCCACTTCGACGGGGTTGGCGAGCTTGCGGCGCTTGAAGGCGCGCAGGGTCAGGTCCACGTCCATCGGGTTGTCATCGACAAGCAGAATCGGCCTGATCAGGGTCATTTGGGTATCTCGAGATAGAAGGTTGCGCCCTTGCCCGGTTCGCTCTCGGCCCAGGCGCGCCCGCGCATGCGCTCCATGGCCTTTCTGACGATCGCCAGGCCCACGCCGGTGCCGGGGTAGTCCTCGCTGCGGTGCAGGCGCTGGAAAATCGCAAAAATCCGCTCGTGGTACTTCATGTCGAAGCCGACGCCGTTGTCGCGCACCCATAGGATGCACGAATCTCCGGTGTCGCGCCCGCCGACTTCAATCGCTGGCTGTGCCACGCCACGAGTGAACTTGAGCGCGTTCTCCAGCAGATTGCGCAGCGCCATCGTCAATCCGTCGCGGTCGGCGGTCACCACGGTGCAGCCCAGCGCCAGGTTCACCACCACGCCGCGTGCCTGCACTTCCTCGGCGCGTTCGGCGAGCAGCGCCTCGATCAGCGATCGCGGATCCATCGGCCCGGGCTGCATGTCGCGGCGCTCCAGGCGCGAATAGGCGAGCATGTCCTCGATCAGTTGGTCCATCTGCAACGTCGCCTGGTGCACGTTGTGCAGGAACTGGCGGCCTTCGTCGTCGAGTCTGTCGGAGTATCCCTCCAATAGCAGCCGGCTGTAGCCGTCGATGCTGCGCAGCGGCGCCTTCAGGTCGTGCGACACCGAATAGGTGAAGGTCTCCAGCTCCTTGTTCACCGCCTCCAGCTTCGCCGTGCGCTCCTGTACCCGGTTTTCCAGCTCCAGATTGAGCCGCTTGAGGGCGTCCTCGGCGCGCTTTTGGGAGGTAGTGTCGTAGTTGAAGGCGAGAAGACAGCGCCTGCCGCCGATCTCGATCAACTCGCAAGAGGTCACCACCTCGGCGATCTCGCCGGATTTGCACCGGTGCCGGGTCGAGACGCCGGGCAGACTACCCTTGCCCTCCAGATCCTCATAGAGCCTCGCGCGCTCGGCGGGATTGACCCATAGACCGAACTCAATCGAGCTGCGGCCGATGACCTCCGCGCGGTCATAGCCATAGGTGGCGAGCCAGGCGTTGTTGACGTCGACATAACGTCCGTCCGGATGGCTGATCAAGGACATCGCCGCAGGGCCGGCGTCGAATGCCTTGCGGAACCGCTCCTCCGATTCGCGCATCAGGCGCTCGTCGGCCTCGCGGCGGCGCAACTGCCCCAGCGTGAAGGCAAGCAGGATGGCGGAGAGCGCGAGGCCGCCGGCGAGAATCGCAAATCGCGCGACCGCTTCGCGCCGCCAGGCTGCGAGCGTCGCCTCGACTTCATGGCCGATCGTCACCACCAGTCCGAGCTCGGCGATGTCGCGATAGGCGATGATCCGGTCCTTGCCGTCGGCAAGCCCGACAAACCGGACAGTGCCGGATGGCGAACGCACCAGCCCCTCGCGGAAAACCGGCGATGCGCCCAACTCGCGGGGCGCGCCTTCAGGCAATTCCGGAAACCGCAGCAGGAGATAGCCGTCGCGCCGCGCAAGCCCAAGCGTTTGCCCGGGCTGCAGGCCGAGCCCGCGGTAGAAGGCACTGAAATAATCGGGATCGAGCGCCGCGCCGACGACACCCCCGTATGTTCCCTTCGAAGACGATACCCTGCGGGTGACCGGAATGAGGGGCTTGCCGGTAATGCGTCCGGTAATCGGCCGGCCCACAAACAGCCGGTCGCCCGCGCCGCTTGCATGCGCCGCGACAAACTCCAGTTGCCGGCCGTCCACTCGCGGGGGTTCCCGGCTTGCCGAAAGCGCGTACAGGGAGCCGTCCGGCCCGTAGACGAAATAGCCTTGCACCTGCGGCAGCGGCGGAAGCCGCGAACGCAGATATTCGTGTACATCGTCCGGCGAAAGCGCTTTCACCCCGCCGAGCCGGGTGAACTCGCCCGCGATTTGCGCGAGCAGCAGGTTTATCCCGTCAAAGGTTCGCGAGACATGCTCCTCGAGCGCACGGGCAAGCATCGCGGATTGCTCGGTATCGGCGCTCAGTCGCGCGTCCCGGTCGGCGTAGACCGTCCACACGGTAATGCCGATGGCGATCGCTGCCAACAGGCCGAACCCGGCAAGCACCGCGATGCGCAATTTGCGTAGAAAAAGGCTCACCGCATTGTCATCCTGCGTTCCCCTATCCCCGGTTGGCGGGCCGTTTCGGCGCCTGTTTCAGCATCGTCCCGACGATCGACTCAGCATACCTGTGATGGCCGTGCTGCGGCGCGGACAAGGGGCGCAATCGGTTCACCGCCGCCGACACTCCTGCGCCACCACTCCGACGCTGGCCATTCTTGTGGCGGTTGCCGGCGGCCGGTCCGGAGAAAAGGGGCCGCTTCCTGTGTCTGATCGACTGATGCCGCCCTGCGGTTTGTTGCGACCATTGCCGGCATGGCGTCGGGGTCCGACTCCCGCCCTAAAGATTCGTCACGCCAGGCCGAGAATGATGTCTCGGTGACGAACAAGAAAAGTCGCGAAAGGGTACAGCGTGCAAATGCGAGCATCGACCATGCTGGGGTTCGGTTTCACGGCGATTGCCGCTGCGGCGGGCATTGCCTCGGGCAGCGCTGTCTGGCTCGCGTTGGCGTTCGCCGCCACGGGGCTGGGCTGGTGGCTGATGATGCGGCGAGCCCTTCTCGGCATGCGCGCGCTTGCGGCGAGCCTGGATGCGGCCGCCGCGGCCGAGCGTGACCTGCGGGCGCGTGGCAGCGCCGTGGTCGGCGAGGTTCTCGCCGAATGCCGCGGGCAATCGAGCAGCGGGCGCAGCGAAATCACTCAACTCCAGGGGCTGCTGCAGGACGCGGTCGACGGCTTGACCACAGCCTTCAACGGACTGCACGCGCTTGCGGAACGGCAGCAGTCGCTGGCGCTCGATCTCTCCGGCGCCGGGGCGGACGGCGCGAGCGCCGGCACCGCGAGCGCACGCATGTCTGCCGAGGCGTTCGTACAGGAAACCTCCCGGGCGCTGAAATCCTTCATTGACGGCATCGTGCAGAACGGGCGCCGGGCCTTGGGGGTCGTGGAAAAGATCGACCAGGTACGCAAGCAAATGGACCATGTACTGCAAGCTGTCGGCGAAATCCAGGCCATTTCCAAGCAGACCAACCTGCTCGCCCTCAACGCAGCGATCGAGGCGGCGCGCGCCGGGGAGGACGGCCGTGGCTTTGCCGTGGTCGCGGACGAGGTGCGGGGGTTGTCCGACCGCACCAGTCAGTTCAGCAAGGAGATCCGCGCCAATATCGAAACGGTGCACGAATCGATCCGGCATGCAGAGCAGGAGATCAACCAGTTGGCGGCGCACGACCTGCAGTTCGCCACCCGCGCCGAGGAGGACCTGACCAAGACCATGGGCGATATACGGCAGGTCAACCAGGCCGTCACCGACAAGGTGAAGGTTCTTTCCGGGGTCACCGAAGAACTCAGCCGCAGCGTCAACCAGACGGTGACTTCGCTGCAGTTTCAGGACATGTCGCGCCAACTGCTTTTGCACACGAGCCAACGGCTCGTCGCGCTGGAGGAAATGGGACAGAGCTGCGAGGCACTGGTGCGCGACGACGGGGTCGCCGGGGCGCAGGCATTGAAGTCTCTGATCGCCGAGTCGGAAAGGGTGCTGGCGGCGGCGCGGGAGCGCACTTCCCATAACCCGGTAAAGCAGGGCGCGATGCAGAGCGGTGCAGTCGATTTGTTCTAGGAAGACTGCCGGCAAGCGCATTCGACAGGAGCGTGAACGATGAGCAAGGCAATTCTTGCGGTGGATGACTCGGCCTCGATCAGGCAGATGGTGGCTTTTACGCTGAAAAGCGCGGGCTACGACGTGGTCGAGGCGGGCGACGGACTGGACGGACTGGACAAGGCCAAAGGCCGGTCGTTCAGCCTGGTCCTGACCGACCAGAACATGCCCAGGATGGACGGCCTGTCGCTGATCAAGTCGCTGCGCGGGCTGCCGCAATACAAGGCGACGCCGATTCTGATGCTCACCACCGAGTCGGGCGATGCGATGAAGGCGCAGGGTAAGGCGGCCGGCGCGACCGGCTGGCTGGTCAAGCCCTTCGATCCGGCGAAACTGCTCGAAGTGATCAAGAAAGTGGTTGGCTGAACCGGCAACCTGGAACCGAACATGAGCCAATCCCACTCCGATACCCAGGCCGGCGACGCGAGCGCCTTCGACATGGGCCAGTTCCACCAGGTGTTCTTCGAGGAAACCGTGGAACACCTGGACAACATGGAGATGCTGCTGCTCGGCATCGATCTGGATGCTCCCGATGCCGAGGACCTGAACGCGATTTTTCGCGCCGCGCACTCGATCAAGGGGGGCAGCGGCACCTTCGGCTTCCAGGACCTGGCCGAGGTCACGCACGAACTGGAGACGCTGCTCGACCGCGTGCGCAAGCAGGAACTGTCGATGACCCGCGAGATGGTCGATGCGCTGCTCGCCTCGCGCGACGTGCTGGGCGGACTGCTCGGCCGTCATCGCGGCAACGGCGACGGCGTGCCGGCCGAGGTCATCGCCGAACTGGTGGCGCGTCTGCGAGAACTTGCCGCCGGAACCAAGTCGGGCGGCGAGGCGGCGCAGGCCGCCGCCGTGGCAGGACGCAAAATCGTGATCGAATGCGGGCCGATCGAAGCCGACGCGCCGCCGGAGTTGCGGGAGCGTCTGACGGCCGCGCTGGCCGGGCTCGCGCAGCAAGGCTCGCCGACGATCGAGCACGACGGCGCCGTGCTGCGCGCCGGCGTGACCACTCTGGCGGGCGATGAGGAGATCCGGGAATCACTCGGCTTCGTGATCGACCCGGCCCGCGTGACCATTGTGAACATCGCCGCAGCCGGCACCCCTGCGCCGGCCGCCGATCCTGGATACGGTTTTTTCGACGACGCGCCTGCTTCTGCTGCGGCGGCCCCCGGGACTGGGGAGGCCAAGGATCCCGGTTACGGATTTTTCGACGCCCTGCCGGCGCAGCCGGCGGGCGCGGCCGCGACCGACGCGCCGCAGGGGCCGCCGCGCAGCTACGGACGCCGCGCCACCGACGCGCCGGATGTCGTCGAGGCCAAGGCAGGGCGGCGCGGCCACGACCGCAACCTGGTCGCCGCGCAAAGCGACGCGACCACCATCCGCGTGGGCGTGGACAAGGTCGATCAGCTCATCAACCTGGTCGGCGAGCTGGTGATCACGCAGGCGATGCTGGTGCAGAAAGTGAACGACGTGGATGCGGTGCAGCAGCAGAAGCTGCTCAACGGCATGGTCGATCTGGAGCGCAACACCCGCGACCTGCAGGAAACGGTGATGTCGATCCGCATGATGCCCATGGCCTTCGTGTTCAACCGCTTCCCGCGCATGCTGCGCGACCTTGCCGCCAAGCTCGGCAAGCAGATCGAACTGAAGACCGTCGGCGAGCAGACCGAACTGGACAAGGGCGTGATCGAGAAAATCAGCGACCCGATGACCCACCTGGTGCGCAACGCCGTTGATCACGGCATCGAACTGCCCGAGGCGCGCATCGCTGCGGGCAAGCCGGCGCAGGGCACGCTCACGCTGTCGGCCTCGCACCAGGGCGGCAACATCGTGATCGAGGTCGCCGATGACGGTGCAGGTTTGAGTCGCGACAGGATCCTGGCCAAGGCAATGGAGCGTGGACTCACGGTGAACGACGCCATGAGCGACCAGGAAGTATTCCAGCTCATTTTCGAGGCCGGTTTTTCGACCGCCGAAACGGTGACCGATGTTTCCGGGCGCGGCGTCGGCATGGATGTGGTCAAACGCAACATCCACGCGCTGGGTGGGCGGGTGGAGATTCACAGCACCGCCGGCCGGGGCACATGTATCACGGTCCGCCTGCCGCTCACGCTGGCCATTCTCGACGGGCTTTCGGTCTCGGTCGGCGGCGAGATGTTCATCGTGCCGCTGACCTATATCGTGGAATCGCTGCAGCCGGCGGCAGCCGAAGTCAGGACGGTGAGCGGTCGCGGGCGCGTGGTGCAGGTGCGCGGCGAATACCTGCCGCTGGTGGCCCTGCACGAAGTGTTCGGCCTGCGGCCGGAGGTGACCGAGGTGCACAAGGGCATCGTCGTCATTCTCGAAACCGAAGGGCGCAAGACGGCGTTGTTCGTCGATGCCCTGGTGGGCCAGCACCAGGTCGTGATCAAGAGCCTGGAAAGCAACTACCGCAGGGTGCAGGGAGTGTCGGGCGCCACCATCATGGGCGACGGCAGGGTGGCGTTGATACTGGACGCGGTGGCGATCGCGCGCGACATGCAGGCGGCGATGGCCGAGGCGGCGTGAGCAGGGTGAGGCGGTGAGGCCGGACTCAAGCGCGGCGATTGCATGCCGTAAACAGCGTTGTAACCTGGTTTAAGGGAGCACACACATGACACAAGCAGCGGTACACGCAGGGGCGGCGCCGGGCGCAGTGATGGCGGCGCAGGCGAACAACGAATACCTGACTTTCACCCTCGGCAAGGAGGAGTACGGCATCGAGATCCTGAAGGTGCAGGAGATTCGAGGCTACGAGGCGGTGACCCGGATCGCCAACGCGCCGCAGTTCATCAAGGGCGTGGTCAATCTGCGCGGCATCATCGTGCCGATCGTCGACATGCGCATCAAGTTCAACCTCGGCGAGGCGAACTACGACCAGTTCACGGTGGTGATCATCCTGAACGTGGCCGAGCGCGTGGTGGGCATGGTGGTGGACGGCGTGTCCGACGTAATCCAGTTGGCGGCGGAGCGAATCCGCCCGGCGCCGGATTTTTCCTCATCGTCGTTCGACACCAAGTACATCACCGGGCTGGGCACCATGGATGACCGCATGCTGATCCTGGTGGACATCGAAAAGCTGATGTCCGGCAGCGACATGGCGCTCATGGAACAGGCGACGCTGCAATAAGAACAACGCTACGCGGATTAACTTCGAATCAAATTCTCACAAGGAGTAAAGGTCATGTTTTCAATCGGCAATATGAAAGTGGGGGCCCGGCTGGGCCTGGGATTTGGGATGGTGCTGCTGCTTTTGACCGGTATCACTTTCGTCGGCGCGACGCGTCTGAGTGCGCTGAATGACGGTACCCAATATATCGTCACGGAGCAGTATCCGAAGGTGGCTCTGTCTAATGTCATCATTGCAGACGTCAACCAGATCGGCCTCGCGATGCGAAACATGATCCTTACAACGGATCAGGATGTGGTCAAGAAGGAAGTGAAAGCGCTCGAAGACGCAAGGGGCCGAGTCAAGGACTCGATGGAAAAGATGGAAAAGCTGATCGCGCTGCCCAAAGGCAAAGAGCTGCTCAAGGCCATGGCTGATGCGCGCAGCAAATATGTCACGGAACAGGCGGTATTTACGAAGCTTATCGGCGAAGGCAAGAAAGCCGAGGCAACGGCTGCGATGCTGACCACGGGTGCGGCGGCGCGGGCCGTGTACGGAAAAGCCCTCAACGACATGGCCGAATTTCAGACATCGCTGATGGAGAAGGCTGCCAAGGAAGCGACCGAGAGTTACTTCGCCGCGCGCAACCTGATGCTGGGCCTTGCCGGGCTGGCCATCCTGCTCGCCTGCGCCATCGCGTTCTGGGTGACGCGCAGCATCACGCGTCCGCTGAGTGAAGCGGTGGGTGTGGCGCAGCGCGTGGCTGCGGGGGATCTCACCAGCACGGTGGAAGTCAAGAGCAAGGACGAAACCGGCGTGTTGCTGCAGGCGTTGAAGGACATGAACGACAACCTGAAGAAGATCGTGGGCGAAGTGCGGACCGGCACCGAATCGATTTCCACCGGGGCGAAACAGATCGCCTCGGGCAATGCGGATCTGTCCTCGCGCACCGAGGAGCAGGCTTCATCGCTGGAGGAAACCGCCTCCTCGATGGAGGAATTGACATCGACGGTGAAGCAGAACGCCGAGAACGCGAAGCAGGCCAACCAACTGGCGGCCGGGGCCTCGGGTGTGGCGCTCAAGGGCGGCCAGGTGGTGGGGCAGGTGGTGCAGACCATGAGCTCGATCAACGAGAGCTCGAAGAAGATCGTGGAAATCATCAGCGTGATCGACGGCATTGCCTTCCAGACCAACATCCTGGCGCTGAATGCCGCGGTGGAAGCGGCGCGGGCCGGCGAGCAGGGACGCGGCTTCGCGGTGGTGGCGACCGAGGTGCGCACGCTGGCCCAGAGGAGCGCGGCGGCGGCCAAGGAGATCAAGACCCTGATCGGGGACTCGGTGCACAAGGTGGAAGACGGCACCAAGCTGGTCGATGAGGCGGGCAAGACGATGGAGGAGATTGTGTCGGCGGTGAAGCGGGTGACCGACATCATGGCGGAGATTTCAGCGGCCTCGCAGGAGCAGAGTTCGGGCATCGAGCAGGTGAACCAGGCGGTGACGCAGATGGACCAGACCACGCAGCAGAACGCGGCGCTGGTGGAAGAGGCGGCCGCGGCGGCCGAGTCGATGCAGGAACAGGCCGAAAACCTGGTGCAGGCGGTGGCGGTGTTCAAGCTGGCCGAGGGCGCGGTGCGGCCGGCGGCGCAGGCCAAGGCCGAGAAGCACGCGGCGAGCGTGACGCATCTGCCGGCCCCCAAAAAACCGGCGCCGAAGCTTCACGCCGTCGCACCGGCCCAGCCGGCGGGTACGCCCAAGCCGCGCAAGGTGGCCAACGGCTCCGGCGGCGAGGAAGCCTGGGAAGAGTTCTGAGACCGGTGGCAGGCGCCACAACCGCCGCGCGGTAATGCGCGGCGGCAGCGACGTGACCAGGTTGGGAGCAGAAGAACGTGAACAACACATTGGCCGTGTGCGACGCCGGCCGCGAATTCGATCTCTCGGACCGCGACTTCGCGCGCGTGTGCAAGATGATCCACGCGCGGGCCGGCATCGCGCTCAACGACAGCAAGCGCAGCATGGTGTACAGCCGCCTGTCCAGGCGGCTGCGCGAGCGCGACTTGGCGAACTTCGCCGATTATCTTGACCTGCTGGAGGCGGACGAGGGCGGTGAATGGCAGGACTTCATCAACGCGCTGACCACCAATCTCACCTCGTTCTTTCGCGAGTCGCACCACTTCGAGATGCT
>Ga0315281_10006794_pt1 | contig 16211 bp, 15 predicted proteins | sample YL17G07_0_MG_FD_204540 | JGI IMG/M metagenome (GOLD analysis project Ga0315281, IMG submission 204540) | Sediment microbial communities from Yellowstone Lake, YNP, Wyoming, USA - YL17G07_0 | ecosystem: Environmental > Aquatic > Freshwater > Lake > Sediment | place: USA: Wyoming | collected... | reverse complement strand
ACGAAGCCTTCCACGCGGGCGACACCGTCGCCTCTGCGGCTGGTCTCTTTGATGTCAACCTCGTACTCTTTGCCTTCTTCAACTGGCTTGTTGAAGGATCTGCCACCGGATCTTTCCTCGGAACTCAACAGATTCACCTCACGTCACAGTCGTTCTACGCTAGGACAGGAAAAAGGAGCGTCGGCCTACACGCATACACGCTACGGCTAACAGGCAACCTTCCACTGTAGACCTAACTGAACCTGCCCAGAACTGCTGACACCTTATAAGCATTTGGAGAGAAAGCGCTATGAAGTCCTAGGCTGAGCAGGTTGACTGGTTTGCTCGTAAAACCTCAGTTGGCGCGACGCGTTAGGCTCTGGTAACTTGAGACGCGGAGAATCTGAAGGATTCGTTCTGCTTTGCGAATATTCAACCGCCTTCTTCTCACCTTTATCCAACTCCATCAGAAACACTTCGATAGATGGTTCGCCAAGAAAGATCCAAAAGGAGAGGACCCGTCGGAACATGTGAGGTGCTGCGTTGGTCTCCACCTAGTGCTCGCTTTGGTTCTGCAGACTCCTTGAGACAGCCTTCCGTGTTAGCTGGCCGGGCACTCTCACTTGGAGGGCAAATGAGACTCAAGCAAAGGGTTTGGCATGGTGGCTCAAAGACAAGCACCCAGTCATTGCTTGCTCATCTCCCCATGAGCTCTATCAGGGAGACAGGCGAACTGGGGCAGGGACGACGTGGACGTGCAGCGAACTAACACAGCCATGCTCCAGTTCATAGGATTGGCTTCGCATGTGTCCAACCCCCCCCAAAGCTCATGACCGTATGTTCGTCCTATATCGAAAGTCATACGACCCAAAAAGTAATCAATAGTGTGGGCCCATCAAGTCTTACCGATCAACAAGAGGTACTTGAACATAGAACTCAGAAGACAATGAACGCGGGCGTTTGTCTTTGCTTGTTCGTTGGCGACGTTTGCTCGGTCGGATGCTGCGAATTGCCAGAGGTCCATCGCCAAAGGTCCGTCCAAAAACGCAGCCCGAGAACACTGTGTTCCGGCGACAGCTAAGGGATTTGATCCGTCACTTTGATACAAACCCAGTTGCCACTTCCGTCCTTTATTTCGGGGACTCTGTCCTGTCACGTGTATCTCGTGACGACCACGACACCAGATCTCTGGGACAGATGGTGGCAGAAAAATTGGGCGACAGGATGCAGGTCGTCTGCATCTATGACGGTGCTTACCACATGGCCGTGTTCAACGCATTTGTTCGAGCTCTCGGAAGAATGAGATATCGACCTCAAGTGATTGTACTACCCGTAAACCTGCGAAGCTTTTCGCCCCAATGGCACCTAAACCCAGAATGGCAATTTGACAAGGAGATAAGAACTCTTGAAGAGTTCACGGCCGGTCGAACGCAGACCGTTCCCCCAGTGCAGAAGCTCCCGCAATCGATTATCGAGTTCCGCGCCACGCCTGTGGAGTATCCTTGCAGCTCCTTGACGCGAATTGGCGAATTCCTTGATGTCGTCAGGATGCGAACGGAAACTGCTGAACAGAAGGAATATCGCTGGGGACAGATCCATGTGTTCCATTATATGCATCCACTGCAGGCAGATCACCCAAAGCTGCTCTTAGTGAAAGAGACTCTCGAAGAGATTGAGAAACTTGGGGCGTTCGCAGTCGCCTACGTCACCCCAATCAACCATCAGGCTGGTCGAAAGCTCATCGGAGAAGACTTCGCCAGCGCCGTACGTGATCAGGTCGAGCTTGTTCGCCGTCAAGTGGCCGAGTCGGAGCGGAGAGGCCGTGCAAGGTTCTTGGACTGCAGCACAATGTTTGGCTCGGATTGCTTTTTCCACGAGTATGATCCGACTGAGCATCTGAACGAAAGGGGGCGACTGATGCTTGCAGACGTGATAGCTCAGGTGATACTCCAGCTATGTCAATGATTGCTGACTATTGAAGGAACTTGATAGGGGCGCAGACTCGTTCAACGCCGTCGATCATGATCGGTGACGGTCAGCAGCCAGGACATAGGCCATCATGATGTATCAAGCGAGCAGTAACGCCTAGAGGCACGCTCCTGGACCTTGACGTTACTTGTGATTCTTCCGTTGTTATTCATCTTGCTGCGAGTCCTGACATTAGGACGGGTGTGAGAGACCCGTGGACAGATTGTATGCGCGAAATACATCTTCTTATCGTCCTTGAGAGGAAACCACTCCCTCTATCGAAAGGGACTTCACGCCAATACGGAGAGTTCCCATCCTTGTCCTTCGCCCACAAAACCCACCATTCGCAACTCGCGCATATTCGGCGAAGCTCACTGGAAGAATCCGCATACATCGCCTGAAACTGCTCCCAAGCCTGGGAAGCGGAGACTGCAGATGCGTGCGGAAGCCAATCAAGGGAGTTGTAGTGTTGATAGACATTGACTGCGCAACACGGTGAGAGGCGACCGGACGGAAGAAGATACAATGACAGTTGGCAGCCAACGCGTGCCCCGGGGGTGAAGAAGAGGTTTCGAAATTTGAAAATGTCATAGTACTCGGCGTTGAAATTCACCTGATCAACCTTTCCCCTCCAAAAGCGAGCGAATTCGCTTTGACGAGCGATCGTGTCTTTGAACAAAGTATTGTTCACTTCAACGCGAAGGCCCGGATATGCAGGCTTTCTCGATCGGACGTACATGCATGTCATTAGAATATCGTCGAAGCTCCCGCCTCTTCGAATATGCGCATAGTTTTGAGGATCGATTGCGTCAACACTGAAGCGAATCTTACGGACGCCTGATTCTAGCACTGCGTCGATGAGACTCGGAGCCATCTGCTGCCCATTCGTCAAGACACGAGGCTCATGCCCCAAGTGACTGGCAAGTTGCAGATGATTTAGCGCGTGCGGATCCATGAAGAACTCACCGGTGCCTGCGAACCAGAGTTTTTGACCGCGGGGGATCTCACGCATAAACTTGAAGACAAGTTTGGGGTCTAAGGTCTCTGTCTTCCTTGGGGCACCTGGCCCGTTGAAAGGGCACATTACGCAAGACAGATTACATCTATCTGTTGTCAAGATACTTCCAACTATCGTGTACGAAACCTCCGAATTCGAGTTGTGGGTGATTCTGTGCAGTTGTCACGACCGCACCTAGTTGGAGATATAACATATGCGATTGACAATCCTGTTCCGGTGTGGGCTCGAATGGAGCGTACCTAACAGCAGTTCCATGTCTTCACCACATCGACTACGGCGTCATGCGCATGCGCAGGACTCCCAGGAACCTGAACCTGGATCGCGTAGTCTGATCATCTTGCTCCTCCAAGAGGCATTGAGTATGTTGAGCCAGCACCGTGAACTGGTTGCCCGAAGAGACACCCCAATGTGATCGAGAGCTTTTTAGGATGGGATCGAGTTCCAGGCATTAGCAGTTGATTCAGTTGAATTGGAATGAGAGATCAGTCCTGGTAACTGGTGGGACAGGTTTCATCGGAAGCGAGCTAGTAAATGCCTTGCTGAACCGAAAGGTGACTCGACTGGTCGTCGCCGACCAACTCATGGCACCAAACGTCAGCGCAGACACTTGGAAGAGACGGTTGGACAGATACTACACGTTGTGCAGGAAGCATGAAGTGGAGCCGCACTTGGAAATAATAGATCTGTCAAGTGAACGCGAACGCCTCAAGACCATCCTGACCAAAAACAACGTTGATACAGTCTTCATGTTGAGTGCCGTCTTTGGCGGACGAGGCTTCGTGGATACACAGCAGTCCGCTTGTAGCATAGGCTTTGCCATCGATCAGAATACCATTCGTGCATGTCACGAATCCGGAACCGTTGAAAGAATAAACTACAGCAGCTCCGCCTGCGTCTATCCTCCGTCGCTCAACAAGCCAGGGTACCTCCTGAAGGAAAGCGATGTACTCTCGACAGCTGAAGGCCTAGCGAGCAGCGATAACCTCTATGGGTTTCAGAAGATTATGACGGAGCTGACACTTTCAGTATTTGGCCAAGAACACGGTCTAAAAACGAGCTCGTGTCGCTTTCTGACAGTCTACGGCGCCGGCGAATTCCCGACCACGCATGCGATCAGCATGCTATGCGAGCGGGCGCTTAAACGCGAAGACCCGTTCGTCGTATGGGGATCCGGCGAACAGGAACGCGGCTTTACTTATGTAACAGATATAGTCGAGGGTCAAATCCTCTCTGCTGAGAAGATCGCGGACGGAACCGCCGTGAACTTAGGGTGGGATAGGCGATACAAGATCAAGGATGTCGTCAACACGATACTCGAGATTGTTGGATACAAGCCACGCGTGGTTTTTGACAAGACGAAGCCTGAGGGACCGTTCAGCCGAGCTTTGGACATCTCCTTGGCAAAGCAACTACTCGGATGGACACCGAAGGTAGACCTACACGAGGGACTAGTGAGAACCATTGAGTGGATGAAGGGCTGGTATTCCGGCGAATGATCTGCAAGTCGCGGTAGCGATCAATCAGGAGGCAATATATCAAATGGCGTGGGCGGGTTCTTGGACAGAGATTTCTCAATAGTCATACCTGTCAAGGACGAAGACAAGCTCATCCTTTCGAATCTCCCGTCTTGGTACGACCTAGGCTCAGATGACATAATAATCTGCACCGACAAACTGGCACCGCACACTGTCAGGCAGGCAGTCAAGAAGGTGTCCGAGGCTTGTCACACCGCCGACGCGACGCGGATTGTCGAAGTTGAAAGAAACCCAGAGTACCGCTTCCATCAAGCCTGGGTGAGACGCAAAGGTTTCCTTTCAGCCAGACATCAAACGATCCTAACCGGCGACATAGACCTACGCGTGTACAGATCATGCTTGAAGGCGGTCGCTCTCGTAGGCAAAGACGGAGTTGGCATCGTATCGCTCTCTAAGCGCAGATGCAGAAATGGCTTCACTGGGAATCTACGGAACTTCATGGACAAACTGGCCAGAACCTACGCAAGAGCAATCGGTCGGAAAAAAGCGGGACAAGCCTACTTCACAGGACTCTACGCCATCGACAGAGAGGCATGGCTAGATTCAGAACCGCTTGAAGGCATAAAGGAGCTGGAAGACCCCAAGACTGCTCAGCTTCGCCTAGACAGCTGGGGCGGATATGCGGGCGAGGACACATTCCTAAGAGACTGGATGATAAAGAAACACAAGGTTCTCTACCTGCCGGACATTGGAGCTGTCGATGAAAGACTAGGCCTGGAAGACAGCAAGTTCATCCAATTCAAAATCGGACGCAAATATGCCTACGATCGACGGGAGCTGCTGTCAGTGCTCAAACATGCGATAATACATGTCAGAATTCACGTTATCGCCGGGTACATGTACGAGCGTCTTAGGAGACATTGAGATGGCTCTCAACTGGGTATTGTCCGGGGTCGAACTGGTTGGCGCGTAGAAATAGAGGAAATGAAATGACGCCGGCTACTGAGACCAAGTCGCCGCCACCTCTGTCTTTGGTGCGGCGTTGGCTATACTATGGCTTGAGATTCGCGCTTCGGCTGACGCTTGGACGGAGACGCCGTGATCTGCTGCTTAAGAGACTTGGGATTCACTTGACGTGGAAAGCATATACGCCCTACGCGATCTTGCGACCGATGATAGATTGGGAGCCAGACGTTTCCAGAGTACTGAGGCAGATCAGAGGGGAGATCTTCGTCGATGTCGGGTGCAACGTCGGCTACTACGTACAACTGCTGCAAAGCAACTTCACACGCATCATAGGGTTCGATGCCGATCCTGAGATCGCGAGCGAGGCTCAGAAGCACGCTCCTCCCAATGCTATGATCCATCATCTCGCGGTTTCCGACACGAAGGGCTTCGCTTACATGCATCGCAATCCACAAAACCTCGCATGCGGTGCAAGCATAGTTGCAGGGTACAGTTACACAGGCATGAAGGTGCCCTCTGGACCCCTATCTGACTACATCCCAAAGGGCTGTGTGGTTGATCTTGTCAAGGTTGACGTCGAAGGAGCGGAATGGCTTGTGCTCAAGGGGGCAGAACCTGTAATGCATCAAATCAAACGTTGGATAATAGAACTGCACGATCTAGCCCGAGAGAAAGAGCTTGACTCCTACCTACGACAATATGGATACAGGACCTCTTGGCTGAAAAATGCTGCATCGTTGCCTCACGTCTTCGCAACAAGGAGCGAATAGATAGCGCTTGATGTTACAGAAATCGTTCAGGGAATAGTGACGCAACTGAAAATTGTACCGAGAGGTCGAAACCGCTGATGAGTCTACGGGATACTTCTCGGACAGGCTGGTGCACACACCTCACAAATGAATGAGTCATCGAAAACCATATGATTCCCACAGAAAACTCTCCTGCATGAGTCGATGAGAATCCATGGTACTCGATCTCAATATCAATTGCCGCCCAAAGATGCTGGCGCTCCTCATTGACCTAGGAGTATTTAGACGAGAAAGATTTGCGTTAATCGACGTTGGTTGCAGCGGAGGAATCCATCCTGTATGGCGTTTGTTCAAAGATCAACTGGAAGCATATGGCTTTGACCCCCAGAGGCCTGAGTGCACAAGACTCTCGAATGAAGAAGAAAACCCGAACGTCAAGTACTTCCCCTACTGGGTTGGGCTGGACGACGATCACGAGTTTTTGAAGCGCAAGAAAGCTCAGCAGTCGGAGATCTCGCTTCATTTCAATCCATGGAGCAGACTGAGTTGCACCTATGCTGCGCGGCTACGGTCCCAGCCGCAGCCCGAGCCTCCTGTAAGCAGCCCCGCGCGCGAAAGTCTGGCTGATCAGAAAGTAAGCATTTCAGAATTCGTCGGAGACGTGGGCATTAACAACATCGACATGATTAAGATCGATACGGATGGCAATGATCTGGAAGTTGCTATCTCATGCCAAGATGTTATTGACAAGTGTAACGTTCTCGGCTTCATGATTGAAGCTGGCTATGTCGGATCGTTCCATGACACGGAGAACAACTTCGCCAATATCGATAAGTTGATGCGAAGAAACGGTTTCTCTCTATTTTCGATGAGTGTGAATTGCTATTCAAGGGCAGATCTCCCATTGCAGTTCGAACACCGGATGTTGGCGCAGACGGTCTCTGGCCAGCCAATGTGGGGTGATCTGGTGTACTTCAGGGACGCAGGTTCGCCTGAATACACAAAGATCTGGGATCGCGAGCTATCTACACTCAAGCTACTCAAACTTGCTTGTCTGTTTGAGCTGTTTTCTCTTCCTGACTGCGCAGCAGAGCTGATCAACAAATACTCTTGCAGAATAGCCGAAATCGTCAATCCGGGGAAGTTGTTGGATCTCTTGACCCCGCCACTTCATTGGGAGACTCTGTCTTATGAGCAATACACAAGACGTTTCCGAGAAGACATGAACTCCTTCTTTCCATCGGCATTTAACGGTGCGGTGCATCGATTGTCATCTTGGGCACTTCACCACATTTTCAGAGCCAATCGGGAGTGTTGATTGGTGACAAGCGAACCGTACGGAACTATTGCCACATGACCAAGACTTCGTGAAGAAAAGCGAAACTCTATAACCGTTAAGAGATGGAGAGGCTACGATCGCAACAAGTCTGGTTCAACCCTAATGCTGAACGTCCGCAGGGACGACACCATGGCAAGTCTTTCGGAGCATTATGTATTGGCAGTCACACCGCCCTGCTACAATGGTACTCCCTTTCTTCCGAGAGCAGTGAAGCTTCTGGAGCAAGCAACGCGTTCAGAGGAGAGTGACTTCGTACCAGTGATAGCCGAGGACGGCTCAGACTCGTCTGACGTAGTAGGAAGGCTGATGTTAGAATATCTAGACATCCTGTATTTCCACAACAGTGAGAGGCTCGGCAGAGGAAAAGCCCTCATGGAAGCTTGGCGACGCGTCAACGCAGACATCTATCTCTTCATGGACGCTGACATGTCGACAGACCTATCTCAAATGAATGCCTACCCCAATCTGGTTCGGAAAGTCAGGGAAGCGCGGTTCGATCTGGTCACTGGATCACGATATCATCCAGACTCGAAGACTTATAGACCCATTATTCGATGGATCGCTTCCATTGTCTACAACAAGATTGTCCGGCTCCTGTTCCGAAGCGAAGTGAGCGACCATCAATGGGGGTTCAAGGCTTTTTCAGCACATCTGATCCGCGCGCTTTCAGATACTGTAAGAAGCAGCTCTTGGTTCTGGGATACTGAGGTCATCATCATTGCTCAGAAGAAGGGATTCAGAGTAACGGAAATCCCAGTGTTTTGGGTCGAAATGAAGGGCCCAAACACTCCGCTCCGGCGCCTTTTCAAGGACATATGGCTACACGGAACCGGGATCCTAGGACTTCTTTGGAGGGTGTACAGTGGGGGGCTTTGACTTCAAATCCCGCGCAAGAGAATACGACACAATGCTAGGTGAGTCGCACAAGTATTACGTCCAGCTGAAAGTCAGGCTACTTCAAGAGGAATTGGAGAGCAGAATGCCCAACCTCTCAGACCTGAGCTTGCTCGATGTTGGGTGCGGTACGGGACTTGCGGAGGAGCTCCTTGCCGCGGGAGAGCGATACCTTACTGGTCTTGATCTGGCTGGAGATATGTTGCGAATAGCGAAATCAAGGTGCGCTCGTGCGAGTTACGTGCGTGCGGACAGTGGAGGGATCCCGTTTCCGGACAACACATTTGACGCTGCCTTTTGCTTTGCCTTGATGCATCACCTCGCTCAAGATCAGAGACGACGCACGATGCGCGAAATTGTACGTGTAATCAAGCCCGATGGATATGTGTTGACTTTCGAGCACAACCCTGCCAATCCTTTCACGCGGCACGTTGTTCATGAGTGCGCTATTGATGAAGCGGTTGAACTCATTCGTCCGGCTGAGATAGTGTGTCTTCACAGAGAGGTCGGACTTCATGTTGTGGCGGTAAAGTATCTAGTGTTTTTCCCGAGGCTGTTCTCGTTCTTGGGATCATTGGAGTCATTGTTACGTTGGGTTCCATTTGGTGGGCAGTATGAAGTTGTCGGGAGAAAGTAGGGTCGCGTTCTCAAGCGATGAGCAGGCCAATGGCCCGCTCACCACTGTGGCCGACTGCCACACTTCGGTTCATAATCGCCTCACCGCCACTTCGGCGGGTACAATCGGCATTCATAGGAGGGCATTCTCCGGTTTGCAGAGAGTCTTGTCTGCCAAGCCAGAGCAAACTGGATCGAAGGCTTGTCCGTCAATCGGTGAATTGATTCTTGCAGCGGCGTTGGCTCTTGTCGCGACAGCCGCAGAAATTTGCTTCTCAACACGGATGGGGCTTCTCACATACCCTCCATATTACGATGGCATCAGCTACGTAATCGATGCGAAGAGCGTCTTCTACCACTTGGGGCAGTTGGGGTTTGACCGCGCTTCATTGCGGTTTCTTGCACGCAAGAATTTCGTGATGGCTCCGCTTTGGGAGACACTAATCCTGGTCGGCTTCTTGCTCCTTGGAGAGGGTGAATGGCAAGCCTATGCCGTTCGCTTTTGGGCGATCTTCCTGCTATTGCTCTTGGTCTTCTACGCGATCGGGAGGCGCGGTTACGGGCAAGTGACTTGGCTCGCCGTGGCGTTTACCACGCTGCTGCCCACTATCAGTGTCGGCTTGCGCGCAAGCCTCATGGATTCTTCGATAGACTTGTGGAATTCCTCAACGGCATCCGCAACTCTCAGGCCGAATGCCGGCTTACATTGGTATTTGGCAGATCTGCGACCGGACTTGCTCTTTGCGGTGCTTTTGCTTTGGACCATTGTGCCGCTCATTGAATCTGTGCATACGCTTGATCGGCGAATTTGGCTTGTCTCTGGCACTTTCGCGGGTTTGGCTGTACTTGTTAAGGCATCAATGTCGCCAGCGTTGCTGCTCGCTTGGGTCATCACTGTAGCATACGTACTGACGGCTAATCGTCACCAACTGCGATCGACGGTATCGACAGGCCTCTGGACTGTTCTTCCGTTGGCTGTCCTTGTGGCTCCTTGGGCGGTCGTGGGAGGAGCGCGCGTAGCATTTCAGTACATTTGGGCAAATGCTCTCGGACCGCAACGAGTCTTCTGGTCAAATGCCAATCCGACTCTTCTGTCGGAGTTCGGCTACTATTGGAGCTACTTCCCTGTGCACATGGGCAACTTCGAAGGCTGGACAATCCTAGCTGTGGGATTGGCATTGTCTTTCTACTCTTTTCGCAAGAAGATCGCGCGCAAAGACAGCCGCATGGTCGCGTACTTGGTGGCATCTGCGGCTTTGTGGATCTTGGTGTCTTCGACAACGGCTAAGAACTATTTTGCTGGGCTCCCGTTTTACTTGCTGCTTTGGCTGTTCTCGTGGACAGCCGTAGCCTCGTTCCTTAGGAACGCGAACCGCCACAAGCGAATCATCGTCTGGATCATGCCATTGATCTTATGCATGTACGTCGGCTTTCACGTAGTTGGGGGTGTCTACGCGTTTCAGAACTGGCCCGCGGTGTCAACGCTAGCGGGGCAGGAGAATCGGCAGGTGACGCAGAGCATCGCTGCGGACTTGCGTGCTCATCTAACCAACAACAACACGTTCATGTGGGCTCCCGCGTACGGTTTTCCAGTGACACTTGAGTACTACATGATGGACGGAACAGGCGGATATCCTCGTTACATCTCGATCCAGATGGAGAAATCCCCTGATCAGTTCGTACACGAATCTGTGAGCAACTGCAAAGGCGTCCTAGCTTATGAAGAAGATATTGACAAGGTTGCACGTTTCGCTTGGGTTCCTGATCTTCAGCAACCCTATTTCCGTGCAATCGCGCAATGGGTGAAACAGCCGGACAGCGGCTACATACGAACCAACACTTACCATTTCGTCACCGAAGACGGCTACCTTACCTTGCATCTGTATCTCAAGTCCAACTCGACGGTCACACATAGAACGGCAGAGTGGGGACCAACCGAAAGGCTGCCAACTGGTAGTCTGGGATATATCTTTTCCGGACCTGACGACTCTAGGCTAGAATCTCCAAAGACCAATTTCATTAGTTCAGTTGGCGACATGATGGGCAGGTGGACTCCGAGTCTGAAAGAATGTGGAGGCAATTTGTCTTGAAGACGGGAGTTGTGGGACTGGGTGTTGGCTATGCATTGTCGTGTGCGCTTGCGGAAGCAGGCTACATGACAGTCGGGTTGGACATAAATGCGGACGTGGTCGCAAATCCGCGAAGAGACCCATCGATTGAATCCCTTCTGTCAAACAAGATGTCAAGAAGACGAATCGAAAGAAATCTGAAGTTGACCTCTTCCTACGGCGAAATAGCGGACTGCAATTATGTGATCATCTGCGTCAGCACAGGCGACGAGAAGAAACTTGTGCTCGGGCACGTCGAGGATGCAGTTCAACAGTGTCTAAGCGTTCTACGGCCTTCAAAGGTAGACTTCATGCCGGTTGTGATGGTCTACTCCACGTTGCCCTTCGGCAGTTCGAAACACATCCGCGAAATCTTCAGGGCGAGCGGAATCAAGATGAACGAAGATGTCGGGTACGTACACTTCCCGCTGATGATCGCTCAAGGGACAACGGCCTACGACTTTGTGAACCCTCCCTTCGTCATATTCGGCTCCGATTCACCTTCCGTAGCCAAACGGGCGATGGATTTCTACAAGCGCTTCGTCAGGCGTTCGCTTGTGTACAAAGGTCGGCTTCCCCCGATGTTCACTGGTTCGCCAGAGGAAGCAGAACTTGCCAAGCTCGCTGCAAATGCATGTCTCACAACAAAGATAGCCATCGCGAACGAGATTGGTGGCTTGGGTGAGCGGTTAGGCGTAGACGCGCAGAAAGTCATGCAGGTTGTCGGGTCCGACTGGCGGATCGGACGGAAGTTCACGATACCAGGATATGCGGTGGGAGGAAGCTGCTTCCCACGCGACCTGAAGTCTCTAATAGAGACGTTTGGTGAGGCAGGCGCGGTTCCAAGGATCCTGCGCGCGGTTGACGAATCGAACCGGGAGCGTCTTCTGGATCCATTGGACAAGATTGAGGGAAAGAATGTGCTTGTGCTGGGAAAGTCGTACAAATCGGCTGTGCCCGAAACTAAGGGAAGCCCGGGTTTGAGCCTCACTGAGGTGCTGAGAGAGAGGGGTTACAATGTCGAAGCATATGATCCCAAGTTTGATTCTGTCCCGCCCAGACTATGTCCTGACACGGTCATAGTCACCCTGGCTGAGCCCGAATTCAGCAACCTAGCCGCGATCACTGGCAAGGGAGCAAGAGTCGTCCTGGACTACGCCGACGTTGTAGACAGATCTAGCCTCCCAAGCGAAACGCGATTCTGGCAAGCTGGGAGGGGCTGGATCAGCCGTTCAAGGAATGATATGGATCGCGTTCGGCAGACTAAGAACTGAGGCATTCGGGACCAATCCTCTTGGAATGAGAACCGAGAAATGTGACTCGCCGGCTCAAATGCACGTACTACTCGTACGGCATCTCCACGGCCAAAATCGAAAACATGCCCTGGTTGACATCAATATCCATGACGGCTTTTCCCTTCACATTCTCGGCGAGATACTGATCCTCAACTATTCCCTGGTACATCTCTAGTACCGGCCAGAACGGCTCTTTTTTGTCGACCTGAAACGCGTTCAGATAGATCATAGCGGACCGTCTCGACACACATATTTACGAGATAGCATAGGGTTGGAAAAGCATTTACTTCTCCCGCATTACTACACTGTGCGTTGGAGTAGAGTCTAGCTGGGATCATCTTGGACATAATCCGTCTAGTTACGAGATCTTGGTACTACTTTAGGATGGGCTATAGTACCTACCTCACGTTCCTACTGGGGTACGTGTCGACTTTCGTGACGGTCTACTACCTGGCGATAAAGGATATGCCGATGCTGCTGAGCATCTTTCCTCATTTTCTCACGTTTGTCCTCTTTGGAACCATTGTCGGTGTTCCGTTATCAGTCTTGATAGGCTGGCTCCACTTGAAAAGGACTCCCGCGTATACTGCCGAGGCTGACATAGGGGTCGAAGCAAATCCCTACAACTACAAGCTTCCTCCAGGATTCTGGCGTGAAGCCCTCGCACCAACGTTCCTAGAGTTGCTTAGGCAGAACCACAGGATCCTAGCCACGAACAAGATACTCTCTTCTGAGGACGAACAGAAGATTTCGGAGCTGGAACGCAAACTCATGACCCTGATCTCAGGCGGCTACGTTGGCAGCCCCAGACGGAAGTGGGCACGAGACTTGTCCATCGAGTAATTTCAAGCCACGAAGTACAGGAAGAAGCCTTCTTATCCCGCTATACATCTGAAATTGATAGCGGCGACCAACGCAGCCTTGCTCGGTCAACTGCATTAGATCGGTCAACCTTCTTTTTGGTCATTAGACTGTTCGCGATACCGACTGCCGCCGGAGCGGCCTCAACTCGGTACCTCGGTGACTGGCGAGGGCACTCCAATCTCAAGGTCGAGTACGAGATCTAGGTCTTGAGTTGAAGCACATCGAATAAGTCAGATAATTCGTCGATTTCAAAGAAAGGCTTCTCGTCAGGTTTCTTTGGAGTACTTGCGCGGTTCGTTGGGTTCTCATTCTGATCGTGACTATGTTAGCATTGTTCTCGATTGCTATTTCATGGGCAAGGTCACAGGCTACGAAGATCGCTTTCTCAGGTTCGACGCTTCCCAGTTTCTCTAGCGTCTTGAGCAATGTCTCTGTCGCGAGCGCTTCTGATTTAGTCTCTTCGGATATGGTTACAGCGTGGAATAGATGCGTGAGGCCGAGCTGGATTAGCTTCTTCCATTGCTTCACAGCGCGTTCCTTGGACGCGACGCCGAGCTTGTATCCAGCATCTCCGAGTTTCAGGAGTGTGGGGGCGGTGTCCGGGAACGGCATCAGGTAGATCAGTCTCGTCACGCGGTAAGCAACTGCACCTGCTGCGATAACTCCAGGGTTCCATTTGAGGCGGAGGCGTTCCGGCAAGGTGTCAAAGTGTCTCGTGTCGTCGAGGCCTCTCTCGTTTGCGATCTCCTTCAGCTTGCGGTAGGCTGTTTCAACGTCGATGGGCAGCCCGGCCATGATCCTTGTTGTATCTCAGGAACTTCAACTAGAATCAACACAGGCAAACCCAAGTGTCCTGCGAAGAGGAACCCACTTTGCGCATCATCCCTTCTCGGATCCGTCGCATGACATGGGTTCGTGTACGATTGTCGCCTTCGTTCGCTAAATAGGGCCACACGATCTTTAGTGTGATCACGCCGCTCGGATCGGGTCTATGTACGGGCTGGCTGCCGTGCCTCTGCTAATCCTTGTGACCATTTTGTGAATCCTCCACTCGAGGTCCATGGCGGTTCCTCCTCTGAGCAAACGACAACGATTCAAGCTTAGGGATTATGAGGTTATCTGGCAACTCTTGCACATGTAGAAAACCTTTGGGATGTCCCAGCACGCATCGCCCAACTCTCATCCCAACCCAAGAAGTCATGGAAGTATGCGTCTATCCCTACTGATTCTAAAGCAGGATCGAATGCTTTCCCGCATCGTCCTCACTTCAGAAACTGCGCCGACCGTACCTTTGAACTGGGTCAGGAGCGGTCAGAAGCATTAGGGAAGGGCGCTCTTTGGTTTGCTTGGGGCTCTCAATTTGGTCTCCTCATCGATATGATAGATGGGCAGACGGTGAAATGGAGAGACAATAATGACACACAGTCTGTTCCAATCGTCGTTCATTTGAGTCAACAGAAAACAATTACCATCACAGGGTGGGCTGTCGATAGTTGGGCCGGTGATGTTGCATCTTCAGTTTTCCTAACGATCGACGGAAGAACGGATGTCCCAACGCTCTACGGTATGGACCGACAAGACATCGCCAACCGGTTCGGGAACTCGAATTACCGATTCTCCGGCTTCGTCGCCTCATTCTCCTCATCAATATTGAGCGTGGGAAACCATATGATACACTTGAAGATAGTTGGAAGAGGCGGGAAGCTCCTCTACTATTCTGCGCAGACTGTATCCTTGGTAGCTGAGTAAGTCGCGGATGAATTGCCTTCTGCCTCATACCATCTTATCGTTTTCTTTAATCCTTCATCGAACGGCTTCCATGCAAATGGGCCAAACGCATGCTCTAATTTGTCTATGCTCGGCTGAAAGGAAACGGTCTCACCCTGTCTCATCTCCCGCCTCTCGATCCTAAATGGACAGTGGATGTTAGACGCTAGTTTGCCCAATACGTCTTCAATCGTGAGGGTGTCTCTCGACCCAACGTTGAAAATCTGGCGAGATGCCTGAGGAGCTTCCATGCATGCTTTGATGACTGCGGCCACGTCCTCGACAAAGATGAGATTGAATTGCTGCCCGCCTCCAAAGACTGGAATGACGCCACTCGAAAGCGCACTCCTTATCATAGCTTGAATGTTGTATTGATCGCCGCCGGGGCCGTAAACGTTCGTAAGCCTCAGGATCGTATAGTCAAGCCCATATCTCTCAGCAGCCCAGAGTACAAGTCTTTCAGCGAGCAATTTGGTTACACCGTATGTATTGTTGGGAGCAAGACGAGCGTCCTCTGACGTCGGGCCTGATTCGGAGTCTCCGTAGACCTCCCGCGACGAAATGAAGATGAGTCTCGTCTTCCGTGAAAGGCATCCCACTACCACATTGTGAGTCCCGAAGACATTTGTTGAGAAAGCACGATATGGGTTCTCATTGCATTTGGCCAAACCCGTGATGGCAGCAAGGTGTACAACAGCGTCAGGTTGCTCTTCATGAATGACCTTCGTGAGTGTAGTGTCCGTCACGTCTCCAACGATTATCCTAGGGTGGAACGCACCAACGAAACGAGCGGCGTTCTTCACACCTTCCAAGTCAGAGAAGACCACACACTCACACGCGCCCGAAAGCGTTTTGACGAGTTGCCTTCCAATGAATCCTAATCCGCCGATTAGCATTACTCGCAATCGCGAACCAAGCAAGCATTCAGTGTCTGACCCACCGCTATAAGCACATCTGCCTTTTCAGAACGCAGATTTTCGATGCGATCCGTCGCCTCGAGCCTCATGGTCGGGTAAGTACAGCGCACTCAAGGCTAAGCTATTGATCACTGTCCCGACATACAATGATTCCCCTAGAGCCGAGACAATGGTTGAGAAGCTGACCAGAGAACTCGAGAACCTAAACGATGTCCGTATACTAGTCGCCGATGATGGGTCCACTGACCAAACCTTCG
>Ga0315281_10006793_pt1 | contig 16213 bp, 19 predicted proteins | sample YL17G07_0_MG_FD_204540 | JGI IMG/M metagenome (GOLD analysis project Ga0315281, IMG submission 204540) | Sediment microbial communities from Yellowstone Lake, YNP, Wyoming, USA - YL17G07_0 | ecosystem: Environmental > Aquatic > Freshwater > Lake > Sediment | place: USA: Wyoming | collected... | reverse complement strand
TGTTCGCCGCTCCCGCGGGCTCCTCGGGCAATCTGGCGCTGGGCGGACGCGATCCGAAGCGCAACCGCTCCTACGTCATGTACGTGATTTCGGGCGGCGGCTATGGCGGCAATCCGCGCGGCGACGGCCTGTCGAACGGCTGCTCCACCATAGGCATTTCCAAGACTACGCCGATCGAAGTGATGGAGCAGTATTACCCGGTGCTGTTCGAGGAGTACTCGCTGCATGAAGGCTCGGGCGGGGCGGGCGAGTACCGCGGCGGTTTCGGCGTCAACTACACCATCCGGTTGCGCCGCGGCGATGCGCGCGCTTCGATGGTGATGGACCATGGCCGCACCGGCCCCCTGGGCGCGCTCGGCGGCGCCGACGGCGGCGTGAACAAGGTGCGCATCGAGCGCGGCGCCGCGAGCTACGTGCCGCCGCATCTGTCCAAGGATCAGGACATCGAGATGCAGCCGGGCGACCGCATCTATGTCTCTACCCCCGGCGGCGGCGGTTTCGGCGACCCGTTCAAGCGCGAGCCACGGCGGGTGGCGCAGGATGTGGTTCGCGGCTACTACACGACGGCGCAGGCCGAACGGCTGTTCGGCGTGGCCATCGCCGACGATGGCGGGGTCGACACAGCGCGCACCGCTGCCTTGCGCTCTAACATAGCCACGATCAACAGCAATCCTGACAAAAACGCCGGGTCCATTCGCGGCTGAGATCATCTTGATCGACAACCCCTGGTTCTTCGTTGCCGCGCTGCCCGCGGTTTTCATCAATGGCGTATCCAAGGGCGGCTTCGGCAGCGGACTCGGCATCGTCTCCGTACCGCTGATGGCGCTGACCGTCCCGGTAACGGAAGCTGCGGCCATCATGCTGCCCATCCTGTGCGTGATGGACCTGGCCGCGCTGTGGGCGTACCGCCGCAGTTGGGATCGCGAGAACATGAAGATCATGCTGCCCGCGGCGCTCGTCGGACTGGTCCTGGGTGCGCTCACTTTCCGTTACATCAACGAAGCCGGCTTGAAACTGGTATTGGGCGCGGTCGCCGTGGGTTTTGTGCTTTACCACTGGTCCGACGCCGCGAGCCGCCTGACCAAAACGCAGCCGTCGAAGGTCAAAGGCTATTTTTGGTGCTGCGTTTCCGGATACACCAGCACGCTCACGCACGCGGGCGGCCCGCCGATGTCGATCTATCTCCTGCCGCAGCGGATGGACAAGGCCGTGCTCGCCGGCACCGCCGTCGTATTTTTCTCGGTGCTCAATTACGTCAAGCTGGTGCCCTACTTCTGGCTCGGACTGTTCGACGCGCGCAACCTCTCCACTGCGGCCGCTCTGGCCCCGATCGGGGTGCTTGGGATCATGGCGGGCGTATGGGTGAGAAAACGGATCTCCGAAGCGCTGTTCTACCGCCTGTGCTATGGCTTCCTGCTCGTGACCGGAGGCAAGCTGTTGTACGATAGCGTTACCAGACTGATCTAGCCAGGATTGGAGTTCGAACATGAACCGGCAACTGCACTGTGATCTCGCCGACCTGACCGCTGCCGTACCCGACGACGCCAAGCTCGCAGTGCCATCGGACAATTGCGGCGTGGCCATGGCCGCCACGCGCGAACTGGTGCGCCGCGGCGTGCGCGGCCTGCACCTCGTATGTGTGCCGACCAGCGGGTTGCAGGCCGAGATCCTGATCGGCGCCGGCGCGATCGCCACCCTGGAGACTTCGGCGGTAACGTTGGGCGAATTCGGGCCGGCGCACCGCTTCATCGATGCGCTGCGCCAGCGCCGCGTCCGCATGCTCGATTCCACCTGCCCGGCGGTGCATGCGGCACTGCAGGCCGGGCAGAAAGGCCTGCCCTTCATTCCCTTGCGCGGGCTGATCGGCAGCGACCTCCTCGCTTCGCGCTCCGACTGGAAGGTCATCGATAATCCGTTTCAGGCGGGCGATGCCATCGCCGTGCTGCCCGCGATCAATCCCGACATCGCCCTGTTCCACGCACCACTCGCCGATCGCTCGGGCAACGTGTATATAGGCCGCAGGCGCGAGTTGCTCACCATGGCGCACGCATCGAAGCAGACCTTCGTCACCGTCGAGGCGATCAGTGAGCACGACCTGTTCGACGACGCCAAGCTCGCCCCAGGCGTGGTGCCGGCGATTTACGTCAGCCGCATCGCCCTGGCCAAACAAGGCGCGTGGCCGATCGGACTGCCCGGACACTATGGTCCGGACGACGCGGCCATCGGCCGCTACGTGCAGAGCGCCAAGACCGAGGAAGGCTTCCGCCGCTTTCTGGATGAGTGGCTGACTGATGCTACGGAGGCGGCGGCATGAGTAGGAAGCAGGGGCCCCGCGTAGCGGGGATGCGACCGACCGCGATTGCCGCCGGACGCCGACAAAGACCATCTGTGATCCGCGACTCCGGTACGGAGGCGGCGGCATGAACCTGTCCTATAGCCGCGCCGAGTTGCTGGTCGCCGTGATCGCGCGCCTGCTCGAAGGCTGCCGTCATGTGGTGGTCGGCGCCTCCTCGCCCATTCCAGGCGCGGCAGCGCTGCTGCGGCAGGAACTGAGCCAAGGCGCGATGCGGGTCAGTATCCTTGGCTCCAACCGGTACAACGCCTACACCAACGGCGGCGTCGAGACTTTCGACCTGGCGGCACAGGGCCGCATCGACGCTTTTTTTCTCGGCGGCGGACAGATCGACGGCCAGGGCAACATCAACCTCGTGGGCACCGGTAGCTACCCTGCAAACGACGTGCGCTGGCCCGGCTCATTCGGTTCAGCCTATCTGTACTACCTGGTGCCGAAGGTGATCTTGTTTCGCGAAGAGCATACGCGGCGGGTGCTGGTGCCCAAGGTGGACTTCATCAGCGCACCGGGCGTGAGCGCACCCGGCGTCTATCGGCCGGGCGGCCCTTGCGGCTTGCTCACCGGGCTCGCCTGGTTTTCCTTCGATAAGCGGAAACACCGCTTCCGCCTGGAGAGCGTGCACCCGGGGCACAGCGTCGAGGAAATCCGCGACCAGACCGGCTTCGAATTCGATTGTCCGGATGCGGTGCCGTCGACGAACGCGCCCGAACCAGAAGTACTGGCGCTGATCCGCGGCCGGATACGCAACGAGATCGCCGAAACCTATCCGCGCTTTGCTTCGACCTTCGCCAACTGAGCCGGAAAATGAGCGGGCGCGCGCAAGAAGAATTCCATGGCACCTGAGCGCCGTGCCGTCTCCCTCGCCCGCCGCGTCATCCTGACGCTGCTCCTGGGCGGCCTGTTCGTTCTCGGCTATCTGGTCCTGAGCTGGTTCATCCTGCCCGTCGTTTGGGCCGCCATCCTCGCCTATGTCACCTGGCCCGCCTATGAACGGCTGCGCAAACTCTTGCGCGGCCATGCCATGGGCAGCGCGCTGGTGATGACCCTGTTGTTGACGATGGCGTTCGTGCTGCCGCTATTGTGGCTGATCGCCCTGCTGCAGGCTGAATTTGTCTTTGCCTACCAGTCAGCCTCCGCTTACCTGGCCGAGGGATCGCGCCGGCTGCCGGATTTCGTCCTGCAGCTGCCATGGATAGGCGAACGGCTGCAGGGCCTCATCGACCAATTCGCCACCGACCCCGCCGCGCTGCGCGCCCAGCTGGTGAGCTGGGCTCACCAGTGGCTGGGCGAACTGGGGGAATTGGTCGGCGGGGTGGCGCAAAATGCGCTCAAACTGGGTTTCGCCGTGCTTACCGTCTTGTTCGTTTATCGCGACGGGGAAAATCTGTTAGACCAGGTGCAACGGGTACTGCGCCGTTTCCTCGGCACGCGGGTCGATGGTTACATTGTCGCCATCGGCAACACGACCAAGGCGGTTCTCTACGGCCTGGTACTGACCGCGATCGCACAGGGCGTGCTCGCGGGCCTGGGCTACTGGTTCGCCGGAGTGCGGGCGCCGGTGCTGTTCGGCGCGTTTACCGCGCTCATCGCTCTGATGCCGTTCGGCACGCCTTTCGTCTGGGGCTCGCTGGGCGCCTGGCTGCTGTTCACGGGCCATACGCTCGAAGGCATCGGCCTGCTGCTGTGGGGCACGCTGGTCGTGAGCTCGGTCGACAACCTGATACGGCCGCTGATGATCAGCAGCGCCACGCACATTCCCTTTCTGCTGGTGATGTTCGGCGTGCTCGGCGGCCTGGCGGCCTTCGGCCTGATCGGAATGTTCGTCGGACCGGTCATCGTCGCGGTGCTGTTGGCCGTATGGCGCGAGTGGCTGGAGGACCAGGGACCGGCCGGCCCGGAGGAGCGGCGCGTCGATTGAGTTGATTGCTCCGCGCAGGACCTCAATATTTCCCCCTTGAAGAAGCGGGCCAGGGGAATTTGGCCTTCAGCGATGGCCTGGCTGGCTCTTGCTTCCCTTCATCATGCGCAGCGGGTTGTAGGCGAGCACCGTCTCGCCTTTCTGATTGATCACATGGTTCTCGGTGCGCACTAGCCCGCGATGGCCTTTGGAAGTTTCGCGCACCTCGCTGACTTTGCATTCGACGTGGATGGTGTCGCCGACGAAGGTCGGCCCTTTGACGTCCAGCGTAGCGTTCAGAAATGCGAGCCCGGTGCCCTGCATCATCGGCAGCAGCAGGCCCTCGGCGCAGGCATAGACAAGAGCGGCCGGCACCACGCGGCCGGGGATCGCCATGTTCTTCCGGTCTTCGGTGTTGGTGAACAACTCCTCCGTCAGCCAGGAGAGATTGACGAAGTTCACCAGATCGGTTTCAGTCAGCGTGCGCCCGACGGTGCGAAAGCGATCGCCGACCGAAAGATCGTCCCAGAACGACCCCATGCCCAGCAATTCGATGTCTTTTTCCATTTGTGCCTTTCAATTTTCGACGGGTCGATGTTACGCTCCGATTCGCGGCCTGTGAATCGGAATTTCGGGCAAGGCTTTTTTTCCACCCGTTGAAAACATTTTGACCAGGAGGTCGTTTCGGAATTGCTGAAACAACTCCAAATCTAAGGATATCAGAGGGTGTCTCCCCGCAAATCGCAATGAGCGCCAAAGAACTCGACCTCAATGCGCTGGACCTTGGCGCCATCATCCGTCCCGGCGACAGCGTCATGTGGGGCCAGGCGGACGCCGAGCCGGTACCGCTCACCCAGGCGCTGATGGCGCAGCGCCATGCCATCGGCAATTTCAACGTGTTCCTCGGCATCACTTACTCCGACACGCTGAAACTGGAGTACACCGACCGCATCCGCTTTTCGGCCTACTGCGGCTCAGGCGGCAATCGCGCGCTCGCCAGGGCGGGCCAGCTCGATATCCTGCCCTGCCATTATTCGCACCTGCGCGAACTGATGGCGAGCGGGCGGCTGAAGGTGGATGTGCTGCTGCTGCAGCTCGCCCCGGCGAACGAACGCGGCGAGTACAGCCTGTCGATCGCGCATGAATACCTGATCCCGGCCCTGGAGACCGCGCGCGTGGTCATTGCCGAGGTGAACGAGCAGGCGCCTTGGACCTACGGCGAGCGGCCCGTGTTCGAGGCCGACCTCGATTACATCGTGCGCACCGCGCGCCCTCCGCTCGAGTTGGTCCATCCGCAACCGGGCGCGGTCGAGCAGGCAATCGCGCGCAATGCCGCCGCCTTGATCGAAGACGGCGCGACGCTGCAATTCGGCCTCGGCGCCTTGCCTGAAGCCATCCTCGCCCAGCTCGCCGACCGGCGCGACCTTGGCGTGCACTCCGGCGCCATCAGCGATCAGGTCGCTCATCTGATGCAGGCCGGCGTCATCACCAATGCGAGGAAGAGCATAGACCGGGGCGTAACCATCGCCGGCATCATGTTCGGCAGCAAGCGCCTGCACGATTTCGCCCACTGCAATCCGCAACTGCAGTTTCGCTCTTCCGCCTACACCCACGGCGCCGATGTGCTGGCGCAGATCGAATGCTTCACCGCACTCAATTCCGCCGTGGAAGTCGATCTTTCCGGCCAGATCAATGCCGAGGTTGCGGCCGGGGTCTATGTCGGCGCGGTCGGCGGCGCGGTCGATTTCCTGCGCGCCGCGCACTACTCCAAAGGCGGCCTGCCCATCATTGCCCTGCCCTCCACCGCAGGCAGGCACAGCCGCATCGTCGCCAAATTCAACGGTCCGGTGAGCACCCCCAGGAGCGACGCCGGCCTAATCGTGACCGAGTACGGCGTGGCCGACCTGCGCGGGGCGGGGCTGGCCGAGCGGGCGCGCAGGATGATCGCGATCGCCCACCCGGAGCGGCGCGAGCAATTGGAGCGCGAGAGCCGCGGCGGCTGAGACGGACGAATTCCTCGGCCCCTCTTCAGCCATGCGGCTCCGGTTCCGTATCAATGAGATCGAGTGGGCTCAATACCCCACCTTACCCATCCCCCGCGGATGTTTCTTGCCGCGAAAGAAAATGAAGCGGCGAATCCATTGCGGGTAGATGTCTTCCGTGCGCACGCCGTAGTGCTTCGCGTGCAACCGGTCGCGCACCTGGTCGAGCAGGCGTGGCGAAGACGTGGCATTCCTCGGTGGCTGCGATACTGTACGACCGTACGGGTGCCTATCCCGGTTGACGTGGTTGAGGAGTCAAGGGGTTGAGCGTAGAGTGTCCGTGCACGGCCCCGCATTTGGGGTCTTATGAGGCCCAACCGAAGGGGCCGACTTCGCTATGCTGCAAGGTTAACCAGCGAAATGGAAATCTGATACGCTGATGTCGTGAAGGTTACGCGCTACTTCGAGGCAATCCGTCAGCGGCCGGATCGGGCGATCATCCGAGACGAATGGATTGAGAGGGCCATCCGGATACCAATTCGGGAAACGGTACAGGCGGATGGCCGTATCCGGCGTTGGGTTCAGGTGCCGGAAATGGAGAACCGGTTTCTTCGCGTGATTATCTTGCCTGATGGCGAGACCGTACATAACGCTTTCTTTGACAGAAGGTTTGCACCATGAAAGTTCGTTACTTCGCTGACACCGATACTCTGCTTATCGAGTTTCTGGATTCTCCGGTGATGGAGACCCGAGACCTCGATGAAAACACCGTTCTAGACGTGGACGCGAAGGGCAATATCTGCTCCATTACAGTCGAGCACGCATCTCAGCGCGCCGGCGCGCCGCAGTTTTCCTACGAGCAAGTTGCCGCATAACTTTAGCTGGTGCGGACGGGCGGCCAGCATTGTGCCGTGTACAATCATCGTGCGCGCCCGCCGCACTGCAACACGTTACCTCACCACCTTCCGACCGAGGTGCCTATGAGAAACATAGCGGTTTCACTGCTTGCTCTTTGTGGGCTAGCGGCGGCGGCGACTGGCGCGAGGTACTTCTTCGCGACGGAGTTTATGCCGTACCACGCTGCAGTCGCCGGCCGGACGTGGGCTCAGATTGACCCGGGCACACAAACCATAATCTCCGGCATGCTCAAGGTCATTGGCGCGGGTTTTCTGGGCGGCGGCGTTTCGCTGCTTTGTTTTATTTATCCCGCGGCGAAAGGGGAGCGATGGCCCGCGGTCGGGGCCGTGCTGGTCGGCGCATCCGTGTGGGGGCCGACACTCTACGTCACCGCCCTCCTCCGTCAGGCGAGCCCTGGCGCGGAGACGCCCATGGCCCCATCAGTTCTAATTCTCCTGCTGATCGTCGTCGCAGCGGTACTGCTGTGGCGCGGAAACTCTCCGCCTGCTCCGGGGGAAAGCTGACTTTAATGCAGCGGATCGCTTTCGACGGCCATTGCTCATTGACGTTAGCCTTTCAGGAGACGCGCACTCATGCCTTCCATTACGAACGAAGATGTTGGCCGGTTTCTCGAGGGCCTTGCTCGTCGCAAGAGCACTACGACCTATGGCGAACTCGCGGAGCGTTTCGGTCTTCCCCCGATGGAAGGCGCATGGGCGGCGCATCCCCTCAGCCAGGTATTCGAACATCTGGATCGACAGGATGCCGCGGATTCCCGTCCCTTTCGTACTTCAGTCGTAATCCGTAAGGACCGAAACATCCCGGGCGACGGGTACTTTGAGTCTCTTGCACGAATCAAGACAAACGGAATACCAGCCAAAACCGACAAAGCGAAAGAGAAGGCATGGCTCGATGAACTCAATGCCGTCTACACATTCAGCTGGCCGAAAGCCTAACCACCCGCTTCATGTCGATGCGCGGCCACCGAGCGCGGACGTTGGGCTTTATAGTCAGTCATAGTCATGTCACTTCGCCTTCTCCCTGGGATCATCGGTCTGCTTGCATCGGGTTTGTGCAGCGCAGGGGGTTCGGTCGAGTTCAAGGTTGTTGATCAGCTTATTCGCCAGCAGCCATCCACGTATCGCTGGTTGTCGTCGACATTGGTGTTTCCCGATACGGCCTTCGCCGAGGTGCGGTTCGGTCCGCATTTCAAACACTTGAGCGGCGAACGGATGGGGCCTTACACGTTTGTGGCAAGGCCGATGGCTTCCAGCGCTGGCAGCGAGATTGAGATCATCGTCTGTACCGACGCTCATTTTATTGACAAGTCTGGAGAGCACTTGGCTGAGTCAAGGATAGCGGAAGCAGCGCGGCTGGAAGAAAAACTCGCTTCTGTTCAGGTCCGTGATAGGCGTGATGCTGCAGGTAGCCCCGCATGCCCAAATTGACGTCCAGCCCTGCGTTCAACCAGACGTGCGTGAAATGCCACGCAGTCAGATTGGCCTTGCTCGCTGAGGCCGTACAAAACCCTTGATTCCTTGCGATTCACGCCCACAAGCTATTGATCTGTAGAATAACGAAATTCCGAAAACAATTTTTGCCACAGCCTCGTCAACAGGGGGTATTGTGAATGGAGAAGATATGGAAGCGTTAAAGGATGCGGGTGATTTGTACGAGGTCGAGCGCCGGCAATACTACGCCCAGCGACCCGGGTTCCGTATCAGTGAACTGCAGATCTCCCCGACGCAGAAGGTGCCTTGGCACTACCATACCAATGTCCAGGACACGTTTTATGTGATCGAAGGAAGTATCCGTATCTTCCTGCAGAGCCCGAAGGAGGAAGTCACGCTGATGCAAGGCGAAACCTGCTCCGTTCCTCCGCGCCGGCCGCATCTGGTCACAAACGGCGGCGACACCTCGGCTACCTTCCTCGTGCTTCAAGGTATGGGGGAGTACGACTTCGTCCCGCTAGTGCCGAAACGCGGCGTTTAACTTGGCGGCGGTGCCGAACCGGGAGCCGATCAAAGCATTGAGTGATGATAGGAGGATGGACTTATGCGGTCGCATGACCTCGCAGGCCTCGCGCTCTGCAGCTTGCTCGTTGGCTGTGCAGTCTCCCCTTCGCAGCCGACCATCGTAGAGGCGCGGCAGCAAGTCCTCGCAGCGGAACAGGCGTTCGCCAAAACAATGGCGGAGCGGGATCTCCGGGCATTTGCCTCGTTCATTGCAGACGAGGCTGTGTTCTTCTCGGGGCCCAAACCACTTCGAGGAAAGCCGCAGATTATCGACTGGTGGGCGCGGTACTACGCAACCCCGACCGCGCCGTTCTCGTGGGCGCCGGAAGACGTGGAAGTCCTTGAATCGGGTGCACTCGCATTGAGCTCCGGCCCCGTCCGCGATCCGCAGGGCAAAGTAGTTGCCCGGTTTACCTCCATCTGGAGGCACGAAGCACCTGGCGTGTGGCGCATTATTTTCGACAAGGGCAGCGAGGTTTGTAGCTGCCCATCCCCGTAAAGCTACTGGCGTTCGCACTATGCATCCCATGGTCTTTGTCGGACACAAATGCCGCCTGATCCCTCCCTGGTGCGGACGGGCCAGAAGCGTCGTACCATTGCTTGCCATCGCACAAATCCGCCGCACGGCACGACATTGGGCATCATCAGACCATGAAAATTCGCGCCTACCAGCCTGACGACGAGCCGGCGGTCATCGCGCTGTGGCAGGAGTGTGGATTGACTCGTCCGTGGAACGACCCGCGTCGCGACATCGCCCGCAAGCTCACGCAGCAACCAGAGCTATTTCTCGTGGGCACCCACGAAGGGACAATCGTCTCGACTGCAATGGTAGGGTTCGACGGGCATCGCGGATGGGTATATTATCTCGCGGTCGCGCCAGGACATCGGAGGCGATCCTTCGGACGCAGGCTTATGCAAGAGGCGGAGCGCCTCCTGCTCGAGCGCGGCTGTCCGAAGTTAAACCTCCAACTTCGTTCTTCAAACATTGATGCGGTCGAGTTCTATCGCAAGCTCGGCTACACACAGGATGAAGTTGTGAGTTTCGGTCTACGCCTTATTCCGGACGGGCCTACCCACAGTTCATGACGCTCCACGACTTTCAGCAATGGCTTGACCGTTACGGCAACGCCTGGGTGGCGGGCGACCCGGAAGCGGTGGTCCCACTATTCTCCGCCGATGCGGCATACTACGAGACACCTTTTGATCAACCGATGATCGGTACAGATACGCTCCATCGGTATTGGACCGAGGGTGCGAAAAACGCTCAAACCGATATCGCGTTTGAAGCGACCCCTGTATCGCTCAGTGGAAACACGGGATTCGCGCGTTGGCGGGCGACGTTTCGACGGGTACCTTCGAAAGTATTCGTTGAGCTGGACGGTGTCCTATCGGCCCGCTTTGACGGGCAGATGCGCTGCGAGGAGTTCAGAGAATGGTGGCATCGGAAAGAGACCTGTTGAGCACGCAAAAATGCATTCGATAGGAGCTTCCGGAAAATGCCTGTGTGGCGCGGTCTCCTTTTCAATGGAGTTTCCGACCAAGTGGGTTGCGCATTGCCATTGCACAAAGTGCCAGCGGGGGCACGGCGCGGCATTTGTGACCTGGGTCGGTGCTGAAGTTTCGCAGGTCACTATTCACGACCAGGATGGCTTGCTCAATTGGTATTCGTCCTCCGAAGGCGCGGAACGCGGGTCTTGCTCACGCTGTGGCAGCAGTTTGTTTTTTCGCTCGTCGAAATGGCCGGGTGAGCTGCACATCGCGCGCGCCAACTTTACCGACCCGATAGATCGTGAGCCGCAGGGTCACGCATACTACGATACACACGTGGAATGGGTCACGGTCGCCGACGACCTCCCAAGAAAATCCGACCCTGATGCATGAGTACACATAGCGCGCCCATCGCCGACGCCGGCACCTCCCCCGCCGAGCATCTGCTCGCCCTGTACCGCACCATGGCGCGCATTCGCGCTTTCGAAAACGCAGCGGAAGAGACAAGCCGCGGCGGCGTGGCCGTGTTCGGCGCGACTACCGACGCGAGCGCACTGGTGCGCGGGCCGCTGCATCTTTCAACCGGCCAGGAAGCGGTCGCGGCCGGCGTGTGCGCGAACCTCACGCGCAGCGACTATCTCACCTCGACCCACCGCGGCCACGGGCACACGCTCGCCAAGGGCGCAGACACCAAGGCGATGATGTGCGAGCTGTTCGGCCGCGCCGCCGGCACCAACAAAGGCAAGGGCGGTTCGATGCACATCGCCGATTTCGCCGTCGGCATGCTCGGCGCCAACGGCGTGGTCGCCGCCGGTATCCCAATTGCCGTCGGTGCGGCGCACTCCGCGAAAATCCGCGGCAGTCACGCCATCGTCGCCTGCTTCTTCGGCGACGGCGCAATCAACCGCGGACCGTTTCTCGAAGGGCTCAATTGGGCGAAGATCTTCGAACTGCCGGTGCTGTTCGTGTGCGAGGACAATCGCTATTCGGCGACCACGGCAACCGACGCCATGACCGCCGGCGAAGGCGCGGCGGCGCGCGCCCGCGGCATCGGCCTCCCGGCTGAAACCGTCGACGGCAACGATGTGTCTGCGGTGGATGCGGCGGCACGCGTACTGGTGGCACGCGTCCGCGAGGGCGGCGGGCCGCAATTCCTGCATGCCTTGACCTACCGCGTAAAAGGCCATGTTTCGGTGGACGCCGCGGCCTATCGCGACCAGAGTGAAGTGGAAAGCGCAATCGAGAGCGATCCGCTCAAGCTCGCCGGGCGGCGCCTCGCCACACTCGGCGTGACGGCCGCGCGCATAGCCGAAGTGGACAAGGAGGCGCGAACGGAAATCGAGGCGGCGCTGGCGGCTGCGCGCGCGGCGCCTCCTCCCGAGCCCGGCGAGGCCTATGCCGACGTCCAGGACACCGGAGCCGGCCAATGGCACTGATGAACTACGCCCAGGCAGCCTGCCTGGCTCTCGCTGAAGCGATGCGCGCGGATCCCAGCGTGGTCGCGCTGGGCGAGGATGTGGGACGCGGCGGCATCTTCGGCCAGTACCGCGGCCTGCAGCAGGAGTTCGGCGCAACGCGAGTCATCGACACGCCGATCTCGGAGGCGACGATCGTGGGCGCCGCGGTAGGCATGGCGCTGACAGGCCTGCGTCCGGTGGTTGAAATGCGCGTTGTCGATTTCGCCTTGTGCGCCATCGACGAGATCGTCAACCAGGCGGCGAAGAACCGTTACATGTTCGGCGGCCAGGGCCGCGTGCCGCTGGTGGCGCGTCTGCCGATCGGCATCTGGAGCGCCTCTGCCGCACAGCACTCGCAGTCGCTGGAAGCATGGTTCGCCCACATCCCCGGCCTGGTGGTGGTGGCCCCGGCGACGCCGGCCGACAACTACGCCCTGCTCGCGGCGGCGATGAAATGCGGAGACCCGGTCGTTTACATGGAGCACAAGGAACTGTGGGGACTTGAAGGTGAGGTACCGCCGCAGCACGCGGCGACCCTGGGCAAGGCGCACCTGGCGCACGCAGGGACGGATATAACGCTGGTGACCTGGTCGAAAGCAGTGCATGCCGCGCTCGCCGCTGCCGAGCAGGCGGCGCAGCAGGGCGTGTCGGTCGAGGTGATCGACCTGCGCACCATCTGGCCCTGGGACCGCGAGATGGTGCTCGCCTCCGCCGCCCGCACCGGGCGCCTGCTGGTCGCGCACGAAGCGGTGCAGGCAGCGGGGTTCGGCGCCGAGATTGCCGCGACCGTCGCGGAAGAACTCGGCATTCCGGTGAGGCGCGTCGGCGCGCCGCGTATTCCGGTTGGTTACGCGCGCACGCTGGAAGACGTGGCGCGCATCTCCGCGGAAAAGCTGCTGCAGGAACTGATCCGCTTCGTGAACAGCGACGGCCGCAAGCGATCCATAGCCTAGCCCATGGCGGCGTGCTACGCTTGCATCTGGATCGACGAGAAACCGTAAAGGAGCCAAAAATGATACGTAGAAACCTGTTGCTGATGTTGTCCGTGGCCGCCGTGGCGTTCGTCCTCCCCGCAGCCGCGCAGCAAGGCAAGTACCAGGCTGAGTACCGCCTGTCGACGGTGGTCCCGGCCTCCTTCCCCTGGGGCAAGGGCGGAGAGATCTGGGCCAACCTGGTGCGCGAGCGCACCAATGGCAAGATCAATATCAAGATGTATCCCGGCGTGGCGCTGGTGGCGGGCGACCAGACGCGGGAATTCACCGCCATCCGCCAGGGGGTGATCGACCTCGCCATCGGTTCGACCATCAACTGGTCGCCGCAGATAAAAGAACTCAACATCTTCTCGCTGCCGTTCCTGATGCCCGATTACGCCGCCATCGACGCGCTTACGCAGGGCGAAGTGGGCAAGGATATCTTCAAGATACTGGAAAGGAACGGTGTAGTGCCCCTCGCCTGGGGCGAGAACGGCTACCGCGAGGTCACCAACTCCAAGCGTCCGATCAGGACGCCGGAAGACATGAAAGGCCTGAAATTCCGCGTGGTCGGCTCGCCGATTTACAACGAGACCTTCACCGCGCTCGGCGCCAATCCGACGCAGATGAGCTGGGCCGACGCGCAACCGGCGCTCGCCTCGGGCGCGGTCGACGGCCAGGAAAATCCGCTTACCATATTTACCGCGGCCAAGCTGCATACCGTCGGACAGAAGAACGTGACGTTGTGGGGCTATGTCGCCGACCCCCTGATTTTTGTCGCCAACAAGGAAGTGTGGGAAAGCTGGACGCCGGCGGAACGCAAGATCGTCAAGGATGCGGCGGTCGAAGCCGGGCAGCAAGTGATTCAGATGGCGCGCAAAGGCCTGATCGCACCCGACCTCTCCACCATTTCCGAGATCGAAAAGCTAGGCGTCAACGTAGTACGGCTTTCCGCCAGCGAGCGCGAGACGTTCGTGAAGGCGACGCGCAAGGTCTACCAGAAGTGGTCGAAGAACATCGGCCAGGACTTGGTGACCAAGGCCGAGAAGGCAGTCGCCGCGCGCAAGAAGTCCTGATTCCTTCGATCCTGAATAACGCCGCCGCTCGGATGCGGCGGCGTATTCTTGCAATGCCGCCATGAGCGACCATCCCGACCTGATCAAGCCCGCCGCCCAAGAGTTGCCGCGCATACCGGTCAAGATCGAGGAATTCTTCGCCGCGCTGGCGATGGCGCTGATCTGCCTGATCACCTTCGCTAACGTGCTGGTGCGCTATTTCAGCGATGAGTCGTTCGCGTTCACCGAGGAGTTCTCGGTTTTCCTCATGGTGGTGCTCACCTTCGTCGGTGCCTCGGCCGCATTCGCCAAGAACTCGCATATTCGTATGAGCTTCCTGGTGGAGAAGCTGCCGCCGCGGCTTGCCGCTCGGATCGAGATCGCGGTGATGGTCGCCGCTGCTGTCCTGTTTACCATCATCGTCTGGTACGGCATCAAACTGCTTCTGGACGACTGGAACTTTGATACCACCTCGCCCGGTATCGGCATTCCGCAGTGGATCTACACCCTCTGGCTGCCGCTGCTGTCCGCGGTCATCGTGCTGCGCATTATCGGCCGCATCATGCGCCTCGCGCGCCGCAAGGCATAGACGTGCTGGCCGAAGGCAGCCTGATCCTGTTCCTCGGTTTCGCGCTGCTGCTCGCGCTCGGAGCGCCGCTCGCAGTCGCGCTCGGCGTCGCCGGCACCGCGGTGATCATGATCGAGGGGCTAGGAGTGATGTCGGTGCCGACCAACGCTTATGCCGGTCTGGCGAAGTATCCGCTGCTGGCACTGCCGGTGTTCGTGCTCGCGGGCATGATATTCGAGCGCGCCGGCGTGGCCTTGCGCATCGTGAATTTCACCGCCGCGCTGGTAGGCAAGCGCCGCGGCGCGCAGGGCGTGGTGGCGATCCTGGTATGCATGTTCCTCGGCGGCATCTCCGGTTCCGGCCCCGCGGACGCCGCCGCGGTGGCGATGGTGATGATCCCAGGCATGGCTAGGCAAGGTTACCCAAAGGAATTCTCGGCCAGCCTGATCGCGGCCGCGGGATCCACCGCGATCCTGATTCCGCCCTCGATCGCCTTCATCGTCTACAGCGTGCTGGTGCCTGCCGCGAGCGTGCCGGCATTGTTCGCCGCCGGCATGATACCGGGCATCCTCGCCGGCCTGTCGCTGTTGATTCCCGTGCTTTATTTTTCGATACGCGAAGGCTGGGGCACCGAAGGCGGAGCGAGCGAAGTGACGGTGTGGCAAAGCTTCAAGGATGCGAGCTGGGGGCTGCTCGCTCCGGTGATCATTCTCGGCGGGCTGCGCTCGGGCATGTTCACGCCCACCGAGGCCGCGGTGGTGGCGGTGTTCTACGGCTTCTTCGTCGGCGTGTTCGTCTACCGCACGCTGACGTGGCTGGGCGTCTACCGAGTGCTGGTGGAGTCGGCGGAGATTTCCGCTGTGGTGATGATCATCATCTCGCTCGCCGGCGTGTTCGCCCACGCAGGCTCCACGCTCGGCGCCTTCGATGCGTTCGCCAAAGCACTGATCGGCGTGACCTCGACCGAGTGGATCATGCTGCTGATGATCATGCTGATGCTGCTGATCGCGGGAATGCTGCTCGATGCAATATCGATTTTTCTGGTGTTCCTGCCGATCCTGCTGCCCATCGCCAAGACGTTCGGCTGGGACCTGGTATGGTTCGGCGTGCTGATGACCATGAACATGGCGATCGGGCAATTCACTCCGCCGATGGCGGTCAACCTGATGGTAACCACGCGCATCGCCGGCATCTCCATGGAGTCGACGGTGAAATGGGTGATCTGGATGGTGGGGGCGATGCTGATCGCACTCACCCTGGTCGCCATCCTGCCGCAGCTTGCGCTATGGCTGCCGCGAACGCTGGGCTATTGACGGGCGGCACCTGCACATCGTTCGCCCCGAGGGCCTCTGGTCGAGAACTTCAAACTCAGCCTTTGCTCGTCTTGCAATCGGCACGCAGCTGCGGCCAAATTGCTAAGTCTGCCCAGGGTTGTTAAGATCAACCTGAAATTCACATTCCTGAGGAGAGAAGCATGAAAACCTTTACTGCCACGCTTGCGGGACTCGCGCTTTGCGCCTTTGCCGGCGC
>Ga0315281_10006792_pt1 | contig 16215 bp, 10 predicted proteins | sample YL17G07_0_MG_FD_204540 | JGI IMG/M metagenome (GOLD analysis project Ga0315281, IMG submission 204540) | Sediment microbial communities from Yellowstone Lake, YNP, Wyoming, USA - YL17G07_0 | ecosystem: Environmental > Aquatic > Freshwater > Lake > Sediment | place: USA: Wyoming | collected... | reverse complement strand
GTCAAGCGCCGTAATCATGAGGATGGGGACTTCAGCGGTGCGCGGGTCGGCGCGCAGGCGGCGGCAGACTTCGTAGCCGTCCATGCCCGGCATCATCACGTCGAGGAGAATCACGTCGGGCAAAAGCGCGGCGGCTTTGGCGAGGCCCTCGGGGCCATTGGCCGCCAGTTCGAGCGTGTAGTTCTCTCCGGCCAGCAAGGCTTCGACAGCGTCGCGGGCGGTGGGGGTATCGTCAATGACGAGGATGGTGCTGGTGGTGGTGGTGGTCATATCTTTTTTCCTGTGAACATCTCAACCTCTGAAGTCTACACTGGTCGGCTTAATTGCGCTTGAAGGATGCGCGCCAACTGCTCCAGATTGACGGGCTTGGCGAGATACTCATTGGCCCCGGCGGTGAGACAGCGCTCGCGGTCCCCAGGCATGACGAGGGCGGTGAGCGCGATGATGGGCGTGGTAGCCAGCGCCGTTTCGCGCCGGATGAGTCGCGTGGCTTCGAGGCCATCCAGGCCCGGCATCTGCACATCCATGAGAATGACGTCCGGCTGGACTTCTTTGGCGCGCAGGACGGCTTCCTGCCCATGGCGGGCGATGGTCACCGCATAGCCTTCGGCGGTGAGATAGTCACTGAGAACGCTGAGGGTGATCTCGTTGTCTTCGGCGAGGAGCAGGCGCGGGCGCGACTGGGCGGCGCGGGCCGGATGGATGACCAACGCGGGATGCGCCGGGGTGAGGGTCGCCCGCGCGGCCACGCGCTCTAACGTGGTTTGCAAATCCGCCAGAGCCACGGGTTTGATGAGGTAGTCGGCGGCCCCGAGGGCCAGGGCGCGCGGGCGATCGTCCAGCACGGAGATGATGACGACCGGGAGGGCGCGGGTGCGAGCATCGGCCTTGAGTTGGGTCAGCACGGCCCAGCCGGAGTAATAATCGCTGAGGAAAATATCGAGTAGGATGACGCCGGGTTGCAATTCGGCGGCGCGCTCAACCACGTCTGCGGCGCGCGGATGGACGACATTGGCAATGCCCAACTCGCCGAGGTAGCGCGTGAGTTGCTCGGCCACCACGGACGAGTCTTCGACGGTGAGAGCTTGCCGCAATTTTGAGATCAATTGAGGCTCGGCCTCTGGCGCGGTGGCCAAACCCCCAGCCACGTTCCACGGCAAGGTCAGAGTGAAACGACTGCCTTTCCCCGGCACGCCGTCACTCTCCACCGTTACACTGCCGCCGTGCATCTCGGCCATGCGGCGCACGAGCGCCAGGCCGAGGCCCGTTCCGGAATACTCGCGCGCGAGGCGGCTATCGAGTTGCACAAAGGACTGAAACAGCCGGGGCATATTTTCGGCGGCGATGCCGATGCCGGTGTCCCACACGGTGAAGCGCGCCACTTGCAACTGCGCGTCGCCCGTCACTTCGAGGCCGAGCGCGCCGCCTTCGGGCGTGAACTTCACCGCGTTGCTCAACAGATTGACGAGCATTTGTTTGAGGCGGCGCGCGTCGGCCTGCAGGCGCAGGTCGGGCGGGTGGAGGCGATAGGTGACCGTGTGGCGCTTGGTCTGCGCCATCTGCTTGACGAGGCGCAGGCTTGCTTGACAAATTTCTTCGACGGCGACGAGGCTCGGTTCCAGTTCCAGTTTTCCGGCTTCAATTTTGGAGAGGTCGAGGATGTCGTTGATGAGTTCGAGCAGGTGTTTGCCGCTGTCTTCAATAGCACGCACGGCTTTGAGTTGCTTCTCGGTAAGCGCGCCGTAGATTTGTTTTTGCATGGCCTGCGAGAAAGCCAGGATGCCGGTGAGCGGCGTGCGCAGTTCGTGGCTCATGCTCGCCAAAAATTCGTCTTTAAGGCGCGAGGCTTTGGCGAGGGCGGCGTTGGCCGCGCTGAGTTCTTCACTGCGTTGGCGCAAAACTTCTTCGGCGCGGCGGCGCTCGGTAATATCAATGCTGGTGGTAATCACGGAGACGACCTGGCCCGCCAAATCAAATTCAGGCGCAAGCCACCATTCGTATGCGTGGCCCTCATATTCATAAATGGCGGTGTGCGGCTCACCCGTGTCGAAGACCTGCTGGAGATTCTTTTCGCCAAAGTCGGCGACCGGCACATCGCCGAGCACCTGGCGCGTGGTCTTGCCGATGACTGCCGTGGGGGCAAAACCGGCCCGGCGGGTCGTCATGGGATTAGCGTAGACGTAGCGATATTGCCGGTCGTAGCGCGAAATAGAGAGCGAGTTGTTCTCAGCCAGCGCGCGGAAGGTTTCTTCGCTGGCCCGCAAAGCTTCGGTGCGCTCCAGCACGTGTTGTTCCAGTCGAGCATTGAGCGACCGCAATTGGGCTTCGACCCGCAGGCGTTCGATGGCCGTTGCCAATTGTCCGGCGATCGTCATCAACAACTGCTCGTCGGCCTCGCTAAAACCATTCAGGCGGTCACTCTCCAAATTAATGACGCCGATAACCCGCTCCCCGATTTTGAGCGGCACACAGAGCTCCGAGAGAATAGCGGGATTGAGGGCCACGTAGTCCGGTTCACGCCTGACATCGGGGAGCCGCCGCGCCCGCCCTTGCCGGGCAACGGTGCCGATGATCCCTTGCCCGATAGTCGCAGTCTCGTTAAAGAGTTCCGGCCTGACTCCTTGACTGGCCGGGTGGAGGCGTAAGACACCCGCCGCCGGATCAGCCAAAAGCATACCGATGATATCCGAGTAGAGTTCATCGCTGATCACTCGAATCGCTCGTTTCAATAGTTCATCTTCGTTCTCGGCTTCGGTAATGGCGACGGCGACCGAATGCAAAGTCGTCAGTTCGCGCACCTGCCGCTGAGAGGCCTCGAACAGGCGACTCTGCTGGATGGCAATAGCCAGCAGATTCGCCACGTCGCGCACGAGGTCGGCGTGGTCGGGCGTGAATACCGCCGGGCGCGTGGCGCCCAGATTCACCGAACCGATTAACTCAGATTGATAGAAGAGCGGCGCATAGAGCCACGAGCGGATGCCGTCGGCCAAATGTTGCTGGTCAGTCGCGGGTATTTCGGCCAGAGTCAATACATCTTCGATGCGGCCCACTTGCCCCTGCCGCAACATGGCAATAACATCCGTCCCAAAATCGGCGAAAGGCACGACCGCGCCGGTTGGTATGTGAGTGGAGATGAGGGAACTGACGGCGAGGAAGAAAGCCTGCTCAGTCTGAAAGTCAAAAAGCGAGAGGCTGACACGCTCGCACCCGATGAGCCGCCGCAAGTTATCCGTCGCCGCTTGCGCAATGGCTTGCGGGAGTTGCGCGCTCCGCAGGGATTGTTCGATCTCGTTCAAGACTTCGAGCCGGGCCACGTAGCGTTGCACTTCGGCCTCGGCGTGCTTGCGCTCGGTGATGTCGGCTAAAGTGCCCTGCACGAGCGGCGCATGGCCGGGAAGGGGCGGCAGAATCCGCAGTTGATCACGAATCCAGACTTCCCGCCCGGCGCGGGTGAAGATCCGGTATTCGCTATCCAGCGATTCTCCGGTGATGAGCGCCCGCGCTTCGAGAGCCAACTGCCGCGTGCGATCGTCGGGGTGCATTTGCCGGAACCAGAGGCTGGCGTCCGCCATCCACTCGGCGGGCGTAAAGCCGAGGAGCGATTCAATCTGTGGGCTGATGAAATGCCAAACGCCGTTCTCGCCCACTTCACTGGTGTAAGCGACGACCGGGAGTTGCTCCAACAACGTGCGATATTTGGCTTCGGCTCCGCGCAGGGCGGCGGCGGCCTGCTTGCTCTCGGTGATGTCGCGCGAGAGGGACACCACCCGGTCGGGCGCGGCGGGGACGAGGCGGGCTTCGAAATCACGCGGCCCGGCGGGTGAAGGAAAGGCGTACTCGAATTGTTGAAGCGCGCCGGTCTGCAAAGCCAGTTGGGTGGCGCGGTGGGTCTGCGCGGCTAATTCGGGCGGCAACACTTCGTAGACTGTCTTGCCGAGAAAAGTTTCGGGCGGGAGGGCTGCGCCGCTCGCGCGGCCGGGCTGATAGCCGACGAAGCGGCCCTCGCCATCAAATTGAAAGATGAGGTCGGGGATGGCGCTCAAGATAGCGCGGAGGGTTTCCTCGGCGTGTCGCCGCTCAGTCAGTTCCGCTTGGGCTTGCGCCAACGCCTCGCGTACCGTGCGCCCGGCCAACGCTTGCAAAGCCGCCACAATGAGGAAGTAAATGGCAGTGTCCGTCCAGATGGAAAACGGCGATTGGCCGGAGGCCGAGGCGGGAAGCGCGCCGACACTTTCGGCGTACGCCAGTGCGAACCCGGTCAACACACATAAACCGGCCATGACTATTCCGGGCCCGGGCCCCAACAACAAACCGGTCATGAAGATGATGACTAAGTTAGCCGTATAAGCGGCGCCATGCACGCCCCCACCCGTTACCGCTGAGGCCGTGAACATGAGCCACAGGGCGACAATGAGCAAGCCGCTGGCCAGCCGCACCCGGCCGCGCCGCATTAAGTACATCAAACTCAGGCTCGTCGTCAGGCCGCTGAGGGATTGCCAAAACGTGCGGGCGGCAAAGTGGGGGAACGCCGATAAGCCGTATAGGACGGTGGCCGCCGCAAAAATCCACAACAGGGTATTCAACAGACGCGCCGTCTGAGTTTTATAGTCGTCGGCAAAAACGGGCGGGGAAAGGAGCCGGTGTATCATCTCAACTCCACTGAGAGCAAAACGGCGCGTCCCTGCCGCTACCGTGCTGGTCGTTGGCGGGGACGCGCCGTGGGCGGGCGACAAGCTAGCGCACAAGCCAGCAGAACCGCGCGTTATTCTAAGCGGACTTTAGCACCGAAGTCTTTCTTCTCTTGACTCACGAAGTATGTCGCGCATCCCGCGTCAATCAGATCGGGGTTGAAGGTCACGCTCTCCATGTTGTACTTGGCGATGCTGATCATCTGGTCAAGGATATCGCGCGGTTGGCACATCCGGAACGGGCGGTTGACCGGCTTGAACCATTTGGCGACGAGGTAATCCAGGCCTTTCTCGTCGTAGTCCACTTTGCGCCCCTTGCACACCAGCTCCCAAATTTTGCGCCACTGGATTTCATCGGGGTCGCGGATTTCGATCTTGAACTTAATGCGGCGCAAGAAGGCTTCATCGGCGAGCTGGTTGGGGTCGAGGTTGGTGGAGAAGATGAGGAGCTGGTCGAAGGGGATCTCCAGTTTCGTGCCGGAGACGGTGGTGAGGTAATCGTATTTCTTTTCGAGCGGCACGATCCAGCGGTTGAGCAGGTCCATGGGGCGCACCTGCTGGCGGCCAAAGTCGTCAATCATGAAGATGCCGCCGTTGGCTTTCATCTGAAACGGCGCTTCGTAGAATTTGCCGACTTCGTTGTAGGTGAGGTCGAGCATCCGCAACGTCAGCTCACCGCCGACGACGACCACCGGGCGCTTGATCTTGACCCAACGTTTGTCTACTTCCCCGCTGATGGAGGCGGCGGGGGCGTTGGGGTCGAAAGCGGGAGCCGCCTCGTCTTTGGCTTTTTCGTGGACGATGGTGTCGAAGATTTTGATAATTTGCCCATTGGCCTCGATGGCGTAGGGGATGTAAATGTCGTCGCCCATGAGACGGGTGATGCGCTCGGCCACGCTCGTCTTGCCGTTGCCGGGGTAGCCGAAGAGGAACATGGACGAGCCGGAATTGACGCCGGGGCCAATCTCGTTGAGGACGGATTCGCTGACGACCAGATCTTTGAACGCTTCGCGCACGGTGCGGCGGGTGACGACGACGTTCTTGATGGTCTGCGCCTTAATGGACGTGAGTAAATCTTTAAAGGCCACCGGCGTGGGGCCCATGTACTCGGTTTTCTTGAGGGCGTCTTCCACGGCGCGCTGGCCGCGCGGGGGCTTGAGCACGTATTCGTAACCGGCATCGCCGATGCCTTTTTGTCCAGCCACGTCGAGCAGATCTTGCTGGCGCATCGCCATGAGCAGAGGCCCGACCATCTCAAACGACAGGCCGATGAGTTGCGAGATTTCGATGCCGGTGGGGCGGCCTTTGCTGTAAATGCACCGCAAGATCATATCGTTGAGCAACGTGCGCGGCACGCCGGCATCTTCCACACTCTTGGGCGCGACAGGGAAATAGGTGTTCCGCACGGGGGCCGGGCCGCCCCCATCCACCGGCGGAGGATCGCCCAATAATTTGACACCTGCCATCCCGCCCTTTTGTTGTTGCGCGGCCACCAGCAGGTCCAGCTGGTCTTTGTGCAGTTTGAGATGTTGGAGCGCCGCTTCGTCATTTTTGGCTTGCGCTTCTTTGAGACCTTCCATGACGGCCCGGGCGATGTCGTACTTCACCCCCTCCACGTACATATGGTGGAGGTATTCGCCGGGACGCACGAAACAATCCACGGTGTGGTCTTTGCGCTGGCGCAATGTGGCATAAGATTGGTCATCGAGCAGAAATCGCATAGTTAATTTCCTTCCTGACGCGGCTTGCATGAGCCGGGAATTCCCCGGTAAATATACTCTTTTCTTGAATTTTGGGAAACTTGTATGCCTTCGCTCTCATTCGAATTTGGCAGGAAAGCGGTAGCGGCTCAGAGTGGCGCGGGTGCGCTGGTAAAAGCCGGTGAGGGTCGCGGCGGCGACAAGGCACACAGGCGGGACAATGGTGAGCGCATATTGCGGCCATTTCGTCGGCCAGAGCAACAGGAACAGGAGGCCGCTCCCCAGCCAGACCACCAGCCAGCGCCGCTCACGCCACTCGCGGCGCAAACCCAGCCCGGCGAGGATGGCGATGGGGCCGTCGAGGCCAAAATAGAAGAAGACCGTGGGATGCCAAATGTGACCGACCGACATGAAAATCCAGACGAAGGGCTGATACCACGGATAGTGATAGCGCGCCACATCGGCGCTGTGGGTGTAGCGCGTATAGAAGAAAAGCGTATCGGCGAGGCGCGTGAGCGGGTCGTGCCAGAGGGTGGGATTTAAAAGAAAGAAAGCCGCCAGCGCAACGGCGAAGTAAGGCAACAGCCACGGCCACGGCCGGTCTGGCTCAAAAATGGCGAGGTAGCAGATGACAACGACAATGACGGGGACGTAAGTAAGTTTGCCAGCGGCGGTGAGGCCAAGCAGGATGGCCGAGAACCAGAACGAGCCCGAGCGCCCCCCGCGCGCGCGGCGGAAAGCGAACACGGTGGCGATGGAGGCCAAATGTGGCAAGGCTTCGAGATAAGCCTGTGCGGTGTATTTGACAGCCAACGTGTGAAGGGCGAGGAGGCCACCGGCCAGCGGCCCGGCGCTCACGGCGACGAGCGCGACCGCCAGCGCGCCGAACACCACCGAAACTGCCCGCGCTGTAAGCAAAGCGGCCTGTTCAGTGGCGTTGGGGCCGAGCGCGAGAATTCCAAAACCGTAGAGCAATTTAACCAGCGCCGGGTGTTCACGATTGCCGGGGTAATCCACGACGGCGTTGAGGTCGCCGCTTTTCAGAGCGCGGGCATAATCGCGGGCAAATTGTATATAACCCGGTTCGTCTATATCAGTCGGCAAAAGGACCGCCGCCCAGACGTGCATGAAGACGCCGAAGAGGACGACGGCGAGGAGGGCGGGGACAGATGATCGGCGGCGAGGTGTAAGGGACAATCGGAGCGAATAAGCAAGCCACCAAGGCAATGTTAGTCGCCTTGGTGGCTATAAAATAGGCGTTTAAAAGTAAAGCGTCAGTCGGCTTTCAGATGAGAAGAGGGCATCCGTTATTCTTTCACGCCACCGGCCGTCAACCCACCGACAATCTGTTTTTGCAAAGCAATGTAAATGATAGAGACCGGCAAGGCAACAATGATGGCCATGGCGCTAAAGCGGTTCCATGGGATGTTCTGCGCATACTGACCAGTCATATTGTAGAGCGTCATCGAAAGCGTGTAGTCCTGGGGCTTACTGAGGAACAACCACGAGAGCGCAAATTCCTGCCAGTTGCCCATAAAGCCAAGGAAAAAGGTGACGGCCAACTGTGGCACGGCCAGCGGCAGGACGATCTGGAAGAACACGCGGTTGGCGTCCGCGCCGTCAATCTTGGCCGCTTCTTCTAATTCCTTCGGGATCGTATCAAGATAGCCCTTGAGATTCCAAACCGCAAACGGTAGCGCTCCCGCCGTCATGGCGATGCCCACGCCCAGCAAAGAGTCGCGCAAGTTGAAGATAAGCTTACCGTGATCAAAAAAGCGGATGCTGTTCATCAACAGATAGAGCGGGGTCGAGAGGCCTACCCCCGGCATGAGCAACGGCACAAACACCAGAACCATCAAGGTTTGCCGCGCTGTGAACTTGAAACGCGAGAACGCGTAGGCGGCGCTAACCGCGATGAAGAGCGAGGCGAAACCTACGCCAAAGGATAGGAAGAAGCTATTCCGCAACAGTTCCAGGAAAGACACCGGATTGCCCGTCGGGTGATCGAGCACTTGCTTGAAGGCGATGAGCGAGAACTCTTTGGGGATGAGTTGCAAGGACGCAGGGCGCGAGGTCTGCGAACTGAACGCCAACGTCACCACGTACATGATCGGGAACAGCACTTCGGCGGCGATGGCGAGGCAGAGCACTTGAACCAGCAGTTGCCGCCATAGGGGCAGATTGCGCCCGCCCTTCTCCCCGGAGGTGTTGATATTGAGGAACCGGATAATCGGATTAGAGGAAGTTGTGGCTGCCATCTTAAGCCTCCAGATAGCTTTCAGTGGCTCGCGTGAGCCGATTGGTGATAAGGAAGATCACAATCGAGACAAAGAATATAATCACGGCAAAGGCCGCCGCCGCGCCAAATAAACGCAGGTTACGAACGAGGTCATAGGCGAACGTCACCAGAATTTCGGTGGAACGCGCCGGGCCGCCGCCGGTCATGAAGTAGACAAAACTGAACAGGTTGAAAGATAGGGTGAAACCGTAGATGGCGGCAGGAATCATCGCCGGCCGCAGAAGGGGCACGGTGACATTCCAAAACTGCTGTGTGCCGCTCGCCCCGTCAATGGAGGCCGCCTCGTACAAGTCCTTCGGGATGCTTTGCAGAGCGCCCGTGGCCACCACCGTCATGAACGGCCAACCCAGCCAGAAGTTGGCGATCATCATCGCGTAATAGGCCAAGGGCAGAGGCACGCCGGGCAGGAGGAAGGGAATCGGCGGCTTATATTCGGCCAGCCAGCGGATATGAACCGGCCCCACCGAGCCGAAGAGGTGCAACAGCGTGGTCAGGAATTGGTTCATGGCACCATACTGTTCGTCGAAGATATTCTTCCACACGGTAGCGACCACCAGCGGGGGAATCACCACCGGGAGAATATAGAGGGCGCGATAAATCCGCTTGCCCCATAGCCCTGGAGTGTTGAGCAAGACGGCGATGAGTATCCCCGCCGGGACGTGCACCGCCACGTTAGTAATCGCCCACCAGAAATTGTAGGTGAGCACTCGAAAGAACTCGAAGTTCTGTACCGGCAGGCCGCCGGTGAGGATGTCAATGTAATTCTTGAGGCCGATAAACTTCAGCGTCGGCGAGGCGAGTTGTTTGAGGAGGTCTTTTGTTTGAAAGTCGGTGAACGAGATAAGGACTTGAAAGAGGAGGGGGTAGAAAGTGATCACCGCCATCACCGCAAAAGCGGGGATCAAATAAACGTAGGCCAAACGGGTTTGGCTGGCCTTGCTCGCGGGTCGCGCCGTGGGGCGGGCTGGCAAAGTTAACTGAGCCATCGGTTATTCCTCTCGCCTGATTTCTGGTGTAGCATCTATATAGATTGCGCGGCGAACTGGCCGAGCGCCAGCGCGCAGAACTCTCGCGTGCCGATACCGCCTATTATAGAACAAGAGCGAACAGGCTGGGCCTGTCCGCTCTTGTCTAAAGTGCTCACTAACTCATAGGGTCAATCCTGAGCGCCAAAGCCCGGCAGGAAAGCTTAGGGCTTGTTGGCCGCCGCCGTCGCGGCGTTAACCCAGTCCGCCGGAGCGGTGCCCTTCTCGAAGACGTCACTGTCGCCACAGAAGTTGGCCCAGTACTTGCCCATTTGCGCGACTTGCGGGCGCACGGTCGCGGTCTGGAAAGCATCCTGGAAACCCTTGAGGAGCGGGTCAGTCACATCCACATCGGTGCGGGCCGGCACGTGCCCGGCGTCGGTCATCATCGCAGTCTGGGAGGCTTTGTTCGTCAGATAGAGCGCCACTTCAATGGCGGCTTCCTTGTTCTGGCTGTTGGGGTTGATGTAGAAGCCATCCACGCCGAGGAGCGGTGACGCGGGGCCCTTGGGGCCTTTGGGGAGCGACACAACGCCTAGATTGTCGCCGAGAGCGGTCTTGTAATCGCCCAACGCCCAGTTGCCATTGGTGGTCATGGCAATCTTGCCTTCCTTGAACGGCGCGGCGGCGTCACCATCATTCTTGGGCCAGCCATTCGTCTTGGCAATCTGGTACAGATCGTTGAGGTACGTGAAAGCATCTGTCACGCCGCCTTGATCGGCCACGAACTTCCAGTTGCTGTCAAAAATCTGGCCGCCGAAGGCATTGTAGAAGCCCCAGTGATGGTAGCAACCAAAGGAAACACTGGCGGGGGTCTTGCCGTCCTTGAACAAAGTCATCAGTTCGTCAGTGGTCTTGGGCGGGTTGGGGAGCATGGACTTGTTGTAATACAACGCGACGGCCTTGAGGGATTCGGGCACGCCGTAGATCTTGCCATCCAGGCTCATGCCATCAACCGCCAACGGGGCGACGCCATCCAACTTGCCCTTGAGCAGGTCGGTGATGTCGGCGAGGAGGCCCGCGCGCGCATCGTCACCCAGTGAGTCATTCGGGGCGATGAACATATCGGGGCCGCCGCCAGCGGCGACGTCAGTGCGATACTTGTTGAAAATATCGTTGAAGGGAATTTGCAGAACGTTGATCGTGATGTTGGGCAAATCCTTTTGCGCCTGCGCCACGAGCGCAGTCATCGCTGTTTCTTCGGCAGAGCCGGTACCATAGGCGTGCCAGAACGTCACTTCCTCTTGGGGCGCGGCGGTTGGGACTTCGGTCGGGGCGACGGTGGCCGGGGCCGCGGTGGCTGGGGCCGAGGTGGCCGGAGCCGAGGTGGCCGGAGCTTGCGTGGCGGTCGCAGGCGTGCCGCAGGCCGCGAGGGCAAAGGCCGCAATCAACATGAGGCTGAAGGCGGTCAAAAGATTTTTCTTCATCGTATTACTCCTCCTAAGAGTAAAGGCGGATCAGCATGGATCCACAAGGTTGAGAAGGCAGGTCGAGAGTGTGCAAATATTGTTGCGTTTGGCTGTGGTTAATCACCTCCTTAAGAGTATAAGTTTACAACGCTCCCTCATCTAAAGCAATCTGACCAGGGCGCTGAAAACGGTCAGATTGAAAACGCGCCGAGATGCGGCTGATAAACCCGCCGGGTTTCATCCGGCTCGATGTATTGTTGAAAAGTTGTCGCGAGGGCGAGGGAGACTGCGCCCAGGGCGGTAGAACGCCGCCCGAGGGCGGCCACCGCGATACGCGCGGCCCGGAGCGAGGCCCGCAGACTCCGCTCGTTCACCGAGACTCGCAGAGGGTTGAGCAAAAAACCACCGGCTTCGGCCACGCCGCCGCCAATCAACACCAGGCCGGGGTTGAGCAAATTGATCAAGCTCGCCAGCGCGCTGCCGATGTGCCGGCCGGCATCACTCAGCAATTGCTGGCTCACCACGTCCCCGGCGGCGGCGGCGAGAGCCACGTCACGCGCCGTCACTTCGTGGTCCAGCAAATCAGTCAATGTCGTGCGCTGACCGGCTTTGACCGCCATCTGCGCCCGTTGCGCAATCGCCCGGCCACCGGCCATCGCTTCGAGACAGCCATAGTTGCCGCACGTGCAGGGCGAGCCGTCCTCGCTGATGGTCACGTGGCCGATCTCGCCGGCCGTGCCAAGCACGCCGTGATAGATTTGTCCGTCAATGAGGATGCCACACCCAATGCCCGTGCCGACCTTGATGTAGGCCAAGTTGCTTTCGCCCTGCCCGGCGCCAAAGCTCCATTCCCCCAGCGCGCCGAGGTCGGCGTCGTTGTCGAGCGAGGTCGGCTTGCTCCAACGCTCGGCGAGGTACTGGCGGATGGGGAAGCCATCCCAGCCGGGCATGATGGGCGGGGCGGAGACTATGCCTTTGTTGATGTCCACCGGGCCAGGCACACCCACCCCGACCGCTTTGACACTGCTCCAGCGTTGACCGATTTCACGCACCGCCCTCTCCGCCATTTCTTGCACACGCGGGAGGCAAGTCTCCGGCCCGTCGGCAATGGCAAATGAAGCTTCAGATTCAGTCAGGACTTTGCCGAAAAAATCGGCGACGATGACGAGCACGTGCGTGGCGCCAATATCCACCCCAACGACGTACCCGGCGGCGGGATTAATTTCCAGGACAATCGGGCGGCGCCCCCCGCGCGAGACACCGGCTCCACGCTCAATCACCAACCCGCTGGTGAGCAGGTCATCTACGATGATGGAGGCAGTCGAGCGGCTGACGCGCAAAAGTTGGGCAATCTCAGCGCGTGAGATGCCTTCTGCTGATCTGCGGATCAGGTCAATGATTGAACCTTTGTTCAGTTGCCTGACAATCTTTTGGTCAGCCGGTTGAAAATTGCGCTTCAAATCGTGCATATATCCTTATTTCGGCGTATAGTACGGAGGTGATAGTAACATGAATATTTTATTTGTCAACAGAAAAAACAAAGTTTGCATTTGATCTCCCCGGCTAACAGTTGCGCGTGCGGCTTTATCGGCGCTTAGGGCGTGGGTATGCGCCCGAGGCGGACGAGCCGCCCGACTATGGCCTCTACAATGCAACGACCAGTGTCGTGGTCAATGCAGAAAATCAGTGGTGGGGTAGCGCGAGCGGCCCTTATCATCCAACCACAAACCCGGCTGGTACTGGCAATCGGGTAACTGACGGCGTAGATTACTCTCCGTGGCGCACGTCTCCGTGTGGAGTAACAAGCCAATATTACATACTCTTCTTGCCGCTGATAAAGAGGTAATTCGCAGGCGGAGCATTGCGCTTCGCAAATAGCCGTGCCCGGCGAGTAAATTCGCGACTCGCTACGCGCCGATGTGTGCTAAAATATAAGCAGAGCGGCATCGTAAGTCTTGGGCTGGCTGGGCGTTCGTAGAATGCTCCCACTCCGCCTCCGGCGGTGGTTATCGGCCTCCAAGCAGAGCCGCTGCTCTTTTTAATCCAAGACCTCCTCGACGACAACCCGTTCCGCCAACAAGTGCGCGAAGCGCGGGTCGCCCCGTTCATATTTTTGCCCAAACGCCCACGCCACGAAGTCTACGGCTTGCAGTTCTGGCCGCGAGGTTGAGTCGAGCGCTTCGATGACGACCACTTGATTGGGAACGTCGGCAATGGCCTCACGGATGGCTGTCTCCAATTCAACCCGCTGTCGGGCGTTGGTATAGCGCTTATCCAATATCAGCCGCAAATGGGGATGACGTTCCACACACTGCCGGACGACCCGCGCTACTACCGCCCGATAAAGGGCTTCGCCCTCAGCCAGCCGGTATTCCGGCTTATTGACCACGACGACATACAGCGAAACATCCTCGGCGGCGAGCGTCTTCAAAAAACGCTCGATGACTTTAGGGGTGGTAAACCGCGCCTTGAGTTCATTCATCGGCGAGCGTTTGCCTAATGCGCGCCGCGCCCGCCGCACGGTCAAGACCAACTTGCGAGGGTGCGCCGTGACCAAAGCGGCCACAATCAAAAAGCGCGAGCTGGATTCGGGAGCCGGGTCGCCGGATTCGTCGAGGAAAGCGAATTGCACGGGGGGGATTATATAGCAGGATGGGGCGAGGGCTGATTTTGTTCTTGAAACCTGGAAATAAATATACATCGAGCCTGTAGGAGAATCCCGCTCTTTGTAGTAATATAGTCGTAGTCAACTGTTCCCCCTCTCGAAAGTAACCATATGCTTTTCCGGGCCAATTGTGCGCCCTGTTGAATCGCTTCGTCAGCGTAGCCGCCTGCGCTGGAAGGCGGTTTTTTGTTTCGCTCCGGCCTCCAATATGGAAAGGAGGTGGTTTCTCTTTCAGGAAACATTCCACCCCACTCACCACAGGTCGAATAGCACCCAGAAAAGGATAAGGAAACCATGTCCGAACAAGAGAACATCAAAATCGCGCAAGCCTTCTTCACCGACTATAACGACAACGCTCTAGGCCGGAACGACTCGACGTTGGCCGACAACTATATGACCGAGGGGCCAGGCGCGCCCGGCCCGATGAACAAAGAGCAAAGCCAGGCGTACAACCAGAATTTCAAAACGGCCTTTCCCGACTCGCGCTTCGAGCTCCTGCTCACCATCGCCCACGGCGATTACGTCGTTACCCACTGGAAAGCCAGCGGCACGCACACCGGGCCGCTGATGACCCCCTCCGGGGGAACCCTCCCGCCCACCGGCAAAGCGGCGACGGTCATGGGCAGCACGACGACCGAGGTCAAGAACGGCAAGGCCACCCGGGGCTGGACGTTCTGGGACATGGCCAGCCTCCTGTTGCAATTGGGCTTGTTGCCGCCCATGTAACTCTCACTATTCTCACTGCCAAACCAGAGCCGCCCCCGCCAGGCGGCTCTATTTTTGGATGGGCCGGGGGACAAACAGAAAGGCCGCGTTAACTCAATCAAATTGAGCGGCGCGATTTGCCACGCCGAGATGCAGTTAGGAAATAGCAGGCAGTTTCTCACCGGTTCTGGCGCCCGCGGAGCATGGGCAAAATTCCTAGTTGCATATCCCCACTGTGAGTGCTATACTCTGACCATTCTTTGGGGGCAATCCATACCCAATTCCGCAATCCTTTAGAAAGGAGGAGGTGGTGTCCAATATGAGTAGTTGCAGTAACCAACGCGCCGGGGCACCCCTCCCCCAGTAAGTCAAGTAAGCAGGAGTGCCCCGGCCAAACAAGAGGCCGTCCGCAAGGGCGGCCTTTTGTGTTAATCTTGCCTCACAACCAGCCTCTAAATTGACTCCGACCACGCTCCCCCTCGGGAAACTCCCGCCGGATATTCTCGCGCGCCTTATCGCCGCGAACCAACCGGCCTCGCCCATCACCCGGCGCGTCGTCGTCGGCCCCGGCGTGGGGCTGGATTGCGCCGTGCTCGACTTCGGCGAGCGTTACCTCGTCTGCAAGACCGACCCCATCACTTTCGCCACCGACGAGATCGGCTGGTACGCCGTGCAAATCAACGCCAACGACATCGCCTGCTCCGGCGCGCGGCCACAGTTTTTCCTCGCCACCGTGCTCCTCCCGGAAATTGAAGGCAACGCCGAACTCGCCGAGCGCATCTTCACGCAAATCAAAGCCGCGTGCGCGCAACTCGGCGCGGTCCTCGTGGGCGGGCATACTGAAATCACCTACGGCCTTGACCGGCCTCTCGTCGTGGGCACGATGTTGGGCGAGGTGAACAAAGACCGCTTGATCACTGCCGCCGGGGCGCAAATCGGCGATGCGGTTCTGCTGACCAAAGGCTATCCCATTGAAGCCGTCTCGATTATCGCGCGCGAGATTGAAACCATCAAAAAATCCGGCTTATTAAAACAGCCGGGTTTCGCCGCAGACTTTCTGGCTCGTTGCCGGGGCTTCCTCCGCGCGCCCGGCATCAGCGTCGTGAAAGACGCCGAGATCGCCCTCGCCGCCGGAAAGATCACGGCTCTACACGACCCGACCGAGGGCGGCGTGGCGACGGGCCTCTGGGAACTCGCCGACGCGTCGGGCCACGGGATTAAAGTGGATCGCCGCGCCCTGCCGCTCTTGCCCGAAGGAGAGACGCTCTGCCGCGCGTTTGACCTCGACCCGCTGGCCTGCATTGCCTCGGGCGCGTTGTTGTTGACGACGCCCGAACCCGCGCAGATTCGCTCAGCCCTCATGGACGCGGGCCTCCCGGCGTTTGTCATCGGCGAAATAATCGCCGGGCAAGGCGTCAATCTGCCTCGTCCGGCGCGGGATGAAATTGCAAAACTGTTTTAGAGATTTAAGGGATTAATCCCCAAACACGATCCCCACGCCCTTCGCCGCGCGCACCGGTTCACCGGCCGGGTCCACGCGCTTCGGCACCGCAATCGCCTCGGCCAGCGCCACTGATTCAATCTTCTGCCCATGCAGAGCGACCATGTGATCCCACTGGCCCTCGGCTACCAAACGCGTCGCGCCCGCGCCGTACCGGGTGGCGAGCCAACGGTCAAAGGGACTCGGTTTGCCGCCGCGCTGAACGTGGCCCAACACGGTGACC
>Ga0315281_10006791_pt1 | contig 16216 bp, 11 predicted proteins | sample YL17G07_0_MG_FD_204540 | JGI IMG/M metagenome (GOLD analysis project Ga0315281, IMG submission 204540) | Sediment microbial communities from Yellowstone Lake, YNP, Wyoming, USA - YL17G07_0 | ecosystem: Environmental > Aquatic > Freshwater > Lake > Sediment | place: USA: Wyoming | collected... | reverse complement strand
TAAATGCCGCGCGCCGCGTCTTGATAGATCAAATCTTCCGTGTTGGCGTTACCGGTATAATCCCCGGCTGAAAACAGATCGATACCGGTGACTTTGAGCTTGGTTGAGGTGATCGAACCTTCGTAGCGGCCAATGCCGTACATTGCCAGGTGATTGGCGCAGACCTTCGCCATTTCAAACAGCGGCGCCACTAAACCATACGCCGTCCCACGATGTTGCACACATTCACCCACGGCATAAATGCGCGGGTCATAGGTTTGCAGCGTGTCACTGACCACAATGCCACGTTCACAATGGATGCCGGCCTTTTTCGCCAATTCCACATTGGGCCGTATACCCACCGCCATCACCACTAAATCGGCATAAATCTCCGTGCCATCCTTGAAACGCACTTTTTTCACACGTTCATCACCGATGATGGCCTCGGTTTGGGTCTGTAATAAGAAGTTGAGTCCACGTGCTTCCAGTGATTTGCGCAACATCTCCGCGGCTTGTTTATCCAGTTGCCGTTCCATCAGGCTGTCCATCAGATGCACCACGGTGACACTCATGCCCTGTTGTTTTAAACCATTCGCGGCCTCTAATCCCAACAAGCCACCACCGATGACCACGGCATGTTTGTGTTGTTTGGCGGACTCCAGCATGCGATGCACATCATGGATATCACGAAAAGAAATGACACCCGCAAGATCATTGCCTGGGATCGGCAGAATAAACGGCGTCGAGCCGGTGGCAATTAATACGCGATCATAGGGTACCGCGGTGCCATCGAGGGCGATGACCTTGCGCTGGCGCCGATTGATCTCGCCCACTTTGTTGCCTTTATGCAAGGTGATGCGGTTATCCACATACCATTGTTCGGTATTTAACATGATGTCATCAATGGTCTTCTCACCGGCGAGTACCGGCGACAGGAGGATCCGATTGTAATTACCATAGGGCTCATCACCAAACACGGTGATGTCATACGCCTCGGGCGCCAGCTTGAGTAATTCTTCAATTGTGCGAATACCCGCCATGCCATTACCAATGACGACCAATTTTTCTTTCATTACCACTGCTCCTTGAACCATGAGTCAACGCAACCTGCTATCCACAGAGCAACCCCCATGCCAGCAGATAAGCAAATACTTAAGTACATTGTATCCGACTGATAATAAATGATAAATATATACCTTGCCGCCGTTCGGCCGATCAAAACCCCGCCGGGGCGCACTGAAGAAGTGCAAGGGACCGCCATTATGCATCGGAACAAAGCAACTGCCGATTATCGGCGCGGCATGCTGTGATAATGGGCCATCTGCACAACGTTGGAAGATAGGTAGGAAAGTGTTATGTTTTTTGCGTTATGTGAATGTTGGTTTTTCATGATCCGTCATGTGGTTCGGATTTTTCGTCTTCATATCCATCGTCCTCCTCCTCGGGTTGTTCAAAGATACTACGACCTGATGCAAGGGCATCCGGTTCTTCGATGGCCGCAGCTATAGCAAGACAGCGCCCTAGCTCCTCCTTCACTATTTGGTTCAATGGTTTGTAGCGCTTTTTCCGCCGCGTGCTAATGTCCGTGACTTTTTTATTACCCATTACAATTATTCCCGATAAAGGGAATCGTCTTTTGGCATACTCGTATAACAAAATACGGTAAAACGTAACAGAATGCGCCATACTCGGCCATCTGCACTACTTTGGAAGACAAGCTGAAAAGTATTATGGTTTTTTCATTATGCCGGGTTTTTGACTTTGCTTAATTTTTTCCTTACACCGTTCAAGGCGTTCACGTACTCGGAGTGCAATATTCATTACTTTAAATTGAGCTAAGGGGTCTTTGGGGTCTAGCTCGCCCTCTAACGGGGTCATTTGTTTTTCATAGTCCGTCATGTGGTTTGGGTTTTTCGTCTTCATGTTCATCCTCCTCCTCGGGTTGTTCAAAAATACTGCGGCCCGATGCAATGGCATCTGGCTCTTCTAGGGGTGCTCTTGCGCGATAGAACGCCATTGCTTCCTTCGCTATTTGATCAAGCGGTTTGTAGCGTTTTTTTCGTCGCGTGCGAATGTCCGTGATTTTTTTATTACTCATTACAATAATTCCTGGTAAAGATAATCGCCTTTTGGCGTATACGTATAACCAAAGCTAGCATAATAGTCCCTAACCGTTTCGTTAATCGGGTGCATAATTCGAATCTGTCTGGCCTCAAGAACGCGCGCATAAATCTCCAAACTAGCTAACACAAAAGTTATAACATTAACTCTATCCCCTAATTCTTTGGGTGAGGCCTCCACGAGATCAAGTCGAAGGGCGGTGCCCGCATACGTTGGACGCCCAAGTGACAGACTGATGAGCTTGTCATTTTGCCACAAGGCCATTTCAAAGCGTTTGGGATGGCGAAACTTAAAGGCAGAATATTCATTAACCCAATCCCAACCAACACGGCGTGTGTTTACTGTATCCCACGCTGTTGATGCATGCAGCGCTTCGGTGGTGATGGTTCTGGCCTTTAAAATACCCTTTTCAGACTCAGAAAAACTATTTTCAAAACTTTTAAGCGCTGATTTTCTTAGTTCGTCATACCGCTGTTCAGCGTTTACATAGCTAGGTAGCATAGTTGTACTCTCCAAAACCGCCGGTGTCTGACTCTGATTGCTGCCACAAAACCCTGATCAAAATCAATGGGGTTATGATTATTTCAATTGAAAAAGAACATACAAGGTGTTTTGATCATTGTCAACACGGTTGCCGCTCATACTATTGCACTCGTCTGGAGAATGTTGTGATACCTTTTTCCGGATTCCAATTCCGTGCAGCCGCTGCCGATGGAGGCATTATTCGTACTGTGCAGATTCCCTCTGCACAACTTTGGATGATCTGTCGGAAAGAGAGGCGTTTTTTGCGCTATGTTTGGGCGCGACGTCATGCACACAGCACGACTGTTTCGGAATACTCCTTAGCAAACAGTAGCTTGTCAATTTGGCACAGTGCTTGCCAGTGCAGTGAGGATCTTAAAACAGCGGGAGTATCGAGATGTCAATGGTAAGCAGTGAGACGAAATTAAAGTTGTGGTCGTTTTCGGGGAATATGCGCATCCTGCACATGACCTGGTTCGCCTTCTTTCTCAGTTTCTTTGTCTGGTTTAACCATGCGCCGTTGTTGGTGGCGATCCGCGACACCCTGCATCTTACCGAACAACAAGTCAAAACGTTGTTAATCCTCAATGTGGCGCTCACCATCCCGGCACGGATCATCATCGGCATGCTGGTGGATGCCTTTGGTCCGCGCCGAATATATTCACTGCTGTTATTCACCTCCAGCTTTCTGTGCTTCGGCTTTGCCTTTGCCGATAGTTTTGAACGTCTGGCGCTGATGCGATTTTTACTCGGCTTTGTCGGCGCCGGTTTTGTCATTGGTATTCGGATGGTCGGCGAATGGTTTCCCGCGAAACAAATCGGTTTGGCCGAAGGCATCTACGGCGGCTGGGGCAATTTTGGTTCGGCGGCCGCAGCGTTAATTTTACCCACGCTCGCCTTCTTCTTCGGTGGAGCCGAGGGATGGCGTTACGCGATCACCACCACCGGTGTGCTCACCTTGGTTTATTCCGTTATTTATTTCTTTTCCGTTTCCGATACCCCTAAAGGTTCCACTTACTTCAAACCAAAACGCAGCGGTGGCATGGAGGTCTCATCCCGACAAGATTTAATCCTCTATTTGCTGATGAACATCCCGATGTTTGCTGCGCTCGCCACCCTCGCCTGGAAACTGGGACCGACGCAATTAGGCTTGCTCAATAATGTGGTTGTCTATGGCATCGATGGCTTGTTAACCGGGTTGTATGTTTTTCAGACCATTCGGATTTATCAAATCAATAAACACGTGCTGCACAGCCGAGTACCGGACATTGATCGCTATGCGTTTAAGCAAGTCGCCATACTGAATATTTCCTATCTGGTGGCGTTTGGTTCAGAACTCGCCGTTGTCTCGATGTTACCGCTCTATTTTAAGGACACCTTTGGCTTGTCGATTGTCCTGGCCGGATTACTGGGGGGTAGTTTTGCGATTGCCAATCTGGTTGCCCGTCCGTTTGGCGGTCTGATCAGCGATAAACGGGGCCGCAAAAAAACCATGCTCGTTATCATGTTCGGTATAACCGTCGGTTATCTCATCATGAGCCAGATCGATTCCACATGGCCATTAGCACTTGCCGTGTTGGTGACTGTACTATGTTCGTTGTTTGTGCAGGCGGGTTGTGGTGCGGTGTTTGCGGCGGTACCGCTGATCAAACGCCGCTTGACCGGACAAATTGCCGGGATGGCCGGTGCGTATGGGAATATCGGCGGCGTTTTATATTTAACAGTACTGTCGTTTGTCGCCCCTAGCATATTCTTTATAGTGATCGCGGTCAGTGCGTTGCTGGCCTTGATTGCCGTTGCTGTTTTCTTTGACGAACCCAAAGGTCATATGGCGGAGATATTACCCGATGGCACGGTGCAAATGATTGAGGTTGCCTGATTAGTCAGTCAGAATAGCAATATGAATGCACAGCTTGCAATTTCGTTTGGCCAGGCCAGTTCCGCGGGGATCAAGCCGGAGAATCAGGATTGTTATGCCATTGAGATACCGACCGAGCCCTTGGCCACCACCAAAGGTATTGTCATTGCCTTGGCGGACGGTGTCAGTGGCAGCGAGGCCGGCCGCGAGGCAAGTCATGCGGCCATTAAGGGATTTATGTCCGACTATTTCAGCACACCGGAAAGTTGGACGGTTAAAACCTCGGTACAGAAAATTCTTTCAGCGTTGAATCAATGGCTGCATCGCAATAGCCAGCGGCGCTTTGAAACACAAAATGCGATGGTAACCACCTTCTCCGCGCTGATTTTAAAATCGAATTCTGCCTATGTGTTTCATGTGGGAGATTCACGCATTTATCGGCTGCGCCACGATACCCTCGAACAAATGACGCAAGATCATCGCGTGGTTATCAGCCAGGAGAAAACTTATCTGTCCCGCGCGCTGGGTCTAGATTTACGGCTCGATGTGGATTTTCGCGAATTACCGCTGGAGCTGGGTGATCGGTTTATCTTTGTTACCGATGGAGTCTATGAGTTTATTCGCGACGAACAGTACCAAATACAGATTCAAGCCGCGAAGGATTTGACGGCGGCGGCGAATGCCATCATGGCCATGGCGTTGCACAATGGCAGTGACGACAACCTGACGTGTCAAATTGTCGAAATCAACAATTTACCCGGCAATAATGCCACGGATTTTTATCAACGTCTGGTTGAACTGCCGTTTCCACCGCCGCTGGAACCGGGGCAAACTATCGACGGGTATAAAATCGTACGTCAGTTGCATTCCACGAAACGTACGGAGGTGTATCTGGCGCTTGACCCACAGACACAGATGACTGTTGTGATCAAGGCGCCGTCGATTAATTACAATGACGATCCACGCTTTATCAATCAGTTTTTGCACGAAGAATGGGTGGGACGGCGCATCAACAATCCCCATGTCCTGAAGGTGTTGGAAGTAAAACAAAAACGCACATTCTTATATTATGTGACGGAATATTTAAGCGGCACGACGCTGCGGCAATGGATGACGGATAACCCAAGGCCGGAATTACAGAAGGTTCGCACTATCGTTGAACAAATCGCCAAAGGACTGCGCGCCTTTCATCGCCTGGAAATGGTGCATCAAGACCTCAAGCCGGAAAATATTTTGATCGATGAACACGAGACCGTGAAAATCATTGATTTTGGCTCCACCAAAATCGCCGGGGTTGAAGAGATCAGCAACCCGCTGCACGATAATACCGCGCTGGGCACCGTGAATTATTCGGCACCGGAATACTTGAGCAATTTGCCGGGGACTAACCGTTCCGATATTTTTTCGCTGGGAGTGATTACCTATCAATTACTCACCGGACACCTGCCCTATAACAAAACCCTGTCCGCCCGTAATTTGAATCTGGTCCACTATGTGTCGGCGCGCGAATATTTGCCCGACCTGCCACTGTGGGTCAATAAGGCGATGGAAAAGGCCGTGGCGATTAATCCTGAGCAACGTTTTGGATTGCTGTCCGAATTTACGCACGCATTAAGTCAACCCGACACGAACGCATTAAAAAATGAATTTGTCCCGCTGTTGAAGCGCAACCCCCTGCGCTTCTGGCAGGTGATAAGCGCTATATTATTTTTTATCAATCTGGTTTTGTTGTACGTTCTGTTGCGATAGATCGTGTTTCATTTCGTATCATTGCGCGTCAGCAATTAAAATGGCCGACAACTCAGTGACTGGTTGTCGGCCATTGAGCTGAGATTACCGCTTATAATTGCTTTTCATATTCCTTGAGTTTTTCTTCGGCGTGACTCCGGCGTTGTTTTGCCTCATCCGCCTTATAACCATCGGGATGATCATTCAGATAGCCGTTGATTTCACCGATAAGATCACGTAAGTAGCGTGCCTTGAGCGCAATCTTTTCGGTCTGCTGGTATTGTTGCCATTTCTCTTCCACATAGGAATACCCTTTTTTATCTTTTGCCATCATGGCTTCCTTGTCCCAATACGCGGCTAGTTTTTTCAATTCAGAATTGCCGGGAAAAGCCACGAGGGCATCATCAAGATACTGCTTAACATAGATGGCCTCGGGTAATTGTTTCTGACTGAAGTATTTCACCAGCTGTGCTTGTGTCTCCCCTAACATAATCGCGCCAAAATTTTCCTTAAAGAAGTATCCGGAACGCACATGCAACATCACACCATCTTCAATGGGTTTTTCCATGGTTAGTTCATACATATCGGGTTTTGTAAGTGGTTTGACATCAAATACAACTTCACGGATATCAACAACGGTATTCACTGGCCGCAATTCGAAGACAACGCTATTTTTGCTGAAGTTTTTCTCATAAACAATAACTTTCAATGTTTTATCGGCGCGTTTCACATACTCTATTTCATTGAGATACTTAAAATCAACGAAATTGTCGATATGGTTATACGGGCCAACCTTGACAAATCCCTTCTCCGCAACAACATAGACGCCATACGCCTCAATAGTATCAACAACTTTAGCACTCACTGGTATAACCCCGCTCGTTAATATCACCATCATTATTATACGCATCACAACATTTTTCATAGACAATCCCCTTTAAAATATTTTATTAATCCAAAATACCCGATGGATGAGTCAGTAAAGATTTCAAATAGCCCTGGTTCATCACAACCGGTAACAACTCCATCTAAACGTCATCTGCTTTGCGAAAGTCTCTTTTAACCCTTCGAATGACCAGTGGACAGGTGTCACTTTATTATCAACCGACGGTTGCAGCCACGCGAACGGTACCTTCACTAACGTAGTACAGGTGTGTTGACAAATACCAGGTCATCACGCACCCTAGCGGACAAGACGGCCTCTAGGATAATTCATGTCAGCGCAAGTGTCACCCTATGACGATGAATTTCAGCTTGACCCCTCGATTATTTATTTGAATCACGCCGCTGTTTCGCCCTGGCCGAAACGCACCGAACGCGCTGTGGCCGTATTTGCAGCAGAAAACGGTCAATTTGGCGCAAAAAATTATCCTAACTGGATGAAAAAAGAGGCAGAACTCAAACAACTGCTGGCAAGCTTGATCAATGCGCTGTCGCCAGACGAAATTAGTTTAGTAAAAAATACCTCGGAAGGTTTATCGATCGTGGCCCAAGGATTGTCCTGGCAACCCGGTGATAATATTGTCATCCCCGCAGAAGAATTTCCTTCCAATCGAATCGTCTGGGAGGCGCTCGCGCCACAGGGCGTGGAGATTCGTAAGGTTCACTTCCCTCACCACGCTAATCCTGAACAGTTATTGATCAACGCCTGTGATAAACGCACCCGCTTGTTATCGGTCAGTGCGGTGCAATATGCCACCGGTCTGCGGCTGAATCTGCCACAGTTGGGTGAATATTGTGATGCGGCTGATATTTATTTTTGTATTGATGGTATTCAAGCCATCGGCGCCATGCAGTTTGATGTGCGCGCCTATCAGGCGGATTTTGTCATGGCGGATGGGCACAAATGGATGCTGGGGCCGGAGGGCTTGGCGCTCTTTTATTGTCGTGCTGAGATCCGCGATCAGTTAACCCTGCGTCAACACGGTTGGCATATGCTGGCACACCCCAGTGATTTTATGTCCGAGCAATGGCAAGCCGCCGATTCAGGACGGCGCTTTGAACCCGGTAGTCCGAATATGGTGGCGATTCACGCCCTGGCGGCCAGTGTTGCCTTGTTACTGGAGATCGGTATGCCGCGCATTGAACAAGCGGTTCTCGCGCAGATCGATTATTGTGCTGAACTCATGGCCGCTCGTTCACAACTTGAATGTCTGAGTGATTTGCGTCCCGGTCGGTATGCGGGCATTGTCACCTTTCGTCATCGCAGCCAGGCGAACGAAGATATCTTCACGCGGCTTATGGAAAATGGTGTAGTGTGTGCCTTGCGTGGAGGTGGCATACGCTTTTCACCGCATTATTACCTCCGCCCTGCGCAGTTATTCGCAGCAATGGCCATCGCAGCCGCTTAAATTATGAACAGTATGTTCTAGTTGTATATTTTGCTTAATCAAGATTCAGAAGGGGCATGCCGCTATAGATAAGGAATAATACGCGGGTAATAACGTTATTATTAATCTGGAAAACGGTTATGGATTTCATGTACAACAGGACTGACCCATTCCCGGCTGCCAGCGCCGAAACAATTATTTTACTGCTATCGATAGCATGCAAAAGTCGTCATCAACCACGGCAGGATGGTGGTTATGTACTATGTTTGAATCACAGTATTGACCGAGTGTTACGCAAAAGGAGTCCTTCACTATGCTGTATCTGAGAATCGTCTTGATTCTGTTGTTGTTAACCGGAATAGTCACCTCGTTAGAGGCACTGACGCTCTTTTGGAAAATCACGATCAGCCTCGCCCTGCTCACCGAACTACTGGTTTTTCCGCGCCGGATTGAACTGCGTGCGGCAAGCACGGATTCTTCGTTGGGTCTGTGGCGCATGCGTTGGTTGAGCTCGCCGATATTAAAACTGTTCAAACGCTTAGTGCCGCGCATGTCGCAAACCGAACGTGAGGCATTGGACGCCGGCTCGGTCTGGTGGGATGGCGAACTATTCAGTGGCAAGCCCAACTGGACTAAATTGCGTAATACCAAATTGCCCAGTCTTTCCGCCGACGAACAGGCGTTTATGGATGGTCCGGTGAATACCCTGTGTGAAATGTTGGATGATTGGCATATTACGCATGAGCGTTACGACCTGCCGCCGGAAGTCTGGCAATATATTAAAGAGAACCGCTTCTTGAGCATGATCTTGCCCAAGAGCTTTGGCGGTTTGGAATTCTCCGCCTTGGCCCATTCGGCGGTGGTGATGAAGATATCCACGCGCAGTGTGAGTGCGGCAGTGACGGTGATGGTGCCCAATTCATTGGGACCTGGGAAGTTGTTATTGGAATACGGCACCCAAGCACAAAAAGATTATTACTTGCCGCGTTTGGCGATCGGCCAGGAAATCCCCTGCTTTGCCTTGACGAATCCGGAAGCCGGTAGCGATGCGGGCGCCATTCCGGATTTTGGTATCGTCTGTCGCGGTGATTTTCAGGATCAGAAAAATATTTTAGGTTTGCGGCTCACCTGGAATAAGCGTTATATCACGCTCGGCCCGGTGGCGACCCTATTAGGTTTAGCCTTCAAACTGTTTGATCCCGACCATTTACTCGGCGACAAAGAAGAGCTGGGGGTAACACTGGCGCTGATCCCAACCAATATCCCCGGTGTCAATATTGGCCGACGTCATTTCCCCCTGAACATGGTGTTCATGAATGGCCCCAACAGCGGCAACGATGTGTTCCTACCGATGGATTACATTATCGGCGGACAGGAACGCATTGGCCAAGGCTGGCGTATGTTGATGGAATGTTTGGCCGATGGCCGGTCGATCTCGCTGCCGGCCTTGAGTGTCGGCTCGGGTAAAGTTGCCAGTCGTGCCGTGGGTGCGTATGCGCGGGTGCGCCGTCAATTCAAACTGCCCATTGGCAAATTTGAAGGCGTTGAAGAGGCCTTGGGACGGATTGGCGGTTATACCTATATGATGGATGCGGCGCGCGAACTCACCGCCGGTGGTTTAGATCTGGGCGAAAAGCCTTCGGTGATTTCGGCGATTGTCAAATATCACCTGACGGAAAACATGCGGCGTGTGATCAATGATGCCATGGATATTTTGGGTGGCGCCGGTATTTGTATGGGACCGAAAAATTTTATTGCCCGTTCTTACCAAGCCGTACCGATCAGTATTACGGTGGAAGGCGCCAACATCTTAACCCGCAGCATGATCATCTTTGGCCAGGGTGCGATTCGCAGTCACCCGTTTATCTTTCAGGAAATGCAGGCAGTCAATGAATCCGAAGTGGACTGGGATGTGTCGCTGCGAAAATTCGATCGTGCCTTCTTCGGACATATGGGTTTTTTTATTCGCAACATCTTTCGTTCGTTCTTCCATGGCTTGACCGCCGGTCACTTTGCCATCGCCGGTTCACATCGACCGATGCAACGTTATTATCAAAAACTCACCCGCATGAGTGGCGCCTTTGCCCTGCTGACGGACATCGCGATTTTTGTCTTGGGCGGCAGTCTGAAGCGGCGTGAAAAATTATCCGCGCGTTTGGGCGATGTGCTGAGTAATTTGTATCTGGCCAGCGCCGTGTTGAAACGCTTTGAAACACAAGGTTGTCTCAAGGAAGATATCCCGTTTTTGCGTTGGGGCTGTGAACAGTCTTTGTATAACATCCAACTTGCGATAGATGGGTTTTTACAAAACTTCCCCAATCGCTTGATTGCGTGGTGGCTGCAATGGGTCATCTTTCCCTTGGGCCGCAACTTTAAACAACCCCATGACAAACTGGGCGCGCAGATTGCCGATATCTTGATGTCGCCCTCGCCGGAAAGAAATCGGTTGACGACGGACATCTTTATTTCCCGTAACGAGAAAGACACCCTGGCACGTCTGGAAGATGCATTAATGAAAACCATCAAGGCTGAACAGATTGAGCGCCGCTTGAAACAGCAGATGGAAAATTATCAACCCGGTTTTCAAGTGCTGGAAAAAATGCTCAAGAGTGCCTTGGAGAAAAAAATCATTAATGAGGATGACGCCAAGATCCTGCGCGAAGCGGAGCTTGCGCGTTGGAATGTAATACAGGTGGATGACTTTAGCCGCGACTTTAAATCTTGAAGGAGGCCGTAGTGGCAGATAAACAGAGTAACCAACAGGCGCAACGTAATTTTGGAACAGGTGGCAGCCCCTCGCGTCCTGTTTTTATCGTTGATGGCAGTCGCACCCCTTTTTTAAAGGCGCGCGGCAAACCCGGTCCCTTCCCTGCCGCAGAATTGGTAGTGGGCTGTGGTCGACAACTCATGGCGCGTCAACCCTTCGAGCCATCGGCGATTGATGAAGTCGTATTAGGCTGTGTCATGCCGGGACCGGATGAGGCCAATATCGCGCGCGTCTTGGCCTTGCGGTTGGGAATTGGCAATGATGTCCCCGCGTATACGGTGCAACGTAATTGCGCGTCGGGGTTACAGGCATTGGATTGTGCCGCGATGGAAATTGCGGCGAACCGCGCCGAGCTGATTCTGGCCGGTGGTGTTGAGTCGATGAGTCACGCGCCTATTTTATATAACAATGACATGGTGAATTGGTTGGCCGCATTGAATGGCGCCAAGACGCTCGGCCAACGCCTTGCGGTATTTAGCAAACTCCGTTTGAAATATTTTAAACCGATCATTGCGCTGTTACGCGGTTTGAGCGATCCGATTGTGGGACTGTCGATGGGCCAAACGGCCGAGAATTTGGCGTATCGTTTTCATATTTCACGCGCGCAAATGGATGAGTATGCGGCACGCAGTCATTTGCGGCTGGCCAACGCGCAAGACAAAGGGTATTTGCAGGAAGTCGAGCCGTTGTACGATTACAGCGGCCATTTTTTTGACAATGATGATGGTCTGCGTCGTGACTCCAGCGTCGAGAATCTCGCCAAACTCAAACCGGTTTTTGATCGTCCGTTTGGCAGTGTCACGGCCGGGAACAGCGCGCAAGTGACCGATGGCGCTGCCCTGTTATTACTCGCCAGCGAAAAAGCCGTCAAGCAATATCAATTGCCGGTTCTCGGCCAAATTGTGGATAGTCATTGGGCTGGATTAGCCCCCGCGCAAATGGGTTTGGGCCCGGTGCATGCCATCTCGCCCATTCTCAAACGTCACCAGTATCAACTCAAGGATATCGATTATTGGGAAATCAATGAGGCCTTTGCCGCGCAAGTGCTCGGTTGTTTGGCGGCGTGGGAAAACGAGGACTACTGCAAAAATGAATTAGGATTGGCTGTGACCATGGGCAAACTGGATCAAGAACGTTTGAATGTCGATGGCGGTGGCGTCAGTCTCGGTCATCCGGTGGGCGCCAGTGGTGCACGCATCGTCCTGCATTTGTTAGATGTCTTAAAGCGCAATAACGCTAAACGCGGGATTGCCAGTTTATGTATTGGCGGCGGGCAAGGTGGTGCCATGCTCGTTGAACGTGTATAGGAGCTTGTCATGACAACAACATACCAACATTGGAAAGTTGAAACAGATAACACGGGAATTTGCTGGTTACATCTCGATAAAGCAGAAGCCAGTGCGAATGTGCTCTCCGCCGATATCCTGCATGAATTGGACAACATCGTCAGTAGCTTGACAGGATCGCCACCCAAGGGCGTGGTGATCTTGTCGGATAAAGCCTCGGGATTTATTGCCGGTGCCGATGTCAAAGAATTTACCACCTTTGCCGATGAAGCTGGCGCCTTGACGGCGATTCGTCGTGCGCACCGAATTTTTAACGCGATTGAAGCCCTGCCCTGTCCCACCGTGGCGATGATCAACGGATATTGTTTGGGTGGCGGCATGGAACTCGCCTTGGCTTGCCGTTATCGCGTTGCCGATGATAGTCCAAAGACGCGCCTGGGTTTACCGGAAGTGCGTTTGGGAATTCATCCCGGATTCGGCGGTACCGTACGTTCAATCCGTACCATGGGTGTGTTGGCGGCGATGGATTTGATGCTGACGGGACGCACCGTGGATGCACGTGCCGCCAAGCGCCTCGGCTTAATCAGTTATGCGGTACCCGCGCGGCATTTGCAGACGGCGGCACGCAGTCTCATTGCCAAACCACCAGCAAAGCAGGCGTTGAAATGGTGGTTGAACCTGCTTAATTTCAAACCCATCCGTCCCTGGGTCGGTAAGATGCTCAGTAAAAAAGTCGCCGAGCGTGCACCACCATCACATTACCCGGCGCCGTATGCGTTGATCGAGCTGTGGGAAAAATATTACGACGATCATTTCCTGATGCTGGATCAAGAAGCCCAGTCGGTTGCACGCCTCATCACCGGACCGACGGCACAGAATCTGATTCGCGTATTTCTATTACAGGAACAATTAAAGGGTTTGGGTCGCGCGGATGACTACGAGCCGCGTCATGTGCATGTGATCGGTGCGGGCGTAATGGGTGGAGACATCGCCATCTGGTGTGCATTGCGCGGTTTTACTGTGACCTTGCAAGATCAGAAAAAAGAAGCCTTGGCCAATGTGATCAAGCGCGCCCATGGCATGTACAAAAAAATCGTCAAGGATCGTTTTCAGGTGACGGCCACTTTGGATCGTTTAATTCCTGATCCCAAAGGCAATGGCTTGCGGCGTGCGGATGTGGTCATCGAAGCAATCTTTGAAGATGCGGAGGTGAAACGTAAACTATTCAAGTCCATTGAGCCTCTCACCAAACCGACCGCGATCCTGGCGACCAATACCTCTAGCATTCCGCTGGATGAAATCAATACCGCACTGGCACGACCGGCTCGGTTGGTCGGTTTGCATTTTTTCAATCCTGTGTCCAAGATGCCCTTGGTGGAAATTGTGCAAAGCCCGACCACGGATAAAACGGTCGCACAACAAGCGGCGGCATTCACCAAGCGCATCGATCGACTGCCCTTGCCGGTGAGTAGCAAACCTGGATTTTTAGTAAATCGGATATTGATGCCCTATTTAATGGAAGCGGTGATTTTGGCCGAGGAAGGCGTACCGCTCGCGGTCATCGACAAAGCGGCGGTTGATTTCGGCATGCCAATGGGCCCGATTGAACTTGCGGATACGGTCGGTCTGGATATATGTCAGCACGTCGCCGAAAACTTAAGTAAACACCTGAACATGGATGTACCGGAACGCCTGAAAGTCATGGTCAAAGCGGGCATGCTTGGCCGTAAATCGGGCAAAGGCTTTTATGAATTCAAGAATGATAAACCGGTAAAATTAGCCGTTGGCGGCGACAAGGCCAGCGCGGATTTACAGGATCGGTTGATTTTTCGGATGCTCAACGAAGCGGTGGCCTGTTTACGTGATGGGGTGGTCGAGACCGCTGACTTGGCGGATGCTGGAGTTATTTTCGGCACCGGCTTTGCGCCCTTTCGCGGCGGCCCGTTCCACTACATCCAGGCGCGTGGCGTACCGCAAATGCGGAAAATGCTCGACCAGTTACACCAGCGGTATGGCGCACGTTTTACACCTGACAGTGGCTGGAGTATGCTGGAAAAAAACTAACCCCAGGGGGCAACGCGCATGGCGAAGATTTTACTGCAACAGACACGCAACTTATCGGATTTATTCCAGCAACGCGTAAAACAAACCCCAGAGAATATCGCCTACCGTTTTTTTGCAACGGAACAACAAGCCTGGCAGGATATTACCTGGCAGCGGATGGCTGAACATGTGGCGCGTTGGCAAGCGTCCTTAAAGCAGGAGAACCTCGCACCGGGTTCACGCGTTGGAATTTTGCTACGCAACTGCCCGCAATGGGTCATGTTTGAGCAAGCCGCGCTGGGCCTGGGTTTAGTCGTCATCCCCTTTTATCCCAACGATCGCCCGGAAAATATCGCCTATATTATCCAAGATGCGGAGGTAAAGATTTTGCTGCTCGATGGCGGGTTGGCCTGGGCATCACTCAAGGGCGTGTGCGCGCAGTCGACAATCTTGCAACGTATTGTCAGCATTACCCCCATCGCCGATAGTAATGAAACACGTTTAACGACACTGGCGACCTGGCTGCCGTCCGATAAACAGAACTACCCACTGGCGCAGTTGGCCGTCGATAAATCCAGCTTGGCCACCATCGTCTATACCTCGGGCACGACCGGTAAACCCAAAGGGGTGATGCTCAGTCACGGCAATATTTTATGGTGTGCCGACAGCGGTTCCAGTAGCATCGATATGTCTTCCTCAGATACATTTTTATCTTTCCTGCCGCTATCACATATGTTTGAGCGGTCGGCGGGCTATTACATTCCGATGCTGTGCGGTGCCACCGTGGCCTATGCCCGTTCGATTGAACTGCTGGCGGAGGATTTAATCACGATACGCCCGACGATCTTGATCACTGTGCCGCGCATTTTTGAGCGCGTGTATAACAAAATAAAATTACAACTCGCCGAAAACCCCGCCTTCGCGCGTAAATTATTTCACAGCGCTGTCACGGTAGGCTGGTACCGGTTTCGTTATAAACAAGGCAAGGCGCCCTGGCATCCCCGTTTACTGCTGTGGCCGATATTAAATTTACTGGTGGCGCGCAAGATCATGGCAAAACTGGGTGGACGGTTGCGTCTTGCGGTGAGCGGCGGTGCGCCCTTATCCGCGGAGATTGGTAAAACATTTATTGCCTTGGGTTTGCCGATTTCTCAGGGCTATGGCATGACCGAGGCCAGTCCCGTCGTTTCCACCAATAAACTGGAGGACAATGAACCCGCCGGTGTCGGCCAGCCCTTGCGTGATGTAGAAGTCAAGCTCGGTAACAATGATGAGTTATGTGTGCGCTCCCCCGGTGTGATGTTAGGCTACTGGAATAATGAGAAAGCAACCAAAGAGGTCATCGACGCTGATCACTGGTTGCACACGGGGGATAAAGCGCGTTTGGAAAAAGGCCACATCTATATCACGGGTCGCATCAAGGAAATCCTGGTGTTATCCAACGGTGAAAAGCTGCCGCCGGCTGATCTGGAAATGGCGATCGCTAGTGATCCCATATTTGAGCAGGCGCTCATCGTGGGTGAAGCAAAACCGTATCTCAGCGCGATAACCGTGCTGAATCCAAAGCAATGGCAAACGCTGG
>Ga0315281_10006790_pt1 | contig 16217 bp, 14 predicted proteins | sample YL17G07_0_MG_FD_204540 | JGI IMG/M metagenome (GOLD analysis project Ga0315281, IMG submission 204540) | Sediment microbial communities from Yellowstone Lake, YNP, Wyoming, USA - YL17G07_0 | ecosystem: Environmental > Aquatic > Freshwater > Lake > Sediment | place: USA: Wyoming | collected... | reverse complement strand
GCCGGAGGCGGCAATCATGACGCCGAGCAGGATCGCCGCCAGCGCCGGGCCGCTGATGCGCTGGTTTTGGGCAATCATGCGCGGGAGATGACGCTGGGTGATGTGCGCGGTTTCGTGCGCCAGCACGGCCGCGACCTCAGCTTCGTTGCGCGCGGCGAGTAACAGCCCGGTGTGTACACCGATGTAACCCCCGGGAACGGCAAAGGCGTTGATGGCCGTGTTATTCACCAGGAAGAAATAGAACTCGGGCTGTCCATCGACGCCCACCGTGAGACGCCGGCCCAGATGACGCAGGTATTCATTGAGTTCGGGGTCGTCCAGAATATCGAGTTGCGCGCGTGCCTGGCGCATGAAGTCCTCGCCGATGCGGCGCTCGTCCTGCGGAGACAGTACCGTCGCCGACTCGTCGCCGAGATCCGGAAGATTGCTGTCCGCCGCCCGCCCGGTTGGGCTAATCAGCAGCCCGATGAGCAGGAAAACACCAAGGCGGGAAGGGCGGTTTGTTTTTGTCATGGCTGGATTCTGCCCGTGTTCAGAGTGGCAGAGGATTGCGGGGTTCCGTGTTCCGGAAGTTGGCTGGATAATCTTTTCCCGGGTTCTCCCTGACTGTGGGGAGAGTTCCTGTGCGAAGCTCGTGTCCAGGTAAGCAACTACTCCTTTTAAAGCAGCTAAAACATTGAAATCTTGAATCTTGAAATATGCATACTTAAGAATATACTAATTTCTTTCGGTTCTATGCGCGACTTAGAATACCCGGCCTTGGGAGTGATAGACAGCCTGCCGTAGAGCTTGGGCTGTGCAGGGAGCGCGGTGTATACCATCAAGTCGTATCCTCAAGGCGTTTGTGCCCACGGTGACGATGTGAACATCACCTGTCGCGCAGGAAACGGCCCAGCCGGATTGCGAAATGGTGGTTTGATTCTCATCTCTAACAACTCAGGAGAAAACGATGGCCAGTTTTGACAAAGAACTCGACGCACGCGGACTCAACTGCCCGTTGCCTATTTTGCGCACCAAGAAGTTTCTGAACGATATGGGTGCCGGTCAGACGCTCAGAATCATCGCGACCGATCCGGGTTCGGTGAAGGACTTTCAGGCTTTCGCCAAACAGACCGGCAACGACCTGCTCGAGTCCAACGAGGCGGGCGGCGAGTACACCTTCCTTATCAAGAAGAAGGCCTGATCTGTAAAGTATCCACGGGGAGTGATGCGCGGCGGCCGCGTGCCGCAGGTCTTGATACACGCATCACTATATTGAGAATCAGAGATGAGATCCGCAGAGGTCTCCCATTTTCCAGGAGAACAGCATGGCGAATAAGAAATTGGGTATTATCGCGTCCAAGGGCACCTTGGACTGGGCCTATCCGCCGTTCATTCTGGCCTCCACGGCCGCGGCACTGGGTTACGAAACGCAGGTCTTTTTCACTTTCTACGGGCTGAATCTTCTCAAGAAGGATCTCGACCTCAAGGTGAGCCCACTCGGCAATCCGGGCATGCCAATGAAAATGCCGTTCGGTCCGAAGTGGTTCAAGGGCATCAACTGGAACATCCCGAATGCCGTGCAAGCCGTGGTTCCGGGTTTCGAGTCCTTGGCCACCGTATTGATGAAACAAACCGTCAAGAACAACGGCGTGGCGAGCATCGGCGAGTTGCGCGATCTGTGCCGCGAGGCGGATGTGAAAATGATCGCCTGCCAGATGACGGTCGAGTTATTCGGCTTCCAGCACAGCGACTTCATCGATGGCCTCGAATTCGGCGGCGCCGCCACCTTCTTCGAGTTCGCCGGCGAATCGGACGTTTGTCTCTTTATCTGAGACTCGCTGAATTTCCCGCATATTTAATGAAACCGGCCGGCAGAAATGCCGGCCGGTTTTTTTTCGTTAATGACCGGTGTGTTCGTAGCGGAGCGTGTGTTTATATGAGTATAAAATAATACATTGACAGAACCGCCGAAGCCGTGGAATATTTCCGCCATCGTTTGCGCCGCCGAATCGATTCGGACGGCAAACGTAAAGAACCTGAAAGAATATCGAGTCTAGGATTGTGGGGAGCCGGAAGCGAATAGCTCTGCGGTGACCTGCTGTAGCTGTACAGGCGGCCTGCCACCCAGGCTTCAAATTACTGCATCAGAGGAGGAGTACAAATGTCTCTCAAGAAAAGCAAACTCGCCATGGCGATGGCGGCAGCAGCGGGCCTGACGTTCTCGTCCGGCGCGTTCGCCACCAACGGCATTATCCAGGCCGGTAACGGCATGGTCGCGCACGGCATGGGTGGTGCGGGCCTCGCGAATGCCAGTGAAGCGGCGTCTGGCATGGACAACCCGGCGCTGATCAGCCAGACCGGAGATTCGATCAGTGTTGCTTGGAGCATGTTCGCTCCGGACCGTGAAGCGGATTTCACGGATGTGGCGTTTGGACTTGGCGATGCCAAGAGCGATGCCAAGTTGTTCGCCATCCCCCAGATTGCCTTCACCTCCAAGATCAGTGACAGCCTGAGCTGGGGCATCATGGCCTACGCCCTGGGCGGCATGAACACCGATTACCGGGAAGACCCGTTTTCGAAATTCTGGGCCGGCTTTCTTTATAGCGGTTCTGACCTCAGGTCTTCAAGTGTCGATCTGTCCGGTATGATCATTGCCCCGACCTTGAGCTTCAAGGTGAACAAGGACATTGACGTCGGCGCCTCGCTGCTGATTGGCTATGAAAATCTCCGTCTCCGTAATATGTTCGGTCTTGACACCTATGCGAATTTCGTTGGCGCTTCCACCAGACAGGAGACCAACGAAGGCAGCGCCGTGGGTTATGGCGCGAAGCTCGGGGTTAACTGGCGCATTAACGATGGCATCGCCGTCGGCGTCATCGTCCAGCCGAAGATGAGCATGGATGAGATCAGCTACTTCAAGGACGTGCTGAAACCTTTTGGGTTCACAGGCGATGCCGGGTTGGCGCTGCCGAATGAATTTGGAGTGGGCGGCAAATTCGCGGTTGGCAAGACCGTCGATATCAATGCTGACCTCATGTACTACCAGTGGAAGAGCGTGGACGTGTTCGAGTTCTTCGGCTGGGACAATCAGATTGTCTACAAGCTCGGCGCCGAGTGGCGCGCCACCGACAAGCTAGCCCTGCGTGCCGGCTTCAACTATGGCAAGTCGCCGATTCAAGGGGACGCGATGTCCAAGGCGTCCGCCTTCCCGATAGGTGACATCTCCGCCGTGATCGCGAACTACATGTTCCCGGCGATAAGCGAGCAGCACTACACGGTGGGCCTGGGTTACAAGATGGACAAGAACCTGGCTGTGAACGCCTATTACCTCTACTCGCCGAAGACGACCATTACGGACACCACGGGTTCCGGGGGCGCGCTTTCCATGTCCCAGAATGCCTTCGGTCTCGGCGTCAACTACACCGCGAAGTAAGATTTGAGACTGTTAAGTTGATAAGCGGGTAACACTGTGGGGCTACAGGAAACTGTAGCCCCATTTTTTTCAAGAAACTGGCAGCAGCAGCCAGTGGACAAAAAAGAATCCGAACCACGTTGCTGGAGCCACTCACAGCCAGGTTCATTACGAGGAGGAGATATCATGAGAATAGTACGCAGCCTGTTTGCAGTGCTTGCTGTCCTGTTGGCCTGGAGCGGCGTCGCCCGCGCCGCGGACGAGCACGGAATATTTGAACGCATTCTCGCGGCCTCGGGATCGTTCGAGGAAACCAGCGCGGCGCTGGAAAAGAATCTGGGCGAATCAAAGCTCAAATTGCACGCCAAGCATGATCTCAAGATTCCCGACGGGACACAGAAGGCCAGGGTGTATGTGTTGACCTCACCCGCCTATCTGGAGGCCGCCAAGGGCGCGCCGGCCAATACTGTCTCGGCGCAGATTCTGCGAGTGGCCGTCTACCAGTTTGGTGAAGGCAAGAAAACCTACATCAATATGGCCAGCCCGGTTGCCCATGCCATGATTTTCTATGCCGGACAGAAGGACTATCCGCAGCTTCTGGCGGCCGCGAAGACCGCTGCCCAGGAAATCCGCGATGTGGCGGCCAAGGTGCCGGGCAAGGCGGAGACCGTGCAGCTCGAGCCGGCGCGCAGCGAGAAGACGCTCAACAAATTCAATGGCGACGGTCCGGCCAAGATGATGGCGAAATGGCGCAACTGGGAAGAAAGCCAGGTCGTACTCTTCGAAGGCAAGCCGGAAGAATTTGCCGCCATGGTCGCCCGGGTCGAGAAGACGTTGGCGGCCAGCAAGGATAAAGGTGCGGACGATGCCTCGGGCTGGCGTCTGATCAGCAAGGTGCCGGTTGGCACGAATGCGGTGTATTTCGGCATCAGCAACGAGTACACGGAGAACAAGTGCATTCGCATCAACTCCGATTTCCGCGGCGACGGCAAGACCAAGGATGCACCGTACCCCGGTGCCGATCATGCGCCGGCACTGCCGCTGGAAATCCTTGTCATCAATGACGGCAAGACTGTGCGCGCGGTGCAGTATGGCGAGATGTGGCGCATGCAGATGTACTTCTGGGATTCGGGCTACATGGCGTTCACGAAAAACACCTTCGTGCCCAACGCTATCTTCAGTTCCATTGAGAAAGCATTGACCGCGCCGGGCAAGTGAGGCGCATGCGTGGCGCGCTTAATTACCGAGGAGAATGCTAAATCGTGCGCACCTCGGTATGCCTTGAGTCCCTTCTCCCCGCGGGAGAAGGACAGGATGAGGGCCGCTGTTACGCTGCTGGCCCTCACCCCGGCCCTCTCCCGCCGGGAGAGGGAGAAAAGCGCAACACGCTAATTATCGACCGGATCAGTATGTCGTTCCGCGATGTGTAAATTTCTGGGAGCGATCCTGGTTGGTATGGTCGTGGCCGCGTCACCGGCGGTGGCGGAAGAGCTGCGTCTCAAGCCGTTCATTCTCGGCAGCGCGCAGGCCGGCAACCTGGAGCAGGCGGTAGCGGCCGTGAAGAGCTCCCTTAAAGCCCAGGGCTTTGACGAGGTCGGCAGTTATTCGCCCTGTGCCGGCGCTACGGTGCTTGTGGTCACGAGCCCGGAGCTGAAAGCGGCTGCGGCCAGCGCCAGGAAGAACGGTGGTTTTGGCGCTGGCCAGCGCGTCGCCGTGACCGACCACAAGGGTAAGTTGCAAGTGTCGTACGTGAATCCGGCGTACATCGGTGCGGCCTATGGTCTTGGCAACCTCGGTCCGGTGTCCGCCAAGCTCAAGCTGGCGCTTGGCGCAGTGCAGGAGTTCGGGGCGGAGAATGGGCGTACGGCCGAGGAGCTTGCGCCCGGAACCTATCACTACATGGTGGGCTTGCCGTTTTTTCATCAGGTCGACGTGCACGCCAAATACCCGGATTACCAGACCGCCCTGGCGGCGGTCGAGAAGGGGCTGGCAGCCGGCAAAGCCGGTGCGAAAAAGGTGTACCGCATCGATCTGCCCGGTCAGGAGGCCAGCGTCTTTGGTGTGGCGATGGCCACCGGCGACGGTATCGACAGGGGCGGGAAGGGCGAAGACAGGGAGAATGGGAATTTTACGCTGGCAGAGCAACGCATCATCGCAAGTCTGCCGCACGAACTCCTGGTACAGAATGGCGATGTCCTGTCATTGCGCCGTGGCTACCGTGTCGCGCTGTATTCCCCAGACACCAAGATGGCCGGCGCCCATGGCTTCATGAGCACACCCGGTGGCATCAAGGCCGTCTTCAATGCCGTGGCGGAAGACGACCAGCTAAAAAAATGACAAGGCGAACAAAGCAGGGCTTCGCCAAGGAAGCTCTGAACATGTTGTCATTTCGAGCGGAGCGAGAAATCGGATGGCGTGAAAGTCGAACGTCATCCTGGCGTTATCAGATTTCTCCCTTCGGTCGAAATGACAGTAAGAACTATAAGAAATGACAGCAAGAACTTAATCAGAGTTTCACTAAATGATTTCGGGGTACGACGGCTTGAATGGCGGTCGCCGTGCCTTCATTGATTTACCCATTCATTTTTCACTCACAACGAGGAGTATCTGCACCATGAACGTAGCACGCGTACGCAATGTTATCGCCGGGTTTTTTATCATGCTGTCGCTCGCCCTGGGTGTATCGGCCAGCCCGCTGTTCCATAACGTGAACTGGCTGTGGTTCACGCTGTTCGTTGGCGCCAACCTGTTCCAGAGCGGCCTGACCAACTGGTGTCTGATGGACAAGATTCTCGCCAAGCTTGGCGTGCCGGTGAAAGCGGCGGCTTGAGGCACGAAGTAACCGTTCCAGGCTCAAAAAAAGCCGGGGAGCGATCCCCGGCTTTTTTTGGTAGTTTTAGACGCACCGGTTTGCATGAACTCCGGCATGGACTAGACTGTTTCCCGTATGAACAACGCCACGACAAATCCCGCCGATGCCGCTGGCGCTGCCAGCGCAGCCATCACCAGCACCACAGATCCGCTCAAACTGCTCGGCCAGATTCTGGCCATGGCCGTGCGCCACAAGGCCTCGGATATCCATCTGCGCACCCGCAACCATCCGATTCTGCGGGTGGATGGCGTGCTGCGCGCAGTACGCGAGATCCCGCCGTTGCCCGCGGACTTCATGGAGCGTCTGGCGAAGACCATGATGTCGGCGCGCCTGCAAGCGGAATTTGAAAAGAATCACCAAGCGGACCTGTCGATCGGTTTCAAGGACATCGGACGCGTACGCTGTAATGCGTTCTACCAGCGTGGCTCGATCGGTATGGTGCTGCGCGTTATTAACACCTACATCCCGACGCTTCAGGAGCTTGGGGTGCCCGACATCGTCGCCAAGTACGCGGCCCTGGAACGCGGCCTGGTGCTGATTACTGGTGCCACCGGCTCGGGAAAATCCACAACGCTCGCGGCGCTGATCAACGAAATCAACAACACCCAGAACAACCACATCCTCACCATCGAGGATCCGATTGAGTTTTTATTTACTGAAAAGCGCTCGATCATCACCCAGCGCGAACTCGGCATCGACACCAACACCTTCGCCGACGCCATGCGCGCCGCGCTGCGCGAGGATCCGGACGTGATCCTGCTCGGCGAAATGCGCGACCCGGAGACCATCGACACCGCGCTCACGGCGGCCGAAACCGGCCACCTGGTATTTTCCACGGTGCACTCGCCGGCGGCGGCCGAGACGATCTCGCGCATCATCTCGGCCTTTCCACCCGAGGGCCAGCAGACCATGCGCGCCAAGCTCGCCCAGAACCTGCGCGGCGTGGTGAGTCAGCGCCTGATCCCGCGCAAGGGCGGCAGCGGGCGTATCGTGGCCTGCGAGGTGATGACGGTGTCGGCGCTGATCCGTGAATATATTCTCGACCCGCTGCGCATCAAGGAAATCGGCGATCTCATCAAAAAAGGCTCGGCGGCTGAAGGCATGCTGTCGTTCGACCAACACTTGCTGGTCCTGGTGCGTGGCGGGCAGATCGATGAGGCAACCGCCCTGCAGTACGCCAGCAGCCCGACCGACCTCAAACTCAAGCTCGAGGGGTTTTGAGACGCGCGAACTTGTGGTGGCGTTTGTCGGCCGCCATGAATGGCGGCCGCTTCGGGCTCTTGCAGTGAATGAGGCCTCATTCTCTCGGCATTACTCCATCCATGGCGGGCAGAAGCGCGGAGCGCGAAGCCGTCAGTGAAGGAGGCTGTATTCACTGGACAAACGCCGGAGCGGTTCTTCCGCCGATACCAAATCCCGCCGCTTTGTGCTCAAATCGACAGCCGACCGCACAGCGCACCACCGAAAATCATGGCTGACCGCAGACTACAGGTGTTCCATACCGTCGCTCGCCTGCTGAGCTTTACCAAGGCAGCCGAAACGCTGCACATGACCCAGCCGGCCGTGACCTTCCAGATTCGGCAGCTTGAGGAACATTTCAATACCCGCCTGTTCGATCGCACCCACAATCGCATCAGTCTTACTGCCGTCGGACAGCGGGTTTACGATTACGCGGAGAAGATCATCGCGCTGTACGGCGAGATGGACAGCCGGGTACGTGAACTGACCGGGGACGTGAGCGGGATTCTCATCATCGGCGCCAGCACCACCATCGCTGAATATGTGCTGCCGGGTTTACTCGGCGAGTTCCAGTCGCGCTACAAGAATGTGAACGTGCGTTTGAGTGTGTCCAACTCGCTCGGCATCGTGCACATGGTCGAGAACAACACCGTGGATGTCGGCATTGTCGAGTCGCCGGTCGCCAACAAGAACCTGACGGTTGAAGTATGCTGGCACGATGAGTTGATGTTCATCTGCCCGCCCGGACATGCCTTGTCGAAGAAGACCAGCATCACCCCGCAGGAGATCGTCACTCTGCCGTTCCTGTGTCGCGAGGAAGGTTCTGGTACGCGCGAGGTGATTAACGAATATCTGGAGGACAACAAGATCCCGGCGCACGAGCTCAATCTGTGCATGGAGTTCGGCAGCCCGGAGGCGATCAAGAGCGCGGTCGAGGCCGGTCTCGGTGTGTCGATTGTGTCGCGCGCCACGGTCGGCAAGGAGTTGAAGCTCAAAACGCTCGTCGCCATACCCCTCAATCCGGTGCTCAAGCGGCCATTTTCGTTCGTGCACCAGCGTCAGAAATTTCGCCTGCGTGCGGTGGAGGAGTTCATGAACTTCGCGCACGAGCACTGCGAAAAGCAGGAACCTCAGGCCAAGAAGGGCACGGCCGGCGGTTGAGGCCGCGCTGTGCATGGATGCACGAGTGCTGCGGAGCACATGGATGTGCGAAAGCGGCCAACGGCAAGCCTGTTATTTCCAACGACCATGCCAAACAAGAAAGAGCAACGGCTGCGCGAGATCCTCGGCGAATTGCCCGAGACGCAGGCCGTAGCGCTGCTCGAATACGCCGAATTTCTCGCCACTCGCTACGGCGGGCCGAAAGAAATCAGCGTACCCCTCGACATCCCGCGCCCGCCGAAGGAGTCCGTGGTCAAGGCTATCCAACGCCTGGGCGCCACCTACCCGATGCTCGATCGTTCCAGGATGCTCAACGAAACCTCGGTGCTGATGACTCAGCACATTATCAGCGGACGCGATGTCATCGAGGTGATTGATGAACTGGAAATCATGTTTCGGCGGCATTATGAGAAGCTCGCCGAGAAGTAGGATGCGCTGTGATATCCCCTCTCCCGCCGGGAGAGGGGATATCACAGACTGGAGCGCAAGCGCACCCTACAAAATCTCCGACGCGTAATCCGCCAGCCGCGAGCGCTCGCCGCGTTGCAGGGTGACGTGGCCGCTGTGTTCCCAGTGTTTGAAGCGGTCCACCACGTAGGTAAGGCCGGAGGTGGTTTCGGTGAGGTAGGGCGTGTCGATTTGCGCGATGTTGCCGAGGCACACCACCTTGCTACCCGGGCCGGAGCGGGTGATGAGGGTCTTCATCTGGTGGGCGGTGAGGTTCTGCGCCTCGTCAATGATCAGGAGTTTGCGCAGAAAAGTGCGTCCACGCATGAAGTTGAGCGACTTGATGCGGATGCGCGAGCGTACCAGATCGTGGGTCGCGGCGCGTCCCCAGGCGCCGTGCTCGGGGTGCTCCGAGGGATTGAGCACGTCGAGGTTATCTTCGAGCGCGCCCATCCACGGGTTCATCTTTTCTTCCTCGGTGCCGGGCAGGAAGCCGATGTCCTCACCCACCGGTATGGTGACGCGCGTCATGATGATTTCCGCGTAGCGTTTTTCTTCGAGGGTCTGGGTGAGGGCGGCGGCCAGCGTCAACAGGGTTTTGCCGGTACCGGCCTGGCCGAGGAGCGTTACGAAATCCACCTCCGGATCCAGGAGCAGGTTGAGCGCGAAGTTCTGCTCGCGGTTGCGAGCCGTGATGCCCCAGACCGCGTGGCGTTCGTTGCGGAAGTCACGCACCACTTCGATCACCGCCTTGCCGTTTTCAGTTTTGCGCACAATCGCCTCGAAGGCGCGCTCGCTGTCATCGTACAGAAACTGGTTGGGCAACCAGCCACTCGCCAGCGGTCCGGTAACGCGGTAGAAGGTGCGTCCTTGGTCGGCTTTCCACGACTCCATGTTCTTGGCGTGCGTCTCCCAGAAATCCGCCGGTAGTTTGGTGGCGCCGACGAACAGCAGATCGGTGTCCTCCAGTACCTGATCGTTGGTGTAGTCTTCGGCGCGGATGCCGAGCGCGTGTGCCTTGATGCGCAGGTTGATATCTTTGGATACCAGACTCACGATCGCATCCGGGTGCTTGCTGCCGAGATCAATGGTGACGCCGAGCAGCGTGTTGTCCGGTGTGGGCGCGCTCAGGCCGTTCGGGAGCTGCGTGCGCACCGCCTCCATGTGAAAGTACAGGCGGCCAGTCGCAAAGCCTTCGGCGTGCGACGGCAGTTTCAGGCCCTGGCTGATGTCGCCGCCGGCTTTTTCTATCATGTCGCTAATGAAACGGCTCACCTGGCGCACGTTGCGCGCCACTTCCGACACACCCCGCTTGGCGTGGTCGAGTTCCTCCAGCACCACAATCGCCAGCACAATGTCGTGCTCGTGGAAGCGGAAGATCGCGGCCGGGTCGTGCATCAACACATTGGTATCGAGTACGAAAATCTTCCTGCGTTTGTCCGGGGTCATGGAGGGTTTTGTTCAGTCCTTCTCTTTGGCGAGCTGTTTCACCGCGGCAAGTACCGTCGTCACGTGGCCGTCCACCTTTACGCTGCGATATTCCTGACGCAGCACGCCTTGGCGGTCGATGATAAAAGTGCTGCGATCGATGCCCAGGTAATTCTTGCCGTACAGGGTTTTTTCCTTGATGACCTCGAACAGCTTGCAGAGCTTCTCGTCCTCATCGGTAATGAGCTCGAACGGGAAGCATTGTTTGCCCTTGAAGCCCTCGTGCGATTTCAGGCTGTCGCGCGAGACCCCAAAGATTTCGGTTTTGAGTGCGCGGAATTTCTGGTAGTTGTCGCGGAAATCCTGCCCCTCGGTCGTGCAGCCCGGGGTGTTGTCTTTCGGATAAAAGTACAACACGATGATTTTTCCTCTGAGATCCGAAAGTTTGAATTTCTGGTCGTCAGTGGCTTGCACCTCAATGTCCGGCACGGGTTTGCCGATGCTGATCTTGCTCATAGCGTGGTCCTCCGTTGCGGCCGAGCGATGCCTGTCGGGTTTAGTCGAGTGTTCCTGCGGCGGTGTGAGGCGTCCATAAAACGGATGTACTGATGATTCTTCGGCAATACTAAAGAAATTCAGCGCCTTTGCCTATCGTGCCTTCCGGGTCGGCGGCCGGAAAGGTGCGCCGGCGTTTGTCCAGTGAATAAAGCCACCTTCACTGACGGCTGCGTGTTCCGCACTTCTGCCCAGTGACTGAAGCCTCATTCACTATGGAATAATGCCGCGTGAAGGCGGGGGCCCGACGCGGCAGCCATTTCATGGCGGTCGTGCTTGTCAGCCGCGGGCCGGGCGAGCTACTATGTCCGTTCGATTTCTCGAAAAATTCCGGGTATCTCCTGCATGTTCCACGGCAGTATGGTCGCGCTTGTGACCCCGATGCATCTCAACGGGGCACTGGATACTGCTGCGCTGCGCCGCCTCGTGGATTTTCAGATCGACCACGGCACAACCGCGATTATTGCGGTGGGCACCACCGGCGAGTCGCCGACCCTCGACTTGCAGGAACATTGCGAAACGATCCGGCTTACAGTCGAGGCCGCACGCGGGCGCGTGCCAGTGATTGCCGGCACCGGCTCGAACTCCACCGCCGAGGCGATCGAGCTCACCCAGTGCGCGCTGAAGGCCGGCGCCCAGGCCTGTCTGCTGGTCACGCCCTACTACAACAAGCCCACGCAGGAAGGTCTGTATCTGCACCACCGGCGAATCGCCGAGGCAGTGCCAATCCCGCAGATTCTTTATAATGTGCCGGGCCGTACGGTCTGTGACATGCTGCCGGCCACGGTCGCGCGTCTCGCGCAAATTTCAAACATCGTCGGCATCAAGGAAGCCACTGGTAATCTCGACCGGGCCCGCGAAATTCTGAAACTCTGCCCGAAAGATTTTGAACTTTATTCCGGCGACGATGCCACAGGGTTGGATTTCATGTTGCTCGGCGGGAAGGGCGTGATCTCGGTCACCACCAATGTCGCGCCGCGTGCCATGCAGAACATGTGCGCGGCCGCATCGGTGGGCGACGAGAAAAGCGCGCGCGCCATCAACGACAAGCTGATGGTGTTGCACGAGAAATTATTCGTCGAGGCCAACCCGATTCCAGTGAAGTGGATGCTGGAGCAGATGGGTCTCATCGAAGGCGGTATTCGGTTGCCGCTCACGCGTTTGTCGGAGGCACACCACGAAACCCTGCGTCAGGCGATGCGCACCGCCGGACTGAAGTAACCGTGCGCCCCATTACTTTTTATGCGTTCTCCTGTCTTCGGTGATGTCATGACGATTTTTCGACCCTTTGCATTTATTTCCGCGCTGTTGATTGGCCTTGGCGGTTGCTCCCTGCTCGGTGGCCACAAGACCGACAATTCACCGGCCAAACAGCGCGAGGCGCTTGAAGTTCCGCCGGACCTGGCGCGCCCCGCAGGCGATGACTTGGCCGCTGTTCCGGCCAGTGGAGCCGCGGCGTATTCCAATTATACCGGAAAGCCCCCCGTCGCCAGTGCAAACCCGGCAATCTCAGATGCAAAGACAGCAACCGCAGGCGTTGGTGTGCGGTTGGAGCGCGATGGCGCACAACGCTGGCTGGTTGTGCAAGAGGATCCAGCACGCGTGTGGGCGAAGGCGCGCGAATATTTCCTGCGCAGTTATGCGGTGTTGACTGTGGATAGCCCGCAGACGGGTGTGCTCGAATCCGACTGGGTCGATCGCCCGGTTAAATTCACCGGCGTCCTGAGCAAGGTGCTGGCCTCGCTCCAGTCGACCGGTCTGCGTGACAAGTTTCGCGTACGCGTTGAGCGGGGACGCGTGAACGGCACGACCGAGGTGTATGTCAGTCACCAGGGCCTGACGGAAGTGGTGGTGGGCCAAGACAGCGCGAATGTGACGCGCACCGTCTGGCAGCCGCGCGCGACCGATCCGGAAATTGAGGCCGAGATGCTTGCCGGGCTCCTGGCGTATTTTGGCCTTGACGAACAGCAAATCAAAAGTCAGCCGGTCTCGGCGAAAGCCGCGCGCGCGCCGCTCATGAAGGGCGAGTTGATTCTGTCCCAGGACGATCTCGACGCTGCGTGGCGGCGCGTCGGTCAGGCACTGGATCGCGCCGGCGTGATCACCGAAGACCGTGATCGCAGCGCCGGTATCTTTTACGTGCGTTATGTGGGCAGCGGCCAGGACGGCCAGCGCACTGGTATCTTCGCCTGGTTGCTCGGAAGTTCTGACAAGGCAAACGCCGCGTCGGACGCCAAAGATGGTGTGCCAAGTGACCGTTTCCAGGTACGTCTTAAGGCTGCGACCGCCGGAACCAGCGTGAACGTACACGACGTGAAGGGTGAACGCGATGAATCCACGACCGCGCGGCAGCTGCTCGGCGTGTTACAGCAGCAACTTCGTTAGCGCGTGACCGCCGACCCCCCGGGAATGGAAGGGCGTCGGCGCCAGAACGGAAGCTTGCGTTTTGCGTTGCTCGGCAGCGGCAGCCGCGGCAATGGCTTGCTGGTTGAGTGCGGACAGACCACAATCCTGGTGGATTGCGGCTTCTCGCTGAAAGAAACCGAGCGCCGTCTGGCGCGACTCAATCGTGCGGCGCAAAACCTTCGCGCCATTCTGGTCACCCATGAGCACGGCGATCACGTCGATGGCGTCGGCCCGCTGGCGCGCAAATACGATATTCCGGTTTGGCTCACGAGCGGAACGCACGCCGCACTCGGCGCGACGGCAGGCCGATTGCGGTGCCAGCGCTTCAGCAGTCACGAAGATTTTTCAGTCGATGAAATCGCCGTGCACCCGTACACGGTGCCGCACGACGCGCGCGAACCCTGTCAGTTCGTGTTTTCCGGCGGCGCGCGCCGGCTCGGCCTGTTGACCGACGCCGGGCATATCACGGCGCATATCGAAACAAAGCTCAGCGGTTGCGATGCGTTGATCCTCGAATGCAATCACGATTCCGACATGCTCGCCGACGGTCCCTATTCGGCGTCGCTCAAGAAGCGTGTCGGTGGGCCGCTCGGTCATTTGAATAACGATTCCTCGGCGGCGCTGCTGGCGTGTCTCGATACCGGCCGCCTGCAGCACATCGTGGCCGCCCATTTAAGCGAGAAAAACAACACCCATTGGCTGGTGCGTTCCGCGCTGGGCGCGGTTTTGGGCGCGGCCTCGGCGCGGCTGGAAATTGCTTCCCAGGATGGCGGTCTGGCGTGGCGCGAACTGGTATAATAATCGTGTCTTGAAACCGGGGCGCCGCCGGCCGATTGTGGCAAGGCGAACCTCAACGCGGAGCACGAGTACCGAGCGATGTTGAGCGACGCCCCCGAAACGACAGCCGACTCAGCGCCGGCGCTCATCTGCACCGCACCCATTCCCGTCCTCATGCTGCGCGGCTCGGCCGCGCTCTCGCCATTCCGCCAAGAGCGGTTAATGGATCGGTTGCGCGCTGTGCTCCCGGCCATTGAGTCGGTACACGCGGAGTACCGGCACTTCGCCGCATTGCACGGTGAGATTTCCGCTACCGATCGACAGTTGCTCGAACGCCTGCTGAGTTATGGCCCGAAACGCACCAGCGTCGCACTGCGCGGCGAGCTGCTGCTGGCGGTGCCGCGCCTCGGCACACTTTCGCCCTGGTCCAGCAAGGCCACCGACATCGCCCGGCACTGCGCGCTTAAAGTCATCCGTCGCCTGGAACGCGGCGTCGCCTGGTTCGTGACCACGCGCGGCGGCGCGCCGCTCAATGCTGGTGAGCGCGAGCAGATCGCGGCGCTGATTCATGATCGCATGACCGAGAGCGTACTCCCGACTTTCGAAGCGGCGGCGGCATTGTTCCGTGAAGACTCGCCTGCGCCGCTCAGCGTGGTGGATATCATCAAAGGCGGACGTACGGCGCTGGAAATGGCCAACCGGCAACTCGGGTTGGCGTTGAGCGATGACGAGATCGACTACCTGGTCGAGAACTTCACGCGCATCGGGCGCAATCCCACGGACGTGGAGCTGATGATGTTCGCGCAGGCCAACTCCGAGCACTGCCGGCACAAAATATTCAACGCCGACTGGGTGATCGACGGCAAGCGCATGTCGCATTCGCTGTTCGCCATGATTCGCAATACTCACGCGCTCAATCCGGCCGGCACACTGGTTGCCTATAGCGATAATTCTTCGGTCATTCAGGGTCATCGCTGCGCGCGTTTCTTTCCCGATCCGGCCACGCACGTCTTCGGCTATCACGAGGAAGACACGCATATCCTCATGAAGGTCGAGACCCACAATCACCCGACCGCGATCTCGCCGTTCGCGGGCGCGGCCACTGGCAGCGGTGGCGAAATCCGTGACGAGGGCGCGACCGGTACCGGCAGCAAGCCGAAGGCCGGCATCACCGGTTTCTCGGTTTCGAATCTGCGCATTCCGGGCGCCGTGCAGCCGTGGGAAACCGATCATGGCAAACCTGGCCGCATTGCCAGTGCGCTTGAAATCATGATCGAGGGTCCGCTCGGCGGCGCCGCATTCAACAATGAATTCGGCCGCCCCAATCTGGGCGGCTACTTTCGCACCTTCGAAGAAGTCGTGGCGGGCGAAGTGCGCGGTTACCACAAGCCAATCATGCTCGCCGGCGGTTTGGGCAACATCCGCGCCGCACATGTACACAAGAAACCGATCCCGGCCGGCGCCAGCATTGTCGTGCTTGGCGGCCCGGCGATGCTCATCGGTCTGGGCGGCGGCGCGGCATCGAGTATGACGACCGGCAGCAGCCACGAAGAACTCGATTTCGCTTCGGTGCAGCGCGGCAACCCGGAGATGCAGCGCCGTTGCCAGGAAGTCATCGACCAGTGCTGGGCGCACGGCGTGGACAATCCGATTGTTTCCATCCATGACGTGGGTGCCGGCGGCCTTTCCAATGCCGTGCCGGAGATTATCAATGACGCCGGCCTCGGCGGTGTCTTCGAGTTGCGCCTTATTCCGAACGACCAGCCGGGCATGTCGCCCATGCAGATCTGGTGCAACGAGGCGCAGGAGCGTTATGTGCTGGCGGTGGAAGACCGGCACCTGAATGCCTTTAAGAAAATCTGTGAGCGCGAGCGTTGTCCGGTTGCGGTCATCGGACGCGCCACAACCGAGAAACACCTCACGCTGACCGATGAGCAT